>Ga0079226_10000012_pt1 | contig 106694 bp, 97 predicted proteins | sample Poulit2014_FD_76345 | JGI IMG/M metagenome (GOLD analysis project Ga0079226, IMG submission 76345) | Agricultural soil microbial communities from Georgia to study Nitrogen management - Poultry litter 2014 | ecosystem: Environmental > Terrestrial > Soil > Agricultural land | place: USA: Georgia...
GATGTGGCGGCTTACATGCACTATTACAATCTTAAAAGGCTTCATACGGCGAATGATTATATGAGCCCAGTGAACTACGAAAATTACAGATTAAAAGTGTCCGAAAGTAGTTGACCAGTACAATAAGTAGTTAGCTACAACATAATTCTAAAAATAATTTTCATTTCACACCACATACATAAACGTATGTGGTGCTTAAGCAAGGATAAATAGAATGATAAACTCTCGCTTTTCATTACAAGATAGAACAGCCTTAGTAACTGGCGCTTCGAGCGGCCTAGGTTGGAACTTTGCCAAAGTACTAGCCAAAGCCGGTGCTGCTGTTATTGTCACTGCTCGCCGCAAAGATCGCCTTGATATTCTAGTTAAAGAAATAGAAGCAGACGGAGGCAAAGCTTTAGCTATCCCGCTAGATGTTACCAATGGCGGATCCATTAGCGCGGTGTTTGACCAATCTGAAGCTACTTTCGGTGTGATTGATTTATTAATTAACAATGCCGGTATTGGGGACCCACAACCTTTTATTTCAATGGACGAAACCTCTTGGGATACCATGATGGAGGTTAACTTAAAAAGCGTTTGGCGAATTAGCCAAGAAGCAAGTAAGCGGCTCATTGCCGCTAAGAAAGAAGGGAGTATTATCAACATCGCTTCAATTTTAGGTTTGCGCGTGGCTCACCAACTTAGCCACTACGCAACTGCTAAAGCGGGGGTAGTACAACTTACCAAAGCCTTAAGTTTAGAACTGGCAAAGCACAATATTAGAGTCAATGCTTTGGCACCGGGCTATTTCCTAACAGAAATCAATGAAGAATTTTTTAGCACAGAACAGGGGCAGAACTTTATTCAACGCAGAGTACCAATGCGCCGCCTTGGTAAAGTAGATGAACTTAGTGGCCCTCTGCTTCTATTGGCTAGCGATGCCGGTTCATTTATGACAGGTAGCATCATCAATGTTGATGGCGGGCACCTCAACAATTCTCTTTAAAACAACTCAAAAAAAATGGCAGGTACACTAACAACTTAAGTTTACCTGCCATAGCTTGGGCTTTTTAAAAAACCCAACATCACTATTGTTTAAAACATTCCTAAACTCGAGGAGTTATTGCTCGCCACACCACAAAACGATTGTTAGCCGCTAACGTTTCCACGTGTTCAAAATGCTGCCGCAACAATTCTTCGTAGGGTAACCCATGGTTAGCAACCATCCACAATTCGCCCGCGGCGGTTAAATATTGTGGCGCCTGCTGAATAAGCGTTTCGGTGGTGACGGTGGTACGTTTAATGCCTTCATGAAAAGGTGGGTTTGTGCAAATCACATCAAACCGCTGCTTGAGATCGCCGTATAAATCAGCGCCCTGCACTGATGCAGCAACCTCGTGCAAAGCTAAGGTGGCTTCTGTGGCGGCTACTGCTGTGGCGCTCACGTCGGATGCTACCACTTGCGCACCACGTTGTGCCAAAGCCAAAGACAGCACCCCTGCACCACAACCCATATCTAATACTTGCTGGCCGGTAAAATCTGCCGGTAGCACGGAAAGTAATAGCGCCGTACCATCATCTAAACGCCCATGGCTAAACACCCCAGGGTAGCTAATGTGCTTATTACCTTCACCCACCCACTGCTGCGCAAAGTCAGCCAAAGTTGCAGGTTTTTGAGGCGCCAACATAATGCTGTATAGGCGGCAGTGGCGGGCGTTATCAATATTCTCCACATGCCCATCAGTGGTGTAATTTTTGAGCTGCTTCAACGCTCCTTTAATGCCACCCTTCCCTGGCCCCACTAGCCATAGTTCAACCGGCGATGCAATGCTAGAAGCTAGCGCCGTGAGTAATAACTCCAAGCGTTGGCGAGCCTTTGGTAACACCACCACAATTAAATCTGCTTGCGCAGGCACTTGCGGCCAAGCGGAATATTGCTGCGCTGCAATAGTGGCTAAATCTGAATGTACTACCAGCGAACGTGCCTGCAAATTATGTAAAGCAGCATCATCAGCTTCCACCACAAATACATGGCGTTCACTGAGCACCTCTTCTTGTCGCCATAATAACGCTGTAGTGTTTTCCATCTATTCTTTCCCATTTAAAAAGGGCGATTATAGCCTTTTACGCCTGAATATTCGCAATGCTTCGCAGTCTTTTACACTCATGAGCTTACTTTTCTGTACCATCAGGTGTCTCATCAATATAAATGTCACATGGAGGAGACAATACATGCTGCGCCTTATACTGTTTTCACTCTCTGCTTTGCTGTTCTTGCCCCATATGGCGCAAGCCCAGCAAGCACTCACCCCCTCTGCACATCAAGCTGCATTAGCGCAGCAAGCCTTAAGCCAGGCTCGTGCAAAAAACTTCAGCGCATTGGAAGCAACATTACGCCAGCTAGGCCCCAACCCACTCGATGCCTATTTTGATTACCATAAGGTGCGTAACGCCCTTCCTCATTTGAGCGTTAATGAAGTAAAAGCTTATCAGCGCAAGTATGCCGACAACCCATTGACAGGCTCCATTCAAAATGTAGCGCTTCTTTCCTATGGTAGCCATCAAAAATGGCGTGAACTGTTAGCACTACAACCCCAAGAGCCAAGCAATATTACAGCCCAGTGCTACTACTGGCGCGCGCAATATAGCCAGCAGCCAAGCAAAGCACTGCAAGCGGTGCCGAAACTGTGGCTTAGCGGTGAGTCTCGCCCCAACGCTTGCGATCCTTTATTTGACGCTGCACGCAAAGCAGGGGTAATAGATGCCGACCTCGTTTGGCAGCGCATTGAGTTAGCACTTGATAAGCAGAGTGTTGGCTTAATGCGCCACCTCACTAGTTTTATTAATGGCACACGTGCAGAACAAAGCGAATTTGCGCAACAAGTACTAGCAAACCCGAACAGAGTGCTCAGTATGCCAAACCACTGGCCTGAGGCTTTTAAGGACGAATTAAAAAGCGTAGCGGTACAAAAGCAAGCCCAAAGCAACACCACTGAAGGGTTGGCATTATTGCGTAAGCTCACCACGGCGCCTGCCGCCATGGGGCAAACACGCCGTCACGAAGCTGAGCGTAGAATTATTTGGCTTTCTCTTGTGCGCCGTGAACATCAAAACATCAGTTGGATAGACCAGTGGCTTTCTTTACATGGTGACGACGAGCTCGTTAGCCAAAGGGTGCGTTATGCCATTGAAAAACAGCATTGGAAGGACATTGAAAAGTGGGTGCAAAAACTTAGCCCAGAAGCCAGTAACGACCCGCGTTGGCAGTATTGGCATGGCCGCGCTTTACAACAGCAAGGCAAGAAAAGAGCCGCTAAGCGTGAGTTTGCAAAAGCTGCAGAGCGACGTACTTTTTGGGCCTTTTTAGCGGCAGACCATATTCAAGCACCCTATGCCATAAACAATGAGGCACCACCCAAAACACAACTCACGCGCCGTGCCGCACTGCAGCGCATTTACTGGCTACAAGCTATTAACGAACACGGCCTAGTGCGCAATGAGTGGCTGCATTGGTTACGCCAACACCCTGATGAGAGTGCTGCTTTAGCCAACTATGCCTTAGCAGAAAACTGGCCTGCACTAGCCGTAGACGCCGCTATTCAGCGCAAAGACCGCAACACACTCGCATGGCGCTTCCCGTTAGCGCACCATCAAGATTTTATTCGTGCCGCCCGCGAAGAAAAGATGGACCCTTACCTCCTTATGGCCATTGCGAGGCGTGAAAGCGCTTACCAATACCATGTACGCTCTCATGCGGGCGCCATTGGGTTAATGCAAGTGATGCCAGGCACCGCGAGGCAAGTGGCAAATTGGCGAGGCGAGCCTGCTCCAAGCACCCACGAACTCATGCAGCCTTTACGCAGCATTCAGCTAGGAAGCACTTATATTAAGCGCCAGCTAGAGCGTTTTAGTAACAATCGAGTGCTCTCGCTAGCGGCTTACAATGCAGGGCCACACAGGGTGAATGACTGGCTCACCGAGACAACGCTTCCCTACGACGTGTGGATTGAGAGCATTCCGTTTTATGAAACACGCGAGTATGTGCAAGCAGTATTGGTGTACCGCGTATTATTAGAAGCGGCCGCGAAAGGTACGCAAGCGCCCAAAGGCACTTTGCTCACCTCAGCGGAAAAAAAGGCGCGTTACAATAACCGCCTTGCTCGATAAAGAATAATAGCCCCAAAAGGTTCATGGCCTTTTGGGGCTTCTATTAAAACAATTGTTTGCTAGTGTAACGCAAGCGCCCCATTTCTAGCTCCAACACGAGCTCATTCCATTGCCGAATACGCTTTAACAAGCTATTGCTATTCCCTGTTTGTCGGCTCCAAGCCACCACCGCGTTGTGGCAATCTGGTGTGGATAAACGTATACCGCTGGCCCAGCCGTTAGGCTTTTTACTCGCGTCGCTACGCTGAAACTCTTCGTTATCACCAAAATTCATCACTAGCACACCGTTTGGCGTCACCAATTCCTCGAGTTGTTTCAACCAACGTTTATTCGCCTGCACAGCACGGGTAACGGTAACATTCGCTGGAGAAAACAAATCTTCGATCACTAAATCAAACGGCGGGCCATCATAGTTTTTCACCCACTCCACCGCATCAGCGCAATGAGTTTCAACCCCCATGTCTGCCACTTTAAAATGTTCCTTCGCCACCTGCAGATGAAACTCATCCATTTCCACAGCTACTATTTCTTCTGGGTCAAAAAAATAGCGCAGCGGCGGGATGGAACTGCCACCACCTAAGCCTAAAATAAGTACCCGCTTAATGCTTTTTTCCTTCGCCAAAAACGCAGGTAGCCAGAGCAAATCCCACACGCTGCCTGTTACATAACGCTGCCGATTAAACTCGGAATGTTGTACACCGTTAGCGTACAAACGCACTGTGTCGTCGTATTCACGCACCTCATAGGTAACCCCATCGTGCCAAGTGCTCCACACTACCGTCATTTCGTCCTCCCACACTGCTTCATCTTTATCTTCAACCCTCCAATTGCCCGACAATAGGGCCCAAAACCATCGCCAAATAGTGTTACTCTTGCGCACATTCTTTTGTGAGCGCTGGTTCGGCGCTCTTTCTTCTGTATTTTGCATCGGGAGCCCTTATGAGCACGTCCACTAATTCTGTGATGAAAATGTACAACAAACTCGCCAAATTACCGGGGGGTAAAACTGCTTTTTCTATCGCCATTTGCCGCAAAGCGCCCTACTTCTCCACGGTGAGGCCACGCCTTACCGAGCTGCGCCCTAACTATTGCGAAGCGCTCGTTAAAAAACGCAAAGCCGTGGAAAACCACATTGGTACTGTGCACGTTATCGCAATTTGTAATGGTTTAGAGTTCGCTATGGGCGTGGTGGCTGAAGCGTCGATCCCAAGCCATTTGCGCTGGATCCCCAAAGGCATGGATGTGCAATACACTGCTAAAGCTGATTCTGATATTCGCGTTATTGCTGAAGTAGAAGACGGCGCTTGGGAAAATGGCCCTGATGTTAAAGTGAAAGTGCGCGGCTTACGTAGCGACGATACCGTTGTGGTAGAAGGCAATATTCACTTATGGGTGACCCCTAAACCAGAAAAGAACTAAATAGCCCACATTAAACTCGGCGCATAATAGCGCTTTTTGCTAGCGTTTGCAGGCCTTTGTGGTGCGCATAAAAGCCGCAGACAACTCTGCGGCTTTCTGCCAATGGCGCTTTTGGGTGCAACCACTCGCCACTCTTGGCTTCCAATCATGATCACCATCGGTTAACCACTGCATGGTAACCAATGGTGGCAAATCATACCCCTGCACCTCTGCATGCGTGCCAAATGGGTCGCGTTCTCCTTGCACCACTAACACGGGCCTTGCCGTGTTCAGCAAAGGCGCCAAGCGCAATGTCTCTGGCTTTTTGACGGGATGAAACGGGTAACCGAACGCCAACACGCCGTCCACTTCATCGCCAGCAGCCATCACAGCCACACGTCCACCTAAGGATTTACCACCGATATAACAGGGCAACTGTGAATCGCGGTGTGCGGCAATAATCGCACGATAATAGGCTACTAGCTCAGGCACTGGCTGTGGTGGCCTGCGACGGCTGTTAGCGCGCATCCATTGGGCATAGGGAAACTCAAGACGACGCACCCAAATGCCTTGCTGTTCTAGCAACGCACTCATGGCCTCCATCCAGGCATAGTCCCACCCCGCGCCCGCACCATGGGCGAAAAACAATTGTGCCCAAGGTGCTTCGGGTTTGTTTTCCAAACATTGAAAATGAGGGGCAAAAGCAGAAAACGGCTCTGTCATGCTTTACTGGCTATCCGTAGCTACACGTTCCACGTTCAACTGCTCTAGCTTAGCCATCATGTCTTCAGCGGAAGTAGATGGATTAATGTGTCGATCAATGGCTAAAATTTTGCCATCTTTACCAATATAGAAGGTGTAGCGCTTAGCTAAACCAAAGAAGTTCAACACCTCATAAGCCTTTGCTACTTCTTTGCTTTCATCACTCAGCAAGGGGAAATCAGCACCCACTTTTTCTGCGAACTCTATATTTTTACGCAGTGGGTCTACACTAATCATAAAGTAGCTCACATCAAACTCGCGTATTTTATCACCATTATAAGCAAGCGATTGACATTCCTGAGTGCATCCATAAGTAAGCGCCTTTGGGAACCACGCCAACACCACTACTTGCTTGCCGCGAAAGTCTGACAACCGATAATTAACCCCCTCAGAACTAGGCAAATCGAAATCTGGTGCTAGATCACCCACATCTAAAGCATGGGCTGAAAACGACAAGCTCAGGCTTAACATCAGTAACATTGCGAATAAAGTACGGGTTACGTTCATATTCTTACTCCTTGTAGCAGCACTAGCGGCGCTCATTGCTGTGGCTGTACTAACACATAAGGTGGAATAACCACCGACCACACCACTGCATCTTGTTCTAACCACGTTCTCGATTGCTCATCAGAAACCGCTTGCACTAATTCTTGTTCCACCCAAGGTGTCATGCGCTCTGTATCATCTTCAACAAGCGCCTTGGCCACTTGCACCAAATCTAAGGTGGGTGAGATATGCAGTGTACGCCCTTGGGCAAAGAAACGCTGTAACTCCGTCCACGCAATGGTGGCGGTTTCACTATTTAAACGAATGGTTAACTCATCTAACTCTGCTGACATTGCTACACCCCTCCCATAAAAAAAACGTATCATACCCTGCATATACCAATACGGCAGCACACATGAAAAAACTGCCTATACAGAGTATCATGTCCCTCCTTTTCAACGGCTATGGATTTCTTTGCAATGACAACACCTCGCAATATTTTGGTTACAAGCGCCCTTCCTTATGCAAATGGCCCTATTCACTTAGGCCACATGTTGGAACACATCCAAACTGACATCTGGGTGCGCTTCCAAAAAATGCGTGGCGAAAACTGCATTTACGTTTGTGCCGATGATGCCCATGGCGCGGCCATTATGTTGAAAGCTCAAGAAATGGGGCAAACACCAGAAGCGCTGATTGCCGATGTGAAAGCGGACCACGAAAGAGATTTCGCCGGTTTCCACATTAATTACGACAACTACTACACCACCCACAGTGAAGAAAACCGCGAACTCTCCGAAATGATTTACCTGCGCAACCTAGAAGCTGGTTATATCGTAGAAAAGGAGATTACGCAGCTTTACGACGAAGAAAAGAAAATGTTTTTGGCCGATCGTTTTGTGCGCGGTAATTGCCCCCACTGTAATGCTGAGGGCCAATACGGCGATAACTGTGAAGCCTGTGGTGCCACCTACAATGCTAATGAACTGGTCAACCCTATTTCCACGGTAAGCGGCAAGCCTCCTGTTACAAAGAAAAACATCCAGTTGTTTTTCGACCTCCCACAATTCACTGAATTTTTAAGCTCTTGGATAAACAGCGGCACCTTGCAAGCTAGCGTGGCCAACAAACTAAAAGAGTGGGTTGATGACGGTTTACAGCCGTGGGACATTAGCCGCGAAGCACCTTATTTTGGTTTTGAAATTCCTGGCCAACCGGGCAAGTATTTTTATGTGTGGCTCGACGCTCCCATTGGTTATATCGCCAGCTTCAAGAACTACTGCAAACGCGAAGGTTTAGATTTCAAAACTTTCTGGGAGCAAGGTTCTAATACAGAGCTTTACCACTTTATCGGCAAAGACATTATCAATTTCCACGGCTTATTCTGGCCTGCCATGTTACAAGGCGCACAGCTGCGCTTGCCTAGCGGTGTGTTTGTACACGGCTTCGTCACCATTAATGGTGAGAAAATGTCTAAATCCCGCGGCAACTTTATTCAGGCACGCACTTATTTAGAGCACTTAGACCCAGAATATCTACGTTATTATTTTGCCGCGAAGCTCACCGCTAGCGTAGACGACCTCGATTTAAACCTCGACGATTTCATGCAGAGAGTTAACTCAGACCTCGTTGGTAAAGTGGTTAACATCGCAAGCCGCACCGCCAACTTTGTGCGCCGCGACAACGACAACGTGCTCAGCGCCGATTTTGACAACAAGGCACTGATTGAAGAAGCGCAGGCAGCTGCCGTACAGATTGCTGAGGCTTACGAAAAGCGCGAATACGGCCGCGCCATGCGCACTATCATGACCATTGCCGATAACGCCAACCATTACATCAACGAACAGGCACCCTGGGCCTTGGCTAAACAAGAAGGCCAAGAAGCTAAGGTGCAAGCAGTGTGCAGCACAGCCATTAACGTGTTCCGCTTACTCGTGCTGTACCTTAAGCCCGTTCTGCCTGAACTGGCTAGCCAAGCAGAGACCTTCTTAAACATTGAGCCGCTCACTTGGGCCGATGTTGATAGCACCCTGCAAAACCATACCCTAAAGCGCTTTAAGCCCTTGATGCAGCGCATTGATAAAAAACATCTCGATGCCCTCATGCAAGCAGCCAAAGAAAGCGCTGAACAAGACACTACCAAGGAGGCCGATGTGGCAACTGAAGAAGAGCAATACATTTCTATTGATGATTTCGCCAAGGTGGAACTACGTGTGGCACGCATCATCAAAGCTGACCATGTGGAAGGCGCTGATCGCCTATTACAACTCACCCTAGATGTGGGCGAACTCGGTGAGCGCAATGTGTTTGCCGGCATTAAAGCTGCCTATACCCCAGAAGAACTCATCGACAAGCATGTTGTAGTAGTAGCCAACCTCGCCCCACGCAAAATGAAATTTGGCGTTTCTGAGGGCATGATTCTTGCCGCGGGCCCAGGCGGTGAAGATATTTTTGTTTTAAGCCCAGACCAAGGTGCCACCCCAGGAATGGTTGTAAGTTAGTATGGCCAAAGCATTAAGAGTGATGGCGGGCCCCACCGCCTACGCTCATATTAAACAAAACGGATTATCCCCCCACCATATTAGCGCCATGGTAGGTGCTAGTGGTGGGCCTAAGTGGCTAAGCCTAGCCAAATTAGACGAATACATTTTTGGCGAATATTTCTCGGCACGTGAAAAACCGCTCCATATTGTGGGCAGTTCTGCAGGGGCTTGGCGTTTTGCTTGCTTCGCCCACCCTAATCCCGCCAAAGCCTCGGCTGATTTTGCTCATGCTTATCAGCATATTTGCTACCACAAAGACATGACCACGGCAGAAATAACAGAGCACTCCATGGGGCTTCTCGATGTTATTTACCCTGATGAAGCCACCAGCACCGCTGCCGCCACTAACCCGCACATTAAATTACATGTGGTGGCCTCGCGCGCTAAAAACCTCAGCAGCTTAAACAACCGTGCCGCACAAACAGTGGGGCTAGTGGGCGCTGCAGTGGCGAACGGTATTTCACGCCGCTGGCTTGGCTATTTTTTCGAACGTGTGGTGTTTCACCCTGAAGGCGAACCTGGCCCCTTCACACAATGGCCCGTATTGCCCACTCAAACGGTGAGCCTCACCCCGCAGAATATTCGCAAGGCCATTACAGCCTCAGGCTCCATCCCCCTTGTGCTAGAAGGTGTGCCGAACATACCCGATGCAGCACCAGGCATGTATTACGATGGTGGCGTAACGGATTATCACTTTGATATTCCCTTCGCCGAAGAAGGCATTGTGCTCTATCCCCACTTTTACCCCGCCATTACCCCAGGCTGGTTTGATAAATCCATCACGTGGCGCAAGCCGCGTCCAGAAAACTTCGATAATGTGGTGATGCTATGCCCCACCGATGAATGGCTCGCATCCCTGCCACAAGGCCGCATACCCGACCGGCACGATTTCATTAATATGGACGATAACAAGCGTATCGCTGCATGGGGAGACACCATGGCGCGTTCCGCCGAGTTAGTGGAGGATTTCCAACGTTTCAGTGCGGGCGATCACTCTGCGCTAGAATTAGTAACCCAGTGGCGCTAACCCAGCGCCACTGCCCTTGAATTTTCTACTAACGCCCCCATAACTAATGCCTATCGCTACTAAAGGATGCAAGCTCTGCCGTTAGAAGGCATGATGTTCCTTGCTAAATGGCTAACCAACCAGATGGTTGCTAGTACCATATAGCGATACAAAACCACTATCGCTGCAATGCAAACAATTAAATTTACCAATGAGCAATGGTTCGCTACTCTAAGCAGTGTAGTCACCCATTCTCTCGAAAGGAGTTTATATAATGTCCTTGATTAATACAGAAATTTTACCTTTTAACGCCACCGCTTTCCAAAACGGTGAGTTCATTGAAGTGTCTGAAAAAGACCTCAAAGGCAAGTGGTCTGTTGTGTTCTTTTACCCTGCAGACTTCACCTTTATTTGCCCTACCGAGCTTGAAGACCTTGCTGATCACTACGAGGAGTTCCAAAAGCTAGGCGTTGAAGTTTACGGCGTGTCCACCGACACCCACTTCTCTCACAAAGCTTGGCACGATACTTCAGAAGCCATTGGCAAAGTGAAGTACCCATTAATCGGTGACCCAACGCACGTTATTTCCCGCAACTTCCAGGTACTCATTGAAGAGGCTGGTTTAGCTGAGCGTGGTACTTTCGTGATCAACCCTGAAGGCCAGATCAAAATCGTTGAACTTCACGATGGCGGTATCGGCCGTGATGCAAGCGAATTACTACGCAAAGTAAAAGCTGCCCAGTACATTGAAGCCAACCCAGGCGAAGTGTGCCCAGCTAAGTGGAAAGAAGGTGAAGCAACACTAAAGCCATCCTTAGACCTAGTAGGTAAAATCTAAGGTTGCTACATCTCATGCATCGTTAGCATGCTAACGGTGCATGAGAACAGTGCTAAACACTGTATTGGGGAGCGGGTTTGCAAATGGTTAACCGAGTTAACCATGACCAACAATGCTCCCTTTTTATTAGCTTCCCATCAATGTTTTTCATGGAGACGCATAATGTTAGACGCTGATTTAAAAGCACAATTACAAGCCTATATGGAGCGCATCACTATTCCATTTGAAATAGTAGCGTCCCTAGACAGCAGCGATAAATCGAAAGAGCTACAAACACTTTTAACTGAAATTGCCGGCATGTCTGAGCATATTACGCTCCGTGAAGACGGTGATAACCCGCGCAAGCCTTCATTCCAGCTAACGCGCCCAGACGAGCCTATAGCTTTATTTTTTGCGGGCATTCCCTTAGGGCACGAGTTCACTTCCCTCGTATTGGCGTTATTACAAGTGGGCGGCCACCCTTCGCGCTTAAGCGACGAAGTCATTGAGCAAGTAAAAAACTTACAGGGTGAGTTTCACTTCGAAACCTACTACTCCTTGTCGTGCCAAAACTGTCCAGATGTGGTGCAAGCGCTCAACCTCATGGCGGTGCTCAACCCTAACATCCGCCACGATGCTATTGATGGTGCTTTATTCCAAGATGAAGTGGATGAGCGCCAAATCATGTCAGTACCCACCGTGTTTTTAAACGGTGAAAATTTTGCCTCTGGCCGTATGGGTGTAGAAGAAATTCTCGCCAAAGTGGACACAGGTGCTGCGGATCGTGCCGCCGCAAGCATGAATGAAAAAGCCCCCTTTGATGTACTAGTGGTGGGCGGTGGCCCTGCGGGCGCTGCAGCCTCTATTTATGCTGTGCGCAAAGGTTTTAATACGGGCGTAGCTGCGGAACGTTTTGGTGGCCAGGTGCTAGACACCTCCTCCATTGAGAACTTTATTTCCGTACAAGCCACTGATGGCCCACGCTTAGCCGTAGAGCTCGAGGAGCACGTGCGCGACTACGATGTGGATATCATGAATTTGCAAACAGCGAGCAAGCTGATTCCTGCTGGCGGCGATAACCGCTACCACCAAGTAGAATTTGAATCAGGTGCGAGTTTACAGGCAAGAACAGTCGTCTTAGCCACTGGAGCACGTTGGAGAAACGTTAACGTTCCCGGCGAACAAGAGTACCGCAACAAAGGTGTCGCTTATTGCCCGCACTGTGATGCACCTTTATTTAAAGGCAAAAAAGTGGCGGTAATTGGTGGTGGTAACTCGGGTGTGGAAGCAGCCATTGATCTGGCCAACATTGTTGAGCACGTTACACTGCTTGAATTCGACACACAGCTACGGGCAGATGAAGTATTGCAGAAGAAACTTCGCTCTATGCCCAACGTTACTATCTACACCAATGCCGAAACCACCGAAATCACCGGCGATGGTGAGCGCGTCAATGGCTTAATTTTCAAAGACCGCACCACAGGCGAAGAAACCACCGTTGAATTAGCAGGTGTCTTCGTCCAAATTGGTTTGGTGCCCAACACCGATTGGCTCAAAGACACCGTAGAACTTAGCCAACATGGCGAAGTGGTAATTAACGAGCGTGGAGAAACCTCTATCCCTGGTATCTTTGCTGCTGGAGACGTTACCACTGTGCCCTATAAGCAGATTGTAATTGCCATGGGTGCCGGCGCCACTGCCGCACTGAGTGCCTTTGACCACATCATTCGCACTTCAGCCAACGATTAACAGGCATAAAAAACCCCAAAAGGTGCACCACACTTTTTGGGGTTTGTCGTTTCTTCTTTACTACTTATTCTTCTGCACGCCTACCTGCTTCGCTGTCACGCACCCATGAATTCACATTAATGCACACAGCTTCTGGCCTGCGTGCCCAACGGAAATGGTCTGCTGCAGTGCCTAAGTTTTTCTCATCAAACAAACGATGAGAGCGTCGTGCTTTTCTAAACTTTTGCCACACCGCTGCCACGGCATCAGATTCAGCAAAGCTATCATCTGTCATACGTACAGTGAGTACACGGCCCTTATATTTACGAATACCGTTTTCAAAATTAACTTTCATGCCACGGGCTAAATAACGGTTTTTGCCGGCCATTTCGCGCCAATCTGCCATCATGGTGCGCGCTTCACGCCCACCAAACCCTATCTTATCGCCAGGGTAATAACCTAATAAACGTTGGCTCACGGGGATTAAGTGATACAAGGCACGAATACGCATGGCATCTATTCCCTTGTAAGCCTTAATCCATGGTGTACCACACGCTACAAGGATCACACCGTCCACAGCTTCCACGCCGCGCCAACCTGCATACATGCAGCTTAAATGCCCGCCCAAGCTGTGCCCTAATAAAAACACACCTTTCTCAGGGCTTTGCTCACGCGCAAACTTAACAGCCGTATCAATATCTTCTAGCATCTCGCGAAAACCATAATTTACGTTGCGAGAGGCACGCACACTACTCTCACCATGGCCGCGCTGTTCCACCAAATACACATCATGCCCTGCTGTTTGCAACGCTTCCGCTAAGGGAGTGTAATAACTTACACTAACACCTAGTGCTGGCAGAATAAGTAAAGACACCCCACCCTCTGCACGCTCTGTTGCAGCTTTCAACGCTTTAACGGGAACACAGTAATCAGTCGCCGTTGGCAGCAACTGCCACGCCGGTTGCTCAGTGGTATTCATAACAAAACCCTTACGTTATTTACTTTAGGTTCAAGCTAAGCCTACTTCCTTGGCAACGCTATTAATGTAATCTATCAGTTCAGAATAAAGATGACGCTCTTCTGCGCTATTCGCCGCTAAGCTTCGCTGTGCTAACTCTCGCCTTAAGCCACTTATATTGCGGCCTTCAGGATGAGTAAGCTGTGCTCGGCAAAAGGCGTACCAATCTTCTTTCTCTTGCGCAGACAAAGTTTGTGGGAAATTACGGCAGCGATAGCGCCATAATAATTCAGGCAGGCGGTCGTCTTCAAAGGGAAGCTGCAAAGTGGCTAATGATGGCCCATCCGTTTGTGTTACTTGCCGCCTTAATTGTTGGTCTTGCGGGCTAAAAAACGGCCCACTGTATAAACTCAATTCAGGGTCTAGGTTTTCATCACCGCCTTCAGCAAACGGCGATTGAGAGAAAACCTCCAGTAATTTACCACGCAAATGCGGATCGTTACGCAGCATTCGCCAACGTTCGCGGAACAAGGCTAAATCCCAACCCAAACGTTCGGCCGTGTGCTCATCCACCACACTAGCGGGCGCTACCATGGGCGATCGGTTCACGCGTACTTCCCTTACCGCGGGGCGCTCCACGCCCTCCGGTAAATCTTCAGTACGGGTGAACATCAACGTGCGTATTTCCTCCGCCGACAAACGCAATAACTCGCTTGGGTCTTGGTATAAATCAAACACAATCACGCTGTTTTTGTTGCTTGGGTGCGGCAGCAAAGGCATCACGAAACCTGCGCAATGCCTGCTGGCGTGCACACGGCCAGACACATGCACCACAGGCACTTGTTTGTGCACATCTAAAAGCTTTTGCACTGTGTTTTTATGGCGCAAGCCCAAGGCATATTCAAATAGCTTTGGCTGTGCTTTACGTAATAAGCGGGCAAATTCAATAGTGGCATAAACATCACTCAGTGCATCGTGTGCACCCTCGTGCTCTATATCATTCGCTGCCGTTAACTCTTCTAGCTTAAAACTCACCGCGCCGTCTTCACGCACAGGCCACTGCACCCCTTCTGGGCGCAATGCATAGCAGAGTCGTGCCACATCAATCAAATCCCAGCGGCTATTACCGTTTTGCCATTCCCGCGCGTAGGGGTCGTAAAAATTTCGGAATAAGATATTACGTGTAAATTCATCATCAAAACGGATGCTGTTATACCCCACCGTACACGTATTAGGCTGCGCCATTTCAGCGTGAATACGAGCAATGAAAGCCGCTTCGCTCATTCCTTTTTCAAGCGCCTCTTGAGGCGTAATACCGGTAACTAAGCAGGCTTCCACACTGGGCAAGTAATCGGGCGTGGGGGAACAATAAAGTAAAACAGGTTTGCCTACTACATTAAGTTGCGCATCAGTGCGAACCCCAGCAAACTGGGCAGGCCTGTCTTGCGCTGGGTGAATGCCCCAAGTTTCGTAGTCATGCCAAAAGAAAGTGGCTGAATTCATCGCTTCCTCTCATTTGCGCCACCCTGTGTGGATGGAAACGGCGCACAGTGTTGCTTATTTTAAGCCATTGAGCAAATGCACTTCCACCTTAGCGCCCTCGCTTGTTAATGCGCATTCTACTCTGCGCTGGTTTGGTTCATCTGCGCCGCATCTGTGGTAATCTAACCCTCACTTGATTTGAGGAGACTGTGATGTATCAGTACAACACCGAAGCGCCAGCATTGGCCGAAGTAGAAGCACGCAACGGCTTGACCCTACTTAACTTTGGCACAGACTGGTGTGGCCATTGCCAAGCAGCGCTTACGCCTGTTAGCAACTTTCTACAGCAGCATAGCCATGTGACACACATCACAGTGGAAGATGGCAAAGGCCGCCCACTAGGCCGCCATTATAAAGTAAAACTATGGCCAAGCCTTATTTTACTAAAAGACGGCCAAGAAGTGGCACGCGTAGTGCGTCCCACCACTGCCTCGGATTTAGAGCCACTATCTGCTGAAATTAACGCTTAATTTTACGAGCCCACTATGACCAAGACACTCACCATCATTCGTCCTGATGATTGGCACCTACATTTGCGCGATGGCGCTGTACTCAGCGGCACTGTGCCCGCTACGGCACAGGTGTTTCACCGTGCCATTATTATGCCTAACCTTACCCCACCTATTATTACGCACACCGATGCGGAGGCTTATCGCACACGCATTCTAGCGGCTAAGCCCGATAGGGTGGGGTTCGAGCCTCTAATGGTGTTGTACCTTACTGATGACACCACGCCGCAGCATATTGCCGAGGCGGCAGCAAGCGGCATAATTTTTGGGGCTAAATTATACCCTGCCGGCGCCACCACTAACTCCAGCAGTGGCGTAACAGACCCAGCCAACATTTACCCACTCTACGAAGCACTAGAAAAGCATGGCATTCCTTTGCTGCTGCATGGCGAGGTAACTGATGATCATATTGATATCTTCGACCGCGAAAAATATTTTATTGATCGCCACCTGTCCGCTATACGCACGCGTTTCCCTGCTTTAAAAATCGTCTTCGAGCATGTTACAACGAAAGAAGGTGTGGATTTTGTGGCTGCCCAAGATGCTCTCACAGCCGCCACGGTAACGCCTCAGCATTTAATGCTAAACCGCAACGATTTATTAGTAGGCGGGGTTCGTCCACACCACTATTGCCTTCCTATTCTGAAGCGGCGCGAACACCAAGAAGCTATCCAGAAAGTGGTACTTGAAGGACACCCGCAGTTCTTTTTAGGTACCGACTCCGCTCCCCACGCACGCAATGCCAAAGAGGCTGCCTGCGGCTGCGCAGGGTGCTACTCCGCACCTGCTGCTTTGCCCTTATATGCGAGCTTCTTTGATGCCCACGATGCGCTCGATAAACTAGAAGCCTTTGCAAGCCAATTTGGCCCTGCTTTTTACGGTTTACCAGAAAACACTGATACCGTTACCCTAGTAAAAGAACCTTGGACCATCCCTACCGAGCAACACATTGATGGAGTTGAGTTCACCCCTTGGCAAGGCGGCGACACCCTCCCTTGGCGCTTAGCCTAACGCACTCGAGGCAAAAGAGCGGTTGAAAAACCCTCTTTTGCCCCCATCTACTACTATCACACAGCGTTTGTTTTCACTTGCCACGTACATAGGACGATACCTCCATGCTTCAAGATATTGCATTTTCAGTTTTAGACTTGGCCCCCGTTACCGACCAAGGCACCGAAGCAGAAGCTATTGCTCACTCTGTTACCCTTGCGCAACAAGCTGAACAACTCGGCTACAAACGCTTTTGGTTAGCAGAGCACCACAACATGGATGGCATTGCTAGTGCCGCTACGGCTGTGCTCATTGGGCATATAGCTGGCGCCACCAAACACATTCGCGTTGGCGCAGGTGGTGTTATGCTGCCTAACCATGCTCCTTTAGTGGTGGCAGAAAACTTCGGCACACTGGCCACCATTTACCCTAACCGCATTGATCTTGGCCTTGGCCGTGCACCAGGTGGTGACCAGCTCACCTTAAGAGCTCTACGCCGCCACAGCCAAGAAAACGTTAACGAATTCCCAGAACAAGTGGCTTTGCTAGAGCAACTATTTGGCCCAGAGCAGCCCGAGCAACGTTTGTTTGCTCGCCCTGGCACCAACACTCAAGTGCCTATTTGGCTACTAGGCTCTAGTTTATTTAGTGCGCAACTCGCAGCAATGCGCGGTTTGCCCTATTCTTTTGCCTCGCATTTTGCACCGGCCATGCTGCATCAAGCCCTGCAAATTTATCGCGAAAACTTCCAGCCATCGGAGCATCTAGATAAGCCACACGTGATGGTGGCGGCACCATTATTAGCCGCTGACACCGATGAAGAAGCTAGCTTTCTAGCCACCACGTCACTACAGCGCACTTTGTCTCTTATTCGTGGGGGCAGGTTACGCATGCAGCCGCCCATTGAAGACATGGAGCCTTTATGGAACCCACGCGAGCGGCAAGCTGTGCTAGCGATGCACGGCAAGGCGCTCATTGGCGGCCCCGATAAAGTTAAGCGGGAATTAGAAGCCCTCGTGGCAAGCACGCAAGCTGATGAAGTTATTTTCACCTGTGATTTCTATGATTTTGAGCACCGTGTAAGAGCACTCAAAATAGCGGCTTCTTTTAAAGCCTAAAGCACACCCCAACAAAAACGCCGCCGAGGTAAACCCAAGGCGGCGTTTTTGTTTGCCTTTAATATTTTACTGCTGTGGGTGTGCTTTTACTTGGTTATCGCGTAACAAGTTTAACGCGTTTAAGTAAGCACGGGCTGAAGCCATCACAATATCAGTATCCGTTCCGTTACCGTTAATAACACGGCCACCGCGCTCTAAACGTACCGTCACTTCACCCTGGGAATCTGCTCCTTGGGTAATAGCATTCACTGAGAACAGCTGTAAGTTAGCCCCCGATTGGGCGAAAGATTCAATGGCCTTAAACGTAGCATCTACAGGGCCTGATCCTTCGGATGAAATCTCTTGCTCTTCACCCCCTGCGGTAATCACCAGCTTAGCCACAGGTGTTTCGCCCGTGCGGCTAGTTACTTCCAAACTCACCAGCTGATAATATTCGTGTGCAGTATCAGAGAGCGTATCGCTCACGAGTGCCTGTAAATCCTCATCGAACACTTCGTGCTTTTTATCGGCAAGTTCTTTAAAACGAGCAAACGTTTCACGCAACACTTCTTCATCAGTAATGCCGATGCCAAGTTCTTCCAAACGGCTGCGGAAAGCGTTACGGCCGGAGTGCTTACCTAGCACCATGCGGTTGGTGTTCCAACCCACATCTTGCGCGGTCATAATTTCATAGGTTTCGCGATGCTTTAATACGCCATCTTGGTGAATGCCTGATTCATGCGCGAACGCGTTAGCACCCACAATGGCTTTATTCGGCTGCACCGGGAAGCCTGTGATGCTTGATACCATGCGTGAAGTACTCAAAATATGTGGCGTATTAATGCGGGTGTGAACACCTAAGGCATCCTCACGGGTTTTAATCGCCATCACAATTTCTTCTAAGGCTGCGTTACCCGCGCGCTCACCTAAACCATTAATTGTACATTCAACTTGACGTGCACCTGCAGCCACCGCCGCCAAAGAGTTAGCCACCGCCAAACCCAAATCGTTGTGGCAATGCACAGAGAAAATTGCTTTATCAGCATTAGGAACGCGCTCTCGAATTTGACGCACCAAATATGCATATTCTTCAGGAATGGCGTAACCAACCGTATCTGGCAAGTTAATGGTGGTGGCACCGGCATCAATAGCGGCCTCCACGATGCGGCACAGGAAATCTATTTCCGAACGGCTTGCATCTTCACAGGAAAACTCCACATCGCCACACTTCGAACGTGCTCGTTTTACTGCACGTACGGCATGCTCCACTACCTCATCAGGGGAAATACGTAGTTTGTACTCCATATGAATGGGGCTGGTAGCAATAAAGGTATGGATACGGCCAGAGTTAGCGCCAGCTAAGGCCTCTGCAGCCCTATCAATATCTGCATCCATGGCACGTGCTAAGCTACAAATGGTGCTGTCTTGGATGGTGTCGGCAATGGTTTTTACAGCATCAAAATCGCCTAAACTTGCAATAGCAAAACCCGCTTCAATAACATCCACACCCAACCGCTCAAGCCCTTTAGCAATGCGCAGTTTTTCTTCTTTCGTCATCGATGCGCCAGGGCTTTGCTCGCCATCACGCAAGGTCGTATCAAAAATAATAACGCGGTCGTTGCTCACCTTGTCTATCTCCATTAGCTAACGTGTGCCGCCCACCAAGGCAGCTCTACAAATACTCTTGATAGTATCAGAATAACCTATTTTAAACGCGGCTTTTTCAACACCATACGGCGCTTAATCCGCTCCTCCACGGGAGGTGTACCAATTTCATCCGCTTCGTAAATATCGGCCCCCACAGGTGTGCCTTCATTTTGGTGATATAAATCATACAACGCCAAGCGGCGATCTTCTGCCAACTCGACCATTAATACCCAAGCCATGATGAATAGCACCACAATAAAAGGCACTGCCACCAATAAAGAGGCCGTTTGTAATGCGCCCAACCCACCCGTGGCTAGTAGCGTCAAACAAATTGCAGAGAGCAACACGCCCCAAGTAATGCGCTTATAAAGAGGTGGGTTTAGCGACCCGTGGTCTGTCATTTGCGACACAATATAGGATGCGGAGTCTGCTGATGTCACCAAAAATGTAAACACTAGCATCAAAGTGATGATCGACAACAGCATGCTAAATTTCATATTGCTATACAGATCGAACATGGCGTGTGTCATGTTTTCTTGCACGTTGGCCGCCAAAGTAGCTACACCGTTCATTTCCATATGAAAGGCTGAGCCACCGACAATCGCTATCCACATACAAGCTAACAGCGGCGGCACAATGAGTACGCCAAACACATATTCTTGAATGGTGCGGCCGCGGGAAATACGCGCAATAAAAGTGCCCACAAAAGGCGACCACGCAATCACCCAAGCCCAAAGGAAAAACGTCCATTGATTCATCCATGTGCCGTCTTCTTGAGGCGGCACAGTTAAAGACCAATTGACGAAATTACTCAAATAACCCCCTAAGCTATGAACAAAGGTTTCTAGAATAAATACGGTGGGCCCTACTACTAATAAATAACCAAGGAAAAGAAACGCTAAGGCCATATTAAAATTACTGAGTATTTTAATGCCCTTATCTAAACCGGTAAGGGAAGAAAGCATATAACAGCTAAAAAGGCACAGCATAATCAGCAACTTCACTTTCACGGTATCGCCAAAGCCAAACACATAAGTTAGCCCACCGTTTACTTGCAACACACCCAAACCGATAGAAGTGGCCATACCAATCACTGTGGCCACTACTGCTAAGACATCAAGGCTGTTGAGCATGGGTTCTTGCATTTTCACCGGCACATTACGTAAAACCGGCTCCACCATATTCGATACCAAGCCTGCTCTGTCTTTCCTGAATTGGAAAAAAGCCACAATTAAGCCTACCACGGCGAAGGCTACCCATTGGCTCAACCCCCAGTGGAAATAGGTATATTGCATCGCTAAGTTCATCGCTTCAGCGGTTCCGGCTTCAGCCAACTGATGGGGTGGATCAAGATAATGGATCATTGGCTCAGCCATGCCGTAGAACACTAAACCCACGCCAAAGCCCGCCGACATCAACATATTCATCCATGAAAAAAAGCTGAATTCTGGCGTGCTATCTTGCGCCCCTAACCTTACTTTTCCATATTTTCCGAAAGCTAAATACAGCAAAAACAAGATAAAAAAGAAAATAGACGCCAAGTACAACCAACCAAAATATTGGCCTGCCACACGTTGTGCTTTACCCGCCCAATAACCAAATTGCTCTGGTACAAAGGCTCCCACCAATACAAGCATAAATATAAGACTGGCGGATATAACAAACACTCGGTTTTTTGCAAACATGGTTGGGCCTTACTTTCTTTGCCAAAAAAAATGCAGGCCCAAAAGCGAACTTCCTTTTAGAGCCTGCACGCTATTACCACTTCATTCTAATTTTATTGCACTAGAATACAACGCCTCATAATTCAGCAGGCACCTTATCAAACCATGGTTGGGCTTGCTCTAATTGTGCCGCCAAACTTAATAGTTTAGCTTCATCGCCGTGCACACCCATAAATTGAACCCCCAGAGGCAAGCCATTTTCACACCAGTGAAGCGGCACCGACATCGCTGGTACGCCCGTGGCATTCGCCATTTGTGTGTAAGGTGTGTACTGCAAGTTTTCAAGGGCTAAACGTTCTAGCAACCCTGTGTGCTTTAGCAAGGCTCCACCTTTCATTTTCAAGGCCAAGCTAGCCATTTTCTGCTGCAAAGGCGGGGTTTCCAAGGCACCAATAGCAGCAGGTGGCATCCCTAAAGTGGGGGTTAGCCAAAAATCGTACCCTTGCATAAAGTGGTCCCACTGGCGTCCGTATTGCTGGATATCATAATACCCTTGCACGTATTCAGAGGCGCTGATGCTGTTGCCCACCGCAGCCATCACCATGGTATCTATTTCAAAGTCATCTGCTCGTAACCCAGAAGCTCGCAGCTCATTTACCGTGGTGGCGCAATTAACAAACCACATACGCAACCAAGCGCGCATCATTTCTTCGCCATCAATCGCAGGCTCTGCCTCTTCCACATGGTGGCCTAAATCGGTGAGTAACTTAACCGCATTTTCTACGGCCTTAATGGCTTCTGGATCCACTTTGGTATTCACTGGCGAACGCGTGCTGAACGCTATTTTTAATTTACCCACATCTTTTTGTGTGGCGGCGTAAAAAGAATCTTCAGGTTTAGCCAGCTGCGCCATACTACCGGGTTCTTCACCGTGGGAAATGTCGAGCATCATGGCGCTGTCGCGAACGGAGCGAGTTAGCACATGGTTAATGGCCATGCCATGCATCGCCTCCGTCATTTTGCCACCCCAAGGAATACGCCCACGCCCTGGTTTTAAACCAAACAGCCCAGTGGTGGCCGCAGGAATACGAATAGAACCACCGCCATCGTTTGCACCAGCAATGGGCACCACACCCGCAGCCACTAAAGCTGAAGAGCCACCAGAGGAACCACCGGGGGTATGGTTAATATTCCAAGGATTACGTGTTGGTCCCCATGCCTTAGGTTCAGTAATCGCTTTAATCGCTAATTCAGGTGTGCTGGTGCGGCCAAAAATAACCAAGCCCCCTTCCCGCCAGCGTTTTACTAACTCTGAATCCTCTTCCGCCACCCGCCCTAAGCGTTTCAAACCTTTGGTGCCCATATAATGAGGAGCACCTTTCATTTCTTGCCCGTAGTCTTTCGCCAACATGGGCACACCGTGAAGCGCACCCGGCCCCGGTGCCTGCGCACTTTTTCTGCCTTCTTCATACAGCGGTATAATTAAACCATTTAAGGTTGGATTCACTTGCTCAGCACGCTGAATGGCCACTTCTAGCAATTCTGTTGGTGTCACTTCTTTTTTTTGAACCGCTTCTGCTAAAGCAACGCCATCCATTTTTCTATATTCTTCAAACTTCATCATCAAACCCTTTATTATTATCAGTTTTACTGTTGCGGCATCCTTCTAGTGCTTCGTAAACGTTAGTGTTGTAAGCCACAACTTGTATCAAACGAAGCTTCTGCCATACTTATGCACCTTGCACAACGCTCTTTGCCACATCGCAGGAGAGTTAACATGTTCACCCATTTAGTAATAATGGTGATTATTGCCATAGGGCTACTCATAGCACCCTACCAAATAGCTAGGCGACAATCCCACACTTCCCAGCACGATACAGAGGACGATCACGACACCCATGAGCAACGGCGATAATTTAGTAGCTCAACTTAACGATGTGCTCCCGCAAACCCAGTGCGAACAATGTGGTTTTAAGGGATGCCTCCCCTATGCCGAAGCAATGGCCGCCGGTGAAGCCTTGTATAACCGCTGCCCACCCGGTGGTGACGATACGCTAGCGGCATTGGCCTCTATTTTACAGCAACCCACCATAGCATTAGATCACACACGGGGTGTGCACTATCCTCAACCTCGCACCGCGTTTATTCGAGAAGACGAGTGCATTGGTTGTACTAAGTGCATCCAAGCTTGCCCTGTAGACGCCATTATGGGCGCTGCCAAGCTAATGCATACCGTGATTGTAGATGAATGTTCTGGCTGTGAACTGTGCGTTGAGCCCTGCCCCGTGGACTGTATAGACATTATTGATGTAAGCACCTTACCGCTTACTCCCACCGAACGGCATGTAAGAGGCCAGCACCTGCGCACCCGTTATGAAAACCGCAATGAGCGCCTTGCACGCAACAAAGCAGAACGAGATGCCAAGCGTAAAAAACGTGCTGCGAATTTAGCCATACGTACTAACGAGAACCAAGAAGACGATTTTGCACTGGCGTTAAAACGAGCAAAAACCCGCTACCAAACGCTGCACAGCCAATGGAAGCAGGCAACCGCCGCTTTACAGCGCGCCCAGAAACACCAGCCGGCTGATTACAGTGAACAGGAAACTATGATTGCCAAGCTAGCCGAACAAGCCGAAGCCGCCCGTGCTCAAGTCACCGCATTGATGGAGCAGGCTAAAGAAAATATCGCCGCTACGGGCCCTAGTTTAGGCACTTTAAAACGCAACGCTGCGCACGCCGCACTGGCGTTGGCTGAGGCCCAAGAAAAATATGCTGCCGCCGTGGCCAATGGCGACTCTCAGCAACTTCGCCGGCTACAGCAGGCGCTTACCAAACTCGCCACAGATAACGCAGTGGCACAGCGGGCACTGGAAAATGCCATGGCTGCTAGCGGCCTCCACAACGATTGATTGATACAACACAGCATGAACAGACAAAAACGAATAGAAATTTTTGAACGCTTAAAGGCCCAGCGCCCTAACCCCACCACTGAACTTAATTTCAGCAGTGATTTCGAGTTGCTTATCGCCGTGATTTTATCGGCGCAAGCCACTGATGTGGGCGTCAACAAAGCCACGGATAAACTCTTCCCAGTGGCTAATACACCCGAAGCTATTTATGCGCTTGGCGTGGAAGGGCTCAAGGAGTACATCAAAACCATTGGCCTGTATAACACCAAAGCAGAAAACGTGATTAAAACCTGCAAAATGCTTATTGAGTTGCATAACAGCGAGGTGCCCGACAATCGTAAAGATTTAGAAGCGCTACCGGGCGTAGGCAGGAAAACAGCTAACGTGGTGCTCAACACCGCATTCGGCCACCCTACCATTGCCGTGGACACACATATTTTTCGCGTGTCTAACCGCACGCGCTTAGCCACTGGGAAAACGGTATTAGAAGTAGAAAAACGTTTGGATCGGCTCATTCCTGCCGAATACAAGCGCGACGCGCATCACTGGTTGATTTTACACGGCCGCTATACTTGTGTGGCACGCACACCACGTTGCGGCAGCTGTATCATTGAAGATCTCTGTGAAATGCCCATGAGCCAACGGCCTGATTATTAATAGTGCACAGCCGCGGCGGTGTGTTACAGAGGCCCCCGCCAATCATCACACCGCCGAGCCGTGCGTCAACTTTTTAGGGCAGTGCTTGTAGATAATCGAGCACCGCTGCTACACACTCCTCCACCGTTTGTTGTGCTGTGTTTAGATACACATGAGGCTTGCTCGGTGCTTCGTAGGGTGCATCGATACCGGTAAAGTTTTTAATGTCGCCCGCTCTTGCCTTTTTATACAACCCTTTAGGGTCACGTTCTTCACACACGCCCAATGGGGCGTCCACAAACACTTCTACAAATTCACCTTCAGGAAACAAGGCACGTAATGCTTCGCGATCTTGTTGGGTGGGCGATATAAAGGCACTCAATACAATTAACCCTGCATCCACCAACAGCTTGGCGGCCTCACCTACTCGGCGCAGGTTTTCACTGCGGTCTGTAGCAGAAAAACCGAGATCACCACAGAGGCCATGACGCACATTGTCGCCATCTAACAAGAAGGTATGCATGCCGCGCTCGTACAAAGCCACCTCCACAGCATTCGCTAGGGTGGATTTGCCCGCACCACTTAAGCCAGTAAACCACAGCAACCGTGGCTGTTGACGTTTACGTGCAGCACGCTGAGCACGGCTTACGGCATGCTCATGCCAGACAATATTGTTTTGCGCTGTTGAACGGGCCTCAGCACGCTGCACCATGCCCGCTGCCACCGTCATGTTGGTGAAGCGATCAATAAGAATGAAAGCGCCTGTACCGGGATGCGTTTGATAGCTTTCAATGAGCACTGGCTCCACGGTTTCAATGTCACACAAGGCAATGGCATTTAAAGCTAGCCCTTCGTCATCACGCTCAGCCTTAGCGGTGATGGTATTAATGTCGTACTCTTCCACCACTTGATGCACAACACAGTGGGAGCTACGGCTACCAATTTTGATGGCGTATTCGCGCCCTGGCACCAGTGCTTGTTCGTTGAGCCACACCAAATGTGCCGTAAAACGTTGCCCCAACAATGGCGCCTCATCCGCACGCACTAACACATCCCCACGTGCTATATCCACCTCATCTGTTAACGTCAACGTAATCGCATCACCTGGGTAAGCAGTGGGCACTGTGCCTGCGTAAGTGTGAATTCCTTCAATGCGGCTTTTCACGCGCGACGGCAGCACCATCACTTCATCCCCAGCATGCAACATACCACTGGCTAAACTGCCGCAATAACCACGGAAATCGCTGTGCGGGCGGTTTACATATTGCACAGGGAAACGCACTTGGGCGAGGTTTTGATCACGGTGCACCTCTACTTCTTCCAATACCTGCAGCAAAGCTTCACCTTCATACCAAGGCATGTTGTCACTGCGTTGAACGACGTTATCACCCTGTAAAGCAGACACTGGAACGTAATACACACTATCCACACCAAGCTGCTGCGCCAGCTGTTGGTACTCGTGCTTGATACGCTCGAAGACCTCCGCCGAGTAATGTACTAAATCCATTTTATTCACCGCCACCACAATGTGACGAATCCCTAATAGATGGCAAATAAAACTATGGCGGCGTGTTTGTGCTAACACGCCTTTTCGTGCATCCACCATCACAATGGCAAGGTTAGCCGTGGAAGCGCCTGTGGCCATATTGCGGGTGTATTGTTCATGCCCTGGTGTGTCAGCAATAATGAACTTTCGTTTGTCCGTGGTGAAAAAACGATAAGCCACATCAATGGTAATTCCTTGCTCTCGTTCTGACGCAAGGCCGTCTACTAACAAGGCAAGGTCTAACTCTGTGCCTGCATTACCTATTCTGTCGCTGTCTGCTTGCAAGGCGCTTAAGTGGTCTTCAAACACGGTTTTTGAATCGTATAACAACCGTCCTATCAACGTGGATTTACCGTCATCCACACTGCCACAGGTAAGTAGACGCAGCAGGTCTTTATTTTCATGTTGGTGCAAATAAGCCAAAATATCATCATTAAGCAACGTGGATACGTGCGACATACTGCCTCCTAAAAATAGCCTTCTCTTTTTTTCTGTTCCATCGACGCCGACGCATCATGATCGATCACTCTTCCTTGGCGTTCAGAAGTGCGAGCCAATAACATTTCTTGAATAATCTCTGGCAGTGTCACCGCTGTGGACGCCACCGCACCTGTTAACGGATAGCACCCTAGTGTGCGAAAGCGCACTTGCTTCATTTGCGGCACTTCACCTGGCAATAAAGGCAGGCGTTCATCATCCACCATAATGAGGGCGCCATCGCGCTCCACCACAGGCCTGTTGGCAGCAAAATACAGTGGCACGATATCTAGCTGCTCAAGGTAGATGTACTGCCAAATATCGAGCTCGGTCCAGTTAGAGAGAGGAAATACGCGAATGCTTTCGCCCTTATCCACCTTACTGTTAAACACTTGCCATAATTCAGGCCGTTGGTTCCTTGGATCCCAACGGTGAAAGCGATCACGGAAGGAATAAATGCGCTCTTTAGCACGCGATTTCTCTTCATCGCGGCGCGCACCACCAAAGGCAGCATCGAAACCATATTTATTCAATGCTTGCTTCAGGGCTTCTGTTTTCATCACGTCTGTATGCTTAGCACTGCCATGGCTAAAAGGCCCAATATTGTGTTCAATACCTACTGGGTTGGTGTGCACCAACAGCTTCAGCCCTAAACGTTGCACAGTGCGATCGCGAAACTCGATCATCTGCTTAAACTTCCAGTTTGTATCCACGTGCAACAAAGGGAATGGCAAGTTTCCTGGCGCAAACGCTTTTCTGGCTAAATGCAGCATCACCGTGGAATCTTTGCCTATGGAATACAGCATCACGGGGTTTTCAAACTCCGCTGCCACTTCACGAATGATGTAAATGGCCTCTTCTTCAAGCTGCTGCAAATGCGTCTTTTTAGGTGCTAGTAATGTCATGTTAAGGTCCAAATAAAATCATTAGTTTTTATTCCTGCTATCCTCTGTGATGTCATGTAAACCACACTCGCGTAGCAAACCAAAAAAACGTGCCTCTTCTTCATTGTCGATATCTTTTAAAGCTCGTGTGGTGTGCCAATCCCCAATGCTGATATACCCCTCTTCGTAGAGGGGGTGATAAGGCAGCTGATGTTGCGTCAAATAGCGGTACACTTGTTGATCTGTCCAATCCACCACGGGATGCACTTTGAAACGCCCCCATTGGCTAGCCACGACGCCTAAATGTGCGCGGCTAGCAGCTTGGCTTCTGCGTACTCCGGAATACCAAGTACCCACCTTTAATTCTTCTAGCGCTTGCTGCATGGGTGCCACTTTGTTTTCTTCGTTATACGCTTCAATGGCTTCGCGCCCTTGCTCCCAACGCTTGCCATAGCGCGCCTCTTGCCAAGCGGCAGAGAGGGCCGATCGATATACATTTAAGCGCAGCGCTAATCGCTCTGTTAAAGCATCCACAAAGGCGTAGGTTTCAGGAAAGTGATACCCCGTGTCGATAAATATCACGGGGATGCCTGGGGCCACTTCGTTCATCAAATGCAGCATCAACGCGGACTGCACACCAAAACTTGAAGCGAGCACTTGCTGCTGTGGCAGGTGTTCCAATGCCCAAGCAATGCGGCCATGTGCATCTAGCTGAGCGAGTTGGTGGTTAATATCCATCAACAGCGCACGCTCTTGCGTCTCTAGTATCATTTTGCAGACTCCACGTGCACTTCGCTGCCATGCTCAATGGTCTCCACTAGGCCTGCTCGAATGAGGTAGTCGCCGAACGCCTCTTGATCGTGGCGCCCTGCCGCATAATGAGCGAACAATTCATCTACCGCGGCAAGAATGCTCGCTTCATCCGCGTTGTCGAGATAAACACGGCTTAAACGTGAACCGTCAAACGCTGCCCCCACATACATGTTGTAGCGGCCTGGGGCGCGCCCAACAAAAGCCAACTCTGCCAAATAGGGGCGTGAGCAACCATTGGGGCACCCAGACATACGCACAGTGATGGGTTGATCCGCCACGCCATGGCGCGCCGCTAACTCTTCGATGCGCGTGAGCAAACTAGGCAGGTAACGCTCAGCCTCCGCCATGGCCAAACCACAGGTCGGAAACGCCACACAGGCCATGGAATGCAAACGAATAGCCGACACGTTCTCGCTGCCCAAGCCACTGCTTTGAATAATGGCATCCACTTTTTCACGGTCTGAGGCCGCCACCCCTGCTACGATTAAATTTTGGTTGGTGGTTAAGCGAATATCGCCGGATAGTTGTGCATCGACGATGTTGTTAATGCCCGCTCTGTGCTGAGGCAATAAGCGGCCATTTTCAACAAAAACTGTTAATTGCCAGCGCCCATCGAGCTGTTCAATCCAACCATAACGATCACCATTTTGAGTAAAGTGATAGGGTTTAGCCTCAGCAAAAAGCACTCCACTACGGCGCTCAACCTCCTCTTTGATCCATTCCAGGCCTTTCGTTTCTACGGTGTATTTAAAACGAGCTTGGCTGCGCTCTTTTCGATTGCCGTAATCTCTTTGCACTCCTAAAACGGCTTCGGCGGTGCTTAATACATTATCTGGGGTAACAAACCCAAGCACATTACCTAAGCGCGGAAATGTTTTGGGGTCGCCATGGGCGCACCCCATGCCGCCTCCCACCACCACGTTAAAGCCCAACAACTTATCGCCTTCTGTAATGGCGATAAAACCAAGGTCTTGGCTGTACACATCAATATCGTTAACCGGCGGCAAGGCAATGCCAATTTTAAATTTGCGTGGCAGATACACGTCACCATAAAAAGGCTCTTCTTCTACTGCGTCCTCATCAGCTAACTTTTCGCCATTAATCCAAATTTCGCGCCAGGCGCCACTTTGCGGTAAGAAATGCTCGCTCAATTGGCGCGCCCAATGGAGCGTTTCACCATGCACGGGGCTAGCATCTGGTTGTACATGACACACCACATTACGGTTCACATCTCCGCACGCCGCTCTAGAATCTAATTCCACCGCATCGAGTTGCTGTACCAAGGTGCGCAAGTCTTCTTTATAAACGCCGTGATATTGAATAGTTTGCCGTGTGGTAATCCGCAACGTGCCGTTGGCCACTGTTTCTGCGATATGATCAATAGCTTTCCATTGTTCATTAGTCGCTACCCCGCCAGGCAAACGGATTCGAATCATAAAAGAGTACAAAGGCTCTAACTTTGCATCCCGACGTTCAGCGCGTACATCACGGTCATCCTGCTGATACATGCCATGAAATTTCAGCAACTTAGTATCATCATCGGCGATGGCGCCTGTGGTGGTATCTTCTAATCCCTCGGCAATACCGCCGCGCAAGTGCCTACTTGCTCGCTTAATTACTTCTAATTCTGAATCAGCCATTAATACACATCCTTTTGGTAACGACGCTGCTGTCGCAACGCTTCTAAATAATCTGCCGCGGCCTCAGCCTGTAGCCCACCGTGCTGCGTTAATATGTCGATCAATGCTTGATGAACATCATTGGCCATGCTTTGGCCATCGCCACATACATAAATAAAGGCGCCATCCTCGAGCCATTGATACACCTGCGCGCCGTGCTCAAGAAGACGATGCTGTACATATATTTTTTCTTCTTGGTCGCGTGAAAAGGCCACCGTGAGTTTGTCTAGCACCCCATCGCGTAAATAGCGCTGCCATTCAATTTGATAAAGAAAATCTGTGCGACGGTGTTGCTCACCAAAGAACAACCAGTTTTTGCCTGTATGCCCTAATTCACTGCGTTGCTGCAAAAAGCCGCGAAAAGGAGCCACTCCCGTGCCTGGTCCAATCATAAGAATGGGTGCCTCTGGGTTTTCCGGTAAGCGGAAGCGTTCGTTAGGCTCAACGTACACAGGCAGGGTGTCACCCACTGCCACATTGTTGAGTAACTGCCAAGTGGCACATCCCGCCCGTAGCAAGCCGCCTTCTTCACCTCCCTCTAACCTCACGGTTAGATGTACTTCATCTTCAGCTACTAAGGCACTGGACGCGATGGAGTACAAACGAGGAGCGATACGACGTAATGAGTGCACGAGCTGATCTGCAGTGACGGTGGCAGGGTACTCTTTAATCACATCAGCCACCTGACGGGTTAACACCCATTGCTGCAACGCTTCTCGGTCTTCGATTAAAGCTGCCAGAGATTCAGCACCAGCTAGTTCTGCCCACGCCACCAGAAAGGGGCGCACCACTTGCGTCAGCTCTAACTCTTCTTGCAACCAGGTATTTAGGGGTTTTTCTTCGTTGTCGCGCAGCACTAGCGTATTAGGGTCTAGTGCTAGCTCTGTAACAATTTCATCCACAACACGCTGATCATTTTTCACCCAAACACCCAATGAATCACCGGGTTCGTAGGACAAACCACTGCCTTCTAACAGCAATTCGAGGTGTGCAACTTGTTTATTCGAAGGGCTCACCGTCAATAAAGAGCGCTCCAACACTTCTGCATGAAAAGGTTTTTTGCGGTTATATTGAGACACCGTGGTGGCAGGCACTAATTGCAAATGACTGGCCGTTCCTTGCGTCATCAACGGCGCTACGATTGCTAACGCTTCTTCGCGCCACTGTTCTTCTTGCCTTTCAAAATCCACATCACAGTCTACGCGTGCCAACAAACGCTGCCCGCCTAAAGCGGCAAAACGTTCATCGAGCTCTTGGCTAGTTTGGCAAAAATCTGGGTAAGAGGAATCGCCTAAACCAAACACCGCATACTCAAGGTCGTTCAGCGCGGGAGCACGATCAGACATAATGAAACGGTAGAAGGCCTCGCTATCCTCTGGTGGTTCACCTTCGCCATGAGTGGCGATCACCACGAAAAGCAATTCCACTTTGCTTACGCTGCGTGGCTTCACTTCATCTAAGCGTGATAACTCCACCGCGTAACCATTGGCACGGGCAGTATCCGCAAGCCGCGTGGCAATATTGCGGGCATTACCAGTATCGGTGCCGTACCAAATAGTGAGTATCTTACCGGTGGTGGTGTTGGGAGACGGCGCAATAGCAGTATTGCCCCCTGCCGCGAGCCCAGCCATATAACCAGACGCCCAGATAAGTTCGTTCGTTGCGAGTTGCTGTCGCACCTCTTCAAGATGAGTTTGGATTTCTTGTTGTCTTGCTGCTGTAAGCGTCATGTATTCACATCCTTTGACTAATCAATGACGCACAGCTTAGGGCCTTCTATTGTTAACCGGAAAGATTAAAAAATCATACCTTTATGCCAGATATACTAATAACTATTTGTTATCTATAACAAAAAAGAATATCTGAACAACTACTAATTATTATCCTACTGCCACTAGCTTCGTTAGGCTTACCACTATTAACGAACAAGGATAGGTAAAATGACCAACGTACAAACGAACTTACCCCACAGTGCTTGGTTCCCACTGTTTGCCGATTTACACGGCCGTAATGTATTAGTTATTGGTGGCGATGAAGTGGCCGCGCGTAAAACAGAACGCCTTATTAGTGCCGGCGCCAGCGTCAATATCATCGCTGCATCTCTACACCCCCGTTTGCAGCAATGGCAGCAAGAAGGCGTATTAAACTGGTTAAGCAAAACACTCACGGAAAAACATTTATCTGGGCATGTACTTATTGTGGTGGCTGTTGCAGAGGAGCACTTGCGTGATACCGCCTGCAGCTGGGCAACACAAAACAATGTTCTGATTAACGTGGTGGATCAACAGCACGCTTCATCGGTAATCGTGCCTGCTGTAGTGGATAGAAGCCCACTAATGGTAGCTATTAGTTCTGGCGGCAATGCGCCTGAGCTTGCCCGCCTTTTACGCAGCCGCATTGAGCGTTCTTTACCCGCTCATTTAGGCCCGCTAGCTGAACTCGCTGGTTCGCTAAAAGCGCACATTCGTGAGCGTTTCCCTAGCTTTCCGCAGCGCCGTAAATTTTTAAACTGGGTCTTCACGGACAGCCCTGCACGAACAGTCCAAACTGGCCGCTTAGATGATGCTAAACAACTTATTCTTGATGCTCTGAAGAAAAAACAGCCCGCCACTGGGCATGTAAGTTTGGTGGGTGCTGGGCCTGGTGAGCCTGAATTACTTACCCTGTTAGCGTTACGCAAAATAGAAAATGCTGACTCTATTGTGTACGACGGGTTAGTGGATGAGCGTATTTTAGAATTTGCGCGCCGCGATGTGCACTTGATCGATGTATCGAAACGCCCAGGCCAAGAGCGCGTTAGCCAAGAAGAAATCCATACTATTTTATCGCAACGCGCTGCGTTAGGTGAGCGTGTAGTACGTTTAAAAGGTGGCGACCCAATGATATTTGGCCGCGGCGGTGAAGAGATAGCATGGTTACGCAGCCAAGGCATTCCTTATGATATTGTACCTGGCATCACCGCTGCTTCTGCGTGCGCCTCTTATGCGGGCTTTCCACTCACTCAGCGAGGATTTGCTCAGTCGGTGCGGCTTATTACCGCTCATTGTGAACGCTCTATAGATCGCTTAGATTGGCGCGCACTCGCGCAAGAAAAGCAAACCTTAGCGTTTTACATGTCCGTGGGCCAACTAGCTCGCATTGAGGAGCGTTTGCTGCACTTTGGTCGCCCTGCCGACACTGCTATTGCTTTAGTGGAAAATGGCAGCCGCCCCCAGCAGCGCGTGATAACCGGCACATTAGGCCAGTTGCAGGCTGTTGCTACGCAGCATGCAGTGCAAGCACCCGCCATCTTATACGTGGGGGAAGTGGCCGCATTAGCCAAACAGGGAAGTTGGTTTGGCAATGAAGCATTAACGTTTCATGAACCAAAGGAAACGCGGGCCATCGCCTAACAAAAACGCCAGCTTATATTTCTATAGGCTGGCGTTTACGTAGCTCCATCAGCACTAATATTCTGACGGTGCAATCGGTGCTTCAATATGCTCTCTTGGCTCATGGATTTCTGTTGACCAGGACTCCACTTGTTCCGCCACATCGTCTACTTCATCGAAACGGGCAATGTGAAACAGCGCCTCGCCTTCATTTACTAAGGGTAAATTCTCACGCCCCACTAGAATGCCTGCAAAAGGCGATTTAATTTCTGTAGCTTCCATGGTGAAGGGGCTATTGATAACGCCTAGCACATCACCTCGGCGGATATAGGCGCCAAGGGCCACAATAGGCCTAAACACCCCGTCGGTATTCGCTCTCACCCAAGAAGAGTTAAGTGCAATATGTGGCTCTGGGACAGGGTATTTGCCGCGCCCAGGGGGCAGCATTTTTAAATGCCTCATAACGTTGCGCACACCTCTTAAACCCGCACGAATACAGGCTTCGTCGAAGCGCAATGCTTCTCCCGCTTCATAGGTAATCATCGGGATGCCTTGGCTTTCTGCTGTGTCACGCAAAGTGCCAGAGCTCAAAACGGAATTAATGACCACCGGCACACCAAACGCTTCAGCGAGGGCCTTGGAGTTTTCGTTAGCAATGTTCACCCGTACCTGGGGCAGGTTTGAACGATGAATAGCGCCCGTATGTAAATCAATGGCGTAATCCACTTTATCTAACACCTCAGTACGAATAAGGTGCGCCATACGCGAACCTAAACTGCCTTGCTCAGAGCCTGGAAAACAGCGGTTTAAATCACGCCTATCCGGCAAATAGCGCGATTTATAAATAAACCCGAATACATTTACCACCGGCACGGCTACCACCGTGCCGCGCAGTTGCTTTAAAAAAGGAGCCCCTAACAAGCGGCGTACAACATCTATACCGTTCAGCTCATCGCCATGAATAGCGGCTGTTACTAGCAGCACAGGGCCGGGGCGCCGTCCATTTACAATATGCACCGGAATATTTAACGGCGTTTGTGTATACAACTGAGCGGCGGGCAACTCCACTACAGCGCGCGTGCCGAGCGCCACGGTGACGCCCCCTAAAGTAAATGAAGCCATCGATGTTCTCTTACTCACCCATAGCCACTGCTATGGCGTTTGTTAGTCTTATCCTCTCGCCCCCTTGGTGGCAGTACGATGTGGACGCGCTTGTTTTTCAATAAAACGAATGATCATGCCAGCTACATCTTTACCTGTAGCTTCTTCAATACCCTGCAAACCCGGCGATGAGTTTACTTCCATTACTAGCGGGCCACGTTTAGAACGAAGTAAATCTACACCCGCCACATTTAGCCCCATCACTTTAGCGGCTTTAATGGCAGTAATTCTTTCTTCTTTGGTAATACGCACTAAATGTGCAGAACCACCACGGTGCAAATTAGAACGAAACTCGCCATCGGCACCTTGGCGTTTCATGGCTGCCACTACTTTACCACCCACCACAAAACAGCGAATATCAGCACCGCCAGCTTCTTCGATAAATTCTTGTACCATAATATCCGCAGACAAGCCCATAAAAGCTTCAATCACAGATTCAGCCGCTTTGCGCGTTTCCGCTAACACCACACCAATGCCCTGCGTCCCTTCAAGCAGCTTAATCACCAAAGGCGCACCTCCCACCATGCTGATGAGGTCTGGAATATCGTCTGGTGCGTTGGCAAAACCTGTTACCGGCAACCCCACACCACGGCGCGATAGCAATTGCAAAGAACGCAACTTATCGCGTGAGCGTGTAATCGCCACGGATTCGTTAACAGGAAAAACACCCTGCATTTCAAACTGACGCAACACCGCTGTGCCGTAAAAGGTAATAGAGGCGCCAATTCTGGGAATCACCGCATCAAAACCTTGCAGCTGCTCACCCTTATAGTGAATCTGTGGCCCTTCGGTAGACATGCTCATATAACAACGCAAAGTGTCCACCACGTGCATTTCATGGCCTGCTGCTTCGCCCGCTTCCACAATGCGACGAGTAGAATAAAGCCGTGGCCCTCTGGATAAAATAGCTATTTTCATGGCATTGCCGTTGTGAATAAATAAATGGACACAGCATTCTGCTGCACGTTGGGGTTTCTAGTGTTGGGAAACACCTGCCTCTTGGGCGTCTTAATCAACGCTCTTGGGCTCTAGTAATTCAATTTTGTAACCGTCTGGGTCTTCCACAAACGCTAACACGGTGGTGCTATGCTTCATTGGGCCCGGCTCGCGGGTGATGTTACCGCCGCGTGCACGTATTTTTTCACAAGCCGCATACACATCTTCTACCTCAACCGCGATGTGGCCATAACCGGTGCCTATATCATAGGAATCTGTATCCCAGTTGTGGGTTAATTCTAACGCGGCCCCTTCTGCCTCATCTTGATACCCCACAAAAGCGAGCGTAAAACGCCCCTCTGGATAATCTTTTTGGCGCAGCAAGCGCATACCCAATACCTCTGTGTAAAAAGCAATGGATTTCTCTAAATCACCCACTCTTAACATGGTGTGCAAGATACGCATTTTACTCTCCTGTTATTAATCCTAAGGCCAGACAACAACGCCCGAAACAGCGACGCTGCTCGGGCGTTGGTGGAACCGTTATTCAGATTACTCTGATAATTTACGGCCTGCACGAGCGCCAATTTGTAAGCGCAATGCGTTCAGCTTAATAAAGCCTTGCGCATCCTTTTGATCGTAAGAGCCTGCATCATCTTCAAAAGTTGCAATACTAGCATCAAACAAGCTGTCTTCAGAGCGACGGCCTACAACAATCACGTTACCCTTATAAAGCTTAACGCGTACATCACCGTTAACGTGCTGCTGCGTTTCATCCACTAACTTTTGCAGCGCCACGCGCTCTGGCGACCACCAGTAGCCGTTATAAACCAACTCAGCATACTTGGGCATTAAGCTATCTTTTAAGTGCGCAGCTTCGCGGTCTACAGTAAGAGATTCAATGGCGCGATGTGCGCGCAGCATAATGGTGCCGCCTGGGGTTTCGTAGCAACCACGGGATTTCATGCCCACGTAACGGTTTTCAACTACGTCTAAACGGCCAATACCGTGCTTGCCGCCTAAGCGGTTCAGTTCGGTTAACACCTCAGCCGGTGACATTTTCTGCCCATTGATGGCAACAATGTCGCCTTTCTCGTAGCTTAACTCAATGTATTCAGCTTCATCAGGAGCGTTTTCAGGGCTCACCGTCCAACGCCACATATCTTCTTCAGCTTCATTCCAAGGATCTTCAAGAATGTCACCTTCATAAGAAATATGTAGCAGGTTAGCATCCATGGAGTATGGAGATTTTTTACCGTCACCGGCGAAATCCACTGGAATATCGTGCTTCGCAGCAAACTCCATCAACGCTTCACGGCTGTTGAGATCCCACTCGCGCCAAGGGGCGATAATTTGAATGCCTGGCGCCAATGCATAAGCACCCAACTCAAAACGTACTTGGTCGTTACCTTTACCTGTGGCACCGTGCGACACCGCATCCGCACCTGTTTCTGCGGCAATTTCAACTAAACGCTTAGCAATTAAAGGCCGCGCAATAGAGGTGCCCAGTAAGTATTCACCTTCATAAATAGCATTAGCTCTAAACATTGGGAACACGTAATCGCGCACGAATTCTTCGCGTAAATCCTCAATGTAGATCTCTTTAATACCCATAGCTTCTGCTTTCGCGCGCGCAGGCTCTACTTCTTCGCCTTGGCCGAGGTCTGCGGTGAAGGTCACAATTTCACAGTTGTAAGTTTCTTGTAACCACTTAGCAATAACTGAGGTATCTAAGCCACCAGAATAGGCTAGTACCACCTTTTTGATATCTGACATGAGGACTCCATTACGATTAAAACACGCTGCGCTCTAAGGCTGCTGTGCAAAATAAAGACGCCCCATTGTACCTGTGAAAATGTTTTCATGAAACGTTAGCCTGCATCCATTCACATCTTCAGGTAGCATGTATCGCTTTAGCCTTTCCCTACATGCCTAAGTTGGAGCTTTCATGGCGGAGAAACACCCTTCTTTAGCGAAGCGCTTTCGTGGTTTTTTACCTGTGGTGGTGGATGTCGAAACGGGCGGCTTTAATGCCAACACCGACGCTCTACTGGAAATTGCAGCGGTGACCTTAAAAATGGACCACAAAGGTTTTTTGCATCCTGATCAAAGTGTCCATTATCAAGTAGATCCTTTCGAGGGGGCTAACCTAGAACAGGCCGCTTTAGATTTCACAGGTATTGACCCTTGGAACCCGCTTCGCGGCGCAGTACCCGAAGAAATGGCCTTACGCGGCGTGTTCGAAGTGGTACGCAAAGCCGTACGCGAAAACAACTGCACCCGCGCCATTTTAGTAGGCCACAACGCTTTCTTTGACCACGGTTTTGTTAAAGCAGCAGTGGCCCGAACAGGCATTAAACGCGACCCATTCCACCCTTTCTCTTGCTTCGACACAGCTAGTTTAGCGGGCTTGGCATTAGGCCAAACGGTGCTGGCCACAGCCTGTGAGATGGCGGGCATTCCCTTTGATGCCAACCAAGCGCACTCCGCTTTATACGACACTACGCGTACAGCAGAGCTATTTTGCACCATCGTTAACCGATGGCGCACTTTAGGTGGTTGGCCGCCGCCTGCGCCAGTGGATATGCCACCTACCTTGGCACGTAACGACGGCAGCTTTTAGTGTTGCCCGAACTGGGCTCTTTGCATCGCTTCTAAACGGCTGCGTGTGCGGCGAAAAGGAAACAGCAAAGCGCCCTGTTCATACAATTCAGGCAATGGTACTTGTGCATCAATATACAAAGGCACTTGTTGTTCATAACACTCATCCACTAAAGCAATAAAGCGGCGTACACCATTATCTTTTTGTGACAGCGCCACCAAATGCCGGTCTCCTGCTGCCACACGCGTGGCGCCATCCTCAGTGCCACGTGCGATATACTGCTCTGCTGGAGCTGCGCTTAAGCATGGCACCGCCGATAACAACACTGTTTTATAGCGCTCACATAATTCAATATAATCCAGCGCGCTCCAATTGCCTTCGCACAAGTTACTGTAATCGCACCACACCACTTCCCCTTGCTCACCTCGCACCGCCAATTCGCGCTGCCCTAAAGAAATGGTGGCCGCCTTTGCAGCGGCGCCCGTTTTTTGTTGAAACAACTGTTCAAAATGCCCGCTATTTACCCAGTAACGCTGCTGAGTGGAGGCTCCATGCAAACGATGGTCTTGCCCACCATCCAAATGCACGACAGTCATATGTTCCATTAACGCCTGTATGGCCGGCAGAAAACGAGCACGGTTAAAGCCGCCTTGGTACAACGCTTCGGGGGGTTCATTCGAGGTGGCCACCAGCACGAGCCCACGGGCAAACAGTGCCTGCAATAAGGGCCCAAGAAGCATGGCATCACCTATATCATTAACAAAGAACTCATCAAAACAGAGCACTTCCACCTCTTGAGCCAATTCGTTTGCCACTTGCTGCAAGGGCGCTTTAGTACCAGTTAAAGCAAACAAGCGCTTGTGTAACCATTTCATAAAATGATGGAAATGCTGTCGCCGTGCCGGCACCGTTAAGGCGCGGTAAAAACTATCCATGAGCCAAGTTTTACCGCGCCCCACCGGCCCCCACAAATAAACGCCTTGGCTTAGCTGCCCTGCTTCAACATTAGTAAAGCACTGCTGCAGCCGCTCCACCGCTTCTGCCTGTGCCACATCGGGCACAAACCCTTCGGCTAAGGCTTGTTGATATTGCTGTTGAGGGGAAAGAGTATTGCGCATAGATATAAATTTCTCATCAAAGACACTAACAAGGCACGTTGGCATACTAATTTGTAAGTTTCTTTACCTTTACGTCAATTTAACGCACTCAGTGCTTGCCGCTCTCCACATGCAGTGCTAATTTTGCACCCTGCACCACTCATATAAGCAGAGCAATGGGTACGCCATGAACATTAAAGAGCTAATTAAAAGAAACCACGATTGGGCGGACCACGTTGCCGCCACCAAACCAGATTTTTTTCCTAAATTAGCGGCACAACAAAAACCCGAAATTTTATGGATTGGCTGCTCTGATAGCCGCGTACCCGCTAACCAAGTGCTCGACATGGACCCGGGTGAAGTGTTCGTACACCGCAACGTTTCTAATCTTATCATTCACAGCGACATGAATATGCTATCTACGGTGCAATTCGCGGTGGAAGCTTTACGGGTGAAGCACATTATGATTGTTGGCCACTATGATTGTGGCGGCGTAAAAACAGCCCTTAACAACGCTGATAACGGCCTCATTGATAACTGGTTACTCGATATCAAAGATACTATCCACCAGCACCAAGAAGAATTAAGCCAACTCGCCACCGAAAAAGAGGTGGTAAACCGTGTGTGCGAACTTAATGTTATTAAACAAGTGGGCAACATGTGCCATACGGCAACGGTACAACACGCGTGGAAGCGTGGCCAACGTTTAGCCGTACATGGCCTTTGCTATGGTTTGCACGATGGTAAAGTTAAAGATTTAGAGGTAACCGTAGATGGGCCCGAAAAAGTGGCCCAATTATATCGCATTAACCTATAAGGCAAACGCCCCTTATTTTTCAGAGGGGCGCTCTAGCAATGCCGCCATCCGTTCTGTTTCGAAATCCAAGTGTGTCATTTGCACATCTGGTAGCTCTTTGTTGACCTTGGTAGACAACGCATCAAAACGTTCTACTTTGCCATATAAACCCTGTTGGCCCACTAAAGCAGTGACAGTGCGATTATAATGGTTGCTCGCCGCACTCAAACTAGTGCCCAAACCACTTAACCGCTCAGCTAGCACCCTCACTTGGTTATATATATCTCCCGCACGTTCACCAATGGCGCGCGCTTCTTTATTGCCACGATCAATCATCCATAAATTGGCAATAGTGCGCAGCACAGGTATAAGCGTGGTGTGCGACACCACTATTACGCCCTTTTCATAGCCATAGTCGAACAAACCTTTTTGCGCCTTTAAAGCTTCAATGTAGGCCGCCTCAATGGGCATAAAAAGCAACACAAAACTAGGGCTATCGAGCTCTGGTAGGTTGGCGTAATCTTTACTGGCCAAATCATCTATATGCTTACGCACTGCTGCCACGTGCTCTCGTAGCGCCACCGCACGTTCTTCTTTTGTGTCCGCACTCACTAGGCGATCGTAAGCGTTTAAGGTTACTTTGCTATCAATCACCACCTGCTTCGCGCCAGGCAATTGGATTAAAAAGTCAGTTTGCTTAGTGCGCCCTTCTGCATCGCGAAAACTATTCTGCTGGGTGTAATGCTCGCCTTGTATTAGCCCACTCATTTCTAGAGTGCGTTGCAATTGCGCTTCACCCCAAGCGCCACGCTGCTGCGAATCACCTTTTAAAGCTTTAGTTAAATTGGTGGCTTCCGCGCTCATGGCTAACCCCACCTCCAACACTTTTTTAATTTCAGCGGCAAGGCTACTGCTATCTTTAAGAGAGGCGTCATGCACTTCGTTCACCCGCTTCTGAAACCCCTCAATTTGCTGACGAAACGGCCGTAGCAAGTTGTCTAAATGCGTTTGGCTAGCATGGGTGAAGGTTTTACCTTTCTCTTCGAAAATTTTATTGGCAAGCACTTCGAATTCTTTCGTTAGCGCAGCCCGCGCCTCGGTGAGTTGCTGTTTTTGCTCTACAAAATATTCTTCGCGCCGAGCTAACGTGGTTTTTAATTCTGTAAACTGATTATTTAAGTGCTGATGCGCTACTAGCAACTTGCTATGGTTTTCTTGTTCCGCACGCACTCTTTCCTCTGCCCGCTGCAACTGCGCCTCTAAGCCACGCGCTTTTTCAGCAATAGTTTCAAACTGCCTAGCTTTGTCTTCTGCTTCTGTGCGTGTTTTCTCTAAGCGTTGGCTAAGCGCACTAATTTCTTGTTTACCTTCTGCCACATCTGCATGCAGCCACTCTTCGGTAGCCCGCGCATTTTCAAGTGCTGCCTGAGTTTGGCTAGCTGCTAATGCTTGTGTATGCAGCTGCTGTTGCTGTGCTTCATTCGCAGCCACTTGCTCTTGCCACTGCGTCAGCAGCCGCTTGCGCTCCCTACCTTGCAGCATGCTTGCAAGTAAATAGCCTACCAGCAGAGCCAGTAGTAATGCGCCGCTAGCAAGCATAATCCATTCGTTTGTCCATTCTATTTCAGGCATTTTCTCAACCTTGTAAACAGCGCCACAATTTTCCTGATTAAAGCAGGATCAAGCTTAACATGTAAATTTCCTGCCATGGGGCGTATCGTACTCTGCCTAACACGCATTTCGCGTGCTTAACATTCCTGCGCATACTGGCGGTTTTGCGCCAGCTTTGGGACAATGCACACCTTTAGCCCCTGCAACATGGGTGGCCCGTCTTAACAGGAGAAAGCAATGTCTTTTTATGTGTATCTGTCTGGTGAAATTCACACCAATTGGCGCGATGAGATCATTGATGGCGCAAAAAAAGCAGGCCTAGATGTGGTCTTCACCGGCCCCGTGACCGATCACGATGCCAGTGATGCAGCAGGCGATATGCTCGGTGAAGAAACTGGTTTTTGGCGTGATCATCAGTCTTCCAAAGTAAATGCCATCCGCACGCAAACAATGATTAAGCAAGCCGACTTAGTGGTAGTGCGCTTTGGCGATAAGTATAAACAATGGAATGCCGCCTTTGATGCAGGTTATTGTGCAGCACTGGATAAGCCGTACATTACTTTGCACGACGAAGATATTGTGCACCCACTGAAAGAAGTAGATGCCAGCGCGAAAGCATGGTGCACCACCACACAGCAAGTGGTGGAAATTTTACAGTACGTGCTGCGCAGCCAATAATACTCTTGCACTACCGCGCTATCGGCGCGGTAGTACTTGCTCTGGGTTAACAGCCTGCCCGTCACGGCGCACTTCAAAATGCAGCCCCACAGACGACGTTCCTGTCGCGCCCATGGTGGCAATGCGCTCTCTGGCCTTCACCTGCTGCCCTTCTTTCACCAACAACGTATCGTTGTGCCCATAGGCCGACAACCAGCGGTCATTGTGTTTAATGATGAGCAAATTACCGTAACCTGTTAAGCCACTGCCGCGATACACCACAGTCCCTGCCGCCGCCGCATAAACAGGATCACCCTGCTTGCCTGCTAGCAACAAACCACGCCTATCTTTACTCGTTGAAAAACGCTGCACCACTTGGCCAGGCACAGGCCAATGCCAAGCTACATCACTGGTAATAGAGGGTTTGGCCGGCGCCACTGGCGGGCTTGTTTTAGTGGGTGCTGAGGCCTTAGGTGTTGGCGTGGCCGCCGGGCGGCTAGGCTGCTGTGGGGTACGCTTTGGCGCAGGCCTAGTAGCCACAACAGGGGCTGCAGCCGCTTTGCCGTCGAACCGAATTTTCTGGCCTGGATAAATGGTATAGGGCAAACCAATATTATTTGCCCGCGCGAGCTGACGATAATCCCAACCATAGCGCCAAGCAATAGAATAAAGCGTTTCACCTTCTCGCACGGTGTGCGACCCTGTACTGCGGCCGCCCTTGGCGCCAATACCACCTTTTGCAGACTTACTCTTTGTTTGGTAATCGTATACAGGAATGTTGCCTGTGCTACAGCTCCAAGCGCCTAACGCTAACAACAAAACAAGCAAAATCTTCACAGGCTTCACGTTTATTACACCTTTTAGTTATTCATGTGCTCCGTTGTATGTTGGCCCGCACCTAAAAAATAGACCACCACTACGCCCACGAGGAACGCCATAACGGCAAAGCCTATGTGCGCAGGTTCCCCTGTTTGCGCCACATATTCTGCGGGATACACGATTTGTTCACGCGCTTCCTCCAAGCCTATTCTCCAAGGCCACAATTTCACTAACGAACCTAACATAACACCCGCAGCAACAGCCATCACCAAGGAGTAATAATGCGCTAATAACCACTTCAGTAGCTGTATGAATACCAAAGCGCCTACCGCGCAACCTAAAACAAAAGCGCTTAAATGGGCAATATGTGCTTGGCTTAATGCCTCTAGCACTGGCTCATACATGCCCAACAATAAAAGAATGAAACTGCCCGAGATACCAGGCAATAGCAGTGCGCAAATCGCTAACATGCCCGAAAGAAAAAACAGCAAAGGCGACAATCCCAAGGTCTCTAAACCAGGCAAACCACTGAGCCACATACTAAAAATACTACCCAATAAAGCAGCCCACCACACGTGCAACCGTTTATCAGGCAAAGGCCGCCATACCACCACAGTACCCATCACAATCAAACCACAGAAAAACGACCATAATGGGATCGGCGCATAAGCTAAGCACCAACGAATCACAAACACGGCAGGAACAATGCTAGTGACCATTCCAGCAAGCAGCACCACTAAAAAGGTGAAGTTAGCCTCCTTCCATGCGGCGGCCACCCCCTGCTCACGCAGGGTAATAATAAGGCGTGGGTGAATGTTGCCTAATGTGCGTATAAGCTCCGCATAAATACCGGTTATTAATGCTAATGTGCCACTGGATACACCTGGGATCGTTTCCACGGCTCCCATGGTCATACCACGCCAAAACAACCCCCATTTAGTGTGCATTATTCCACTCCACGCTGAAAAGGAACGAACCGAACCGCATCAAGGCGCTGTTTCACCAACTCGCCCTGCACACGATCCACCACCGTTAGCCACTGTTCGTCACCGCCCACAGGCATCACTAAGCGCCCACCTTCAGCAAGTTGCTCTAGCAGCTCTTGTGGGATCTCTGCGGGTGCACAGGCGGCCAAAATAGCATCAAAAGGGCCTTGTTCCGGCCAACCAAAGGTACCATCTGCATATTTAAACTTTACGTTATGCAAGCCCAACTCGCGTAAACGAGCCTTGGCGCCCTCTTGCAAAGGCTTGATGCGTTCAACGGTGTACACCTGGATGCCCAATGCTGCAAGTATTGCTGTTTGATAACCACACCCAGTGCCCACTTCAAGCACTTTGGTGGGCATGTTATTGGCAATTAGCAATTCCGTCATGCGCGCCACCACCCAAGGCTGAGAAATGGTTTGGTCATAGCCAATAGGTAAAGCTGTATCATCGTAAGCTTGGTGCGATAAGGCCTCATCAATGAAAATATGGCGGGGCATTTTCTGGATCATCGCCAACACTCTCTCATCCCTGATGCTTTGCTCTCTTAAGCGTTGCACGAGACGCTCGCGCGTACGTGGTGATGTCATCCCCACACCCACCAACCTTTGCGAATCCCACATAGTCTCAACCTCTATCACTCTGTCGTAACAGCTGTGCGTGGCGGTAACTGCCACTCCCCTAGCTCTGCTAACACTGTGGTGGCAAAGGCTCCTGTGGGAAGTGTCATGCTGATTTCCCACTCGTTGCCTAACACCTGCCAAGTTAAATCAGAAACAGACAAACGTAACGCTCGGCGCGCTGCAGCCACCTTTTCCTGCGCGAGCGCCTCGATCAGTGCTGTGTGCGGCGCCAAAATGTTGTGCTCAAGAGCATGGCTTGCGCCCGTGGTTGCCATCCCTGCCATACCCACTAAGGGCCCGGTCGGGTGCACTTCTCCTTGGGCAATGCGTGTAGCACTACGCTCATCTTCGTCGGCATTGAACAAGCCACGGCTATGAGCTGGTTGTAATATATCGCCCGCCAACAACTGATTCCAATTACCCTGCTGCACCCGTTCGGCAAGCACCTGATTAAATAGCTCACTACGTATGGCTGACAGCCACAAACTACGCATTTTTCTGTTCGGCGCTCTACCACGATAGCTATCTTCTCGTAGCAGCCACGCTTTCGCCTGCGTAAAATTTTGCCCACTGCGGCCGAAACGCTGCTCGCCAAAATAGTTCGGCACGCCTCCCTGCTTAATGCATTGCAAGCGTTCTTCCGCAGCGGCGTAATCACCACTAACGTGACGCATACGTAGTACAAAGTGGTTTGCAATGTGGGTGCCGCGGTTTAATTTGCGGGCATGACGAACCTGTTCAAGTATATCAATGCCCTCTGGCAACTGGTTGAGTGTTGGGTCTTCCTTGCCGGGCAAGTGCAAGCTAAACCACTGCTCAGTGACTGCACGGCGGTCTTTTAAACCGCTAAACCCCACAGAACGAACAGGTATCCCCGCAGCTTTAGCCAATGTTTGAGCCACATCCATAGTGTTCCAGAGCCGTTTACGCACTAGCAACCATAAATGCTCGCCGCCTCCACCTGGCGTGAAACTTAATTGCTCTTGAACAAAAAAATCCTCTGGTTCAGTGCGCATTTGGCCCGTTAGCACTGGCGCCCCGTAGGCGTGAGGCAGGCTCACTTTACACGCTCCACAAGCACTGTGGCTAAAGCAGTAATGCCTTCTTCGCGCCCCACAAACCCTAGCTTTTCTGTGGTCGTAGCCTTCACCGAAATAGCCTCCACATCGCAGCCTAACAAGGCGCTAATACGCTCGCGAATAGCTTGAATATGTGGTGCCATTTTAGGCCGCTCTGCTAACACCGTTAAATCCGCATTGGCCAACTGATAACCCTTTGCTGTGATTTTTGCATAGGCAGCTTGCAACAGTTGGCCTGAGTCTGCGCCTTTCCACTGTGCATCAGTATCTGGAAACCAATAGCCTATATCCCCCAACGCGAGCGCGCCTAACAAAGCGTCAGTGAGGGCATGCAACAAGACATCGCCATCAGAGTGAGCCACAAACCCCTTGTGAAACGGAATGCGCACACCACCAATTATTAGGCTATCCCCTTCACCAAAGGCATGTACATCGTAGCCTTGGCCAATACGTATTCGTGCCATTACTGCTGTTCCTTTGCTTGCTGTTGAAGAAAAAATTCTGCTAAAGCTAAATCTTCCGGCCACGTGATTTTAATATTATCGCTGCGGCCCTGTACCATTTTTGGCTGTGCGCCTGCGAGTTCCATTGCTGAAGCTTCATCTGTAATTTCATGCCCCGCGGCTAATGCAGCTTCGAGAGCGGCATACAAACGTTCCACAGCAAAAAACTGCGGTGTAAAAGCACGCCAAATTAATTGACGGTCTAGGGTTTGCACGATACTGCCCTGCGCTACTTTTTTGAGGGTATCAGCAACGGGCACGCCCAAAATAGCGCCTTTTGATGAAGCAGTGGCCAACAAGGCATCAATGTCGTTGCTATGTAAACAGGGGCGAGCCATATCGTGCACTAACACCCAAGCTTGTGCGTCACCTTGGTGGCGCAAATAACGCAACCCATTCAGTACGGTGTCGGCACGATCGGCGCCACCTACAATGGTTGTTACCTTGGCATGTTGTGCCACCGGCAAGGTGGGCCAATAAGGATCTGTGTGGCTTATACCCACTACAATTTGCTCTATGGCAGGATGGTTTAAGAGGCGTTCAATGGTGTGTTCAGCCACCGTTTTTCCTTGCAGCGTGAGGTACTGCTTAGGCTGAGCAGCCCCCATGCGTGCGCCTACGCCGGCACCTGGCACCAGTGCGTAGATACGGCGCTTCATTCTTTGTTAGCGTCCTGTTTAGGTGCCATGAGGAATTCGGGCACCAAATAGAAGATTTCATCTCGCTTTATCATGCCGAGATCGCGCCGAGCTATTTCCTCCACGCTATTTTTTGCGTTTTTAAGATCCGCCACATCCGCCGCCATCAATCGATTACGGGCTTCAAGCTCTTTATTTTGCGCTTCGAGCTCTGCGATTTGCTGTTGCAAATGCAAACGATGGCGCCAGCTGCCCTCACCAAACCAAAGGCGATATTGGAAGACAAGGAGAAGCAAAACAAGGAAAACAATGAGTGAGCGGCGCAGCATGTTAGTTTCGCATGACGTAATTCAAAGAATACAGGGGCTGAAATCAGCCCCTGACGTAACCGTGCATTAGCACTTATCTAGCCAGCGCGCGAACTCTTTGCGGCCGTAATAGGCAGCACGGCCCATTTCCTGTTCAATGCGAATTAAGCGGTTATATTTTGCCACACGGTCAGAGCGGCAGAGTGAGCCTGTTTTAATTTGGCCCGCAGCTGTTGCCACCGCCAAGTCGGCAATGGTGGTGTCTGCTGTTTCACCTGAACGGTGGGAAATAACAGCGGTGTAACCCGCATCGTGAGCCATCTTAATCGCATTCAACGTTTCGGTAAGCGTACCAATCTGGTTAAACTTAATCAGGATGGAGTTAGCGATGTTTTCATCGATACCGCGTTGCAAAATTTCAGTATTGGTAACGAACAAATCGTCACCCACTAACTGCACACGTTCACCTAAGCGCTCAGTGAGCAACTTCCAACCAGCCCAATCATCTTCATGCAGGCCATCTTCAATAGAAACAATGGGATAACGATCACAAAGATCAGCGAGATATTCCACGAACTCTGCCGCGGTTAGGCTACGGCCTTCGCCGCTTAGCTCGTATTTACCATCTCGATAGAACTCTGAAGCGGCGCAATCAAGAGCCAAAAGAATATCGTCACCTAAGGTGTAACCCGCACGAGATACTGCTTCAGCAATGGCTTCTAGCGCGGCTTCGTTAGAAGGCAAGTTAGGTGCAAAACCACCCTCATCACCTACGGCTGTATTTAAACCACGTTCTTGCAGTACTTCGCGTAAAGCGTGGAATATCTCTGCGCCGTAACGCACAGCATCAGCCATGGTTTTTGCACCCACAGGCTGAATCATAAACTCTTGAATATCTACGTTGTTATCAGCGTGCTCGCCACCGTTAATGATATTCATCATTGGTACAGGTAGGCTAAAAGGCGCTGCATCTTCTTGCAGGCTTGCAATGTAGGCATACAGCGGTTTTTGTTCGTAAGCGGCAGCCGCTTTTGCAGCCGCTAACGAGACGGCTAAAATAGCGTTCGCACCTAAACGGCCCTTGTTATCGGTGCCATCTAGCTTAATCATGAGCTCATCAATCTTCGCTTGCTCACGCACATCTTGCTCTAATAACAATTCGCGAATTTCAGAATTAACAAACCCTACCGCGTTCAACACTCCTTTGCCGCCATAGCGTTTTTTGTCGCCATCGCGTAATTCTAGTGCTTCACGTGCACCTGTAGAGGCACCACTCGGTGCACAAGCTGAGCCCATAATACCCGAAGCAAGAATGACATCTGCTTCCACTGTGGGGTTACCACGTGAATCGATAATTTCACGTGCTTTAATATCTGTAATCGTTGGCATAATGTTGTCTCCGAACTTATGCAGCCGTTTAAGGATTAACAATGGTGGGCAAAGACTTTGCTAATTCGTCCACTGCCTTCATTTGCGATAAAAATGGGGCCAGTTGATCCAAGCGCAGTGCGCAAGGCCCATCACATAGGGCATTATCTGGATCAGGATGTGCTTCTAGAAACAAACCCGCTAAACCCTGAATCATACCTGAGCGGCCCAAATCTGCCACTTGATGGCGTCGCCCATCCGCCGAATCACTACGTGCGCCCGGCATTTGCAGAGCATGGGTCACATCAAAGAACACTGGATAACCAAACTGTTTCATGATGCCGAAGCCCAGCATGTCTACCACAAGGTTGTTGTAACCAAAGCAAGAACCACGCTCACAAATAATCAGCTGATCATTACCGGCTTCTTCACACTTATGCAGAATGTGCCCTACTTCATGCGGAGCAATGAACTGCGGCTTTTTGATGTTGATAATGCTATCTGTGGCGGCTAACGCTGTAACTAAATCTGTTTGGCGCGCTAAAAAAGCCGGCAACTGCAACACATCAGCCACTTCAGCAGCAGGGGCTGCTTGTTCTGGTTCGTGCACATCAGTGAGTATGGGGCAGTTAAAAGTGCTTTTGACCTCTTCCAAAATGCGCAGCCCTTCTTCAAGCCCAGGCCCACGATAGGAAGTAAGCGAGGAACGATTGGCCTTATCAAAAGAAGCTTTAAATACCCAAGGAATATTTAATTGAGCAGTAACCTCAGCGTAATGCTCGGCCACTTGCATGACCATATCCCGTGATTCAAGCACATTCATGCCACCAAACAGCACAAAAGGATGCTCATTACCAATGGGGATATCACCAAGCTGAATAGTTTTTTGCGTTGTCGTCATGGTTTAACCTTTATTATGCTTCATGCGTGCGGCGCGCCAGCGCTGCTTTCACATAGCTGGTGAACAAGCCGTGCCCATCGCGTGGTGTTGAAGTAAACTCTGGGTGAAACTGGCATCCCACGTACCAAGGGTGGTCTGCCATTTCAACCACCTCAACAAGGTTACCCTCTTCAGAGCGGCCGGTCACCACAAGGCCCGCTTCTTCGAGCTGAGCCACAAATTTTTCGTTGATTTCATAACGATGACGATGGCGTTCAAAAATACGTTCTTCGCCATAGCATGTTGCCACCAAGGATTTTGGGGTTAACACACTGTATTGCGCGCCTAAACGCATAATACCTTGCTCACCTGTTACTGGGTCTGTAATAGGCAGCACATCCACCACAGGATACTTGGTGTTTGGGTCGAATTCTGTGGAGTGAGCTCCTTCAAGGCCAACAAGATTACGCGCCACATCAATAACAGCGACTTGCATACCTAAGCAGATACCTAAGAAAGGGACTTTATGTTCACGCGCAAACTGCGCCGCTAACACCTTTCCTTCTGTGCCACGATCGCCAAAACCACCCGGAACAATAATACCGTCGAGGCCGTGCAACGAAGCCGTTCCTTTTTGCTCTAACGACTCCGCATCAATATAACGTACGTTAACTTTTGAACGAGTTGCTACGCCGGCATGCACCAGCGCTTCATTGAGGGATTTATAGGCATCGGCCAGGCTGACGTATTTACCCACCAAGCCCACGGTAATTTCGTGGTCTGGATTAAGCTGCGCTTCTACTACGCGATCCCATTCTGAAAGATCTGGCGTATGGCATTCGAGCCCTAGGCGTTCTACTACGTAGCTATCCATATCTTGTTCATGGAGCACACGTGGCACTTGGTAAATAGTTTCACAATCGGGTGTACTGATTACCGCACGGGTTTCCACGTTGGTAAACAGCGCAATTTTTTCTCGTGCGCTATCTGGCACAGGTTGGTCGGAACGGCACACCAACATATCTGGCTGCAAACCAATAGAACGCAGCTCTTTCACCGAATGTTGAGTAGGCTTGGTTTTAATTTCACCAGCAGAAGCGATCCAAGGCACTAAGGTAAGATGCACTAATAAAGTGTTTTGCAGGCCTTTTTCAATACGCAATTGGCGCACTGCTTCTAAGAAAGGAAGGGATTCAATATCACCTGTGGTGCCACCGATTTCAATAATAGCTACATCGGCATCACCTGCACCACGCTGGATTTTTAATTTAATCTCGTCGGTGATATGGGGGATTACTTGCACTGTGGCACCGAGATATTCACCGCGGCGTTCTTTATCAAGCACGTCTTGGTAAACACGCCCCGTGGTAAAGCTGTTCACCCGTTTTAAACGAGTGCGTATGAAGCGCTCATAATGGCCTAAATCTAGATCCGTTTCTGCGCCGTCTTCTGTGACGAACACTTCACCATGTTGGTAAGGGCTCATGGTGCCTGGATCCACGTTAATATAAGGATCCATTTTTAACATGGTTACGTTTAAACCACGCGCTTCTAGCAACGTCGCCAAGGAAGCTGCTGTAATGCCCTTCCCTAATGACGACACTACGCCACCCGTCACAAATATGTATCGTGTCATGCACTCACCGCTGCGAAAGAGCATTATGTAGACTTTTCGTACTACGCAATGCCAAGAATATGGAATACCAATCAAATAAGCCTGAAAAACGACCTGAACAGCCTAACAAGAACTAGAAAATGATTGGATTGGGACGGGATTAAATACTAACAGAAACACCGTGGCGCCTCAATCAGGCAGTTAGTATTTTCAAGCTGTTAATGCAAATTTTATGTAGCCTTACCAAACTAGCTCTGGGGCATTCCAATGCCAATTTAGCACCCAAGCAGGCTCGCCCTTTTTCGGCCGCGCCTCATCACGAGTGCCAAGCCCATAAGCTCCCACTAACTGTTCTTGATAGTGCCAAGTGGGAGCTTGAAGCCGCCGCCAAGTGGGCATGCCTTGAGCGCGCCACACCTCGCGTAATTCACGATGCATGCCTTCAATATTTAACTTGGCTCCTTTAGGGGCTGGCGCCAGCGTGAGTTCGGACCAGTGTTGCGGCACCACAGCACCAACACCATTGCTGACCCCCAAGCTAACGTGCAACACCCCTGCCCCCCATGCATAACGCGCACCATCCGCTAGCTGCACTACTTTGTTTTCCTCGGGCGTGGCCGCCTCAGCATGGCTGAGCAAATACAAACGTTGTTGAAAACGACGCCAACTTCCTGCTGACCAAACCACTTGGGGCTGCGCATCGGCGCGCGCAGGGATTAATTCTTGCCACACACGTTCCAACACATTTTTACTAGGCGGTTGCCAACCACGAGCTAACACCCAGCGATACAGCAGATTACGTTGCCGCGCAGGGCTGAGTTGCTGCAAAGCCACTAAACAAACGCCTCCGTCGGCCTGCACCAATGCCTGATAATCTAACTGCGCTAACTCATGCTGCAAAGTAGCTGCATCCTGCTGTAATTCCGCATTGCGCGACAGCGTATTCACCACTTTAGGCCAACGCTCTTCAAGCAGCGGCATAAGCTGTTGGCGAATTAAATTGCGATCCACATCCACGTCTTGGTTGGTGGGGTCTTCCACCCAATCTAACTGCCACAAATGCGCTACTTTTTCTAAGTGGGCACGGCTTATGCCGAGCATAGGACGCAATATTACCATCCCTTGATACAGGCTATGCTCACTCATGGCGCCTAGCCCTTGCGGCCCCGCCCCTCTAAACAGTTGTAGTAATAAGGTTTCTGCCTGATCATTCTGATGATGCGCCAACAACAAAGCGCCGCTACGTTGCGTATGTTTTAACAATACCTCACGTCGTGCTCGGCGAGCGCGACTTTCAATATTATGTTGGCCTTCAAGGGAGAGTGTTTCAGTGATGAATCGAACGCCCAGCTTATCTGCGTTGTATTGGCAATATTGTTGCCACGTATCAGCTAAGGGTTGCAGCCCATGATGCACATGCACTGCTGTAAGGCGAGAGGCGGCCCCTGCACGTATGAGTGCAGCCAGAAGCACTGTGGAATCGAGGCCACCGCTGTAACCTAACGTCAGTGGGCCCGTTGTTTGAGTGAGCCAATAAGCACAACGCAGCACCAAGTTTTCTCCTATGCGTGCTGCGTTGCTATGTTTACCCATGGTTAACGTTATTCTACGTTACCGTACGACATTAACCGCTCGTAACGGCGCTCTAACAGCTTATCGATGCTCATCGCCTCGAGTTTTTCTAACTGTTTAACGAGATGTTCGCGAATACGTTCCGCAGTTAAGGAATAATCGCGGTGCGCACTACCTAGTGGCTCTGGAATCACTGCATCGACAATGCCCAGTTCATGTAAACGCTCCGCATTCATACCCATGGCTGCGGCAGCTTCGGGCGCTTTTTCTGCACTACGCCATAAAATAGAGGCACAACCTTCAGGGGAAATCACCGCATAAGTACTGTATTGCAACATTTGCAGGTGATCACACACGCCTATGGCCAAAGCTCCGCCCGAGCCACCTTCGCCCACCACCGTAGTGATAATGGGAACGCGAAGGTTTGACATCACGAGCAAATTACGGGCAATGGCTTCACTCTGGCCACGCTCTTCTGCATCAATACCTGGGAACGCGCCGGGTGTATCAATGAAGGTAAAGATAGGCATTTTAAAACGTTCTGCCATTTCCATCAGCCGCAACGCTTTACGGTAACCTTCGGGCTTAGGCATGCCGAAATTGCGGCGCACCTTTTCTCTCACTTCTCGCCCTTTTTGATGGCCTATCACCATCACAGGCTTATCGTTAAGCCGCGCAATACCACCCACAATGGCTGGATCATCCGCAAAGGTGCGGTCGCCATGCAGTTCATCAAACTGTTCAAAAATAAGATCAATGTAATCGAGCGTGTGAGGACGCTGAGAATGGCGCGCCAACTGCGATATTTGCCAGGGCGTTAAACCGCCAAATACTGACTCCATCAGAGATTGGCTTTTCTCTTCTAAACGTTGGATTTCATCCGAAATATTCACATCTGCATCGCTACTGGCGCGACGCAGTTCCTCAATTTTTGTTTCTAGCTCAGCAATAGGCTGCTCAAAGTCGAGAAAATTGGGGTTCATATACTAAGCCTCTACAGATTCTTTTGCGTGCAGTGTACTTGCATTAGGGGGCGTTGGTCGAGAAAGCAACGGAAAAACCTCGTTGCAAAATGTATTCATGCCCCATGAATTAATATTCGACAGCCACTTGGCCTTCGTCGAGTTCTTGCATTAATGCTCCAATCAAGCCTTGTTCAGGGCGAATGTGCCACTCTTCGCCTAGCTGTAAACGCCCAGTGGCTTGTGGGTGTTCGAAATCTATTACCACAGGACACTCCCCGCCTTTATAGGGTGTTAGTTGACGATGCAACCATTCAGGCAAGGTGTTGGTAATAGGCATTTTAAGGCGTAAATGTTTTGCAAAACGTTCGCGAGCCTGCGCCATGGTCATAATTTCATCGGCCATAATACTAAAGCCACCAGTATAATCATCGTTACGCACTGCGCCGCGAATCACGAGCAACTCGTCTTTCTCAATAATATCGGCAAACTCCGCAAACACCCGCCCAAACACAGACACTTCGGTGCGCCCTGTTTTGTCGTCAATCGTCATAAAGGCCATGCGGTCGCCACTGCGCTTACTACGAGTAACACGCAGTGCCACCACCAAGCCAGCTACCAGTGCTGCTTGCCCTTTACTTGTGGGGGTTAAATTGTTTAAGCGTGCGCTCACAAAGCGCCTAACCTCTGGTTCATATTGATCAATAGGATGGCCGGTTAAAAACAAGCCTAGCGTGTCACGCTCACCGTTTAGCCGCTGATCATCCGACCAAGGCCGCAGCTTTTTCAGCACCACATTTTCCACCACTTGCTGATCCAGCGCAGGACCTCCAAACAAATCATCCATGCCGGCTTCTTCATTTTTTAACGCTTGCTCGGCAGCCAACATGGCGTCGGGCAGGCTCGCTTGTAGCGAGGCACGGTCATTAAAATGTTTATTAGGGCCTAACTGATCGAGCGCACCGGCTTTCACCAACGCTTCCATAGCACGGCGATTCATGCGTTTCATTTCCACGCGGCGACAAAAATCAAACAAATTATCGAACACTAAGCCTTCTTCACGCGCGTTAACGATAGCTTGAATAGGGCCCTCGCCAAGCCCTTTGATGGCGCCTAGGCCATACACCACATGCCCTTCATCATTGGCAATGAAACGATAACCACAGCTGTTAACCTCTGGTGGCAGCACTTTTAGGCCCATGGCTTTACATTCATCAACAAAAGTAACGACCTTGTCGGTGTTTTGCATTTCAGCAGAAATTACTGCCGCCATGAATTCAGCAGGATAATGCACTTTTAACCAAGCGGTGTGATAAGCCACCAATGCGTAAGCAGCAGAGTGAGATTTGTTAAAGCCGTACCCAGCAAACTTTTCCACTAGGTCGAAAATACGAATAGCAAGCTCGCCGTCTACGCCATTATTGCGCGCTCCTTCTTCAAAAGCTTTGCGCTGTGCAGCCATTTCTTCCATATCTTTGCGGCCCATGGCACGGCGCAGGAGGTCCGCTTGCCCTAGCGAATAACCAGCAAGCACCTGTGCAATTTGCATCACCTGTTCTTGGTATAAAATAACCCCATAAGTGGGTTCAAGAATTGGCTTGAGTAGTTCGTGTTGGTATTGCGGATCAGGATAAGCTAGCGGCTCTCGGCCATGCTTACGGTTAATAAAGTTATCTACCATGCCCGACTCTAGTGGCCCTGGACGATACAGGGCTACTAAAGCGATAATATCTTCAAATACGTCGGGACGAAGTTTCTTAATCAACTCCTTCATACCAGAAGATTCGAGTTGGAACACTGCCGTGGTGTCTCCACGTTTAAGCAGCTCGAAAGTTTCAGCATCATCTAGCGGAATATCACTACTGGTGATTGGCTCAAGCCCTTCGCTTTGACGCTTTTTGTTAGCCGCTTTGATGGCCCAATCGATAATGGTAAGTGTTCTTAGCCCGAGGAAGTCAAACTTCACTAGACCCGCAGCCTCAACGTCATCTTTATCGTATTGGGTAACGAGGTTGTTGCCCTCTTCATCACAGTGCAATGGAGCAAAATCGGTGAGCTTGCCAGGAGCAATCACCACCCCTCCAGCGTGGCGCCCCACGTTACGTGTTAAACCCTCAAGCTTTTCTGCCATTTCCCAAATTTCATTGGCAGAATCTTGGTCTCCATGAGGCTCCCCTGTGAGAAACTCCTCCAACGCCTCTTCTTGTTGGCGTGCTTTGGCGAGCGTCATGCCAGGCGTGCCGGGAATCATTTTCGACAAACGATCAGCCAACCCATAAGGCTTACCCTGTACACGCGCCACGTCTCGCACCACCGCTTTAGCGGCCATGGTTCCGAAAGTAACAATTTGGCCCACTGCTTCACGCCCATAGGTGCGTGCCACGTAAGCAATCACATCATCACGTTGGTCCATGCAGAAATCCACGTCGAAGTCAGGCATGGAAACACGTTCTGGGTTAAGGAAACGCTCAAACAGCAAATCGTATTGCAGAGGGTCAAGATCGGTAATCTCTAACACCCACGCCACTAACGACCCTGCTCCAGAGCCTCGCCCAGGGCCCACTGGGATATCATTTTGCTTAGCCCAGCGAATAAAATCCGAAACAATTAAGAAGTAACCAGGGAACTTCATCTGGTTAATTACATTTAACTCGAACTTTAAGCGCGCTTCATAGGCAGCTCGGCGCTCTGCGTAATCTTCAGCTGCTGGATCTAGCACTGTAGCTAAACGCTTTTCGAGACCTTCAAAGCTAGCATGCTCAAAATATTCGGCCTCTGTCATTCCCTCTGGCACGGGGAAGGCTGGCAAATAGTTGTTGCCAAGTTCAATTTCTAACGAACAACGGCGCGCTATTTCTACCGTATTAACTAAGGCTTCTGGCAAATCACTAAACAGCTCTGCCATTTCCGCAGGGCTTTTAAAATATTGCTCTTCGGTGTAGCGTCTCTCGCGCCTTGGGTCTTCTAAGGTGAAACTTTCATGAATACACACACGTACTTCGTGTGCTTCGAAATCTTCTTTCTCAATAAAACGCACATCATTCGTGGCCACGATGGGTAACTGCAACCGTGTGGCTTGCTCCACGGTTAAGTGCAAAGCAGTTTCATCACCGGGGCGGCCGGCACGTTGCACTTCAAGATAAAAACGATCAGGGAAATGGTGCGCAAACCATTGTGCTAATTCATCAGCTTGCGCTTCTTTACCTTCAAGAAGTAGCTGCCCAATAGGGCCGTGAGCCCCTGCAGACAACAGCAATAAACCTTCGTTTAATTCACCCAGCCACTCTTGTTTCACTAGGGCACGGCCATCTTGCTGGTTCAGTTGCCATGCACGGGAAATGAGTAAGGTGAGGTTTTTATAACCCTTTTCATTCATCACCAACGCACAAATAGGCGTCGGCTTTTCGAGCTGTTCACAATACATCCATAAATCGGCACCAGCGATGGGTTTTATTCCCGCTTTAATGGCACTGCCATAAAACTTAATAAGCCCAAATAAATTTGAATCGTCGGTGACGGCTACAGCAGGCATGCCAAACTCTGTGCAACGCTGTGCGAGTGCTTTCACCCGCGCAATGCCATCCACTAAGGAATAATCAGTGTGCACTCGTAAATGAATAAAAGAAGGTTCTGTCATATTAACTCTCTGGATCCACCACACGCGCCACAGGTGCGAAGGAACGACGATGTTCCGGCAAAGCACCGTACTCGTTTAAAGCGGCTATATGCGCTTTAGTAGGATAACCTTTATGGCGATCAAAGCCGTAGTTTGGATGTTCTTGGTGCAACGCCAGCATCTCTGCATCACGGGTTACTTTGGCAATAATGGAGGCTGCACTAATGGCTGGCACTCGCCCATCGCCTTTCACTACTGCTTCTGCTGGCATGGGTAAGTCGGGGCAACGATGGCCGTCAATAATAGCGGCATCGGGCGTTATTTTGAGTCCCGTCACCGCTCGTTGCATGGCTAAAAATGTGGCCTGATAGATATTGAGTTGGTCAACTTCAGCAGCGTCGGCACGGCCGACACTCACCGCGAGCGCTTTTATTCGAATTTCTTCAGCTAGCTCATTGCGTTTTTTTTCAGATAACTTCTTGCTATCAGCGAGCCCTGCAATGGGGTTACTAGGATCTAAAATCACAGCGGCTGTCACCACAGCACCCACCAAGGGGCCACGGCCCACCTCATCAACACCCGCCAATAATTGGCCGGGCTGCCATGGAAAGGCCGTAGGATACCAGGGTTCGGGCAAATTATACTCTGCAAAGGGATGCTGCATATTACTTCTCAATTAATTGTCGCACTGCCTCAGCCGCTCTCGCACTAGCACCGCGGCGTAACTGTACATGTAGGCTTTGCAATCGGTCAGCAAGTGCTTCAACACGTTGTGGCTGTTCAAACCAGTTGGTAACTGCCTCGGCTAGCGCTTCCGGCGTCATCTTATGTTGAATCAGTTCAGGCACCAACTCCTCGTTACACAACAAGTTGGGCAAGGCTACGTATTTGATATTGAGCAACAACGACATAATAAAATAAGTGATAGGCCCAAGGCGATAGCCCACCACCATAGGTTTCTTGAACAAGGCGCCTTCCAAAGTGGCCGTGCCTGAGGCCATCAATAACACATCCGCGGCAGCCATTACCTTACGGCTTTCGCCATCTGTAACGCGAACATTAGTTAAACCCATTGATTCAACCCCTGCGGTAATTTCTTTTTTACGCAAAGGGTTAGCAGCAGGAATAATAATGGCTAACTCTGTATATTTTTTTTGTAATAGCTTAACGGCTGCTAGAAAATCGGGCAGCAAACGCCTCACTTCACCACCTCGGCTACCTGGCAATACACCTAGCACTTTACCTGTTTGCTCTAAGCCTAGCTCAGCACGGGCTTGCGCTTTGTCGGTATGCAGCGCAATAGTATCGGCGAGTGGGTGTCCCACAAAAGTAACGGGCACACCCTCTTTTTGATAAATCTGCTCTTCAAAAGGAAGTAGCGCTAGCATGTGGTCGATATTCGCCTTGATGGTTTTCAGGCGTCCTTTACGCCACGCCCACACCGAAGGGCTTACATAATGCACCGTTTTGATGCCCTGCTGATGCAACCGAGCTGCTACGCCTAAAGTAAAATCTGGCGAATCAATGGTGATGCACACCACTGGATTAGCAGCTGCAATGTGCTCGACTAATTGCCGGCGTAAGCGAAACAGCTCTGGAAGCTTAGGGATGATCTCTGTAATGCCCATAACCGCTAGCTGCTCCATGGGAAACAGGCTTTCGCCCCCTTCTTCTTCCATCAGAGGGCCACACACCCCAATAAAACGTGCAGCAGGATAAAAACGACGCAATGCACGAATAAGCCCAGCACCAAGAATATCGCCAGACGTTTCACCCGCAACAATTGCTATAACAGGACTAGAGCCTAGTGAGGCCATCTTTATCTCCTCTTGGTGGGGCCACAAGGAAGCCATATTACCCCATTGCTCGCCGCGTAGCTGAAACAAAAACGGCGGGTTTCCCCGCCGTCTCTAAGTTACACACAAAGATTAACGCGTGATACCACGTTCTGAGTGACGTAAAGATTGAATAAACACTTCCAGTTCAGGTGCCGTTTCCCACTGTTCTAGCTCGGCAATGGCCTCTGCCAAGGTATTTCCTTCTCGATACACCACTTTGTATGCCTTGCGCAATTGGCGCACAACTTCAGCGCTCCAACCGCGACGACGCATACCTTCAAAATTCATGCTTCGTGCCGAAGCAGGGTTACCTCCCACCATTACATAGGCAGGGATATCTTTAAGCACCAATGAGCAACCTGCTGTCATGGCGTAGGAGCCAATTTTGCAGAACTGATGCACACCTGTCATACCACCGAGCAAAACACCATCGCCAATATGTACATGCCCTGCGATGCCACAAGTGTTGGCAAAAATATTGTCATCGCCGATGATGCAATCATGTGCCACATGTACAGCCACCATTAACAGGTTATTACTACCTATTTTAGTGAGCCCTTGATCCTGTATGGTGCCGCGATGCACGGTTACGTGCTCACGAAAAATGTTGTTATCGCCAATTTCCAAACGCGTGGGCTCGCCTTTGTACTTTTTATCTTGGCAATCTTCACCAATAGAGGTGAATTGAAAGATCTGATTACCTTTACCGATGACCGTTGGCCCTTTAATCACAGCATGCGGCCCAATAACGGTATCATCGCCGATCGTGACACCAGGCCCAATAATGCTATATGGGCCCACCTTTACGTTGCGGCCAAGCTCTGCTGTTTCATCGATGAGGGCTGTTCTATGTATCATTATTATTAGTTAATCCACAGAAAGTACGTTAAGAATACAGAACCATTCTGCATTCGGCTTAGGGGTTGCCTACTCGCCACCATCGTAACGATGCTCAGCCACAAGTGTTTCAACACTCGCCACCAATTGGTCATCCACATAAGCTTCGCATGCAAACTTTAAAATATTGCGGCGCTTAACCAACAAGCGTGCATGCATAATCAATTGATCACCAGGCACCACTGGTTTCTTAAACCGTGCTTTATCTGCACCTACTAGCAAGTAATTAAACCCATCTGCTGGTTTTCTACCTGCAAGCATGAAACCCAACACGCCGGCTGTTTGCGTCATGGCTTCAATAAGTAATACACCTGGCATGACTGGGTTACTGGGGAAATGTCCATTAAAAAAAGGCTCGTTCACAGTAACGTTCTTCAATCCCACAATTCTTTCGCCGGGTACAAACTCTAAGATACGATCCACTAAAAGAAATGGATAGCGTTGCGGCAAGTACTCTTTAATTTCATTAATTTTCATCATAACTGCATTTGTCCAGCCCGCTTTGGCGAGCATCGTCCCCACACAACAACAAGGTTAACGTTAGTTTTCAATCACTTTTTTTTCTAGCTGTACTACTCGACGATAAAGTTCGTCTAACTTACGAAAACGCGCTGCATTGCGCCGCCAATTACGTTCATTATCTGCTGGCAATGCCGAACCATAGGTGCCTGGCTTAGTAATGGATTTAGAAACGAGCGTCATGCCAAGGATATTCACCTGATCTGCTAGTTCTAAATGACCCGCTAACCCAACAGCGCCGCCAATCATACAGTAACGACCAATGCGACTGCTACCTGAGATGCCGGCTTTACCTGCTAGTGCGCTGTGCTCACCCACTTCCACGTTATGGCCTAGATGCACTTGGTCGTCCAAAATCACGCCGTCGGCTACCACTGTGTCTTCAATGGCACCGCGATCAATGGTGACATTGGCACCAATATTAACGTTCGCACCTATACACACAGAACCCACTTGGGCCACGCTGTGCCAATGCCCTTCGCCAAAAGCAAAACCAAAGCCATCGGCACCAATCACGGACCCCGCATGCACGATGGTATTATCGCCAATACTAACACCATGATACAGCGTGACATTGGGATAAATGCGTACGTTTTTGCCGAGCACAACCCCTTCGCCTACTACGCTGTTTGCCATCACCACCGTGTTTTCACCGATTATTGCGCGCTCTTCCACTACAGCGCCTGCAGCAATGGAAACACCAGCTTCAAGTTGAGCACTTTCCGCCACCACCGCTCTCGGGTGGACACCCTGCGTTGCAATGGGGGTTAAGGCAAACAATTGGCTTAGCTGTGCGAACGCTAGGTAAGGGTTTGGCACCACTAAAGCAGGCACGGGGCAATCGGCCGCCATTTCGGCGGTGCACAATACTGCACCTGCCTGGCTAGTGGCTAAATAAGGCCGATACTTAGGGTTAGCTAAAAAGGTAAGCTCATCAGCCTGGGCAGAAACAAGTGTGCCAAGCCCTCGGATGCGGCCTTCGCCCGCACCCTGAAGCTCGGCACCTACTTTCTTTGCTAATTCTGCAACGGTTATAGTCACAATCTTACTTTTTAATGCGGTTAATGGCTTTGATCACATCCGTGGTGATGTCTAGCTGCGGAGCGTTAAAGTGAACTGCGCCTGCTTCAACCACGAGGTCTAGCTTTTTCGCTTTTACCACTTGGTCAATAGCTTGCTCAAATGCTGGGCGCATTTCCTCATTAATCTTTTGCTCACCTTCCGCCTGACGACGGCTTAAGGTTTCACGCAAGGCTTGGAACTCTGCCGCTTTCTCTTGAAATTGCTTCTGCAGCGCTTCCTGCTGGCTTTGGCTCATGGTTCTGCCGTCGCGCTCAGCGCGCTGCTGAATTTTAACGATGTCTTGATCAATTTTTTGTAAACGCTGTGCATCAGCCTCTAAAGATTTCTCTAATTGCGTCACTCTAGATTTGATCGCGTTGCTTTGGCTCATCACTTGGCCAAAATCTAAAACACCCACCTTTGTATTCGCCATCGCTAACGCTGGCACCAGTAAAAACAAAAACACTAAGCTTTTAGCGGTAAACTTTTTCATTGTTAAATCTCCTAAAAAACATGCCCTAATGTAAACTGGAAGAACTCAGTCTCGTCGCCTGATTCCTTGTTCAATGGGCGGCCAATGCTGAAACCTAGCGGCCCGATTGCCGTTAACCATGTCAACCCAAGACCTGCCGAATAACGCAAATCTCCTAAATCAAATGATGTGTAGCGATTGCTCCACTGCTCAGAAGACAAGTAACGCTTACCACCATTTGTTTGGAACACCTGCCCTGCATCCACAAAGAGGAAGGTGCGCAAATTACGGCTTTCTGCTGCAAAAGGCGTTGGGAATATCAGCTCCAAGCCCGCTTCCACCAAGAGGTTACCTCCCATTGGATCAGGATCTCTATCCTGAGTACAGCTGTTAGCTGTACAGCTAGCATCGTGTTCATAACGCACTGCTGGCGAACGTGGCCCCAAGGAACGTGAACGATAGCTTCTCACAGAACCAATACCACCGGCGTAAAAGTTTTCAAAAAATGGTAGCCCAGTGCTATCACCAAATCCGTCACCATAACCTACATCGGCCTTAGCGCGTAAGGTCCAATAGTTAGTAATGGGGATATATAACTGGCCGTCCAAATTCACCTTGTAGAAGGTGTAGTCACTACCAGGAGCCGCCACCTCAAGCCCAATGCTGCTCGACCAACCTCTATCCGCCATAATGCCGCGGTTTAATGTGCTCGTACGCAAGCTAGCATTGGCTTTAAATAAATCGAACTTTTCCCCTTCTTCCTTGAGGAAATCATAAATATCCACTGCTACCCAGCTACCAGTACGAATTTTGATGTTATCCACACCCACGCCAAAGTTTAAACGTGAATATTCTGAAATGGGGTAACCGTAGTTCACAGCCCCACCCAAGCGGTCGGCTGCATAAGAAGCCACATAAGCCTTCTTGAAATCGATTTTGGAATAGTACAGGTTAAAACCTCGGCTTACACCGTCGAGCGTGTAGTACGGGTTTAAATATGAGAAATCATAGCTCTCACGAATATCACTGCGGCTGAGGCCAAATGAAACGTGATTACCCGTTCCCATGAAGTTACTTTGCGAAACGTTAGCGCCGAAAATAAAGCCGCTGCCATCCGAATAACCAATATTTGCACCGATAGAACCCGATGGTTGCTCTTCCACGGTGTAGTTAACATCGATGAGATCTTCCGAGCTAGGCACCTGTGGCGTATCTACCTGAACATAAGAAAAATAGCCTAGGCGTTCTAATCTTTCACGGGACAAGTCAATCAAAGCTGAGTTAGCCGGAGCCCCCTCAAACTGGCGCAACTCACGACGCAGCACTTCATCTTGAGTTTTGATATTGCCCGCAAAATTAATTTTGTTTACATAGGTTTTTCTACCGGGTTGGACATATAAAACAATATCCACCTCGCCCGTTTCTTCGTTCACTTCAGAGTGATCTTGAATTTTTGCAAAGGTATAACCTTCGTTACCAAGGCGACGGTTCAACAGCTCTGTGGTGTACGTTATTTTTTGCTGTGAAAAAATATCACCCGGCTCTACCACAATAAGAGGCTCGAGCACTTTTTCATCCACAGGTATGTCACCTGCTAAACGAATGCTACCTACGTTATAACGCTTGTCTTCATCAACGTTAATGGTGATGTATACGCTACCGCGATCTGGGGTTACAGACACTTGCGTGGATTCAATTGTGAAATTGAGGTAGCCGCGGTCTAAGTAATAAGAGCGCAAGCTTTCTAAATCGCCAGAGAGGCGCTCTTTAGAATAACGGGAACGGCCACTAATGGGCCACCAGCCTTTGGGTTTTAGCTGGAAAACACTGCGCAACTCTTTATCGGAGAAGGTTTTATTACCCACAATATTTATATCGCGAATACGTGCTGAGCTACCTTCATAAATATTAATATTCAAAGCCACACGGTTGCGCGCTAGCGGTACCGCTTCTGCTTCAACGCTGGCATCATAGCGGCCTTGTGCCACATATTGGCGCTGTAGCTCACCGGTAATGCCATCTAACGTAGAGCGGCGGAACATTTCACCTTCAGCCAACCCCGCATCCTTTAAACCAGCTTTGAGCTGTTTGCTATCAATGCTTTTATTGCCTTTGATATCTAACTTGGCAATAGACGGGCGTTCTGCCACCACCACTACGAGTTGGTTGTTATCGCGGCCCACCTGCACATCTTCAAAATTACCGCTGGCGTATAACCTACGTACCGTTTCGGCGACCACACGGGCATCTACCACGTCGCCTTTAGACACCGGCAGCAGCGCATACACCCTTTCTGCAGGCAAACGCTGCAGCCCCTCAATACGAACATCATCAACGCGGAACTGTGCAACACCTTGTGCTACCGCATGGGTTGTACTGAACGTTAGTATCGCTGCGAATATAAAAAGCGCTCGCTTAAACATTGTTTTCATTAAGTAAACTGCCGCATCAAATCGTTAAAAATTGCCACGCACATTAGTGCGAAAACCAGTGTCATCCCCAACCCTTGAGCTCTCATCAGGAACTCATCGGACAGGGGCTTGCCGCGTACCATTTCTATTAAGCCAAACATCACCCAACCACCATCCAACATAGGAATGGGTAATAGGTTTATGACGCCAAGGCTAACACTAAAAAACGCTAAAAATAGGCCAAAACTAATAAAACCTATTGCTGCCGTTTCGCCTGCAGCTTGCGCAATGGTAATGGGCCCACCCAAATTTTTCACGGACAAATTGCCAGTGATCATTTTACCAAAGGAACTTAGGATCATCGTGACTTGATCTGTGGTGCGTTTCAGTGCTGCTGGTAAAGCATCCACCAAACCATATTCAATGTTGCGCAGGCCACCAATCTGGACACCAACCATCCCGATACGTTCCCCATTCACCGTTTTTTCTTCTGGGGTCAGGGTAATGTAATGCGTGGTTCCTGCGCGCAGCACCTCTAGCTCTAAAGCACTTCCTGGCGCGGCTTGTACAGTTTGCACCCACTCGTTCCAAGTGCTCACTGCTCTGCCGTTAACCGCTTGAATACGGTCGCCTTCTTTTAGCGATGTTTGCGCAGCGGCACCATCTGGATTTATTTTTCCTAGCACAGCTGGAAGCGGGCGTGGTGCAAAACCTAACAGTTCAAACATGGGGCCCTCAAGGTCATTCGACCAAGCAGAAATATCTAACTGCACCGTTCTTTCATGGCCCAACTCGTCGCGAACATCTACCGCCACAGGGTCTTTATCGCCCACAAAACGTAGCATACCCATGCTAAATTGCTGCCACGTTTGTACTTCTCGCCCACCTAAGGCAACAATTTCATCGCCGTATTGCAAACCCGCCACTGCAGCAGGAGAACGTTCCGCCACATCACCCACCACAGGCGGCACACTTAACTGGCCCTGTAGCAAAATAACCCAATACAACAGTATGGCTAACACAAAGTTAGCGGCAGGGCCCGCCAAATAAACAATGACTCGCTGCCAAGCAGGTTTTTGCGAAAACTCTTGCCCTGCCTCATGGGCGCCCACTTGGCTATCGCGTTTGTCGAGCGGTTTTACATAGCCACCTAAGGGAATAGCAGAAATAACAAACTCGGTGCCGCGAGCGCTCGTCCAACGCAACAGCTTAGGCCCAAAACCTATGGAGAAAGTAAGCACCTTTACGCCGAACAAACGCATGGCAAGAAAGTGACCGTATTCATGAATCGCCACAATCACCATAATGGTAAGGGCAAAGGCAAGCAGCATCGTCAGCATTAGCGGTACACTCCGGCATTAATAATGGCTCGCGCACAGCGGCGTGCTTGCTCATCAGCAGCCATTACCACTTCTAGTTCGCTCGCGGTTTCTACCGCTACTTTATTAATGGCATCTGTCACCACTGCAAAAATCCCCTGAAAGCTCAACTCACCCAATAAAAAAGCAGCCACCGCTTCTTCATTGGCGGCATTCAAAATAGCCGTGGCGGTGCCGCCCACTGTTAAAGCTTCGCGCGCCAAATTCAAACTAGGAAATAACTCATGGTTGGGCTCTTCAAAATGTAGCGCAGCTAACTCTGTTAATTTAAGCGCTGGGGCGCCTGAATGCATACGTTCAGGCCAAGCCAGTGCGTGGGCAATGGGGGTACGCATATCGGGGCTGCCCAGCTGTGCCAACACCGAGCCATCCACGTACTCCACCATGGAGTGCACCACACTTTCCGGGTGCACCACCACTGTCACTTGTTCATGAGGCACATCAAACAACCAGCACGCCTCTATAAGCTCTAAACCCTTGTTCATTAAACTGGCAGAATCCACCGAAATTTTTTGCCCCATGGACCAATTAGGGTGTTTAACAGCCATGGCAGGCGTAACCGTAGCTAATTGTTGTGCGGTAAAGTTACGAAAAGGCCCACCAGAGGCCGTTAGCCATAATTGGCTTACACCTCCATGTTGCACACCTTCCTGTGGCAAACATTGAAAAATAGCATTATGTTCAGAATCTAGTGGGATTAATTCAGCCTGATGTGTGTGAACAGCATCCATAAAAAGCTGCCCTGTTACTACGAGCGCTTCCTTATTTGCTAGCAAGACACGTTTACCCGCTTGCACTGCTGCTAATGTAGGCCGCACACCCACCGCACCCACAATGGCAGCTACCACCACGTCTACTTCAGCCGCTGCAGACACTTGCTCCATAGCTTTCACGCCACTTAGCACCTCTGTTCGGCAATTTTGTTCGTGTAAGTGTTTTTGCAGCTGCTGTGCCGCTTCTTCATCTGCCAGCACGGCATAAACTGGCTGCCATGCTAGGCACTGCTCGGCCAATAGGCGCCAGTTAGCACCCGCCACTAATGCATATACGGCGTAGCGCCCTGGGTGCTCAGCCATAACCTTCAACGTTTGCGTGCCGATACTGCCTGTGGAGCCCAACAACGTGATTTGTTCAGCCACCTATTACAGCCCTCCAGGCAAGCCGGCTAAACTCATGGCTGCAATAGCAATGGGTAGCGCAGCCGTTAAACTATCAATGCGATCGAGCATGCCACCATGGCCAGGCAAAATTTTGCCGCTATCTTTTACACCTCGATAGCGTTTAATCATGCTTTCGAAGAGATCTCCAAACACTGACACAAAAATAGTTAACAGGGCCACTAACAAGAGATTAAACCGCGAGACGCTTTCAGGAACCCACAGTGCGGCCACCACTTGCACCACGAGCAGAGATAGCAGCACGCCCCCTACCAAGCCTTCCACTGTTTTGCCTGGGCTTACTTTAGGCGCTAGTTTATTTTTGCCAAATGTACGGCCCGCGAAATAAGCGCCGGTATCAGCCGCCCATACCCAGAGCATGATAAACAGCAGCGCCCAAGGCCCGTTAAGGCCCAAAGCGCCTTGATCTTTAAGGTGCACCACCGCTGCCCACGTGGGCGCAAGCAAAAACAAACCTAGCACCGCCATAACGGGGGCTTTCGACCATAACGTTGTGCCATTGGGATAGCGCACCACCCAATAAATAAGCAACAGCCAAGCCCATGGCAACCATTTCAGCACCGCTGTCCATTGCCAAGCTTCTATCGCCAACATTAATACTGCTAGCACAGCTAGCCATGCCCCACGTTGCACGGCCGTCAGCCTGCCAATCCATGCCGTCCATTCCCATCCAGCAGCTAAGAAAAAAGCCGCTGCGGCAATAGCAAAGCCCTTGCGTTCTAAACCAAACAGCGCACCTAGCACAATAACAAAAAGCACTATTGCAGTGATCACACGGTGTTTAAGCATGGGAGTTTATCCTTTCTTATTTGTCAGCTGCGCCACTTCTGCGCCACTTCGTCCAAAGCGTCTTTGCCGGCCACTATACTCTACTACGGCTTGCTCTAGTGATCTTTCATCGAAATCAGGCCACAATTCATCGGTAAAATATAATTCACTATACGCTACTTGCCAGAGCATAAAGTTGCTAATGCGGTATTCGCCACCGGTTCGGATCAGCAAATCCACTGGTGGCAAATCTGCCAAATACAACTGCGCACCCAGATAAGCATCAGTAATATCTGCCACTTGAATTGCGCCAGCTTGCACCTGCTCGGCAGCTGCTCTAGCTGCTTGGGCGATATCCCACTGACCACCATAGTTCACTGCCACCACAACGGTTAAGCTGTCGTTATGGCGCGTTTGCTCTTCCGCTTTACGCATTCCGGCACGCAAATCATCTGAAAACGCGCTCAATTCGCCCATAAAACGAATGCGGACATTATTTTCATGCAACTCCGCTACGCGTTTTTGCAGCGCTTGCAAAAACAGCGCCATTAAATGCTGTACTTCTTCTTCTGGACGGCGCCAATTTTCTGAGCTAAAAGCAAACAACGTTAGCACCTCGATGCCTTGCTTTACGCTTGCCTCAATAACGGCTTGCACAGCTTGCTCGCCCGCTTTGTGGCCTTCAGCACCTGGCAAAGAACGGCGCTGTGCCCAACGATTATTGCCATCCATAATGATGGCAAGATGACGAGGAATGGAGCCTTTATGACTATCAATATCAGGAGCATGTGATGTGTGAGGCATAAGACACTTCGCTAACCTTGTGTGAACACAAAACCGGGACAAAGCCCGGTTTTTATTTATTGCATTAATTCAATGAGTTACACAGACATCAAATCGTCTTCTTTTTCTTTCAAGCGCTGATCCACCACACCGACCATTTTATCGGTGAGCTGCTGGATCACTTCTTCTGCACGGCGTTGATCATCTTCAGAAATTTCTTTCTCTTGTACGAGATCTTTAATATCGCCATTCGCATCTCGGCGAATATTACGTATAGAGACACGCGCGTTTTCAGCTTCGTTTCTCACCACACGCACTAAATCGCGACGAGTTTCTTCAGTTAGAGCAGGCAGAGGTAAACGAATAACAGCACCTGCTGTGGAGGGGTTTAAACCTAAATCTGACTTTAAGATAGCGCGCTCAACCTCAGGTACTAGCTGCTGATCAAAAGGAGATACCATCAGCGTTCTACCTTCTTCCACAGTGATGTTGGCTAACTGATTAAGCGGTGTATCTGCGCCGTAATAAGGCACCATCACGTTATCTAACAAACTAGGATGTGCACGCCCTGTGCGCACACGTGACAACGCCACACCATAAGCTTCAATGCTTTTCTTCATGCGCTGTTCTGCATCTTTTCTAATTTCTTCTATCACCCTAATATCCTCATCTAAAAATTATTCACTAGCTTTAATCAATGTGCCTTCGTCTTTACCAAGCATCATTTGCAACAAGGCGCCTGGTTTATTCATGTTAAACACACGTAATGGCATATTGTGGTCTTGGCACAGGTGAATAGCAGTTAAATCCATCACCCCAAGACGCTGATTTAATACTTCATCGTAGGTAAGCGTTTGATATTTAACCGCATTAGGATTTGTCATTGGGTCATCATCATAAACGCCATCTACTTTTGTGGCTTTCAATACCACATCGGCTTTAATCTCAATACCGCGTAAACAACCTGCTGAATCCGTAGTAAAAAACGGATTGCCTGTGCCCGCGCTAAATATTACCACTTCGCCGCGTTTTAAATAACGAATCGCATTGCGATGATCGTAGTGCTCCACTACGCCACTCATGGGAATAGCCGACATTAAACGGGTTCTAATATTAGAGCGCTCAAGCGCATCGCGCAAAGCCAAACCGTTCATTACAGTGGCTAGCATGCCCATGTGGTCGCCGGCAACACGATCAAGCCCTGCTGCTTGCAAAGCAGAACCTCGAAATAAGTTACCACCACCTACTACCAAGCCCACTTGCACGCCTATGCCAACCAGTTGACCGATTTCTAAGGACATGGCATCCAATACTTTAGGGTCTATTCCAAAGCCTTCTTCGCCTGCCAACGCCTCGCCACTCAGTTTAAGCAGTATGCGATTATAGCGTGGGGATCGATCTTGATTTTCACTGGTCATTGCACTGTCTCCGCCGCCTATCTTTGATACTCAATAATATGCTGCTGCAAAGCTTACCATTCATCTTGCAGTAGCCCTACCTTATTTGAACTTTATCTACAAAAACGCCTTGCCAACATGTGTCGGCAAGGCGTTAACTTTCACTGCTTTCTCACTACTGAAATTACTTCAGTTGCGCCATTACTTCCGCAGCGAAATCTTCCTCTTCTTTCTCAATGCCTTCACCCACTTCTAAGCGTACGAAAGCTTGTACGGTTGCATCTGCTTTCTTAGCAAACTCACCAACAGAAGTAGAAGGATCTTTTACAAATGGCTGGTCTACCAAGCTGATTTCTTTTAGGAAACGCTGTACACGACCCTGAACCATTTTTTCCATAATCTCTGCAGGCTTGCCTTCCATATCAGGCTGCGCACGAATAATTTCTTTTTCGCGCTCTAGCAACTCAGGATCTACCTGGTCTGCAGTAACAATAGTGGGGTTAATCGCTGCTACGTGCATAGCAACATCGCGCGCTACCTCTTCGTTACCGCCTTCTAAGCTAACGAGTACGCCAATTTTGCCGCCGTGAACGTAGGAACCCACAACAGAATCAGAATTTAGAATGCCTGCACGGCGAACTTGGATGTTTTCACCGATTTGCTGAACAAGGCTATTACGCGCTTCTTCAACAGTAGGGCCTTCAGCAGTAGCGAGTTGAGCAATTTTCTCAACATCTGCTTCTTTTGCTTCTAACGCTGCTTGAGCAACGCTGTCAGCAAACTTTAAGAAACTCTCATCACGTGCAACGAAGTCTGTTTCTGAGTTAATTTCAACCATTACAGCTAGCTTGTTATCTTCGCTAGTAGCAATGGCAATAACGCCTTCAGCGGCAACACGGCCTGCTTTTTTAGCAGCAGCGGCTTGCCCAGACTTACGTAAATCATCAATCGCGCGTTCAATGTCACCTTCTGCAGCTACGAGTGCTTTTTTGCACTCCATCATGCCCAGACCAGTACGTTCACGCAGTTCTTTAACTAGAGCAGCGGTTACAACAGCCATGCTATTTACCTCACGCCAATCAAATTCGTTTAATGAATGCGAATGCAGGGGCCACGCCCCCGCATTCAATATCGCCACAAGTGGCTGAATACGCTTTTAGCTTGAACGCTAAAATTAAGCTTCGGCTTCTTCGCTAACTTCTACGAAATCGTCAGCAGCAACTTGGCCACCAGCTTGTTGCAAGCCTGCGTATTCACGGCCTTCGATGATGGCGTCAGCAATAGCTCTTACATACAGCTGAATTGCACGGATCGCATCATCGTTACCAGGAATTACATAATCAATGTTATCTGGATCACTGTTGGTATCTACAACAGCGATAACAGGAATGCCTAGCTTACGCGCTTCTTTGATGGCGATGTCTTCGTGGTCTACGTCCACAACAAACATAGCATCAGGCAAACCGCCCATATCTTTAATACCACCAATGGAGCGCTCTAACTTCGCCATTTCACGCTCACGCATCAAGGCTTCTTTCTTTGTGAGCAATTCAAAAGTACCGTCAGCCGCTTGCGCTTCTAGCTCGCGGTAACGATTAATGGACTGGCGAATGGTTTTCCAGTTGGTGAGCATACCGCCTAACCAGCGGTTATCTACATAAGGCATACCACAACGAGTTGCTTCTTCTGCAATCGTTTCTTGCGCTGCGCGCTTAGTACCTACAAATAGAATCTTGCTGTTCTCAGCACCTAGCTTGTTTGCTAACGCTAGCGCCTCTTGGAACATGGGCAAGGTTTTTTCTAGGTTAATGATATGAATTTTGTTACGTGCACCAAAAATGAAAGGCTTCATCTTTGGGTTCCAGAAACGGGTTTGGTGACCAAAGTGGACACCGGCTTTCAACATATCACGCATTGTGACGTTAGCCATTTTGATACTCCATATTTTATCTTGGGTTGGGCCTCCATGTTTCCCAGCTTTCAACCCTTAAGCTTTATCAGTAAAGCAAAGGCACCCAGAAAGCTGTGTCGAAACATGTGTGGATTTTCCATGTCCGTAACGAAACAGGTACACTATGCACACTGTTGTGTTCGGATTGGCGCGCGATTTATACCACGAATGGCGCTGAATCACAATTATTTTTCACTTAACATCCGAGCAAACTCACTTCACTATGTTATTTTTCAATAGCATTTAACCCATATAGGCAACTTTTATTATTTATGAGCATTATTATTAAATCCCCAGAAGACATCGAAGCCATGCGCGTGGCCGGCCAGCTCGCAGCTGAAGTACTAGAAATGATCACCCCGCACGTGCAGCCAGGCATCACCACGGGTGAATTAGATCGCATTTGCCATGATCACATCGTGAACGTACAAAAAGCGATCCCTGCTAATGTGGGCTATCAAGGCTTCCCGAAGACTCTATGCACCTCTGTGAACCATGTTATTTGCCACGGTATTCCCAGCGACACCAAAGTGCTAAGAAACGGCGATATCTTAAACATCGACGTCACTGTAATTAAGGATGGTTGGCACGGCGACACCAGCAAAATGTTTCATGTGGGCGAACCCACTGTTTTACATACCCGCCTCGTGGATGTCACAAGAGAATGTATGATCCGTGGCATTCAGCAAGTACGCCCTGGCGCACGCCTCGGTGATATTGGCCACGCCATTCAGGAACATGCTGAAAGAAACCGTTTTAGCGTGGTGCGCGAATACTGCGGCCATGGCATTGGCCAGGTGTACCACGAAGATCCACAAGTACTACACTACGGCACACCCGGCACGGGCCTCGAACTGCAGGAAGGCATGGTATTTACTATTGAACCCATGATTAATGCTGGCAGAGCACGTACCCGTCTGCTAAAAGATGGTTGGACCGTGGTGACTGCAGACCGCCGTCCCTCTGCTCAGTGGGAGCACACCATCGCAGTTACCAAAGACGGTTATGACATTTTAACCCTGCGCTCAGAAGAAACTGACTTACAGCCCTAACCTGTGAGGCCCCTATGCCTGGCTTGAACACGACGTACGCTATTCATGCGCTGCAGCAGTGCACTTCAAGCCAGGCCATAGCACAGTGGTGGCAACAACAGCACCAAGCGCTACTACAATCAGATGCTTCCCCCGCCACTTTATTGGTAAGGCACTGCCAGCTGCTCGACGCTCTTCTCTCTTTTTCACTGCAACCTTACCTAGAGCAAGCAACACTAATCGCCTTAGGCCATTATGGCCGACAGCAACTTTTACCCTATGCGCCCGCTTCTATTCTCTTGCTTGGCCACTTTACAGAGCAGCAGCAACAAACACTGCAACAACAATTGCATGCTCTTGAGCCGCGTCTTCAGTGTCGCATTTTCAGCCTAAGCGAATGGCAGCAACTCACTCAACAAGACGTTGATTTATACACAGAAATGCTTGCTGCACGCTTTGTGGCTGGCAGCCGCCAACACTGGGCTCAGGTGCAAGAAAAACTCCCCCACTGGCCCACAAAAAAACTGTTTACTGCCCTGGAAAAAAACTACTTCACCGAGCAACTATTTAGCACAGCACCCAACCTCAGAACCATGACCGGTGGATTGCGGCATATTGCAGCACTGCAATGGTTATCAAAAAACGCTGCCGCTAACGCCTTGCCTATTCAGCCAGTGGCCCCCGAACAGCAGCAACAATTGACGGCCCATCGTGCTTTCCTACTGCAAACAAGTTGGTGGCTACAGTGCCACACCGGCAGCAATGCGCTCGCCCTTACCCCTAGCACGCTGCGCCAAGTGGCTAAAACGCACAACAAGCATTGTGCGCCCACAGCTTTAACTGCACCCATGTTGCTGCAAAAACTGTATACGCAATCTTTATTCACTGCCCAAGTGTGCCGCATTCAACTGCAGCGCTACCGCGAAATACTGCTCACCGAAAACACGCCCGCACCCATCCGGCTTGTTAATCGACGTTTTTTGCTGCGCCACAAATACCTCGATGTCACTAGCCCAGAAGTGATTGAACGCTGGCCATTTTCCATGGTGGAAATGTTTGTAATTCAGGGCGAAGAACCCAATGTAGAACGCCTCGGCAGCGGCATTTTAGAGCAATGCGTGGCGCACAAAGCCAAGCTTTCCGCCCCCGCACCAGCGCAACAATATTGGTTCTTGCGTTTATTGGCACGCAGCCACGATTTATTTAGCCAACTTCTGCTCATGCACCAACTCGGCTTATTGGAGCAACTCATTCCAGCCATGGCCACTGTAAAAGGCGCCAGCATTAATGAACCAGAGCAGCGCTACCCTCGCGACCTACACGGCCTAGTCACCGTGCGCGAGCTACAGCGCTTGCGTCAGCAAGAAACGCGTCTCTCCATGACGTTGGCTTATAGTGTCAGCTATCACTTGCCCAAGCCCGAGCTGCTCTATATCGCAGGGTTGTTTCACAAGCTTATGCCACTATCGTCACGCTCAATAGCCGCAGCACAACAATTTTGCGAACGCCATGAATTACAGGAATGGGAAACCGCCCTCATTCTTTGGCTCGTGGAGCATTACTCCCTCATGCTCACTGTGGCAGAGCAGCAAGACACCGCAGACCCTAGCACCGTTTATGCTTTCGCCCGTGCCGTGGGCAACCTCTTGCGTTTAGACTATTTATATTTACTCACCATAGCAGCCATTCGCGCCACCAACCCTTCTCTTTGGAACGGATGGCGTGGGCAACGCCTCGAGGCGCTCTACCACTCTTGCAAGCGCGCCTTACGACGCGGCGTACACAACCCCATGGCAAAAGCAGATTGGGCCACAGAAACACGTGCTCAAGCCACGCAACTCATATTAGACCAACCCATTTCCACGCTCGCAGCACAACGCCTCTGGACACAAATTGGCGATGAGTATTTTTTACGCGAAAAGCCCACAGATATTATTTGGCATACCAAAGCGATTTTACAGCATGGTTCATCTATCGAGCCGCTAGTGCTCATTCGCGAACAACTTAACAACGGGCAACAAAAAGGCACTCAACTTTTTGTTTACACCCGCGACATGCTCAACCTTTTTGCTGTTACCGTGAATGTGCTTGAACGCTTAGGGTTCACGGTGATAGATGCCAACATTATTACCTCTGCTCATGGTTTCAGCCTCGACACTTATGTGCTGCTTAAACAGAACGGCCAAGCCCTTAGCAGCACTGAGCAGCAGCTTATTCAACAGCGTTTGAGCGCAGCGCTTAGCCAACCAGAACATTTTTCACAGTACTTAGAACCTAGCCCTCTGCTAGAGCAGCACATCATCACCGTGCCCACACAAGTACAATTAGCCAATAGTGCCGATGGCTTTTATACCGTCGTCGCCATACAAACCCAAGACCAACCAGGCGTGCTGGCTAACATCGCGCGCATCTTTGCGCAGTTCAAATTCAGCATTCACCATGCTCGTATCAGCACCTATGGCGACCGCGTAGAAGACACTTTTCATATTAGTGATGCAGATGGCTTACCCCTCAGCGAAGCAAGCCAGTGTTTTGCATTGCAAAGCGCATTGCTCAGCGCGTTTAGCCAAAGTTGACGATTTCACCTAGGCTTGTACGCTATGTTCACCTTTCATTACTGTGAGAATTATCATGTGTGCAATGACTGTTTTCGGCATCAGCAACTGTGACCAAGTACGCAAAGCACGTACTTGGCTGGAAGAGCAAGGCGTTGATTTTGTTTTTCATGACTTTAGGAAAGACGGCCTCAGCGTGGAACAGGTACGCCAATGGGCCGCCGCCATTGGTTGGGAAAACGTTGTTAACAAACGTAGCAAGGTATGGCGTGAAATGAGCTCCGAAGAACGTGAGCACATGAACGAAGAAAAAGCCATCGCAGCAGCTGTGGCGCAACCTACTTTTATTAAGCGTCCTTTCCTAGTGGCAGGCAATCACTTTATACCGGGCTTTGATGCAGCGCGTTGGCAGGCAGCAATCGATAACCTAAGCACATAACACTAGCAGCGTTGGCGGCTATGGCTAAAGCATATGCCGCCCTGCATCCACCGAAGAGAGTATAACAATGAGCCACACAGACAACATCAATCCCGCCACCGGCGAACTTTACAAACAAATCCCAAACACATCGTTTGATGCTTTCCCAGCCATGATGGAAAAAGCACGCGCAGCGCAAAAACAATGGGCAGCGCTGAGTTTTAAGGAACGCGGCAAGCACCTTGAAAAAATGGAGGCCTACTTAACTGCCCATGCAGAAGAAATAGCCCTCCTCATTTCGCAAAGCAACGGCAAAACGCAAACAGATGCTTTATCCACCGAGGTGCTTCCCTGTGTGTTAGCTAGCCAGTGGTACCGCAAAAAAGCCCCTAAATACTTAGCACCCAAAAACCGTGGCGGTGGCTCATTCTTGTTTGGAAATAAGCGCTCGCGCATGTATCACTTACCGCTCGGCGTCATTGGCATTATCAGCCCCTGGAACTATCCGCTTTCTATTCCTTTAGGTGAAATTTTCATGGCTCTCATGGCAGGTAATGCTATTTTCTTAAAAGTAGCTGCTGCCACCCCTGCTGTGGGCGAGGCCATCGAACTCATCATGGCGGCAGGCGAACTACCGGAAGGCCTATTTCACCACATTGTGGGCAGCGGCAGCAAAACAGCCGATGCTTTTTTTGAACACGGCATAGATAAACTGTTTTTCACAGGTTCAGTGGGCGTAGGCAAACAGCTCATGGCTCAAGCCGCTCCCACCCTCACGCCAGTAGTACTGGAATTAGGTGGCAACGACGCCATGATTGTACTTGAAGACGCAGACCTTGAACGGGCCGCCAACGGAGCAGCTTGGGCTGGTTATCAAAACGCAGGCCAATCTTGCGGAGGCGTCGAGCGTATTTATGTGGTGCAAAGTGTTTACGACGAATTTGTTAACTTGCTCGCCGAAAAAACCCGCGCACTGACACACGGCCCAGGGCATCGCAACCTAGATGTTAGCATTGGCAGCCTAACCACCGCCGGCCAGCTGCGTACTGTGGAACAGCAAATGGAAGACGCACTCAGCCAAGGAGCGCAAATAGTGGCCCAATCCACCGCAAAAGGTGAAATAGAAAACGGATTCTTCCACCCAGCCACTTTGCTCACCAACGTTACCGAGGACATGCTGGTCATTAAAGAAGAGACTTTCGGCCCGTTACTTGGCGTTATTCCTGTAGCTTCGGCCGAGGAGGCTATTGCAAAAGCCAACCACTCAGAACTTGCGCTCACCTCTTCCATCTGGACAAAAAGCAACCGCCGCGGGCGTCAGCTTGCTGAGCAATTAGAGACAGGGGTGACCACTATTAACGATCATCTTTACACACATGGCTTATCGGAAACCCCGTGGGGTGGTTGGAAAGAATCGGGCATTGGCCGTAGCCACGGCCCTGAGGGGTTGCTAGAAATGGTTAACACGAAAGTGATTAACTGGGATATGCTACCGAGTAAATGCAACCTATGGTGGTACCCGCATACTGCGGCAACGCATGCGGCTTTGCTTCACGCCTTACGCTTTGCTGCGGGCGCAAACCTATTAACGCGCTTGCAAAGCAGTTTAAAACTGTTGCCTTACATGCTGAAAAAAATGTTCGCGCAAAACCTAGACAAGTAATAACGAAGAAGGCCTTCACATGAAGGCCTTCTTACTTTATGGGCGTAAACCCTTTTCTGTTAATCGTATTTCATGATCGCCTGGCACCAGCAACCCCTGTTTATATAAACGGCCGCACGCCTGTTTAAAAGCGCGCTTGCTCATGCCTGTAATACGTTTAATGGCTACAGGTGGGCTCTTATCCCCCAACGCCATGTGCCCTGCGTGAGAACGCATCAACGCCAATATTTTTTCGCTATCATGGTCTAACCGCGTTACTCCTACAGGCTCTAAGGAAAGGTCCACGCGCTTATCTTCCCGCACGCGGCGCACATAACCACTCACTTTTTCACCCACTGCTAAGGGGCGCAACACATCTGCATGGTAAAGCAAGCCCCAGCAGCTATTGTTGACCACAGCCTTCACTCCTAAATCAGTGGTGTCTGCTATCACTAATTCCACTTGCTGTTCCGCGCGCAAGTTTTCAGCCTCATCGGCAATAAAATCAGAGAGCTTCATGGAAGCCGCCACACGCCCTTGCTCATCACGAAACACCATAACGAGCACTTCATCGCCCGCGTTGATATGCGCAGTGGTTTCGTTAAAAGGCAGCAATAAATCTTTTGGCAGGCCCCAATCTAGGAAAAATCCTGCGGAGGTTTTGGCTAATACACGTAACATCGCCACTTTACCTACTTCAGCGAGCGGTATTTCATCGGTAGCCACAAGCGCTTCCTTGTGGTCGCGATAAACAAACAAGTTTAATACTTCGCCCACCGATGGTTGCTCTGTCAACGCGGGGCTAATAAGCAGCTCTCCATCGTTACCGCCGTCCACATACGCTTTATTGTTTTCTACACGCACTACAGTTAAAGGGTTCCACTGCCCTACGGCCACCCATGTCATGTCATCACCACATTAAATCATCAGGAATTGGAAAATCAGCATAAGGATCATCTTCTGCCGGCGTCTGTTCAGTCTCTTTATGCCACGACACAATTACTGTTTCATCTCGTTCCGCCAATCTTTCTAGCGCTTCTCGTGGAAGCACTTCGTAGCGGTCGGCCCAAAAAACAATGCCCATTTGGCCCGAAGATAAGGGGCGGATCATATTCTCTAGCACATATATCTTCGCTATCTGTTTACCATGCACAAACTGGTAGCTTTGCTCACCGCCTTGGCGTGCCACCTGATGCGTTTCAATGAGCTGCTGTATTTCAGCACGCAAAGCGCGTTCACGTTGCTCTGCTTCGCGCTGCTCATTGAGCAAACGGGAGCGTTCAGCTTGTTCAGCTTGGCGCTGACGCGCCACCTCAGCCGTGCTTAGTTCCTTACCTTTTTTTGCTCGATGGCGTGCTTGGCGTTTTTCATGCTCTGCCCTGCGCGCCTGCTTGCTAGATGCTAGCCCTGCTTTGAGAAGTTGGTTCTTTAATGACATAACACTGTTTTGTTTAAGTAAAATTAAAAGCGGCCATGCATTTGCACGGCCGCTATTAGTAACGCATAAGCGTTCGTTAGAAGCTTACATTAACACCTAAGTAAGGGCCTTTAAACTCAAGATCGGCATCCACATCGCTAACATCATCAAGCTTTAGCTTCAATTGTGTGTAGCCCACTTCCACACCAACTAAGAAAGGCGACTGCCAACCAGCTTTGAAGGTGGTGTCATAAAAACGGTTACCACTATAGCTAATGCCGTTTATTTCACCGCCCACATAAAAGCCAGAGAAAGGTAGATCACCCGATAAGCCCACGTGAATCAAAGGCGCATACTCATCGGCAGACTCTTTACCCTGAATGCTATCCCCTGATACAGCATCCTTACCTTCTATTTTTAATTCAGCATCAAGATGGCGAACGGTTAACCCAAGATCCACCTTTACTACGGTTTTCCATGGGGTCCAGTACAAAGTGAGGTCGGTCATATCAAGGTCATAAGAGCCTTTTACATCACTGCTCGCAGTAAAAGTTTGGCCGTCAAACGTCACATTTTTAGTTAGTGTACCTGTACTTGAATCACTGATCCCCATATGGCGCAAACGTACATTTGGTACAAGCGGTACAAAATGCTCAAAGCCAGCGTAGATAACAGCGCTAGTATCACTACCAAAACCGAAATCCTTTCTCATGTCAACGGAGTTTTCTTTATGATGAGAGAAGGTTCCCGAGGGTTTTTGATCCCATATATTTACCCCTCCATACACATCAAACCCCGGCGCCGCAAAAGCTGTAGACGCAGCCCCAACCAACGCCCCAACTACCAGCAAACGTTTCATATTACATCCCCCGTAAAACTATTTTTATAATTCAAGCAGTATCGCATTGTCTTACAGGCCTGCCAACCTATACTCTACAATTTTTGTTTGTGTATGATGTAGCGCTTGTTAACATTAGCCTTCGTAAGGTGGCTTTACTTATATACTATGTGCCTTACATTTCATCAATAATTTAAATAGATAAGCATTATGACACCTTGGCTTGGTTTAGATCGGGTTTTCTTTGCGTTAGTACGCTTGTTTTTAAGCTGGTGTACTCGCATTAGCTTATTACCAGAAGACATGAGCACGCTTGGCCTTGATCCTGAAAAACCCATTTTATATGTGTTGCGTGATTCTTCCCTCGCTGATCTTCTGCTGCTTGATAAAGAAACGCGGCGCCTACACTTGCCTAGCCCGCTCACTCCCCTCCCAATGGATAGCACACCACTGCGCCGCAGCCATTGCTATGTTTTTAGGCGCAAACATTTATTTAGCCGCCAACGCGTAGCCCAAAACTCACGCAATATCACGGCCCTCGTGGAATACTTACGCGAGCACACCGAACAAGACGTTCAAGTATTGCCTGTTGCTTTATATTGGGGGCGCAGTCCTGAAAAAGAAAATTCCTTATGGAAGGTTTTCTTCTCTAACAACTGGTCTGCACCAGGTTTTATCAAAAAGTTTATTATTATTCTTACCCAAGGCCGCCAGCTTTACATGAACATTAGCGAGCCTTTTTCATTGCGCCAACTAACCGATGAAAACATCAGTGAGGCGCGCGTGGTAAGAAAAACACAGCGCATCTTGCGTGTGCATTTCCGCCGTGAACAAGAGGCCATGATTGGCCCCGACCTTTCTCACCGTCGCACCTTGGTCAATAACATCATCGACAGCAGCCCTATTCGCGAGGCCATCAGCATTAGTGCAGCGGAAGCCAATGAAAGCTATAGCAAGCACGAACGTATCGCTCGGCGTTACGCCATGGAAATTGCCGCAGACTATTCTCACACTGTCATTCGTGTTCTAGAAATTATTTTCGACTGGGTGTGGAACCGCCTCTATAGCGGTTTGCGTGCCTATAACACAGAAAACCTCAGTAAAATTGCGAAGAGCCATAATATTGTTTATGCCCCGTGCCATCGCAGCCATGCAGATTACCTACTGCTCAGCTATCTGGTTTATAAAGCGGGCTTTGTCCCCCCTCATATTGCCGCTGGGGTAAACCTTAACTTACCTGTGTTAGGCACCATTTTACGCCGCGGCGGAGCATTCTTTATGCGCCGCAGCTTCCGCGACAACCCGCTTTACAGTGCTGTTTTCAATGAATATCTGCACACTATTTTAGTACGCGGTTACTCCATTGAGTATTTTGTAGAAGGAGGCCGCAGCCGCAGTGGTCGCATGCTATCTCCACATGTGGGAATGGTTAACATGACGGTGCAAAGCTACCTCCGTGATCGTCGCCGCCCCATCGCCTTCGTGCCTGTTTACATTGGCTATGAAAAACTCATTGAAGGGGGCTCCTACATTGGCGAACTCACGGGTAAGCAAAAGAAAAAAGAAAGTATCTTTGGCTTTTTCCGCTCTTTATCCGTACTAAGAAAGCACTTTGGCCAAGTGCACGTTAACTTTGGCGACCCCATTTTACTGGATGAATATCTAGAACAGGAATTGCCCAACTGGCGCCAACAGGAAATTGATGACCTCAACGAAGTTATTCGCCCAGTAATTAATAACCTTGGCCAAGAAATTGTCACACGCATTAATTCAGCAGCTGTGGCCAACCCAGTGAACCTGCTTGCGCTAGCGCTGTTAGCCTCACCTAAACACGCAATGGATGAGCAGCAATTACGCTTGCAACTGCAGCTCTACATGACGCTGTTGGAAAAAGCCCCTTATAGTGAGTGGTCTGCCTTAGCCAACAACAGCCCTGAAGACACCATTGAATACGGCCTCGCACATGATTTCATCGTGCGCAACGAGCACGAGCTAGGTGCCATTATTGCCATGGACAATGCGCAAGCACTCGAAACGGCCTACATCCGTAATAACAGCTTGCATATATTTGTTTTACCAGGGTTAGTATGTGCTCTGTTGGTGGATGCACAGCATATTTCCCGCCAACACCTACTAGAACTTGTACAGCTTTTGTATCCCTTTTTCCAAGGCGAATATCACCTACCTTGGAATAGTAATGCAGAGCTTGAAGCCGCTGTGGATCAAGTGCTCGCCACCCTCAGCGAACAAAGCTTAATTCAACAAGAAAATGGGCATTACAGTGGTGCGCCCAACAACACCATGGAGAGCGATTTGCTCACTCACTTAGCGCAAACTGTGGCGCAAGCATTAGAGCGTTTCTATCTCACCATTAGAATTTTAGTACAGCACGATGAAAACTCGTTACACCGAGAAGATCTCGAGCACTTGGCTCATCTCACCGCGCAGCGTTTATCAATGCTTTATGAATTCAACTCCCCTGAGTTTTTCGACCGCACTGTGTTACGAAACTTTGTTAACCAACTCATTACTTATGGGCTAATTGTTGAAAACGAAGACGGGACGCTCAGCTACGACGAGCGCATTGATAAACTAGATAGCGAAGCGCATCGCATGCTTAAACCTGGTTTGCGCCATGCTATTGCGCAACTCACGCGATTAGATGTCAGTGTACCGTCACTCACTAGCGACGAATAACATGCCATCAGGGTGGTACAGCATAGTGTGTGCCACCCACAAACTCTTATCCTTCCTTATTTACTAAAGTTTTGTGCTAAAGTTATGGCTTTCACCCGTGAAGAACCCACTGCAGTGAAAGGGCCACTATGCAACCACACACCTTGTACCAAACTATTTTACGTGAGCATCCATTATTTTCTGCACTGAACGCAGGGCAAATGGGCGAGCTACTCGAAAACAGCCGCTTACTAAACCTAGAAAGAAACGAGATTATTTTTCGCCAATCTGACGCTTGCGAGTATTTTTACTTCATCATCTCTGGGCGCGTTAAAGTTTATTTGATCACCCAAAGCGGCCAAGAAAAAGTGCTAGAGATTTTTGACGATCGCAATACCTTTGCCGAAGCCATGATGTTTATGAGCGCAGATACCTACGTGGCCAATGCACAAGCCGTGCAGCCTACGCAGTTACTTGCTATTCCAAACACCACTTACATTCAAATCATCAGGGATAACCCAGACACAGCCATTGCACTGCTCGGCAAGCTTTCCAACAAATTGCAAAAACGCATCAATGAAATTGAAATTTTGTCCCTTAAAAATGCCACTCACCGCGTTATCCGTTATTTACTGTCACAAGGGCTGCGTTTATGCGGCGACTGTAACTACATGAGCTTTGAACTTCCCATGACCAAACGCCTTGTAGCTGGCCATTTATCCATACAGCCAGAAACATTTTCGCGCATCATTCATCATTTAAGTGATGAAGGTTTAGTGCGCATAGACGGCCGGCTTTTTTGCATTTTGGACAGCGAGAAACTCGAACAATACGAATAACAGCAATGTGGTTTACACCTTATTCTCACGCGCCTTCATAGGCTGAGCAAACATCGCTAACAAGCATAAAAACCCTGCACTCCAAAACAGTGCCGCCAGCAACAACCAGCCGTTACTCGGCACAGAAACAAGAGCAACTATCAGCCTTAAACCGGCAGCTAGGCTAATAAGCCCCACACCCCAATGGGCTATAACACTGCCATTGGGGTCTCTGGTTCTACGCATCAAGTGGGTACGGCTCATGATAGCCGCAGATAAAGTGCCTAAAGCACCCACTGTTATACAGTGTATAGCGGCGGTAGTGAGGCCTTCACACCCTATTAACGCAACCCCTAATGTGAGCATCCCAAGCGCTAACCAACTATAACCTAGCGCTAGCAACAGTAGATCTAAACGCTCGCCGCAACGCCATAACTGCCAACGAAAAATGCGTACTCCGGACAGTACTCCTGCGGCTATTAACAGCGCTCCTGCAACGCTGCTGCTCCACGTCCATGGCAAGGGGTAACACAGCAAAGCCAACAGCAGCAATACAATAACAGCACCTTCAATACTCGGCTGTACCCGATGCGGCATGGGTATTTGCTGGCGAATTAAGTATCCCGCCACGGCAGGAGCTAATACGCGCCCGCCCATAAAAAACATAAGCAAACAAAGCCCTAACAGTAATTCAACGAGTACCGTGCGCCCCACCCATTGAGAAAACGACACTACAACTAGCAAGGCTAATAAAAACATTAATAACGGAGCTACTACTTTGTTACGCCATTTCTTTGCTGATTTCGCAAACCGAGGCACCACCCAGTACCCCACCAAACATACTGCGAATAACGTAGACAACACAGCCGCTAAACTACCTGGCCAACAAAGAAAAGTAATACGTGCCGCTACCCAGCCCATGAGTAATACATATATTTGCCGCCGTTTTACTTTGCCCAACAAATAACCCGCAATGACCAATAAGGCATAACCTGCAAGCAGTTCATGGGCATGTGCATACACACTGTAAAGCCCAGGCGGAGCAGGTATTTGCCACAGCAACACCAACATAGACCAAGGCAGTATCAATGCAGCGTAAACCGCCGCCACAGGAAACAAAAAAGCACTGGCAAATACAGATTCAGGTTTTTGGGTTCTTAGCACCGCCATACCACTCATAAAGACGCCAACGTTTAACATTACAGCTTACAACACACCTTTTTTACGATACTGCTCCCCTTTTCTTTTACAAACGCCGATTAAAAATACTTAATTAACATCAACTACATTTCTATCCGCATGTGGCACTGTGCTAACTTGTAAAAACTTAATAATGGCCCCTACAATATTTAACTGCTTTTATGTTATAAACATTGTAAATCTCTTAGCTTTTGCGTGCGTTGTGCCATCGAGCAAAGTATAGTAGCTAGGAAGATGGGTTAGATGATTACCAAGATAAAGAGGCATTACTATGAAGAAGTTACTTATTCCAATGTTCGCGCTCGGTGCAGCGATCGTTGCACAACCAGCACTAGCTGCTGATGCGGAAGCTCTTTTTAACAGCAAAGGCTGTGTTGCGTGCCACACTGTGGATACAAAACTAGTGGGCCCTGCACTAAAAGACGTAGCAGCCAAAAACGCCGACGTTGAAGGCGCAGCTGAAAATTTAGCAGCTAGCATCCAGAACGGTAGTTCTGGCACCTGGGGCCCAATCCCCATGCCACCCAATGCTGTATCTGCAGAAGAAGCTGCCGCCTTGGCAGAGTGGGTGTTAGGTTTATAATTCCTAACACACCACATAAAACGCGGGCCCATGACCCGCGTTTTTATTTGTTAAATTCTTAACTTAAAACATAAAAAAACAACAATTTTTGCTTCATTTGCTCTACATTGGTAGCCCAGTATTTTTTTTACAGAGGCAACTAATCATGGGGCAATCTCTTCTCAAGCGCTTAAACCTTTCCATTCCCATTGTTCAAGCACCCATGGCGGGCTCAACAACTCCGGCCCTCACCATTGCCGTTTCTAACGCAGGTGCTCTGGGTTCTCATGGCTGCGCAGCATTGTCTGTGCAACAAGCACGCAAAGATATACGCGCCATTGCGGCGCATACCAAGGCAGCATTTAATGTAAACTTTTTTTGCCACCAACCACCTCTTACCGACGCCACACGTGACGCCACTTGGATTGAATTACTGACCCCTTATTTCAGAGAATTTGATACGGAGCCACCGGGTGAACTAAAGCTAGGTTATGTTGGGCTAGACGAAAACCCTGAAATGATTTCTATGCTCTTGGAAGAAAAACCACCTGTTCTTAGCTTTCATTTTGGCGTACCCAAAGCGGCCACCATTAGTAAATTCAAAGCAGCAGGTATTGTACTATTTGGCTGTGCTACGAATGTTAGTGAAGCATTAGCTATCGAAGCTGCAAAGCTTGATGCCATCATTGTCCAAGGTTGGGAGGCAGGCGGGCATAGAGGCTTATTCGACAATAACACAGACACCGAGGAGCCTTTATTTACCTTACTGAAAAAAGTGAAAGAGCAAACCACCCTGCCGCTTATTGCAGCAGGCGGCATCATGACGGGGCAAGATATTGCTAAAGCATTGGCCTTAGGTGCAGACCTCGTACAAATGGGCACAGCTTTTTTACTCTGCCCAGACACCAAAACCACGGCGGCACACCGCGCCGCGTTAAAAACAGCTAAAAACACAGACACCACGATTATTTCAGTGATTTCAGGCCGCCCTGCACGGGGTTTAAGCAACCGCTTACATGCTGAACTCGCCCACCAAGCACATCTTATGCCTGAATATCCTTACCCCTATAGTGCAAGCAAAGCATTAACAGCTGCAGCCTTAAGGCGCAACGTGGAAGAGTTTTCTGTTCATTGGGCCGGTGCAGGGGTGGAAAAAATTAGAGAATTAGAAACCGAAGAGCTACTAAGGCACTTAATGGAAGAATTAAACGAAGCTTCAGCTCACTAAAGGCAGGTACACGTCAAAACGTACTGCTTTGCCATTTAACTGACTGCTCGGCGCCATGCCGCCAAGGTAAGGCGCCTTACGTGGGCGCTTTACGATTACCTTATGGCTTGCTGTAGCACGTGCAATAGCCAGCAACGCACTTTCTTCTTCGGCACTAGCAATGGGAGCAAGGTGCTGCAACCATGCTAAATCTTTTTTAATCGCAGCGCTTTTGCGGCGCTCAGGAAACATAGGATCCAAATACACCACTTCAGGTTGAAACGTTAAAGTTTGCAGCACCTCTTCTGCATTACCCTTTAAAAGCGTTAGCGCAAATTCATGGGTGGCAGCCTGTAAGCGCTGCAGCCCATCTGCCAGTAGAAGCTGCACCACAGGCTGCGCCTCTATCATGGTTACTTGCAAGCCTGCAGCTGCAAGAATAGCGCTATCGCGCCCCAAACCAGCTGTAGCATCCACCACACGGCTATGCGGCGGCAATTTACCGAGCGCACGCACCAGCCTTTCATGCTGAGCGCGCCCTGCGGCTAATCGATAGCCTAAGGGGCCCGCAAAAAAATCTACAAATAATGGTGTTTCATTCCCGCCCGGCGCCCACAAGCTTAATCGCTCTTCGTGGTACCCCAATACTAGTGAAATTCCTTGCGCCAATGCTTCTTCCTCACTGCACACTACTGCACCTGGTACAACAGGGGCATTAGGCAAAGTAGCTACCACCGCTGTCATGCTAATAAACTATGCCAAGGCACGAAGAAAACAAAGAGGAAAAGAGCTAAGAGCACTCGATAATAAACGAAGCTCATCACACCAAAACGGCTAATAAAGCCTACAAAGCCGGCAATACTTAAATAGCCCACTATGCCAGATACCACACAAGCCGCCGCGAGTTGCGCCAAAGAAAATATTTGTGGCTCCGTAAAAATGTCAAAAGACATTAAGACTATGGCACCTAAAATAATAGGTATGGAAAGCAAAAAGGAGAAGTTGGCAGCGTCTTCACGCTGAAACCCTAGCAACAGGGCTGCTGTAATAGTTATACCGCTGCGCGATGTGCCGGGTATTAATGCCAATGCTTGTGCCAAGCCCACCACGGTGGCTAATAGCAAGCCCACTTGCAGCAAACGAATAGTACCTTTGCCACGCCGCTCAGCCACTCCCATTAACACCCCAAAAATTAGAGTGGTGGTGGCTATCAAAGTGACATCTCGTGCATTGTCACTAATGATATCGCGGAACAAGAAACCCGCTATCACAGCTGGCAGCGTTGCCCATACTAGCAAAAGGCTCAAGCGCAAATCTTCGTTCATTTGCCACTGTTTCACGCCGGTAATCGCACCCGCTGTCATGCGCCACAACATCTTACGGTAATACCATAAAACCGCAGCTAGGGTACCCAAATGCACTGCTGCGTCAAACGCTAAACCTTGGTCGCCCCACCCTAAAAGCTCTGCTGGCAAAATTAAATGCGCCGAGCTTGAAACGGGCAAAAACTCTGTTAGTCCCTGAATAATGGCTAATACTAGCGTTTGCAACCAATCCATGTTTACTTCACCTTATCTGTAATAACATAACCCTCAACAAATGCTTGGGGCATTCGCTTAGGCTTTCCTGTATCAATCGCCACGCATACCCAACGGGTTTTTGCACGCATTAACGTTGTATTGTCGCTTGGGCGATAAATTTGGTATTCACGTTCCAAGGTTAGCCGGCCATCATTGGCTACCACCCAAGTGGCCACTTCTAATTCATCACCTAAATAAGCGGCAGCGAGATAATCAAGCTCAGTGCGATGAGCAACAAAACTCCGGTTTAATTCTTGATGCACATCCCAACCGAGGTTTAGTGCCTCTGTGTGGCCCCACGCTGCTTGTTCAAGCCATGTTAAGTAAGTGGCATTATTAACGTGGTTCATGCGATCGATAGCGCTTTCGTCAACGCGAATATTAACAATGTAAGGATTGGGCTTATCCCAATAACTCATTTTAGGCTCCTTTGTTATTCTTTGGTACGAGGTGTAGCAATTTGTTGGCGCAGGTAAACTGGCTCTAACTGCTCCGCGGGTAACGTACGACCTTCCCTAAAAGCGGCCACTGCAAGCCGTGCCACAGCGCCTGCGCGAGGATATCCCGGTGCGTGCCACTGGGCGACATTTAAAGGCCCAAATACTTCTGGATATGCTTCTTTGGCGCTACCCGTTGCCCATGCCACAGGCTGAGGCAATATGGGCAATGCATCTACGGGAACTAACTGGTCCTCTTGCAGTGGCACAACAAGGCCCTCTACTTCTTTGTATAGCCCCCAGTATATTTCTTGCATACGAGCATCTTGGACTACCAAGATAATGCCTGATGCACCGTTGTCTACGGCACCTAAGGCACTAGCGGCCAAGCTTGAAATAGGCACTACGGGCACATTTAAGCCATACGCTATGCCTTGAGCTACGGAAATAGCAATACGCACTCCAGTAAAAGCGCCAGGCCCTTGCCCCACGGCAATGCCAGTGAGCGAGCTTGCCGCCACACCATGCTCTGCCAACAGCTGTTCCACCATAGGAAGAATTTGCTCAGTTTGCTGCCGAGGCGCCACTGTGAAGAGCTCTGCTAGCGGCTCGTGCTCACGCCATAAAGCTACTGAACACCCATCTGTGGAGGTTTCAATCGCGAGTATTTTCATGCACCAACCTAAAGAAACGTTGTACCACTTCTAATTTCCGAGTACGTGTCATATTTGGCAAACTCTGTAAAAAGAGGCGCCCATAACCTTTACTTACCACCCTTGGGTCGGCAAGCACCAACAAACCTTGATCTTTCGGATCGCGTATCAAACGCCCCGCCCCTTGCCGCAATGTGAGCACTGCATGCGGTATTTGAAACTCCATAAAAGGATGGCGGCCCTGCTCTTTAATGTGCTCAATACGTGCCGCGGCCACTGGGTCACCGGGCGAGGCAAAGGGAAGCTTATCAATTATCACACAGCGCAAAGCATCCCCACGCACATCAATACCTTCCCAGAAACTCGCTGCACCGAGCAACACCGCGTTTCCGGCTTCGCGAAACTCAGCCAACAGCTGCCGCCTTGAACGTGTGCCTTGTACAAGCAAAGGATAAGGCAACCTATCTTCAAGCAGCGTTGCGGCTTCACGTAGCGCTCGATGGCTAGTAAAGAGAAAAAACACACCGCCTTTGGAAGCCTCTATCACTGGCTCCATAGCGGCTACTAACTCAGCGGTATAATTTTGCTCTTGCGGCATGGGTAAATTTTCAGGCACATACAGCACCGCCTGACGGCGAAAATCAAAAGAGCTAGCCAGGCTTTTCGTAGCTGCGCTTTGTAGCCCTAAACGGCGTAAAAAATGTTTGAAATCACCTGCTACGGACAAGGTAGCGGAAGTGAAAATCCAAGCACATTCTTGCTTTTCTCGATACGCCTTAAACGCTTCTGCCACAGAAAGCGGCGTACCATGCAACATGAAGGCACGCCGAAATGTTTCGAACCAATAGATAAGATAGGGATCTTTAGCTTGGCTTAAATGTACAAAGGAAAGCTGTAACTCCTCACATCGGCGAATGCAGTTATCAATACCACGGCTTGATTTCTGCATGGGCTCAATATTGGTGTAGAGAGCATCGAGAGCTTCTATCAATGCTTCCGTCTTATCTTGGACCTCTGTGAGTTCTGCCACTTCATGCCACGCTTCACGGCGCCCCTCGCTACCTAAAGCTAAACGCATATCGGCAGTGGCCTGTTCAAGCTCTTTCAAAATAGGCTCTAAACGTACCAAATCTGCGCCAGCAGGCACTTCTGTACGCACATCACTCACTAACTCTGTTAGCTGACGGCTGCTGAAAGTTTTACCAAAAAAAGTAGCGGCTACATCGGGCAGTTGGTGGGCTTCATCGAAGATCACTCCTTCTGCGGTGGGAAGCAACTCACCCACCCCTTCGCCTTTAAGCGCTGCATCGGCAAAGAATAAATGATGATTTACCACCACCATGTCGGCTTCCTGCGCAGCTTGGCGGGCTAGCATCAAAGGGCATTCATCTACATAAGGGCAATCTTGCCCTAGGCAATTATCAGCGGTGCTTGTTACCCAAGGCCATACAGGCGCGTCTTCTGGTAGCTCTTCTAACTCAGCAAAATCGCCTGTTTTTGTGCGCCCAGCCCAGTGTTTTACAACCACAAGCTGCTCAGCCGTTTCACGGGTTAAGTACGCAGCGCCTTCTGCATTTTGCTCTAAGCGATAGGGGCATAAATAATTACCTCGCCCTTTAAGCTGCACCACACGGCGGCTGATGCCTAGTGCTTTTAGCACCATGGGCACATCTTTGAGGAACAATTGATCTTGTAGGCTCTTCGTGCCCGTGGACACAATAATGGGACGGCCCGATAACAATGCAGGCACTAAATACGCCAGCGTTTTACCCGTACCTGTTTCGGCTTCCACCACCAAGGCACCTTGTTCGGCAAGCGTTTCCTCAATAGCCACACTCATTTCAATTTGCGGCTCGCGGGCACTAAAACCAGGAATAACAGCACTAAAGCGTCCGCCTTCCTTTAAAACACTGGCCGCATCAAGCATGGTCGCTCCTCATGATCACAGTAAAACGTGCATTTACTGTAGCGCGAATAAATAAAAATAAAGAACTACTCAATGCCCCATGCCTTTAAATAAGGAGCGCAAATCGTGGCAAACACATCTATATGTTCTTCATTTGCATTTAGTGCAGGGATATATTGCAAATCTTCGCCCCCTGCTTGAAGAAATAGATCACGGTTTTCCACGCAAATCTCTTCGAGTGTTTCGAGGCAATCCGCCGAAAAACCTGGGCATACCACCTGCACTTTCTTAACCCCTTCCTGTGCCCACTGCTCTAACGTTTTATCTGTGTAGGGAGGCAGCCAAGGATTGCGCCCAAAACGTGATTGAAACGCAGAAATCCAAGTGCCTTCTTGCAGGCCCGCTGCCGCGGCAATGGCTTCACCTGACTGTAAGCAGCGCTCTCCATAGCGGTCACCCTTATCTGCGTAAGACTGAGGAATTCCATGGAATGACATTAAAACGCGAGCATCGTCGCCATGTTCAGCACGGTAAGCGGTAATTGAGTTAGCTACAGCCTGCACCCAGCTAGGCTGCTGCCAGTAATCTTTTACTTGTATAATTTCTGGCACTTCACGTTGTTCTTTAACCCAATCGGCCACCACATCAGCGATTGCGGCATTGGTGGTCGCTGAATATTGAGGGTAAAGGGGCAAAATTAAAATGCGTTCTTTACCTTCTTGATGCAGTTGATCTAGCACTGAGCGCAAGCTAGGTTCGCCATAGGTCATGCCCCACGCCACTGTTACTGGCAACTGCTTCGCCAAGGCTTCGGCTTGTTGCTTCGTAATGGAGCGAATGGGGGAGTCTTCATCCCAAATTTCGGCATAAAGTTTAGCCACTGGTTTAGCTCTTAAAGGCAAAATAACCAAACGAAGTATCCAGAACCATATCCAGCGTGGCATTTCTATCACTCGCGGGTCTGATAGAAACTCTTTTAGGTAGCGGCGCACAGCGGCTGGGGTCGCTTCATCTGGTGTACCTAAGTTAACTATTACCACTGCTGTTTTCGAGGCCATAACCAACCCTTAATCTCAATGCTATTAAACAAAAAAACCGCTGCAAAATTGCTCCTAGCTTTGCAGCGGCTTACTTTATCAGTACCAACAAAGTTTCTCAGCTTAACTTGCTACACAGCTTCGTCACCAAGTGTGATGTTCATCTCCAATACTTCGATACCGGAATCATTATCAAGCTGTATGCTCACGGCTTCGGGATCAACATTCACATATTTGCGCACCACTGCTAAGAGCTCTTCATGCAATTGGGGCAAATAATCGGGGCCGCCGCGCATAGTGCGCTCACGAGCAACAATAATTTGTAGGCGTTCTTTCGCCACAGATGCCGTGTTTTTCTTCCTACCTGGCAGCAAGTAATCAAAGATACTCATCTCAACCTCCAAATAGGCGGCCAAAGAAGCCTTTCTTTTCCGAGGAAACAAAGCGCATCGGTACGTCTTCACCTAAAAAACGTGCCGTCGCATCTAAGTAAGCTTGCCCAGCATCGGAATCCGCATCCAAAATAACGGGCGAACCGGCGTTACTGGCATTAAGCACAGCTTGCGACTCTGGAATAACGCCTAGTAGCGGAATGGCCAAAATATCTTGTACGTCTTCCACGCTTAGCATTTCACCACGCTCTGCACGTTCTGCGCTGTAGCGTGATACCAACAAGCGAGCGGGCAAATCTAAATCACCGTCTTCTGCACGCTTCGTTTTTGAAGCAAGGATACCGAGGATTCTGTCAGAGTCTCTAACACTAGATACTTCAGGGTTAGTAACTACAATCGCTTCATCCGCAAAATAAGCGGCGGTTAAAGCGCCTTTTTCAATCCCTGCTGGGCTGTCGCAAATGATGTACTCCATGCCCATTTCTTTCAGGCCTTCCAACACTGCGCCCACACCTTCGAGCGTCAATGCATCTTTATCGCGTGTTTGCGAAGCGGGCAAAACAAACAAATTGTCTGTTTTTTTATCTTTAATAAGTGTTTGGCGTAAGTTTGCGTCACCTTGGATGACATTCACTAAATCGTACACAACACGTCGTTCACACCCCATTACGAGGTCTAAATTACGCAGGCCCACATCAAAGTCGATGACGGTTGTTTTAAATCCACGCAGTGCTAATCCTGTAGCAATGGCTGCGCTGGTAGTGGTTTTACCCACCCCGCCCTTGCCTGACGCTACCACTACAATTTTCGCCACAGATATTCTCCTTCATCAGATATAGGGCTGTTGCTTTTAGCCGTTATAATAATTCTATGTCCATTGCTTCGCCAGAAAGGGAAATATGAACTGCTTTACCTTGCAAAGCTGAGGGCAAATCATCTGCCACTCGATAATGTCCCGCGATAGAAACCAGTTCGGCGTTCAATTGCTGGCAAAAGATTTTCGCATCACTTTTACCGCGTACTCCCGCCATTGCTCTGCCACGTAGATTACCGTACACATGAATATGGCCTTCCGCCATCAGCTCTGCCCCTGTGCTTACAGAATTCATAACAATCAAGTCACCACGGCTATAAATCTGCTGTCCTGAACGCACAGGTTGCTCTACCAGCACCGTTTCCACAGCTTGCGGCACAGGCTGTTGCTCTTCTTTAGTTTCTTTTTGGGCAGAACGGCTACCAGATAGCATCACCACACCGAGTTCTAACGGTATTAGCACTTCTTCTGGCACTTGTGATGCTGCCGACACTGCAATGAGGTTTAACCCATGCAGCCGCACCATGCTCACCACTTCGTGGATAAATATTTCATCCGCATTGGGCATGAAATCTAGCACGAGCGCTACTTCACTTAACCAGCTTTGGGCATTATCTAATTGTTCGAGTAATGCTTTATTGACCAGATCAAGAGACTGTTGCTTCACCTGCAACACGGTCACCATTAGCATACGGCCTTTGAACTGCACCACCGTTGTATCCGGCTGTTCCACCGACATGGCTCACCTATTCCTATAGCCAAACCCTCTAGAGGGCACAGGCAACAACATATTAAAAGGGAATGCAGTATAACCAAAAAAACGGGTGAGAAGAAAACAAAGAAGCACTCTAGCATGTTAAGGAGTGCAAAAAACTTTAAAAATGAGGGAAACAGCACGGTAGAGCACCGTGCTGTGGGAGAGATTACTTATCTAGCTGAGCAAAAATCTCATCACGAATAGATTCTAAAGAACCTACGCCTTCAACGCGGACGTATTTGGGCGCACTTTCGCCTTCAAAATTCTCGTAGAAATCTACTAATGGGCGTGTTTGAGACTGATAAACAGATAAACGGTGGCGTACCGTTTCTTCTTTATCATCATCACGCTGCACGAGTTCTTCACCGGTAACATCATCTTTACCTTCCACTTTAGGTGGATTGTAAATCATGTGATAAGTGCGGCCTGACGCAGGATGCACACGACGCCCAGACATGCGCTGAATAATTTCTTCATCGCTGACATCTAGCTCTACCACTGCATCAATAGTAACGCCTGCTTCCACTAACGCTTCCGCTTGTGGAATGGTACGGGGGAAACCGTCAAACAAAAAACCGTTAGCGCAATCAGGCTCTGCAATTCTTTCTTTCACTAAGCCAATAATAATGTCATCAGATACTAAACCACCTGCATCCATTACTTTTTTTGCTTCTATACCTAACGGAGTACCCGCTTTCACTGCAGCACGTAACATATCACCAGTGGAAATCTGGGGAATACTAAACTTCTCTGTAATAAATTGTGCCTGTGTACCTTTTCCGGCACCTGGGGCACCTAATAGAATCATGCGCATAAACGTCGCTCTCCATAAATCACTGCGGCCAAAGATTATAAAAAAACGTATGTAGGCCAGTGTAGAAAGTTGCAACTTTACCACTCACACAGGCCGCCTAACAAGAGCGGCCTGTGTGAGCATCACAAAATAGTGGCTTTTTTAGCGCTTTGCAGCCCCTTTTATTGCGCCTCTTGTAACGTTACAACCGTTACATCCCCTTGGCGCCACGGCATCATTTCGGTAACGATAGCCGCATCTGAAACATTACGGCTAGCACTTTGGTTGTAGCGTGCACCCACCACCACATTCGGTGAGTTTTCATTTGGGTAATCAGACAACCAATCACTGCTGTTAATCGTTACTGTCATGGGCAACTTACTTGCCAACACTCTGCGAGCGGCCAAGGGCTGCCCTGCTGAACCCTCATAGCGCAAAAACACAAACAAGCTACCGCCTGCTGCAATAGTTTCATCCGCTTCTACGCGCACTTGTATTTGGCTATATTTAGCATGGATTTCACGCTGTTCACGTACGTGCTGCAAACTACGCTCAAACAAGGCTTCTGTTTCAACATTCCCTTTATTGCGCCTGTATAACTCCAGCCACGCTTCTTCTGCTAAGTCGTAATCCTTAGCCTCGGTAGCCGCCATAGCTAGCGTTAACCAAGCGTTATTACGTTCGGGAGCCGCATTTATTACGCTTCGAATGTGCATAAAAGCTTCTGCATTCAACGCGCCACCATTTTCTTGCAGCGCAATTTGCGCCAGCCACATTTGGTTATCTAACGAGTCATCGTGGGCAAAAGCCGCGTAGCCTGCTTCTTTCGCTTGCTCGAACGCCCCCATGTTGGCGTAAATATTACTAAGCATCAGCCAACCCGCTGCAGTGGGCTTTTGTGCCATGCGGTTTTGCAACACCAAAGCGAAATGCATAACGTCTTCGTTGGTTTGAAAATATTCACCCACTTCATCCTCAGCTAATTCTCCACCCGCACTTAGACGGTCGGCTAGCTCAGCATAGAAGCTGCGGCTTTCTAGTAATTCTTTTGTACCTTGCTGATACCCAACAAAAGTATAGAGCCCAGCACCAAGTGCTAGCGCCACTAACACCCCCAATACAGCAGCTTTAGGTAATTGAAAAGATTGTAAGCGTGCTTCGCGCAGCCACAGCCACAACATCCACAATCCCACGGCCAGCAAAAACAGTACTGGCATCACATACGCCCACGCACTCATACTATATCCTCATCACTTTCGTCTGTTGGTCTTTGTGCTGCACGTTTTAACGACCTAAACACCACCAAACCACCTAGCAGCAACACGACGCCGGGGCCAAACCACAATAAATAAGTGCCTGGGTTAACGGGTGGCTTATAACTCACAAAATCACCGTAGCGTGCTCTAAAAAACTCTACGATTTCATGATAGGAATAGCCTTCATTAATAAGCTCTGCTGTTTTGCGACGCATATCAAAGGAAATGTCCGCATCTGAATCGCCAATGCTTTGGTTTTGACACTTTGGGCAGCGCAGCTCGGTGATGAGCTGCCGATACATGGCTTCATCTTCTGCCGATTGAAACTCATAGATATCAAAGCCTTGAACAGCAAAAGAACACGCTAGCAATAGCAACGTTAATAAAATTCGCATCTTCTTTCCTACTTAATCATCTATAGTTGAGGCGCTTTCATGTTTTGCGATTTTAATTTAATCGTTTTCGCTTCTTCAGGCATATGAGGCAAAAACTTTTCTGCCCACACCCTGGCGTTAACCTCACCTGCATGGCGCACTAGAATCACACCTTCTGGGTTAATCAAGTATGTTTCTGGTGCTCCGTACACACCCAAATCCAAGGCAAAATCGCCGTCATTATCCACAAACACTTCCGTATATGGGTTACCTAAATCAGCAAGATACTTTTCTGCTTTTGCTTGCGTATCCTTATAGTTCATTCCCACGATATTGATGCCTTCGCGAGCTAACTGAACAAAATAAGGGTGCTCCACATAACAAGTGGGGCACCAACTGCCCCACACGTTTAGCAAAGCCCACCGGCCTTTAAAAATCTCTTCTGTGTAGGTGTTATCCGCATCGAGCAAATCAGGCAACGCAAAAGCTGGCACCTCTTTACCTTTCAGTGCTGAAGGCAGTGCCTGTGTATCGCGCCCGAGGCTCATATAAAACAACACAACTAAAGCAAAAAAGATAATCACTGGCATTAGCCATACTGAGGCTCTCATGCAACTTCCTCTTTTCTGGTAGGTATCTGCTTACGGTAGCGTTTGTCTGTGGAGGCTAGGAGACCGCCCAATGCCATAATCAAGGCGCCAAGCCAGAGCCAGCGCACGCCAGGCTTGAAGTAAACTCGCACGGCCCAAGCATCATCTTCACCAAGCTCTTCACCCATGGCCACATACAAATCGAAAATAAGCCCAGGCCGCAACGCCACCTCTGTCATTACTTGCTGCCCCACGCGATAGGTGCGTTTTTCAGGGCGCATTGTAGTGATATAACGATCATTTTTAGACACTGTGAACTCACCACGCATGGCATCAAAATTTGGGCCATCCACAGGTTCTACACTGTCGAAGGTGAAGGCAAAACCACCTACTTCCACCGTGTCGCCAGGAGACATTCTCACATCTCGTTCAATTTCATGGTGTGTCACCATGGCTACCCCAGCGACCACGAGGGCAAAACCAAAGTGTGCGAGCATCATCCCGTAGTGGCTGCGTGTTAAACGGCGGCTACCGTGCCATATACCCTGCCTGAACCCCGTTACTTTGCGATACCAATCGTGCAGATGCCCCACTATGACGTACATCACCATCATGAAAGCTAATGTTCCTTTGATACTTGTGGGCTCTGGCCAGAGAGAGATTAAAAACCCTGTAATGGCACCAGCAATAGCAATCCACAGCAGGGGCAGCCTGAGCGAACTCCAGCGGTGACGTTTCCAGTTCGTTAATATGCCCGGCACCATTAATGCCATAAGCGCCAAGGTTAGAGGCACAAAGAAAGCATTAAAGTAAGGCCCACTGATGGATATACGCAAATCTAGTGCATCCCCCACCAACGGGAACAGAGTTCCCAACAACACCACAAAGGTAGCAGTCAAGAGCAGTAAGTTATTACCTAATAGAAAACTTTCACGCGACAACAACTTAAAGCCTGCTTTGTTTTGCAACATTGGGGCCCTCATCGCAAACAACAACAAGGAACCACCCGCCACTATGGCGAGGAAAACCAAAATAAAAGTGCCTCGAGCTGGGTCGTTTGCAAAGGCATGCACTGAGGTGAGTACACCTGAACGCACTAAAAAAGTACCCAGTAAACTCAGCGAAAACGTAAGAATAGCTAGCAACACTGTCCAAGCGCGGAATAAGTTCCGCTTTTCAGCCACTGCTAGTGAGTGAATTAAGGCCGTGCCGGTGAGCCATGGCATAAAGGAAGCGTTCTCTACTGGATCCCAGAACCACCAGCCGCCCCAACCCAATTCGTAATATGCCCACCAGGAACCGAGTGCAATACCCACCGTTAAAAAGGCCCATGCCACCGTGGTCCAAGGCCTCGCCCAACGCGCCCAAGTAGGGTCTAAACGCCCTGAAATAAGGCCTGCTACCGCAAAGGCAAAGGCCACTGAGAAGCCCACGTAGCCCATATACAGCATGGGTGGGTGAAAGATTAAGCCAGGATCTTGCAGCAAGGGGTTAAGGTCTGCACCATCAATGGGGAACCAAGGCAGCAAGCGGTCAAAGGGATTCGACGTTAGCAGCATAAAAGACAAGAAGCCCACACCAATCATGCCCATTACTGCGAGCACTTTTGCCACCATGCTATGAGGCACCGAACGGCTGCGTAACGCCACTGCCGCCCCCCAAGCAGAAAGCATCCATATCCATAACAAAAGCGAACCTTCGTGACCGCCCCATACTGCAGATAATCGGTACTGCCAGGGCATGGCCGAGTTAGAGTGATTCGCCACGTAACTCAAACTAAAATCGTTGCTGTAAAAAGCCCATGCTAACGCCACAATCGATATACTAACGAGTGCAAACTGCATCAAAGCCAGTGGGCGTGCAGTGCTCTCTAGCACAGGTTTGTTTTTCAAAGCGCCCCATAAAGGCGTAAATGCCTGCAGTATCGCTAAACCTAACGCGATCCATACAGCAAAATGTCCAATTTCTACAATCACAACTGCTCCCCTAAGGCGCTATAGAAAGATAATCGGTTTGTGCTCAACAACGCCAAGCGGCATCATTGTAGCCACTTTATACTGTTCACACGACTTTGAAACTAACCGTTCATTATTTTCGATCATTATTGTTAAGCTTGAAAGTTAACAAGGCATTAACCTTGCAACACCTAGACATAATTTACTCAGTGAGTGTGCGCTTCAACTTGCTATGATGGAGGCCATCATTACACAGCAGCTATAATAATGCTTAATGCTGCCACAGCTACAAGGCCACTAAGGTAATAATTAATGCATACAAACAAAAACAGCTACAGCCGAGAAGAGCTCTTAGCTTGCGGACGCGGCGAACTCTTTGGCGAAGGCAATGCACGCCTTCCCCTCCCCAACATGCTTATGATGGATCGTATCACCACCATTTCTAACACGGGTGGCAATTTCGATAAGGGGTACATGGAAGCAGAACTCGACGTACATCCAGACCTTTGGTTTTTTGATTGCCACTTTAAAGGCGATCCTGTAATGCCAGGCTGCCTCGGCCTTGATGCATTGTGGCAAATGCTTGGTTTTTATCTAGGATGGATTGGCCACCCTGGCAGAGGGCGCGCTTTAGGCCTAAGTGAACTAAAATTCACAGGGCAAATCTTACCTACGTCGAAAAAAGTAGTTTACCGCCTCGACGTGCGTCGTGTTTTAGCTCGCGATTTGGCACTTGGCATCGCAGATGGCATTGTCTCTGTGGATGGCAAAGAAATTTATCACGCAAAAAACCTTAAGGTTGGGCTATTTACGTCCACCGACAGCTTCTAAGGGCTGACATTATGAGAAGAGTAGTAATCACAGGTATGGGCATTGTATCCTGCCTGGGTAATGATTTAGACACCGTTACCGATGCATTGAAAAACGGCCGTTCCGGCATTAGTTTTCAAGAAGAATATGAAAAAGTAGGCATGCGCAGCCATGTTGCTGGCGTGCCAGACATTGATTTAAAGAGCCTCATTGATCGTAAAGCTTTTCGCTTTATGGGCGATGCTGCAGCCTACGCTTATGTAGCCATGCAAAACGCTATTAAGCACGCAGGCTTAACACCAGAGCAAGTTTCTAATGTGCGCACCGGCCTCGTGGCGGGCTCCGGTGGTGCCTCCTCTGTGAACCAGGTGCTCTCAGTAGACACTATGCGAGAGCGTGGTGTACGCCGTGTTGGGCCCTATATGGTACCACGCACTATGGCCAGCACAGTATCCGCTTGCCTTGCCACACCTTTTCAAATTAAAGGCTTGAACTACACCATTGCTTCCGCTTGTGCCACGAGTGCGCATTGTATTGGCCATGCCATGGAACAAATTCAACTAGGCAAACAAGATATTATGTTCGCCGGTGGTGGTGAAGAAGAAGATTGGACCATGAGCCACATGTTTGATGCCATGGGTGCTCTTTCGAGCAAACGCAACGACGCCCCTACTAAAGCATCACGCGCTTACGATAAAGACCGCGACGGCTTTGTAATTGCGGGTGGCGGCGGCATCGTAGTGGTGGAAGCTCTTGACCATGCTCTTGAGCGTGGCGCCACTATTTATGCCGAAATTGTGGGTTACGGAGCTTCTTCGGATGGCTCAGACATGGTGGCACCTTCGGGCGAAGGCGCGCAGCGTTGTATGCAACAAGCCCTCAGCACAGTAGAAGGCCCTATCGACTACATTAACACTCACGGCACTAGCACCCCTGTGGGTGATGTGGCAGAGCTTAAAGCCATTGGCGCTGTATTCGGCGACAACATTCCGCCTATTAGCTCCACCAAAAGCTTAGCTGGCCATGCGCTCGGTGCAGCAGGCGTACATGAGGCTATTTACAGCATCTTGATGATGCAAAATAGCTTCATTACCGCTTCAGCCAACATTGATGAACTCGATGAAGTTGCCGCAGACTACCCTATTGCTACTGAGCTTTTAGAACGCCCTGTAAACCAAGTGCTAAGCAACAGCTTTGGCTTTGGTGGCACTAATGCTTCACTCGTGTTGAAGAAATACAGCGCGTAAATTTTCTTTACTCGCATATAAAAAAGGTCGCTCTATGAGCGACCTTTTTGCTTTACAAGGGGCGACTAGCACCCCTTCCTTATTAATTACAAGCATTACCATTAGCGTAGTTTTTATCTACCACGTTGTTAATCCAATTCTTCAACAACGCAACCGCTTCTGTATGGCTCACACTACGCGCAATAGGTGGCATCATTTTTTGCGGCTCTTCGTGGTTAGCTTCTAAACGACACGTAACGATAGAACGCTCTGCATCGCCCGGCACAATGATATGGTTGCGGTTACAAGCACCACTGCCCACTGCCGTCGGTACCTTACATACCCCGTAGCTAGCGCCCACTTCGCGGAAGTGATCTAAGTAGTAACCAGTATTAGAGGCATTACCACGGTTATTATGGCAGTGCTGACAGTTCACTTCTAAATAGGCGCGCATGCGCTCCTCCACCGAACCGTCTTCCTTTATATTCCAATGCGGTAAACGCTCCACATTAGTAGCAATTTGACGGTCGTTGATGCTCAGTTTTGGTGCATCAGCTAACAACCCTTTATCCACCCAAAACTGCAACTGGTTCACCGCTGGAAACGCTTCAGCATCAGCCTGCCCGGTACCTTGCATAAAGTTACTTTCTGGTTTGTAGGCACGGTTCAAGTTACGTGGTTTCGGCGCAATAGGCACACTACCACTCACTTGGTCGTCGTTACCGTGGCACGTAATACACTGGTTCGCGTTGGGCACTGAGTAAGAATCTGTTTTGCCCGTCAGCAGTTCATTAGTATCCGCATCACGGTAATGCCAATCTACCTTAAACTTACCGCCTCCCATGGCTAAGCGAGCAACACCGTCTTCATCCCAAATGTAAGGCAAGCCTATCCAAGTACCCTTGCCCGTTTGGCCTGGGCGTTTAATCAAGAGCCGTGTCTCAATCATTCTTTCGGTGTTGCTAGCTTCATTGGTAAAGGCGAAGGTTTTAGCGATCACCGTACCAATGGGGAAGTGAATGGCATCGTTCGGATTCTTGCCGTCTTGGCCATCTTTATACATGGCTTTTTCACCAGGCGGCACAAAGAGAACGCGATATTTAGTGGAATAATCAGCGAACAACTTAGAGTTCACCACGAAAGGCACTCCCCCTTCATGCGGCATAGAGCGGGAATCTTTCGGGTCCTCAAACAAGTTATATTGTTCTAGCAGCGGGCAGTTCACTTCTAAAGCAGCGCGGTTAATCTCACCTTCTGCCACTTCAGCTTCACATAACTTTTTCACGTACTCTTCAGAGTGCACAAGTTCCACATTGTCGCTGCGCTCGAAGGGCGGGATTACTACACGAGGGATAGGCTTCAACTTCTCATTCGCACAACCGTGCTCGCCTTCAAGATTTGTGCTGGATTGAATATTCGTTAAACCTTTAAGAATGTTAGGTAGATCGAGTAGCTGAGTAAGATCAAAATCAGCAATAGCCATAATAATTTCCAAGCCTGATGTGCCATGGAAATTCAAGTAAGGTACACCTTTCCCTTCAAAGCGATTGCTATGAATACAAGAACCCCACTCTGGTAGCTTACGTTTACCGTTATCATCAAACTTATATTTGTTGTAATGACAAGCAGGCATAGGGTCCTCATCGGTATGTAAGGGCCTGCCGTTTTCACCGGCCACCACTGGCTTACCCTGTGCATCCACTGGGTAAGGGCACGACTTATCATAATCATCAAGTAAACCGTCCCAAATGATATGCGCCCCTTTACCTAAATTAGTGAGGTTTTTTAGACTAGTAACCGTTCCTATTGGGTCTAAGAGATTAATTTCAGGTAAGTTTTTAAAGCCGATAATCGTTGGTAATAAAGTGGTGATATTTCCTTTCGATAACTCTTCCAAATCTGGCGCCGATAAATCATAGCCAGAGTCGATCATGGTATTATTGTATATATGCAAGCCTTCAGTGTACGGATCTAGCTTCTTATCTGCCGTGCCACCCTCACCATCAATTAACTCATAGCTAATATAGAGAATGGCTGCGGTGGCGTGCTTTTCAAAGTGGTTGTCGTACATTTCGATATTGTCGTAACCGAGGGTAGTGAAACCCACCCCCCGCGGCACCATGGAAATTAACCCGCCTGACTCGGCAAAGTTGTAAGTATTGTTGTTCCATGCTTTGTTGTTCAACATCACAGCGCCATCACCGTACTGGGTGATATTCGAGAGATCGTAAATTAAGAAACCACCGGTGTTACACTCTGCTACGTTAGTGTCGTACTCACCAGAACGCACATTTTCAATTTCGTAACCCATCACGTTATAGGCGGCGCGGTTGTTTCGAATAATGGCATTATTGGTTTGGCCCACATAAATACCCGCATCAGATGCACCAATGGATTCAGAAAACTCCACCAAAATATTTTCGGATTCCACTGGGTAGATACCATAGCGGCCGCTTTTTACGCTAGGAATATAGTCAGGAGTAGGATCCCCTTCGCTCATGGGCGGCACAGTACATTTAACGTCTAGCAAACCAGTTGCGTAGTTGCTTTGCGTTACTCTGTCACCACCGCCAGACCAAAACGCACGCACGCGGCTGAGCGTACCCCATTTCACCCCTTTTAATTTGAAAGCATCGCCTGGGGAATCTGCTACGGTGAGGTCCTTAATAGTGATGCCGCGAACGTTTAACGCCTCAATACCCGTGGCGTTTTTGCTCTCATAAAAAGAAAGCACGGTCTCATCAATGCCGCACCCTTTCACGGTTACGTCTTCGGTATCTTGGATGTTTAACCCTTGGTCCAAATCAAAAAAACCACACTTGAACTCTAAAGTGTCACCAGGTTTTAGCTGGATCATGGCATCCACCATCTCCTTCGTGGCATTTGGCCCTGGAGAAACAGTAAATGTTCGTCCCTTAGTGAACTTATCAACATCGTCAGTATCTGTTAAGGGGGTTGCGTCATCAGTAGCTTTGGGCGCCGAAACAGCGTTAGAACTAGAGCCGCCACAACCTGCTATCAGCAGCGATGCAGCAACAAAAAATAGCGATATATATCGCCATAACAGGGGATGCTTCATGAGGGTGCCTCGTTATTTTTTTATTATTTAAATGGCATTTTTTATTGTAGTGGCCGCCCTTGCCAGCAAGTGGTGCAAGCGTACCAACTGCCCTCAGATTAAAATTTACGCCGCAACTACGTCAATGACTTTTTAATCGGCGCCCTATTTTGCTCATAATAAAAACGAACACTTATCCACTCTGCATAGCAAAAGAAACGTGTAGGCACTTGTTTTAATTTAGTAAAAGCACAACTGAAATGATCGTTACCAATCAAAAAACGTTCTTCTAGCACACTGACCGAAGCGCCAGCCCTCCGTGTCTTTACTGCCTTCAATCAAAAACTTGTGTTTTTATCAGTTCACAAGCATAAAAAAAGCGCGCTGAGCATGACACTCAGCGCGCTTGGCTTTCTAAATGCTGTAGTTATTAGTTCAAAGAACTCAGTAGCTGTTGTGCATTTTGCTTTAACACGTTGTCGGAATTTGTACGGCCTTCACGTGGTGTAGCAGCTGCTGCTTTCTCAGCATATTGCTTCGCTTCGTCGTAACGCTTTTTATCTTCTAGAAATTCAGCATAGTAAGCGTACACATCTGGGCCTGTGCTACGAATGCTCAATGCTTTTTGGAACATTTCTTCTGCAGTTTTAGCGTTACCAAAACCTAGTGGACGGCCTGGCACACGTGCGTACAAGGCACCCAGTGTTACATATGCAGAAGCATTGTTACCCTGAGGATCAATCTCAATAGCGCGCTCTAATGCTGTACGTGCTTTTTTAACACTTCTTAGCGCTGCTAACTTACCTTGCTCACGCGCCAGCCCTGCCAACACAATACCCTGCCAAGTGTGTGCTTCAGCACTGTTTGCATTCGCTTCTGCAAGCGCTTCTGTGGCAACAGCTAGTTTTTCAAGACGCTCTTCTTTCTCTCCTGCAGGAGCCACTGCAATAGCTTCCCACTCAATGCGTACTTCATCCACCGTGGCCGCTGCAAACACGATACCTGAAAACAGTAGCGACACTACCGCAAAAGACCAAGCAATATATTTTCTCATTATTTAACCCCTTAGATACATTATTATTTATGCTATTACTTTTAATTATCCATTTACTCTAATAGCAAACGAATGCACTTAGAATACACCGTTACTAAGCTCTGACAAACTTAATAACATTAATTCCCTAACATTTGTTATAGCTTGTAAAAGCTATTCTTCTTCCTTCTCGCCCACCATGTCTTTTGCTTGTTGCTGTAAAGACTGCTCGAATTCTTGGTAAGCGATTCTTGGGCTGCCTTCTAAAGCACGCTTGGCATACTCCATGGCCTCTTTTTTACGCCCTAAAAAGTTTAAATAGGCAGCGTAGTAAAAGTTAGTATCCACACCCTCTGGACGTATGGCTAAGGCAGCTAAATAATTTTCTTCTGCTGCTTTCAAACTACCGAATGCCACCGGCCAACCTGGGGCCCGCTCATACAGCAACCCTAAACGCACTTGCGCCATGCCATCATAGCCTTGTGGATCAAGCTCTATAGCTCTATTAAGGGCGACATAGGCTTGTTTTGCATAACGCAGCCCCGTAAACCCACCCACTTCGCGTGCCAAGCTCTCTAAGGCGGTGCCCTGCCATACTAAAGCGGGCACAGAATTTGGTTCGGCATCCACCCAGGCATCAAGCTGCTGCACTAGGGCTTCTAATTTTACGGCACGCTCTTTCTTCGTGGCTGTAACGAGCTGCTCCCACTCTTGCTCCACGGCCTGCAAGCTAGTGCCATAAGCACCAACGCACAACGCCCACAGCAACAACCCTGCACTCACTAATGGCCAACGTTTAAAACTCACGCATTACCCCTTAAGAAATCAACCGCAGCTCATGGAGAAAATGCGGTTATTACGATCAATATAAATAGTTAAACGCTCATGGCGGTAGTCTTTGGTGGCGGGCGTATTAATGCCTAGCACACGAACTATCTCAGCGCCTGCTTCTGCACGTATGGTGTGCTCCATACCCTCTTTATACAAATTACCAAGGTAGTGCTGCACTTTTTCTACACTACAATTGGCGATAGCATTCTCCACAGTAAGGCCTCCTCTTTGTTGAGGGGCTGATTGGCACCCTGCTAAAGCCAATAACGTTACCCCTACAATGCCCCATTTACTTTGCTTTACGATGGTTGATAAAGAAAATGCCTGCATGTTCTATACCCTTTTATATTCTATTTGACGGTTGAGCCACGTAGCGCAATAAAGATGGCCATTGCCACAAAAGTGTAAAACCGCGCCACGCCATAAAAAACCAATAGGCTAACCATAAACCATGATTACCCCAAAGTGGTACAAATAGCGCAATGGTGAGCACAAAAACAGCAAAACTCCATAGCATGCCATTCCGCATAGCTCGTGTGGCAGTAGCCCCTAAGTAAAGCCCATCTAGGTGAAAAGCAAACACTGCCACAAGCGGCAATAATGCCACCCAGCCAATATAACTACGGGTTAATTCTTGTAAAGCCTCGTTCACGGTGAACACTTGTAGCCAGAAATCGCCTGTAAACCAAAGCGTAGCACTCACTCCTACAGCGGCGGCCACTGCATAGCC
>Ga0079226_10000013_pt1 | contig 105877 bp, 95 predicted proteins | sample Poulit2014_FD_76345 | JGI IMG/M metagenome (GOLD analysis project Ga0079226, IMG submission 76345) | Agricultural soil microbial communities from Georgia to study Nitrogen management - Poultry litter 2014 | ecosystem: Environmental > Terrestrial > Soil > Agricultural land | place: USA: Georgia...
CTCGAACCGATCGGCGATCGGCCACCAGCCGAAGCAGAAGCCAACTTTTATGCGACAATCACCGAGTCTGCGGAAGCAGCATGACTCAAACCCACGAGTCTCCGGCAAAACCGGGGCGGTTCAGCGGTAACAAGCCCGAGTGAAAGCGGATGCCAGCGCCCAAGCGATCCCGGGTTTTCGGCAGCTGCACAGCCACATCGCCAATGCCCGTCCGCACGGTGCGCTCGGGCTGATAGCCGTTGCGCACAACAGCCCGGCGTCCATCGGCCAGGCGGTACCCGGCATAATCGTCCAGAAAGGCTTGCAATTCGCTCTCCACGGCTTGTTTCAGCAGGTCACGTGCCCCACGCCGGAGCAGTTCGGTAAGGGGATCCTCGACCTCGACTGTTGGCTTTGTTGCACGGTCATACGTATCGTTTCCCAGGGCGTATCCTTTTCGGTTGGGGTGGTTGGTGGTACTGCCATTCCAACCGGATACGCCGCCTGTTTCAATCTCGCCTATACACCACTTTCGATCATATCTCTATGCTGACCGGGCAAAATATTTGACGTTCGATACACTCTGTTTAATCAGGGCAAGGACTGAGCTCTACCATCCCTATCCAGCCTGAACATCTTGCCAGCGTTCACCGTGCCTATCGAGATAAGCTTTGGTCATTTCGACAGATGTATGTCCCATCAGGGCTTGAACCTGATCATCTGACCAGCCCAGTTGCTCTCGATACAAATCACCGCCCAGCGCTCGGATCTCGTGCCAAGAAGGTCGTTCCGCTGGATCGCAGTCGTATAGTTCGAGCGCATTACGTAAACGAGTAAATTCCCGACTGACCATTTCACCTGAGACCTGAAACCGATGCTCACGCCAAGAAGCGGCTTTAACGCGTCGAGTCGGACGCCGATGAACCAAGAACAATCATCACGCTCCGGACTATTCAAGCATGCAATAAGCGCCGCGCGAAGATTGTGGCCTGGTGTAATACGTAGAAGGTCCGTTCCATGCCCCTGTACCTTCCTCTGTCGTACAGAGAGCACAGCACCCTGCCAATCTCTCACGCGCATTTGGACAATGTCCTCACGACGCTGTAATGACCACAGTGCCAAGTCCATGGTTCGCTGTAGCCATGGTTCAGCAGCTTCATATATCGCATCGAACGACGGCTTGTCGAGTCGGCGCCGTTGCACTGTATGGCGGCGTGCAATCGTCGCATCCACCGGATTATCCATGCGCAAGCCGCGTGCGACCGAATGCTTGAATACTTGCGACAGAAGGCTTCGATACCGATTGCTCATGCGCAGTGGGTAAGACTCGAGCAATTCCGCTATCGCGCGGCGAGTCACCTCTGCAACAGCCCGATCCGCACCAAGCTGACGCACCGCATGATCCAGCATGGTCTGATATTCATATAACGTCTTGCTCGCTAACGGCTTACCCTGGCGCGTGCGCCGCTCAGACAATTCCGTTTCCGCAAACCAAGTGAAATGCTCCCGAACTGTTACCACTGGCTTGTTTATCTGATTGAGGGCACGAGTTACATCGCCCGGTGTGTTTTGAGCCCAATAAATAGCGACTGCTCGCTTCGCTGCCCTCAAATCTGTGCCTAATGCAACGTCGCGTCGTGTACCCGGAATCCGAAAGTAGTAGTGAACACGATTTCCGCGCCGGCGAGCATATAAGCGATCCGGCCAATTTCTTCGTGCACGATATTCTCTTGTACGGCCCACTATCGCGCCCTGATCAGATGCTACGAAGCACCCTATCACGGGCCTACATCACGGTAAATAGTGTACTGATAGTGTACGAACTTTTTATGACCATTATAAGTTATTGATTTTGGTCGGGGTAGCAGGATTTGAACCTGCGACCTTCTGCACCCCATGCAGACGCGCTACCAAACTGCGCCATACCCCGAGCAGCGCACATGATAGCAAAGACCCGGCGGCGCGAATAGCTGCGTTATGGGCTATTGCAGGTCCTGCAGGATGGATTCCAGCTCACGGCGGATACGAGCGAGTGAGTCGCCAGCGCTGTTGCCCGGCAGAGAGGCCAAGGCCCGGCCCTTGTCCTTCAGTTGCAGGCGCGCACCATGGATGGTGAAGCCCTGTTCGTAGAGCAGGTTGCGAATGTCACGCACGATCATGACGTCGCGTTGCTGATAATAGCGACGATTGCCCCGCCGTTTGGTCGGCTTGAGCTGGGGGAATTCCTGTTCCCAGTAACGCAATACGTGCGGCTTGACCTGACAGAGTTCGCTGACTTCGCCGATGGTGAAGTAGCGCTTGTCAGGAATCTCCGGCAGTTGCTCAGCGTGTTCCGTCAATACCGGCCTCGACTTGGGCGCGCATCTTCTGGCCCGGCTTGAAACTGACGACCCGGCGTGCGGAGATCGGAATATCTTCTCCGGTCTTGGGGTTGCGCCCGGGGCGCTCGTCCTTATCGCGCAGTTCGAAATTGCCGAAACCCGACAGTTTGACAGGCTCGCCGCGTTCGAGGCAGGCACGCATTTCCTCGAAGAACGAATCGACGAATTCCTTGGATTCGCGTTTGTTGAAGCCCAGTTGCTCGAACAGTGCTTCGGTGAGATCAGCCTTGGTCAGTGCCACCGTTATGTCCCCCTGATTCGGGCGTTGTGCCGTGATTCCAGTGCAGCAATGATCCGCTGCAGCTTCGCATCCACTGTAGTGTCCGTTAGCGTGCTTGATTTATCTTGAAAAATCAAACTTAAAGCCACGCTCTTGAATCCCGAGTCAAGATTGCCGGAGCGGAACACGTCAAATATGCCGACACTGCGCAGCACGGGTTCATCCAGCGCCTTAATGGTGGCGGTCAAGTGCCCGGCCGGCACTTCCTCGTCTACCACGACGGCCAGATCACGGCGGATGCGAGGCTGCTCGGAAATGGCATTGTAAACGATTGGTTCACGTGTTCGTATTGCCTCATAATCCAGCTCAAATACATAAGGCATATTACTGTTTTTATATATTTTTGAGAAATATGGCGCAAGCTGGCCAAGCCAGCCGATGCGGGTGTCGCCCAGATGGATCGAGGCGCTCTTGCCCGGATGCAGTGCCGGATGTTGTGCGGCTTCGAAGCGGGCGGCATGACCACCCATGGCGAGCAGTGCTTCTATATCACCCTTGACATCGAAGAAGTCTACACTGCGTGCATCTCCTGCCCAGTGGCGTGGATATGCGTCGCCGTCGACAACACCGGCGAGTGTATCGATTTGCGCGATGCCGTGCTCGGCCTGCTCGTCCGGCTGAAAACGCAGGCCGCGCTCATACAGGCGGACGTCGGTATGCTGGCGGCGGTGATTGTATGCCCAGGCGGGCAGCAAGCTGGCCCAGAGCGTCTGGCGCATGCGGGTGAACTGCTCTGCGATGGGATTGGCCAGATCCAGTCGCGGCCCCGGCGGCAGCAGGCGTTCATGCAGTTGCGGGTCGACGAAACTGTAGGTTATGGCTTCGCTGTAGCCGCGCTGGCGCAGCGTCGCGAGCAGGTCGGCCTCAGCCAGTTGTGTCTCGGGGGTGTGTATCTCCGGCAGTGCGGTGCCCCGGGAATGTTCCAGCAGGCGGTCGTAACCGTGGACGCGCGCGACTTCCTCGATCAGATCCTGCTCGATGGCAATATCGTAGCGCCAGCTCGGCGGCACCACCCGCCAGGCATCGTTTTCCCGCGTCACGGTCATGCCGAGTGCTTGCAGAATACGGGGCACTTCCTGCGCGTCCACTGCCTGCCCCAGCAGGTGCTCGATGGCATCCGGATGCAGCCGGACGTGGCGCTCATCCGCCCATACCGGATCGCCGTGACGGTGCGTTACCGGGCCGGCATGCCCGCCACCGAGCGTGACCAGCAGGCGGCTGGCGCGTTCCATGGCGCGCGCATGCAGCTGCGGATCGACACCGCGCTCGTAGCGGTGCGAGGAGTCCGTGTGCACACTATAAATGCGACCGTGACCGGCCACGGCAGCTGGTGTGAAACAGGCCGATTCGAAGACGATACGCGTCGTGTCAGCACCGACGGCCGTGTTGGCGCCACCGATCATGCCGGCCATGGCAACGGCACCGTCATCATCGGCAATGACCAGGGTGCCCGGTTCGAGAGTGATGTCGCGTCCGTCCAGTATCGTGAGCCGTTCGCCGGCGGTTGCGCGACGCACCCGCAGCCCGCCACGCAGCTTGTCGTAGTCGAAGGCGTGCATCGGCTGGCCCAGCTCGATCATCAGCAGGTTGCAGATATCCACCGGCAGCCACAGTGGGCGAACGCCGGCGCGGCGCAGTCGCTCGGCCAGCCAGTCGGGAGTGGGCGCATCCGGATCGACATCGAATACGCAGCGCGCCGCATAGCCCGGGCACAGGTCGGGCGCGTCGATCGCGACCTCGATGATGTCGTCGATGTCCGCCACCAGCGGCTGCGTATCCGGCTCGTGCACTGTCAGATCATTGGCGATTGCCACTTCGCGGGCCACGCCCAGCATGCTCAGACAGTCGCCGCGGTTGGGCGTCAGATCCAGCTCCAGAACCATGTCCGGCAGGCCGAGATGCGCGGCCAGTGCGGCACCGGGTCGGGCCGCTGCATCCAGTTCGATGATGCCATCATGATCGGTGCCCAGGCCCAGTTCGGCGGGGCTGCACAGCATGCCAGCGGAGGCCTGGCCGCGGATTTCCGCCGCCTTGATTTCAGTGCCGTCCGGCAGGCTCACACCGACCGGTGCCACGGCCACGGCCATGCCCTGCCGGACATTGGGCGCACCGCAGACAATGCTGCGCGGCTGGCCGGCGCCGACATCCACCGTGCAAAGCCGGAGCCGGTCCGCATTCGGATGCGGCTGCACAGCTTCCACCCGCCCCACCAGAAAGCTGTCCAGATCCGGCGCGGCGGGCGTCACGGCGTCGACCTCAAGGCCAAGCATGGTGAGCTGATCCGACAGCTGCGCGCGGTCCAGGCCGGGCTCGACCCATTCGTGCAGCCACTGTTCGCTGATTTTCATGTCTACCCCGTCGTATCAGGCGAATTGCCCCAGGAACTGGAGATCATTTTCATAGAACTGGCGCAGATCGGTGACGCCGTAGCGCAACATGGCCAATCGCTCGATGCCCATGCCGACGGCATAGCCGGTGTATTCGCGGCTGTCGATGCCGACCGCTGACAACACGTTCGGATGCACCATGCCGCAACCCAGAATCTCCAGCCAGCCAGGTGCCGTACCGAGGCCGCGGCCGTCGATATCAACCTCGGCCGACGGTTCGGTGAACGGAAAATAGGAAGGCCGGAAGCGGATGCGCAGATCCGTTTCGAAAAATGCGTTCAGGAACGCATGCAGATCGGCCTGCAATTCAGCGAAGGTGACGCGCCGGGCCACATACAGGGCCTCGACCTGATGGAACATGGGGCTGTGCGTGCGATCGGAGTCGCAGCGATAGACCCGGCCGGGTGCGATGATGCGTATCGGCGGCTTGCGCGACAGCATGGTGCGGATCTGCACCGGCGAGGTGTGTGTGCGCAGCAGCAGATCGCTGCCGTCGACATAGAATGTATCCTGCATGGCGCGCGCCGGATGATCCTGCGGGATGTTGAGCGCCTCGAAGTTGTAATAATCGTTTTCGATTTCGGGGCCGTGCACGACTTCAAACCCGTTCTGCATGAACAGGGTCTCGATGCGGCGCCGGGTGCGTGTCAGCGGATGCACGGCGCCCGGCGTCCAGCCGCGCCCCGGCAGTGTCACATCGACGGCCTCCTCGGCCATGCGTGCCTCGAGTGCGGCCTGCTCCAGTGTCTGCTTGCGCGCCCGTACGCCCTCTTCCAGCTCCCGTTTCAGGGCATTGATGCGCCGACCGGCGGCCTTGCGCTGTTCCGCCGGCATGGCGCCCAGCTGCTTGAGCTGCTGCGTCACTTCCCCCTTCTTGCCCAGAAACGCGACGCGCTGGCGGTCCAGCTCGGCCAGATCCGCCGTCTCGGCAATTGCAGCCAGGGCGCGCTCGCGCAAATTATCGATATCCATCGGAATCGCCTCGGTTAGTGGCACAACGCATCATTCTTCTTACTGGCTGGGAGGTCATGGCGTCTGTCGGGACTACGCAAACAAAAAAGGGGAAAGGCAGCGGCCTTTCCCCTGTCGGACAGGTGCACGCGGGCATTCCGTCCCGCGCCGAATGACTCAGCCGATCAGGCCAGGGCCGACTTGGCTCGCTCGACGATGGCAGCAAACGCCGCCTTGTCGCGCACGGCCAGATCCGCCAGCGTCTTGCGATCCAGTTCGATGCCGGCCTTGCTCAGGCCGTTCATGAACTTGCTGTAGGAAATACCCAGTTCCTTGGTGCCTGCATTGATGCGGGTGATCCACAGACGGCGGAAATCGCGCTTGCGCGCACGCCGGTCGCGATAGGCATATTGACCCGACTTGAACACCGCCTGCCGGGCGACCCGGTAGCTGCGGCTGCGGGCGCTGTAGTAGCCCTTGGCCTTCTTCAGAACCTTCTTGTGGCGTGCCTTGGCTGTCACGCCGCGCTTGACTCTTGCCATCCCTGCGCTTCCTGTTGCTGTATCAACTCAATCAAAAACCTGAATCCGGGCGACGTCTGAAACACGCGTCGCCGCGTCATGCTACTTGTACGGCAGTATCTGATCCATGGCGGGCTGGTCCACAGCGCGCACCGTGGTCCGGGTCGCCAGACGCCGCTTACGCTTGGGGCTCTTCTTGGTCAGAATGTGGGTGGCGTTGGCGCGCGAGCGACGCAGCTTGCCGCTGCCCGTGCGCTTGAATCGCTTGGCCGCTCCGCGGTTGGTCTTGATCTTGGGCATGACTGTGAACTCGTTGTAGTGAAACTGTTGTGTGAATAACGTGGCGTGCGTGTTGCAGCGCAACGTTGCTGCGTGGCGGCACCCGCCTACTTGCTCTTGGCGACGCCCTTGAGCGGCGACATCACCATGGTCATCAGCCGCCCCTGCATTTCTGGCTCCTGATCGACGGAAGCCATGTCTTCCAGATCATCACGCACACGGTCGAGCAGTTCCTTGCCGAGCTCCTGGTGCGCCATTTCCCGACCGCGAAAACGCAATGTTACCTTGATCTTGTCACCACTTTCCAGAAACTTCTTGATCTTCTGCAGCTTGATATTGTAATCGCCCGTGTCGGTGCCGGGGCGGAACTTGACTTCCTTGAGCTGGGTCCGTTTCTGCTTGGCCTTGCCGGCCTGCTTGGCCTTCTTGCGCTCGAACACGCGCTTGCCGTAGTCCATGATGCGGGCGACGGGCGGCTTGGCGTTGGGTGAAACCTCGACCAGATCCAGCTCGTATTCGGCTGCTTTTGCCAGTGCATCATCGATCGACAGAATCCCGATCTGTTCCCCGTCCGGGTCGATGACACGTACCTCACGTGCCGTTATGGCCTCGTTGCGGCGATCCTTTTGTCCGGAAGCGATTGCTGCTCCTCCCTGGTTGAACCGGCTGTCAGGCGTGCACGCGCACACCTATGGCGACAAGTGGGAAATTATAACAAAACTTTGCGCATGGTACAGCCTGAATTCAGTTCGCACCCGTCAACTTGAGCCGCTTGCGCCGATCGTTTCATGTCCTGTCGAAAGTGCGGATCTGCGTCTGCGCACGGTCGATGAACTCGGCCAGCGGCACAGCGCCCATATCCTCGCCGGCACGGGTACGCAGGGCCACCGTGCCAGCCTCGCGTTCGCGCTCGCCCACCACCAGCATGTATGGAATCCGCATCCTGGTATGTTCGCGGATCTTGTAGCCGACTTTTTCATTGCGCAGATCCGCCTGCACGCGCAGTCCGGCGGCAGTCAGCTCGCGCTCAATCTGCCGGGCGTAATCGGCCTGTGCATCCGTGATATTGAGCACCATGGCCTGCACCGGCGCCAGCCATAACGGCAGCGAACCGGCATAATGCTCGATCAGGATGCCGATGAAGCGCTCCAGCGAGCCGAGAATGGCGCGGTGCAGCATGACCGGCACGCGCCGCTCGCCCTGCTCGTCCACATAACTGGCGTCGAGACGCTCCGGCATGGAGAAGTCGAGCTGGATGGTGCCCAGCTGCCAGACACGATTCAGGCAGTCACGCAGCGAGAATTCGATCTTCGGGCCATAGAAAGCGCCCTCGCCCGGCTGCAGCTCATAGGCCAGGCCCTTGTCATCCAGGCAGGCACGCAGCGCGGCTTCCGACTTGTCCCAGATGGCATCGGAGCCGACGCGCTGCTCCGGGCGCGTGGAGAATTTCAGCAACACTTCATCAAAGCCGAAATCGCGGTACACCTCGTACAGCAGGTCGATGAAGCGGCTGACCTCGGTGCCGATCTGCGCCTCGGTGCAGAAGATATGGGCGTCGTCCTGTGTGAAACCGCGCACCCGCATCAGTCCGTGCAATGTGCCGGAGGCTTCATTGCGGTGGCAGGAACCGAATTCGGCCATGCGCAACGGCAGATCGCGGTAACTCTTGAGGCCGCGATTGTAGATCTGGATGTGCGCCGGGCAGTTCATGGGCTTGACGGCGAACTGGCGGTCTTCCGAGCCGGTCAGGAACATGTCGTCGCTGAACTTGGCGGCATGGCCGGATTTCTGCCACAGGGACAGATCGATGAGCGCCGGCGTATGCACTTCCCGGTAGCCCTGACGGCGCAGTTTTGCGCGAATGTAGGCGGTGATCTGCTGGTAGATCTGCCAGCCACTGTCGTGCCAGAACACCATGCCCGGTGCTTCCTCCTGCAAATGGAACAGGTTCTGCCGCCGGCCGATGATGCGGTGGTCGCGCTTTTTGGCTTCCTCCATGCGCGTGATGTAGGCGTTGAGATCCTTCTTGCTGGCCCAGGCCGTGCCGTAGATGCGCGTCAGCATTTCGTTGTCCGAGTCGCCGCGCCAGTAGGCGCCGGCCAGACTGGTCAGCTTAAAGGCGCGCAGGTGGCGCGAATTGGGCACATGCGGGCCCGTGCACATGTCGGTGTAGTCTTCGTGATGGTACAGGGCGATGGTCTCGCCGTCCGGGATGCCCTCGACGATGGCCTGCTTGTAGGGCTCGTTGCGTTGCTCGAACGTGGCCAGTGCCCGCTCACGCGACACCACCTCGCGGATGACATCGTAATCGTGCCGCGCCAGCTCCAGCATGCGCTGCTCGATTTGCTCCAGATCCTCCGGCGTCAGCGTCCGGTCGAGCGCGATATCGTAGTAGAAGCCTTCGTCTATGACCGGGCCGATGGCCATCTTCACATCCGGATACAGCGTCTTCAGCGCCTGCCCGAGCAGATGGGCGCAGGAGTGGCGGATGATGTCGAGGCCGGCGGCATCACGCGCGGTGATGATGGATACCTCGGCATCGTGATCGATTGCGACGCAGGCATCGACTTCGGCGCCGTCGACCGTGCCCGCCAGTGCCGCCTTGGCCAGACCCGGGCCGATGGCCTCGGCCACCTGCATGACCGTGACCGGATGATCGAAGGATTTGACGGAACCGTCGGGCAGTGTAATGGCAGGCATCGTTCCTCCTTGCAGTGGCGGCCGATACCAGAGGCCGCATGAAACAACCGTTCGGCGACGGACGTGCTGCGAGAGCAATTGGTCGGTGGTGCAGACACAACGTCGGTGGGTGGCCAGTCACGCCGAACGGGAAATCGCTGGCGAAGCGCGCCGGCGTTGGCGCCGCAATCCGACCGGGGGTCACATCCGGCGACAAGAATGGTAGGCGCGAGTGGACTCGAACCACCGACCCCCACCATGTCAAGGTGGTGCTCTGACCAACTGAGCTACGCGCCTGCCGGAGACGGAAAGATACATATTTCAGCGCCATTCGGCAAGCCCTAGCCTTGTCCAATGACACATGAGGAGCCTGAGCGCGAGGCGTATTTCCAAGCACAGATGAGCTTGAAGGCGGTCCGGAGTTTGGGATCATCGGAGCATGATCGTGCAACTCCATATCCAGGGACTCCAGACCATTGACGAGGTTCGGGCGTTTGTTGACGGCAGTCAAGCAGTTGACATCGCCATCACGGATCGTGACGAAGCCAACCGATTTATCAGCCAGACACTGCGTCGCTTCGGCTACACGCGGCGCAATCGGGCCGACAAGGGCATCTTGCGCGCTTACCTGATGGCGGTGACCAGCCGATCACGGGCGCAGATTACGCGTCAGATTCGCCAATTTCGTGACACCGGCGATGTCCGGGATCGCCGGGATGCGCCGGCCAAACCGTTTGCAAGGCGCTATACGGCCGCTGATGAGCGCGCATTGGCCGATCTCTATGCCCTGCACGGCCAGCTGTCAGGGCCGGCCACCCGCCGGCTATGTCAGCGTGCCTGGCGGGTCTTTGCGGATGGGCGTTACAAGCGCCTGGCCGGCATCTCCAATGGCCAGCTCTACAACCTGCGCCACAGCACGGGCTACCAGCGTCGGCGGGGCCGGATCGACAAGACCCAGCCTACGCGCGTGCCCATCGCCGAGCGCCGCCGCCCCGGACCCAACGGCCAACCGGGCTACTTGCGCGTGGACTCGGTTCACCAAGGCGATCTCGACAGCATCAAGGGTGTTTATCACATCAACATCGTCGATGCGGAAACGCAGTATCAGTTCGTCGGCTCCGTGCCACGGATCACCGAAGCCTTGCTGTTGCCGTTGCTCGAGGACCTGATCAACGCATTTCCGTTTGTCATTCAAGGCTTGCATGCCGATAACGGCAGCGAGTACATCAACTATCGCGTCGCGCAAATGCTGAATAAGTTACGCGTCACCGAGTTCACCAAATCACGCGCTCGGCACACCACGGAGTTGAAGCACTGCTTCAACGCGCCGGTAGAGTCCAAGAACGCGGCTGTGGTGCGCAAGCATCTGGGTTACGGGCATATCCCGGCGCACTGCGCCAAGGCGCTCAATGACTTCAATCAGAACGTGTTATCGCCGTACCTCAATTATCATCGACCCTGTCTGTTCGCACAGGAACATATGGACGCCAAAGGCAAGTTCGCAAGACCTATCCAGCAGCCAAGGTGGCTACGCCGTATGAGAAGCTGAAGTCGTTACCCAATGCAGCAAGCTATCTCAAAGAAGGCATCAGCTTTGAAAAGCTGGATGCACAGGCTTGCAAGGTCAGCGACAATGAAGCAGCTCGGCAACTGAACGAGGCCAAAACCGAGCTGTTCAAATCCATCTATCAATCCCAAAATTCGGCCGCCTGAAGTGCACAATCTGTGGCACCGCTCAGGCTCATCTTTGATTTGGAGAAGACTGTGGTGCCGCAGCCTTCCGGCTGCTCTGCTCCCACCTTTCTCCGGCTGTGCCGAATGATGGACCGGCCACAAGATGCAGCAGCATGCGCAGTATGCGGCCTCTTCAGTCCGTCTGCGTGCCGGATGCGGGCGGCAGCCAGGTCAGCCGCAATGATTGCAGTCCCAGCATGGCGGCGAGTTGCGGGTGCTGCCAGTGATCGGCGATTGCGACCAGCTGATCGTGTACATGCAGCAGCGGCAGTCGCGAGCGCCGCCACGGCGGCACGCGGCCAGCCTGCAGAAATTTCTTCAGGCTGCGATGGTGGCCGTAATGCGGGTCGAAATAACGTTCACCGCCACGACGAAAACGCACGTTCACGGCAATCGACGGCGTACCAGCGACGGTGGCCTGCAGCGCACCGCATCCGGCCGGTAATTGCAGCGGCTTGGCCAGCCACCAATCGCTCTGCCAGACGCCGGGCGGCGGCGCCAGCGCAGCCATGGCATGCAGATGGCCGTCGAACAGGCGCACTTCCGTGTCCCGCCAGGCAACGACGGGGCCATTCTGTTCGCGGGCATGCAGCAGTTGCTGCAGTTGCCGGAGGTGGCGATGATCAGGCGCGTCGCGTTGCACGGCAGTCAGCCAGTGACGCAGCACACCTGCCTGTCGGGCTGGCGACAGGCGTTGCAGGGGTGCGACCGCCAGTCGCTGATCGCCGGTTGCAATGTGCCCGATATCCTCGGCCGCAATTTCGGTGATCAGTTCCGCCGCCTGTGCGCACCAATGCGCCGAACGTGCCAGTGTGCGCACTACCGCCGGCCAGCGCTGTTGCAGCGCGGGGCGGACGCTTGTGCGCAAGTAGCCGCGATCGAAATGCGGATCGCGGTTGCTCGGATCCTCGACCCAGTTCAGTGCATGCTGTCGGGCATAGGTCTGCAGACACACGCGCGGCAGTTCCAGCAGCGGCCGCCACATGCATCCGGCGGCGAACGCGGCCTGCTGCGGCATGGCCGCCAGACCGGCCACACCGCTGCCGCGCAGTGCCTGCAGCAGAAAGGTTTCAGCCTGATCATCGGCATGGTGGGCCAGCACCAACACTTCGCCCGGGCGCAGAACGCCCGCCAGCGCCTTGTAGCGCGCGTGGCGGGCAGCCGCCTCCATGCCAGCGCCACTCGCTGCCACTGTGACATCCAGCCGCTTGAATGCCACTCCGAGCTGCCGTGCCGAGGCCGAACAATGCGCAGCCCACTGTTCGGCCTCGGCATACAGATGGTGGCAGACATGCAGCACGCGCAACGGGCAGGCGTAGCCGGCCTGTGCCAGCGCATGCAGCAATACCATGGAGTCCGGCCCGCCGCTGCAGGCCACGGCCAGGCCGGTGGCGTCCGCCGGGCAGTTGGCAGGGCGGACAGCCGCGGTCAGCTCGCAGATTTGTATTCGCCGAAGGTCATCCAACGTTGGTAGCGCGCCTCCAGCAATTCTTCGCGGTCAAGGTGATCGAGGCGATTGATCTGCGCCAGCAGGTGTGCACGCAGCTCGCTCATCAATGCTGCCGGATCGCGGTGGGCACCGCCCAGCGGTTCGGCGATGATGTCGTCTACCAGCCCCAGTTTCTGCAGTTCCGCGGCATTGACTTTCATGGCTTCGGCCGCGTCGCGGGCCTTGTCCGCGCTTTTCCACAGAATCGAGGCGCAGCCCTCCGGCGAAATCACCGAGTAGATGCTGTATTGCAGCATGGCCAGATGATCGCCCAGACCGATGGCCAGCGCGCCGCCGGAACCGCCTTCGCCGATGACGGTGCTGACAATCGGCACGCTCAGCTCAGTCATGTCGTACAGGTTGCGCGCAATGGCTTCGCTCTGGTTGCGCTCCTCGGCACCAATGCCCGGATAGGCGCCGGGTGTGTCGATCAGCGTGATCACGGGCAGGCGGAAACGTTCGGCCAGTTTCATCAGCCGCAGCGCCTTGCGGTAGCCCTCCGGTTTCGGCATGCCGAAGTTGCGGTGGATCTTTTCCTTGGTGTCGCGCCCTTTCTGGTGGCCGATGAGCATGACCGGCCGGCCATCCAGGCGCGCGGTGCCGCCGATGATGGCAGGATCGTCGGCGTAGGTTCGGTCGCCGTGCAGCTCGACGAAGTCGGTGAACATGCCGTTGATGTAATCCTGCGTGTAGGGCCGCTGCGGGTGGCGCGCCAGCTGCGCCACCTGCCAGGTGCCCAGCTTGCCGAAGATGTTTTCCGTCAGACTGCGGCGCTTTTCTTCCAGCCGGCTGATTTCCTCGGTCAGATTGACTTCGCTGCCGTCGGCCACGCGCCGCAGCTCCTCGATCTTTTCCTGCAGCTCGGCAATCGGTTGTTCAAAATCGAGATAGTCGAGGTTCTTTTGCGCCATGTTTCATCTTTCGGGTTGGGGAGTCAGGCAGTGGTCGAGCGCCGGTAGCTCACCTGCACGGCGCCCGTGCCGACCAGATCGCGCAGTGTCGTCAGCAGATCGTCGCAGACACGCACGCGCGCCTCGCTCATGGTCAGGACGGCAGAGGCGGTTTCATTGGCATAGCGTACGACAATACCGCAACCGTCCGCATAACGATAGCGTTCGATGCAGCCGGCCAGCGCGTCGATGTCCAGCGTCCGATTCGAGGCCAGTTGCAACAGCACGCGATCGGCATAATGCTGACGCGCTCCGGCAATGTCCATGACCTGACGGACATCGAGCCGGAAGCCGTCGGTGAAGTCGTCGTAGCCGAGACGACCGTCGACAACCAGCAACCGGTCCTGCACCAGCAGGTGCGCGGCCTGCTCCGCCTTGTCCTCGAACAGCGGACATTCGATGCGCCCACTGCCGTCGTCCAGCACGATGATGGCGCGCCGCGCCTTGCGCACGCGGCGCACATCGACCACGAAACCGGCCACCACGACCGAGCGCTTTTGCTTGCGGCGCGTGCCGTTGCCGCTCTCTTCCGGACGCGGCATGTCGGCTACCAGATCGGCGATCTTGCCGTCGGTGAAACGCGCCAGTTCCTCTTCCCAGACCCGGATCGGATGACCCGTCAGGTACAGGCCGAGGGTGTCGCGTTCGGCACGCAGACGTTCGTCATCGGGCCATTCGGACACGGTTGCCAGGGTCGGGCCGCGTGTCTCGGCACTGCCGTCGCCGGCGACTCCGAACAGATCCTCCTGGCCGGCACTGTCGGCCCGACGGGCCTGCTCGGCAGCGGCCAGAGCACGCGTCAGACCCTGCATCATGCTGGCACGATTGGGCCCCAGTGCATCCATGGCACCGGCGTTGATGAGCGCTTCCAGCGCGCGGCGATTGACGCGGGCGGTATCCACGCGCAGACAGAAGTCGTACAGGCTGTCGTAGGCACCGCCGGCTTCGCGTTCCGCGACGATGGACTCGATCGCGCCCTGCCCCAGCCCCTTGATGGCTCCCAGACCGTAGCGGATGACGCCGGCATCAACGACACTGAAGTCGTAGGCCGAAGCGTTGACATCGGGCGGCGTCACGTCGATGCCCAGGCGCTTGCACTCGTCGATCATGGTCACGACCTTGTCGGTATGGTCCATGTCGGCAGACATGACGGCGCTCATGAAGGCCGCCGGGTGATGCGCCTTGAGCCAGGCGGTCTGGTACGACACCAGCGCATAGGCGGCCGAGTGCGACTTGTTGAAACCGTAGCCGGCGAACTTCTCCACCAGATCGAATATGTGCGCAGCGGTATCGCCGTCGACGCCCTGTTCAACCGCGCCGGTCAGGAACACGTCGCGCTGACGCGCCATTTCCTCGGGCTTCTTCTTGCCCATGGCGCGGCGCAGCAGATCCGCCCCGCCGAGTGTGTAACCGGCCAGCACCTGGGCAATCTGCATGACCTGTTCCTGGTACAGAATGACGCCGTAGGTCGGCTCCAGCGCCTCGGCCAACGATGGATGCGGATGCACCACCCGCGTCCTGCCGTGCTTGCGGGCGATGAAATCCTCTACCATGCCGGATTCCAGCGGTCCGGGCCGGTACAGCGCCACCAGCGCGATGATGTCCTCGAACGAGGCCGGCAGCAGGCGCTTGATGAGCCGCTTCATGCCAGCGGACTCGAGCTGGAACACGGCCGTGGTCTCGCCGGCCTTGAGCAGCTCGAAGGTGGCGCAATCATCCATCGGGATATGGCGGATGTCGATCGGTTCCGCCTTGTCCTGCAGCAGATGATCATTGGCAATGCGCACGGCACGGTCGATGATGGTGAGTGTGCGCAGGCCGAGAAAGTCGAACTTGACCAGGCCGATGGCCTCAACATCGTCCTTGTCGAACTGGGTGACACGGTTGGTGCCGCCGGGTTCACAGTACAGCGGCGTAAACGCGGTCAGCTCGTCGGGGGCGATGACGACGCCGCCGGCATGCTTGCCGGCATTGCGCGCCAGCCCTTCCAGCGACATGGCGAGATCCAGCAGATAGCGGATCTCCTCGTCCTCCTCGTAACTGCCGCGCAGCTCGTCGCTTTCCTCCAGCGCACGCGCCAGCGTCATGTCGGGCGCGAATGGCACCTGCTTGGCGATGCGGTCCATCATGCCGTAGGGATGGCCCAGCACGCGGCCGACGTCGCGCACCACGGCGCGCGCCGCCATGGTGCCGTAGGTGATGATCTGCGACACGCGGTCAGCGCCATAGCGTTCAGCCACGTACTCGATAACACGGTCGCGCCCGTCCATGCAGAAATCGATGTCGAAGTCCGGCATGGAGACGCGTTCGGGATTGAGAAAGCGCTCGAACAGCAGGTCGAATTCGATCGGATCGAGATCCGTGATGCCGAGTGCATAGGCCACCAGCGAGCCGGCGCCGGAGCCGCGTCCGGGACCGACCGGCACGCCGTTGTCGCGCGCCCAGCGAATGAAATCGGCGACGATGAGGAAGTAGCCCGGAAAGCCCATCGATTCGATGACGCCGAGCTCGTGCTCCAGGCGCTGCTCATAGTGAGGCTCGGCCTGCGCGCGCTCGTCCGCCTGCGGGAAACGCTCCTGCAGGCGTTGCGCCAGACCGCTATGCGCCTCGGCGCGCAGATAGCTGGCATCATTGTACGCTTCGGGCACGGGAAAATCGGGCAACACATTTTCACCCAGTGTCAGCTCCAGGTTGCAGCGGCGGGCGATTTCCACCGTGTTTTCCAGTGCCTCAGGCAAATCAGCGAACAGTTCGCTCATTTCTGCCGGTGTCTTCAGATACTGTGTCGGCGAGTAATGACGCGGACGGCGCGGATCATCGAGCGTATGCCCGCCGTGAATGGCAACGCGGGCTTCATGCGCCTCGAAATCATCGGCCGCCTGAAAACGGACATCATTGGTGGCAACCAGCGGCATGTCGGCCTGCAGGGCTAACGCCACCGTCTGCGCCAGCCAGGCTTCTTCGCCGGGGCGGTCGTTGCGGGTCAGTTCCAGGTAGTAGCGATCGCCGAACACCGTGCGCCAGTCCGCCGCGTGGCGTGCGGCCAGTTCCGACTGGCCCGCGCGCAGCGCCGTGCCGACATCGCCGAACATGCCGCCGGACAGGGCAATGAGGCCGTCATTGAGCTGCTCGATCCACTGACGCTCGCACAAGACCTGGCTGCCTGTCTGACCGTGCAGATAGGCCCAGGTCAGCAGCTGGCACAGGTTGCGGTAGCCATTGCGGTCGCAGGCCAGCAGGGTCAGGCGCGGCGCCGGTGCATCGCCCGCATCGATGCGGATATCGGTGCCGATGATCGGCTTTATGCCAGCCGCCAGCGCCGCATTGTAGAACTTGACCATACCGAACACATTGGCATTGTCGGTAATGGCCACTGCGGGCATGCCGGCGTCACGCGCCGCATCCACCAATGACTGAATGCGTACGATGCCGTCGGACAGCGAATATTCGGTATGGACTCGCAGATGGACGAAGGCGGGTTTGGGCATGGATATCAGTCAGCGCTCGGCGCACTCGCCGTGGCGGCGAGATGCACTGCAGCCGGATGGTGCCGGCTGCCCGGAGGATAGTGCAGCCGGCCGTTGACGGCGGGCCGGCGCATGTCAGATCTTCGAGAATACCAGACTGGCGTTGGTGCCACCGAAGCCGAAGCTGTTGGACATGACCGTGTTCAACTCTGCTTCGCGCGTTGCTCGCAGCACAGGGAAGTCCGCGGCCGCCGCATCCAGATCCTCGATGTGAGCCGAGCCGCCCATGAAACCCTGTTGCAGCATCAGCAGGCTGAAGACGGCCTCATGCGCGCTGGTGGCGCCCAGCGAATGACCGGTCAGCGCCTTGGATGAGGACAGCGGCGGCACGTCGTCGCCGAACACTTCGCGCGCGGCGTTGAGCTCGACGATGTCGCCCACCGGCGTGCTGGTGCCGTGCGTGTTGAGGTAGTCGACCGGGCCGTCCAGGTCGGCGAGCGCCGCATGCATGCAGCGCACGGCTCCTTCACCGCTGGGCGCGACCATGTCGCCGCCATCGGAGCTGATGCCATAGCCGGTCAGTTCGGCAATGATGGGCGCGTTGCGGGCCTTGGCGTGCTCGTACTCCTCGAGCACCAGCATGCCGCCGCCGGCGCCGATGACGAAGCCGTCCCGATTGGCATCATAAGGCCGCGAGGCCGTTGCGGGAGTATCGTTGAAGTTCTTCGACAAGGCACCCATGGCATCGAACTGGGAGGTCAGTCCCCAGTGCAGTTCCTCGCCGCCGCCGGCGAACACGATATCCTGGGCCCCATGACGGATCAGATCCGCCGCGGCGCCGATGCAATGCGCCGAAGTGGCGCAGGCGGCGGAGATGGAATAGCTCACGCCGAGGATGCTGAAGGCGGTGGCGAGCGTCGCCGACACCGTGGAGGACATGGTGCGCGTGACCATGTACGGCCCCATCTTGCGCACACCCTTTGTGCGCAGGATGTCGGCCAGCTCGATCTGCCATTGCGGCGAACCGCCACCCGAGCCGGCAATCACGCCGACGCGTGGGTCGCTGATGTCCTCCGCGCTCAGGCCGGCATCGGCGAGCGCATCGCGCATGGCGACGTAGGCGTAGGCTGCGGCATCACCCATGAAGCGTTTCTGCTTGCGGTTGATCTCCGCTTTCAGATCGATTTCCGGCGCCCCGGCGACCTGACTGCGCAAGCCGTATTCGGCATATTCGGGGACGTATCGAATGCCGCTGCGGCAGTCACGCAGCGATTGCGTGACCGTTGCCTTGTCATTGCCCAGGCAGGAGACGATGCCCATGCCGGTTACTACTACACGACGCATCAGAAACCCTCCGTGTTCTGAAACAGTCCGACGCGCATCTGACTGGCTTCGTAGATCGGCCGATCATCAACAAAAGTCCTGCCGTCGGTGATGACCAGCGCCAGCTTGCCACGCATGACACGCCGAATGTCGATCTGATAGCGCACTTGGCGGGCCTCGCGCAGCACCTGGCCGGAAAACTTGACCTTGCCGGCGCCCAGTGCCCGACCGCGACCGGGTTCGCCCAGCCAGGCGAGATAGAACCCGCTCAGCTGCCACATGGCATCCAGGCCGAGGCAGCCCGGCATGACCGGATCGGCCAGGAAGTGACAGTCGAAGAACCAGAGATCGGGATCGATGTCCAGTTCGGCACGGATTTCACCCTTGCCGTAGGCGCCGCCCTCCTCCGCGATGTGACTGATGCGGTCGAACATCAACATCGGCGGTGCCGGCAGACGGGCATTGCCTTCACCGAACAATTCGCCGCGGGCGCAGGCCAGAAGCTGATCGTAATCGAACGCGGAAGATCGGGTCATGAATGTCTCGCTAATCAGGACTGTACAAAGTGAGCCGGAGCGTACGCGCATGCCTCATCGGCGGTCAAGAAACCACGGGAACCCCTGATTCCGGAGCATTTCCCGCACTGGCGGGATACTGCAAGGACGCATTCGGAGTTGCCGGATTCCGCATTATATACACGGCAACCGGGTTTGTATTGCGGTTTCATTGCGAACGCTCATCAACTGCCGGCGACACTGCCTGCAACTGCGCGAACGCCTGGCGCACGGGTGCAAAGCTGCATCGATGCTGCGGGCAGGGCCCAAGGCGCTGCAGAGCCTGCTGGTGCGCGCACGTTCCATAGCCCTTGTGACGGGCGAGATCGTAACCGGGATGCAGGCGATCGCAGGCCACCATGTGTCGGTCCCGCTCCACCTTGGCCAGAATGGAGGCAGCGCTGATGGCTGGTTCGCTGGCATCGCCGCCGACGAATGTGCGTACGGGCATGGCAAGCTGCGGCGCATGCGTACCATCAACCCATGCCTGATTCGGCGTAATGGCGAGCGCCTCAACGGCGCGCTGCATGGCCAGCAGCGTCGCCTGCAGGATATTGAGACGATCGATTTCAGCCACGGAGGCAGCCGCCACCGCAAAGGCCACGGCCTGTGTGCGGATCTGCTGCGCCAGACTCTCGCGTGTCGCTGCCGTGAGCTTTTTCGAATCGGCCAGACCGGGAATTGCGTGTCGGTGCGGCAGAATGACCGCGGCTGCCACCACCGGCCCCGCCAGCGGGCCGCGACCGGCCTCGTCCACACCGGCAATGCATGGCAGGGCCGCCCTGCTCATGCCGGCACCAGTTCTGCCACCGCCGCCGCGGCACGCTGGTTCGCGCCCAACGCCAGACGCTCGTGAATGGCATCGAATGCGGTCGTCTGCGCCAGCCTCGCATCGGCCGAAGTCAGCAGGTGATGCAGCAACGATCCCATCGTGCGGGGCTCGGCGGCGGACTGCAGCAATTCCGGCACCAGTTCGCGCCCGGCCAGCAGGTTGGGCATGCTGACGTAATCCGTCTTGAGCAGGCGTAGTACGCGCGCCAGCGCATGATTGGCACCCGAGACGGCATATGCCACCACCATGGGTGTGCGCAGCAGCAGGGCTTCCAGGGTGGCCGTACCGGACGCCAGCAGCAGTACGTCGGCGGCGCACATGGCCTCGCGGGCGTGCCCGTCGACCAGTTTCACCGGTGGCGCATCGGGATGAGCGGCCAGCATCTGTTCGAATTGCGAGTATATAGCCGGGGTCGCCATGGGGGCGATGAAGCGCACCTCCGGCATACGCCGCTTGAGCCACGCGGCGGTATTGAGAAAGCGCGGGCCGAGACGGGTCACTTCCGAGTGACGACTGCCCGGCAGCAAGCCCACCCAGGGCCCGCGTGTATCCAGGCCGAAGGTGCGGCGTGCAGAGGACTGATCCGGCGCCTGACGCAATTCATCGGCGAGCGGATGACCGATGTAGCGCGCATCGATGCCATGGCGCTCGAACAGTGCCGGCTCGAACGGAAAGATGGCCAGCAGGCGATCGACGGCACGGCGAATGCTGTGCACGCGGCCCTCGCGCCAGGCCCAGATAGTCGGGCAGACGTAGTGCACCGTGATGATACCGCTACGCTTGAGACGTCTTTCCAGGCCGGTGTTGAATGCCGGCGCGTCAATGCCGATGAACACATCCGGTCGCCGCTCTCTGAAGTGCCGATACAACCGCCGGCGCAGAGCCAGCAGACGCGGAATCTCGCCGATAACTTCGCCGATGCCGAACAGCGACAATTCGCTGATCGAGGCCAGACTGTGGCAACCGGCCTGTTCCATGCGCGGGCCGGTGACGCCTTCGAATTCCGCCTCCGGGTAGCGCTCGCGCAGCGCCTGGATGAGGCCGGCAGCGAGTTGATCACCGGAGGCTTCGCCCGCAACCAGTGCGAAACGCGGCGTGGCCATGCTCAGCGGATGATGCCGCGCTCGCCGGCCCGTTCCAGGGATTCCAGCATGACGGCGACGGCTTCATTTTCGCTTGCCAGCGGCCGCAGCTCTGCCTTGGCCTGTTCCAGCCGCAGATTGGAGCGGTACACGATGCGGTAGGCCTGCTTGATGGCGGCCATGTCCTGCTTGTCGTAGCCGTGCCGCCGCAGGCCGATAGAGTTGATGCCGTGCGGCGTCGCCGGCGACTCAACACAGCGGACGAAGGCCGGCACATCCTGCACGGCGCCGCTGCGATAGGCCAGAAAGGCCAGCTTGCCGATATGACGGAACTGATTGACCAGCGTGTAGCTGCCCAGTATGCAGTGATCATCGACGCGCACATGCCCGGCCAGTGTGGCGCCATTGATCATGGTGATACCGTCGCCGAGCATGCAGTCGTGCGCGATGTGCACGTACGCGAGGAACAGGTTGTCGCTGCCGATTTGCGTCACGCCCTCATCCAGCATGGTGCCGCGATGGACGCTGATATACTCGCGGAAAATGTTGCGATCGCCGATCTCCAGCCGTGTCGGTTCACCCTTGTAGGCGCGGTGTTGCGGTTCCGTGCCGAGCGCCGCGAAGGCATGCACCTGATTGTCACACCCCAGCGTGGTGTGGCCATCGATCACGACGTGGCTGGCGATGCGGGTGCCGGCACCGATGCGCACATGTGGGCCGATGACACAGAAGGCACCGACTTCGACATCATCGGCAAGTTCGGCATCCGGGTGGACGCGCGCAGTCTGATCAATACTCATTCTGTTCCCCCGGCGTTGCCATGATAGTCGCCCGGCAGGCCAGCTCGTCGCCGACCCAGGCTTCTGCATCAAAGCGCCACAGGCGCCGTTTGGCACCGGCCAGACCAACCTGCAGCAGCAACTGGTCCCCCGGCACCACTTGGCGCTTGAAGCGCGCCTTGTCAATGCCGGTCAAGTACGCCAGGATGCCCTCGTCCGCGCCCATGGTGCGCATGCCCAGGATCAGCCCGGACTGGGCCAGGGCCTCCAGGATGAGCACACCCGGCATGACCGGATGGCCCGGGAAATGGCCCATGAAGAAGGGCTCGTTGAAGGTGACGTTCTTGATGGCCGTGATGGATTCGCCGGGACGGCAATCCGTCACCCGATCCACCAGCAGGAACGGGTAGCGATGAAGCACCTGGCGCATGATTGCGCGAATATCGTTCAAATCCGTCGTTTCTGTCATGTATCCGTCCTGTTGGCAGTTCGCTACGTTGTTTTTTCAAGCTGCCTAAGCCGTCGATCCATTTGTCCGAGTCTGCGAAAGCGCGCCAGCAGTCTGCGCCATTGGCCGGCCGGCATGACCCGAAAGGTCGATGACCAGACGCCGGCTTCCGTGATATCGCTCGGCACCTGACTGGCGGCGGTTATGACGACGTTGTCGACAATCGTGACATGATCGCCGATGCCGACGCCGCCACCCACCAGGCAGTCGTTGCCGATGGTGACCGAGCCGGCGATGCCGGCGGCGCCGGCAATTACGGTGCGTGCGCCAATGTGGCAGTTGTGGCCGATCTGAATCTGATTGTCGATGCGGACATGGTCGCCGATGACGGTATCCGCCAGGGCACCGCGATCAACAGTCGTTGACGCACCGACTTCGACATCATCGCCCATGATGACCGTGCCGAGCTGGGGAATTTCCTCCCAGCCGCTGCCGGTGTGGACGAGGCCAAAGCCGCGTCCGCCGATGACGGCAGCCGAACCTACCCGCACGCGGGCACCGATGCGCACGTTGTAATGAATGGTTGCATTGGCACCGATGCGCCCGTGGTCACCGATGCGGACGTTGTCGCCCAGTACTGCATTGGCGCCGATGCTGGTGCCTGCGCCAATTTCGCAGCCAGCCCCTATGACGGCGTTGGCGCCGACACTGACAGCATGGCCCAGGCGGGCATCGGCATGCACGACGGCGGTGGCATGAATGCCGACGGGGTCACGTGGCTGATACTCGAACAGCGCGGCTATGCGGGCAAACGCCAGTTGCGGGTGTGTCGCCACCAGTGTTGCCACCGGGCACTGCTGCACCAGTGGTTCGGGCACGATGACGGCGCCGGCGGTGGTGCCTGCCAGCGCTCTGCTCTGTTCGTGCCCAGCGGCATAGGCAAGCTGACCGGGCTGCCCGGCATCGAGTGGACAGACGCCATGTATCGGCATGTCGGCGGCACCGGACACCAGCCGCAAGTCATGCTGCTCCGCCACCGCCCCGAGCGTCAGGTTGCCGGATTCCGGCAGCGACTCTTTGCCCTGCATCGAGCTCATCAGAAGCCGACGCCGAAGGAAAACTGGAAACGGTTGGTTTCGTCTCCGGCATGGTCATTGATGTAGGGCGCATAGCTGACGCGCAACAGGCCGAAAAACGGCGTGAACCAGTAGAAGGCGATGCCGGCAGAACTGCCCAGCTGGTCGAACTTGAAGTCATCGATGTCCGGATAGACATTGCCGATGTCATAGAACAGCGCCAGTTGCGTAGTCTTGCCGTCGGATTCGAAACCGGTCGGAATGGCAAGCTCGGTCTGCAAGGTGGTCAAAAACTTGCCACCGTATGCATTTCTGTGTGAGTCACGCGGCCCCAGGCCACCGAATCTGAAACCGCGCACCGAATGTGCGCCACCAGCAAAATAATGGGCATAAGGCGGAATTTCCGTACCCTTGCCGTAGATGTCGGTATAGGCAATATGACCATCCATCGACAGCACGAAGTTGTCCGACAGGAACGGCACCCAGTCGCCGATGCGGAAGTAGCGGGTATGGCGCAGGCTGGCATCGTAGTATTCGAGATCGGAGCCCGGTATCTTGAAATCGAAGTTGAGTTGCGTACGCGAGCCGCGCGTAGCGAAATAGCTGCGGTCCCGCGTGTCTCTATCCCAGCCGGTCTGTATCTCGAATGTCGTCGCCCGCCGACCGTTGTCGTCGATGTATTGCTCCACCTCATCGGACAGGTCGCGTCGCGCGGTGGTGATTTCATTCCGATCCACGCCGACACCCAGGCGCAGGGTGGAATATTCCGAGATGGGAATGCCGAAGGTCAGTGCTGCACCCATGGCATCCATGTCGAAACTGGAGCTGTAGCGGGTCAGATTCTTGGTCGTGCGGTAATAGCCGGACAGGGTGCGCGATATACCGTCGTCGGTGAAAAACGGATCGGTCCAGGATGCCTGTATGCGCTGTGCATAGTCGTTGGTTTCCGCACCGATGCTGACGCGGTTGCCGGTACCGAGGAAGTTATCGTGTGACACCCCGCCGTTGATCAGAAAGCCTTCCGAATCGGAGTAGCCGACGCCGAACTGCAGCTGTCCAGCCGGGCGTTCGGTGATATCGAAATTGACATCCACCAGATCCTTGGAACCTTGTACCTGCCGGGTTTCGACATCGACATCGGAGATGAATTTCAGTCTTGCCAGTCGTGTGCGTGAACGTTCCACGGCACGGCGTGAAAATGGCGCGCCTTCGTACTGGCGCATTTCGCGACGCAAGGTCTTGTCGTTGGTTGACTCGTTGCCGGAAAACGTGATGTGTCGCACATAGGCGCGCTCGCCCGGCTCGATGTGGAAAGTTAGATCGACGATTCTGCTCTCATCGTCGATGTGGGTCTGTGGGTTGACATCGGCAAATGCATAGCCGAAATCGGCCAGCACGGAAGCGATGCCATCCATCGATTCGACCACCTTACGCCGTTCGAAGGGCTCGCCTTCCACGATGTCGACCTTTCTCTGCACGCTGGTTTCCGGCACGATCATGTCGCCGGCGAAATCGTACGTGCCAAAATTGTAACGATCGCCCTCATCCACATTAATAGTCAGGTAGATATCGCGCTTGTCGGGGGACAGCGAGACCTGGATGGAAGAAATGTGGAAACGGATGTAGCCCCGGTTCTGATAGAACGAGTTCAGATCCTCGAGATCGCCCAGCAGCTGCTCGCGCGAGTATTTGTCGTGACTGCGCCAGAAGGTCAATATGTGGGCGTAGAAGGGCTTGCTTTCCTCGAGCGACAGCACGTCGTTCTTCAGCTTGTCGTCACTGAAGCTGTCGTTGCCGATGATGTTGATGTCCTTGATGCGCGCGGCCGGGCCTTCACGCACGTTGACAATGATGTTGACGCGATTGTTTGCCAGCTCGACGACATCGGGATCCACCTCGACGCTGTAGTAGCCCTGCGCGTAATACTGGTTGCGTATTTCCTGCACCAGTTGATCCAGCTGCGCCTCGCGGAACACCTCGCCGGAATCCAGTCCCTGCTCGCGAAGACTTTCCGTGAGATCCTCGCCACCCAGTAGCTTGTTGCCCCGAATGACGAAGTTTGCGACCTGCGGGCGCTCCTGCACTTCCACTACCAGGGTGTCGCCTTCCTGTGACAGCGAAACGTTGTCGAACAGGCCCGTGTCATACAGCTGCCGGATGGCTTGCTGCGATCTGTCAGGAGTCAGGCGATCGCCGACACGCAGGGGCAGATAGGTCAAGACGGTGCCCTCTTCCAGTCGCTGCACCCCCTCGATGCGGATATCGCCGATGCGAAAGCCCTCTTGTCCCGAGGCAGCCGCCGTGAACAGGAGAAGACACAGGACAAGGGTGTTCAAAACAATTCTGGGCATGTTTCTATCCAAGTAAATGCAGGATATCGTTGTAGAAAGCCAGCCCCATCAGTAGCAGCAGGGCACACAGGCCAGCCTGCTGCCCGGCGATCTGCACCGCCTCGGACAGTGGTCTGCCCCGGATCCATTCGATCATATAATACAGAAGATGCCCGCCATCCAACACCGGAATGGGCAAAAGGTTGATGATGCCGAGGCTGATGCTGACCAGAGCCATGAAGCCGATGAACGCCGCCAGGCCGATACCGGCAGTCTGACCGGCGTAGTTGGCGATCTGGATGGGGCCGCTGATGCTGCGCCAGGAAACGTTGCCGATGACCATCTGCCACATCAGATGCAGCGTCAGGACGGTGACATCCCGGGTCCGGCCCAGGGCTGCAGGAATGGCCTGCAACGGCCCCAGACGCCGATCGATACGCATGGCTTCCCAGGCTTGCTTATCGACACCGAGTGCCGCCCCCAGACGACCCCGGCTTGGGCCATCCTCCCGTATCTCGGCCAGTTGCACGGTGCGTGTCAGCCGTGTGCCATCCCGCTCTATCGCCAGCTCGGCGGTGACGCCCGGATGATCACGTACCCACTCCGCCAGCTGGGAGGGAGATTGCAGGGCCTGTCCGTTTATTGCAGTCACCCGGTCGTCTTCCTCAAGTCCTGCAGCAGCCGCCGGCGAATCCGGCAATACCCGGGCAACAACCGGTGTCGCCGGTGGCTGGTAGGGCGCCAGCCCGAGATGCGCGAACAGCTTTTCCGGGTCGTCGGGCACATCATGCACTTCGAGCACAGCGGTGCGCGCAGCACCCGCGGCATTCTTCACCCGCAGCTCGATGCGCCCGCTTTCAAAGACTCGATCCAGCAAGCTCAGGCGCAGATCCTGCCAGTCGTGGATATCGGTGTTGCCGACAGCGACAATCCGGTCTTCCTGCTGCAGGCCGGCCTGTGCCGCCGGCGTGTGCGCAGGCACTGCATCAATCATGGGCTTGATGCCGGTGACGCCGATCATGAAGACCAGCCAGTAAGCAACCGCGGCCAGTACGAAATTGATGCCGGGGCCGGCCACCACGATGGCAATGCGTCTGAGCGGGTGCTGGCGGTTGAAGGCGTATGGCTTGTCGGCATCATCGACCGGGCCTTCGCGTTCGTCCAGCATCTTCACATAGCCGCCCAGCGGCAGTGCCGAAATGCGATATTCCGTGCCTGTCTTCGCACTGGTGCGGCTCCACAGCTTGTGGCCGAAACCAATCGAGTAACGCAGCACGCGCACACCCATGCGCCGCGCCACCCAGAAGTGGCCATACTCGTGCACCGCCACCAGAATGCCGATGACGACAATGAACGCCGGAACGGACAACAGCCAATCAGGCATGCAGGCAGCATCCTCCACAGTGGTAGCGGGAATTGATGTTGCGAGTCATCAACTGGCACCCTCGACAAATATACCCATCTGCAGCATGGACCACGGGGATTACGTTTCTATCCCCGCCAGCAGCAGGCCGACGGCAAACCACGGTGCGGCCGCCAACGCGCTGTCCAGCCGGTCCAGCACCCCGCCATGCCCCGGAAAGAAGTTGCCGCTGTCCTTGATTTCGGCATGACGCTTGAACATGCTCAGCGTCAGGTCACCGACAATCGACACGCCGGCCACCCAGCCGCCGAGCACTACGAGACCGAGCCAGCGCAGGCCATTGTACTGCAACACTGAAGCACCGACGGCCGCCAGCAGTATGGCAACGGCGATGCCGCCGGCTGCGCCCTCGCGCGTCTTCCCCGGACTGATGGCAACGGCCAGCTTGTGCCGTCCCAGACTGCGGCCGACGAAATAGGCGCCGGTATCCGCCCCCCAGACCAGCACGAAGAACAGCAGCAGCAGGCCCGCACCCTGCTCGCGCCCGTGGATCGCCTGAATCGCGGCCACTGCTGCGCACAGGGCAAGCAGACCGATGGCACTGCCGATCAGCGGCCGACCCGGGCCTGCTGCCCAGCCGCGCGGATAGCGCCACAACCAGTATAGTGCCACCAGCCACCACAGGCAGGCGGCGCACACAAGCATGCGTGCCGGCCAGGCCAGGGCGAGATGGCCGGCCAGCAGCAACAATGCCGCCAGCACACAATACAATGCAACATATGCGCCGCACTCGCGCGCCTGTTGCAGGCGCGCCAGATGCGCCCATTCGCGCGCACCGACGATCATCAGCAAGGCAAACAGCACAGCAACTGCCACAGTCGGCAACCACAGAATGCCGGCGACGATCGGCGGCACCAGGACGGCGGCAGTGATGATCCGGGTACGCAGCAATTTTCTTATCGCTCGCCGGCACGGGGCAGACGGCCGTAACGACGATCACGCGAGGCATACCAGGCCACCGCCGCAGCCAGTGCATCGCGATCAAAATCCGGCCACAGCAGAGCGGAGAAATACAGCTCGCTGTAGGCCAGATCCCAGAGCAGGAAGTTGCTCACGCGGCTTTCACCGCCGGTACGCACGAACAGATCGGGCTCGCCGAACGGGTGCAGGCACAGGTGCTGTGCCAGGCTGGCTTCATCGATGGCCTCCGGCGCCAGCTCGCCACGCGCACATTGCGCGGCCAGGGTCGCCGCCGCCTGCGTGATATCCCAACGTCCGCCGTAGTCGATTGCAATCACCAGCTGCAGGCCATCGTTGGCCTGTGTGACATGCTCCGCATGTGCCATTTCCTGCTGCAGCATGCTGGAAAGCCGCTGGCGCGAACCGATGAAGTGCAGGCGCACATTGTTTTTTCTGAGATCGGTCAGTTCGCGCCGCAGAGTGCGCAGGAAAAGCTCCAGCAGCACTTTCACCTCGGCCTTTGGCCTGAACCAGTTTTCACTGGAAAATGCAAATAATGTCAGTGTCTTGATGCCGTGTTCTCGAGTGGACTCCACGATCTTGCGCGCAGTTCGCGCGCCTGCCCGATGGCCGGCCGCGCGCGGCAGTCCCCGTCTGGATGCCCAGCGTCCGTTGCCATCCATGATGATGGCCACATGGCGCGGCGTGCCGCCGTCGGATTGTGCTGCGGCCCACTCCATCAGACCGTCATGATTTCCTGCTCCTTGTCGGCGAGCAGGTGGTCGATGCGATCGGTGTGCTCATCGGTCAGGGTCTGGATGCGCTCCTCGGCGTGGCGCTGCTCGTCTTCGCTGATTGCCTTTTCATTGACCAGCTCCTTGGCGTCCTGGTTGGCGTCGCGGCGGATATTGCGAATCGCAATGCGCGCGTCTTCCGCTTCCTGACGCACCACCTTCACCAGGTCGCGACGACGATCCTCGGTCAGAGGTGGCAACACGATGCGGATCACCTTGCCGGCGGTGGAGGGATTGAGCCCCAGATCGGCCGCCATGATGGCTTTTTCAATCGGTTGCACCATGCTCTGTTCCCACGGCGTGACGGTAATGGTGCGGGCATCTTCCGTAGCCAGGTTGGCAGCCTGGTTGAGCGGCACCTCGGTGCCGTAATACTCGACCGTGACCTGATCCAGCAGGCCGGTGCTGGCGCGGCCGGTGCGAATCTTGCTGAAATTCGCCGACATGACACTGACGGTCTTGTCCATGCGTTGCCGCGCGTCCTTGTAGATATCATCGATCATGGCGAAACCTCCGACTGACTCATTGTTGCGTTGGCTGATTGTCCACCAGCGTACCGATGTCCTCCGCTTCGCAGACGATGCGCTGCAGAGCGCCCTCGCGATTGATGTCGAACACCCGCAAAGGCATGCCGTTGTCACGACACAGCACCACGGCGGCCGTGTCCATCACTGCCAGACGATGATCGATGACCTCGTCATAGGTCAGGTGGGTGTGGCGCCTGGCATCGGCATCGGTGACCGGGTCGGCACTGTAGATACCATCCACCTTGGTCGCCTTGAGCATGACATCGGCACCCAGCTCGATCGCCCGCAGGCTGGCCGCGGAGTCGGTGGTGAAGAACGGATTGCCGGTGCCGGCGGCCAGAATCACCACACGCCCTTTTTCCAGATGGCGCACGGCACGCCGGTGGATATAGTCCTCGCACACCTGGTTGATGCGTATGGCGGACATGACGCGGGCGTACGCGCCAGCCTGTTCCAGTGCGTCCTGCAGAGCCAGCGCATTAATCACGGTGGCCAGCATGCCCATCTGATCGGCGGCTACGCGGTCCATGCCGCGGCCCGCCAGACCAATGCCGCGGAAGATATTGCCACCGCCGACCACCAGCGCGACCTCGACGCCGCGCTGAGTCAGATCCTGCACTTCCCGCGCCAGCCGTTCCACGACTTCGGCAGCAATGCCGAATTCACCCTCACCCAGCAGGGCTTCCCCGCTGAGCTTCAGCAGGATGCGTTTACAGGCAGGCTCGGTTTGTGTCATCGGCGACTCCGCAGTACGGGGCAGAAAAGTGGAGCAGTTCGGCTGCCTGCAGGGCAGCCGAGCGGTTGTCAGGCGGACTGGCCGGCCTGTGCCTTGACCTCTGCCGCGAAGTCCTCCTCCTTCTTTTCAATGCCTTCACCGACTTCCACGCGACTGTAGTCCGTCACTGCGGCGTTTGCCTGCGTCAGCAGCTTTTCCACAGTCAGGTCAGGATCCTTGACGAACGGCTGACCCAGCAGCGTGATCTCGCCGAGATACTTGCGCAGACGCCCCTCGACCATCTTTTCGATGATGTCGTCGGGCTTGCCGCTGTCGCGTGCCTGTGCCACCAGCACCTCGCGTTCGGCCGTACGCACATCCGCAGGCACGCTGTCGGCATCCAGATAGGCCGGTGCACTGGCAGCCACATGCATGGCCAGATCACGGGCCAGTTCCGCATCAGCGCCCGCGACGGCCACCGCGCTGCCGATGCGCGCACCGTGCAGGTAGGTTTCCAGCACACCGTTGGCGCCGGCACGAATGCGGCGGAAGCGGCGCACACTGATTTTTTCGCCCAGCGTGGCGATCAGCTCGCGGCGGCGATTTTCAACTGTGCCGTCGCCGAGCTGCAATTCAGCCAGCGCGTCGACATCGTCCGGGTCGTGCTCGAGCACCACCCGGGCAACCTGCTCGCCGAAATCCACGAATTCCTGGTTCTTGCCGACGAAGTCCGTCTCGCAATTGATTTCCAGCAGCACCGCCTCGCGGCCATCGGCGCTGCGCGCCGTGACGATGCGGCCTTCCGCCGCCACACGGCCAGCCTTCTTGTCGGCCTTGGCCAGGCCTTCCTTGCGCATTTTTTCCGCTGCGGCGTCGATGTCGCCGTCCGTGGCCTGCAGCGCCTTCTTGCATTCCATCATGCCGGCGCCGGTACGTTGTCTGAGCTCCTTGACCAGAGCAGCACTAATCGTCATGTCTATTCGTCCTGTTTGTCGGTTGCGTCCGTGGTATCGGTTTCGGCGGGCGTTTCAGCCACATCACCGAGTTGCGCCGTGGCATGCGGCTGAGCCTCGGTGGTCGATTCCTGCACCACCGAATTCCGGGTCGGCTCACTGGCGGGCTCTGTGGCCGCCGGTGCGCCGTTGGTCGACTCGGTCACTTCCACGAAATCGTCTGCCGGCGCGGTGAATTCACCCTTGCTGCCACGGCCGTCGAGCACCGCATCGGCCATCAACTCGGAATAGATGCGGATGGCACGGATGGCATCATCATTGCCGGGCACGACCACATCCACACCGTCGGGAGAGCAGTTGGTGTCGACGATGGCAACCACCGGTATGCCCAGCTTGCGGGCCTCGTCGACGGCGATCTTTTCATAGCCGACATCGACCACGAACAGGGCATCGGGCAGGCTGGTCATTTCCTTGATGCCGCCGATGCTGCGTTCGAGCTTGTCGAGTTCGCGGCGCCGACCCAGCGCCTCGCGCTTGCTGAGCTTGTTGACCGAGCCGTCCTCGAACATCTGTTCCAGATCTTTCAGGCGCTGGATCGAGTTGCGCACGGTCTTGAAGTTGGTCAGCATGCCGCCGAGCCAGCGATGGCTGACATAGGGCATGCCGGCGCGGCGTGCCTGCTTGCCGATGGCTTCCCGTGCCGCACGCTTGGTGCCGACGAACATGATGGAACCGCCATTGGCGGCCAGACGGCTGACGTAGTTGTGCGCTTCCTTGAGCAGTGGCAGCGTCTGTTCGAGATTGATGATGTGAATCTTGTTGCGATGGCCGAAGATATACGGGGCCATCTTCGGATCCCAGTAGCGCGTGCGGTGGCCGAAATGCACCCCCGCCTCCAGCAACTGGCGCATGCTGATATCAGTCATTGAATTGTCTCCGGGTTGAAACCTCCGCGTATCCCGCACGGCAACCCGTTTGTTTCGGGCACCCCGCCGTGTGTGTCGATACGCGTGTGAATTTCGTGCCCTGCGATACCATTGCCGGGTCACGTTGACGCTCGCGATTGCGGCGAGCGCGTGCGGTTTATACCATAGCGCGCTGATTCAGGCCAGCACGGCGTGGCATGCGACAATGGCCGCATCGTCGCATGCAGGCGCAGAATGCCGGTCGAGCCATGTCTTTGCAGGAAACAGTCAAATGAATGTACCCATCAAGAGTGCCGCGGAACAGGACAGGATGCGCGAGGTCGGCCGCCAGGCTGCGCAGATCCTGGACATGATCGGCGCCCATGTCGTACCCGGCGTGACGACGGATGAATTGAACACCATCTGCCACGATTTCATCGTCGACGAGCTCGGCGCCACCTCCGCCACGCTTGATTATCACGGCTTTCCCAAATCAGTCTGCATTTCAGTCAATCATGTCGTCTGCCACGGCATCCCCGGGCCCAAGAAACTGAAGAAGGGCGACGCCCTGAACATCGACGTGACCATCATCAAGAACGGTTTTCACGGCGATTGTTCGCGCATGTATTTCGCCGGCAAACCCAGCATTCGCGCCCAGCGTCTGTCGGATATCGCCGAACGCGCCATGTACATCGGCATCGACGCAGTGCGGCCCGGCGCCACGCTCGGCGACATCGGCCATGCCATTCAGACCCATGTCGAGGCACAACGCTGTTCGGTAGTGCGGGAATACTGCGGCCATGGCATCGGCCGGGGCTTCCACGAACCGCCGCAGGTGCTGCATTACGGCCAGCCGGGCGAGGGCCTCGTGCTGGAGCCGGGCATGACGTTCACCATCGAACCGATGGTCAATGCCGGCAAGCGTCACGTCAAGGTATTGCCGGATCAGTGGACCGTCGTCACCAAGGACCATTCGCTGTCGGCGCAGTGGGAACACACCGTGCTGGTCACCGCGGACGGTGTGGAAATCCTGACACCCAGCCAGCTGCCGTGAACAAGGCCGGCAACCGGAAGCCGGTGACGAATTTCCCCGCCGCATGGCAACGGTTGCTCGAGCAGGCAAGCGCCTGCGATGGTCACGACATGGCGCCTGCTCGCGCCGTGCGCGAGCGTGGTCGCCGGCTGCTGGCGGCAGCCTTTCATGCCGATGTCGCAATCGAGACGCTGGTTGCGGCACGCGCGGCGCTGGTCGACCGGCTGCTGATCGGTACGTGGCACCGACGCGTCGACGCCGCCGATGCCTGTCTTGTCGCCGTCGGCGGCTACGGCCGCGGCGAGCTGCTGCCGCATTCCGATGTCGATCTGCTGGTGCTGTATCGCGACGGCTGTCTCGCGCGTCTCGGGCCGGCACTCGAGGGCTTCGTCACCCACCTGTGGGACATCGGCCTGCAGATTGGTCACAGCGTGCGCACACCGCGCGAATGCGTGGCGCAGGCAGGGGCCGATGTCACGGTCATGACCAATCTGCTGGAAGCCCGGCCGCTGGCCGGTGACACGACCCTGTTCAATGCCGTGGAGACGGCCACCGCAGCGGCGCAAATCTGGCCCACTGCGCAATACTTCCGTGCCAAGCTGCAGGAGCAGAACGAGCGCCATGCGCGCTATGACGAGACCGCCTACAAGCTGGAGCCGGACATCAAGGAGTCGCCCGGCGGGTTGCGTGACCTGCAAACAGTCGCCTGGGTCGCCAAGCGCCAGTTCGCCACGCGCACACTGGACGGGCTGGTCGAGCAGGGCTTTCTCAGCGCACGGGAATTCCGCGAGCTGCAACAGGGTCGCGCTTTCCTGTGGCGCGTGCGCTGCGCACTGCATCTGTTGACCGACCGGCCGGAAAATCGCCTGCTGTTCGACCATCAGCTGCAGGTGGCGGATCTGTTCGGCTACACGGATCAGGACAACAATCTGGCCGTGGAACAGTTCATGCAGAAATATTATCGAAATATAAAAGCGTTATCTGCACTGAATGATATTTTGCTGCAACTTTTTTCCGAAGCCATACTGCATGCCGACAGCGCCCGGCGGGAAACCCGGCTGAATGACCGTTTCCAGGCTCGACACGGCTATATCGGGGTCACGCGCGACACCTTGTTCAGCGAACAGCCCTGTGCCCTGCTGGAGATCTTTCATCAGCTGCAACACCATCCCGAACTGACCGGCATCCAGGCGCATACGTTGCGCCTGATGCGCCGCGACCGCCACCTGATCGACACGCATGTGCGCGCCACGCCGCGTGGCCGGCAACTGTTCCTCGCCATTCTGTGCCACGACGCGGGTGTCACGCAGGCACTGCGGCGCATGAACCGCTACGGTATCCTCGGGCGTTACCTGCCGGCGTTCGGCCGCATCATCGGGCGCATGCAGTACGACCTGTTCCACATCCTCACCGTGGATGAACACACTCTGTTCGTGGTGCGCAATCTGCGCCGCCTGCAGCAGCCGCGCTTCGACCGGGAACTGCCGCTTGCCAGCGGCCTCATGCAACGGCTGGAGCGGCCGCATGTTCTGTATATCGCTGCCCTCATGCACGATATCGCCAAGGGCCGTGGTGGCGACCACGCTGAACTCGGGGTTGCCGATGCGCGAGCTTTCTGCCGCGAGCACGGGCTGGACGATGCCGATACCGAACTGGTCTGCTGGCTGGTGCGTCGGCATCTACTCATGTCGATGACCGCCCAGCGCCGTGACATCAATGATCCCGACGTAATTCACGAATTCGCCCGCGAGGTCGCCGACCATGCCCGCCTGGAGCGGCTGTTCATATTGACCGTCTGCGATATTCGCGCGACCAATCCGAATCTCTGGAACAGCTGGAAGGAGAGCCTGCTGACGAGCCTCTACCACGGCACGCGGCGGGCGCTGGCCCGCGGTCTGGATGACCCGATCGAGGAGGATGAACTGGTAGCCGAAACTCGGCGCCGGGCCGTTCGTCGCCTGCAACGCGCGGGTTTTGCGTCCGCGCAGTTCGCGTCGCTGTGGGCGCGCATGGATACGGAATACTTCCTGCGCCACAGCAGCGAGGAGATTGCCCGCCAGACCCGCGCCATTATCGAGCATCAGGACAACGGGCCGCTGGTGTCGCTGGTCCACATCGCCGATCAGGGCGATACGCTGTTCCTCCATGCCCGCGACCGCCCTTACCTGTTCGGCATCACCACCGGCGTTCTGGCACAGGCCGGGTTGTCGGTACTCGATGCGCGCATCAACAGCACGCGTGACGACTATACGCTGGATACCTACATCATTCGCGAGGCGACGGGCCAGGCCATCGCCGGCACGTATCGGCGCCGGGAAATCGAGCGGGCGCTGCGCGACGCCATCACCGATCCCGACGTGGTGCAGATCAATGTCATGCGGCGCGTGTCACGCCAGGCGCGCCATTTCGACGTGCCCACGCGCATCCGCATCACCACACAACCGCAGGGCGAGAATACCCGCGTCGCCATCAGCACGGCTGACCGTCCCGGCCTGCTGTGCATGATCGGCGAGGTCTTCCGAGCGCAGGGCGTCGTCATCGAAACCGCCAAGATCGCCACCATCGGCGAACGTGCAGAGGATATATTCCAGATCACCGATCAGGCCGGGCACCCCCTGCGGGATACCGCGCTGCGCACGGCGCTGCACGAGGCGCTGCAAGCGACACTGGAGCGGAACCAGTCGAACTGAACTCACACACCGGCAGCGGCCGCGACTCGACGCCACTCAACCCAGATAGTCGCAGGTGACCGGCATCTCGGACTGCTGCAGGGCATCCGGCGAATAAGCCATCACCTGACCGTCGACCTGCAGCCCGACGCGCTCGCCGATGGCAACTTCCGGGTGGCCGGCGATGCGAACCTGAATGGCGCTCGGGCCGATGATGTTGTCCAGGGCCAGATGCAGCATGGCATCGTGGCCATAGAAGAAAATCTTGTTCACGCTGCCCGTCACGCCTGCCGCCGAGCGCGAGATGACGAACTGTTCCGGCCGGATCATGACCGAGGCACAGTGGCAGTTTTCCGGACAGTCGCGGCAGACCGGCAACTTGCCGAACGGACTGATGACGCAGCCGTTGACCACTTGCGCGTCGAACACCGTGGCATCACCGACGAATTCGGCGACACGCAGATCCACCGGATGCTTGTACAACGACACGGGATCCGCGGTCTGCACACAGGAGCCATCCAGCATGACGCTGACATGATCGGCGATCGACAGCGCCTCTTCCTGATCATGCGTGACGATGATCGCCGATACGCCCAGCTTCTTCAGCGTAGATTTCACATCCTCGCGCAGAGAAGCGCGTAAGCCGGCATCCAGCGCGGAAAACGGCTCGTCCAGCAGGATCAGCGACGGCGAAGGCGCCACTGCCCGCGCCAGCGCGACGCGCTGCTGCTGGCCGCCGGACAGCTGATGCGGCATTCGGTCGCCGAGGCCGGCCATGCCGACCAGCTCCAGCATTTCCGCCACCCGCCGCTGGCGCTGCTTGCCGCGCGGCAGCCCGAAGCCGATGTTGCGCGCCACAGTCATGTGCGGAAACAGCACGCCATCCTGCGGCACATAGCCGATGTGGCGCTTTTCGGGTTTCATATCCACTGTGTCGGAAAAGACCGTCTGACCGTCGATGACGATGGCGCCGGCATCGGGCGTGCCGAAGCCGGCAATGCAGCGCAGCAACGTGGTCTTGCCGCAACCCGACGGCCCCAGCACGGCCAGCACATCGCCCTTGGCCAGTTCCAGATTGATGTCCACCAGGGCCTCGACATCGCCGAAGGTCTTGGACAACTGCGTTATCTTCAGTTCTTCTGCCATGAATTGAGCCGCTCCACTGCGACACGAATTGTAAACGATTGCCCTATATTCATGTATCGGAATGATGCGGAGCGCGTATTGAGCTGAGCCGCATGGTCAACAGATAGACAGGCAAACCGGATATCAGGATCAATAGCATGGCGTAGGGCGCCGAAGCCGCATACTCGATATTCGTGGTGTGCTCCCAGACGCGTGTGGCCAGTGTATCAACACCTGTGGGGCGCAGGATCAGCGTGGCCGTCAACTCGCTCATGACCTTCAGGCAGACCAGCGCAAAACCGGCCCCCACGCCGGGCCAGATCAGCGGCAGAGTGACTCGCGAGAAGATGGCCAGGGGTTTCTTGCCGAGTGAACCGGCGACCTCTTCCAGCTGTCGCGGCACCTGCACCAGCACACCACGGATGGAGGATTGCGCCAGCGGCAGATACAGCATGGCATAGGCAAGCAGCAGCACGGGCACCGTCTGATACAGCCAGTTGACCGAGCGCACCGTGAAGAACACCAGCGTCAGGCCCACCACCAGGCCGGGCAGGCTGTGAATGAAGTACGGCAGACGATCCGCAATGGTGGCGAACACGCCGCTGTGGCGCACCGCCAGAATGACGAGCGGAATGGCAAACAACACCGCCAGCACGGAACCGCCGAGCCCCAGCGTAATCGTCGAGTAGAGTGCCGCGGCGATTTCTTGCCAGTGAAACGCGGCGGAGCTGCCGGTCAGCAGCCAGTACACCAGCGACGCAAAGGGAATGCCGATGGCGAACACGACCAGCACGGTGAAGGCGAGCAGCACCCAGGGCGCATGGGCGGCCAGCCGCACGCGCTCGGCACGCCCGGACACTCCCTTGCGTACGGTGGCATAGCTGAAGCCGCCCTGTATGAGCCCCGCCAGCCCCAGCACGATGAAACAGAGGATCAGCAGCACAAAGGTCAGCATGGCAGCCGAGGCACTGTTGAAGGCCAGTTCGTACTGATCGAAGATCGCCGTGGTGAAGGTGTCGTAGTTGACAAACGCCAGCGCGCCGAATTCGGCCAGTATGTGCAGTGCCACCAGCACGCCACCACCGATGATGGCCGGGCGCAGATAAGGCAGGATGACGCGCAGGAAGACTTTCAAACGACTGTAACCCAGCGACAACGCCACCTCTTCCAGCGCCGGATCCATGCGCTTGAGCGCCGCCGCAACCGGCAGATAGACCAGCGGGTAATAGCTCGTCGACAGCACCAGCATCGCGCCATTGAAGCCCTCCAGCCCCGGAAACACGGAGATCCAGCTGTAGCCACTGACAAACGCCGGTACGGCGAAGGGCAATGTGACCAGCACATTCCACAGCCGCCGTCCGGGCAGATCGGTGCGTTCGGTGAACCAGGCAGCGGTCACGCCAATGGCCACACATACCACGGTCACAAATACATCCAGTGCCAGCGTATTGACCAACAGGTCATAGACGCGGGGCCGGAAGATCAGGCCGGCGGCCGTGTGCCAGCCGACTTCCCGCGCCTGCATGGCAACATACAGAATGGGCAGAAACAGCAGAAAACTCAGCAACGCGGCCGGCAGCAGCAGCGCCCGCTGGCGCTGCTGCATGGTGCCGATCCGGCGGGGCAGCAAGCGGGCCGCGACGCCGCGTTGTCCGGCTCCGGCTGTCCGCATCACTGGTCGAGCTCCCGCCGACGCCCTGCCGGCCCGGCCCCACGTGCGACATGAGCCGGCGCGGGCCGCATGGTCGTCAGGTATGCGCACAGGGCCGGCATGTTGCTGTTACTGATGTGCGGCGATGCTCAGAGCAGCCCCACCTCCTGCAGCAGCTGAATGGCCGCCTCGCCGGTGCTGTACTCGCCCAGATCAAGCGTGCCTTCCGGCGGTGTCAGTTCGGAAAAGGGCTTCAGATCCGGATGCGTCTCGGCAGCCTGGTTCAGTGGATACTGCGCACTCATGTTGGTGAGAATCTGCTGACCTTCCTTGCTGGTGGCAAAAGTGATGAACTTCTGCGCGCGTTCCTTGCTGTCGCTGGATGCCAGAATGCCCATGCCGGCCACCGTGAGCATGTCGCCGAGATCGTGGGTGCCGAAGAAATACAGGCGCGAGTCGACATTGTCCAGGCCCTTCTCCCGCACCAGGCTGTCCCAGTAGTAGTTGTTGATCAGGCCGAATGCGATCTCGCCCTGCTCCACGGCCTTGAGCACCACAGAGTTGCTGCGATAGGTCTTGCCATTATCCTTCAGACCTTGCAGCCAATCGCGTGCCGCATCCATGCCCTTGAGCTTGATCATGGCCGAGATCTGGGCATGAAAGGAACCGCTGGTGGGCACGAATGCCACCTTGCCTTGCCATTGCTCATCCTGCAGATCGAAGATGGATGTGGGCAGATCCGCGGCGTTGATCAGGGCCGGATTGTAGACAATGACACGCGAGCGCCCGAGTACGCCGGTCCAGCGATCGTCCTCGTCGCGGTAGGCCGCCGGAATGGGTTCCAGTGCCTCGGCATCAATGCGCGCAAGCAGCTCCTCCTGCGCCAGCATAATCAGCGGCGAAGTCTCTTCCGTGTAAATGATATCCGCGGGTGACCGTTCGCCCTCGGCAACAATCTGGTGTGCCAGCTCATTGCTCGAACCGTAGCGCGCCTTGACGGCAATGCCGGTGTCGTCCTCGAACTGCTCGATCAACGCATTGGTGGCGCTCTTGTGTTGGCCACTGTAGATGACCAGGGCGTCATCCGAATCGCCGAACGCGCTGCCGTACACCATGGACAGCGCCAAAAGAACGAGCACCAGTCCGCTTCCGACAATGAAGCGGTGCAACCGACAATTGCTCATTGATGAACTCCTGTAATCATTGGTCAAGAACCCGGGAAACCGGGCAGTGAGCTTGCAATTCCTGCTGTTCCGGCGAGCAAGGCAAAAGCCGCTTCACCAAACGAGGACATTAATAGGAATCATTATCAATTGCAATAAAAGCATCCATTTGCAACGCCTTGAAGTTTGTAGTAATCACCCGCCGGTACCATCGCCATGCACACCGATGGTGCCAGGCCTGCACGACCACATCGTCGGCGTCCATGGCCAGTCCGCGCAGCATTCCGTGTGCGCATGGTACTGGCACGCCCGACAAGCAGCCTCTAGATCATGTCTCACACTCCGCTCAGCGTTAGCGATATGCACTGTTCAGAGCTTGCGCGAGCCTTGCTTGTGGGAGCGCAGTTTACCGCGCGAAAGGCCGCGCTAGCGGTCCGGCCGAAGCGGGCAGCGGGCGTTTGCAATGACTGCGGCATTGGTTCGCGCAGCAAGCTGCGCCCCACAACGAGGCAAACAACTTGTTGCCCCCGTCATCGCAGGCAACGGCCCGACTTCGGCCAGCTACTGGGTGTTGTACACGATCAAGAGCATCCCTTGCGGCAGTCACCGCCATGCGGCTCCGATCATCGCCTTTTCGCACCGCTGGTCAGCTGAGCGCGTGCGTCAGGCAGCGTCTTCCATGCTCTCGTCATACGCGCCGCGGGTGGCGGCACCGTTGCATTTGGCACGCTTGTAGAAAGCCGCCTGCGCAACCGCCGCATTGTCGGCGTTGCCCAGCCAGGCCTCCAGCGCCGGTGCTTGCAAGGCGCGGCCGTAGGAGAAGGACAGGATCCACGGCTGCAGGCCGCGACGGTTCATGGCGTCCAGATGCGCGGTGGCCACTTCGTTGCTCTGCCCGCCGGACAGAAAGACGATGCCCGGCACGGCCGCCGGCACATGCCGGTTCAGACAACGCAGCGTCGCTGTCGCCACTTCTTCGACACCGGCCTGCTGCGGACACTTCTTGCCGGCGATCACCATGTTCGGCTTCAGCAGCATGCCTTCCAGCAATACCTGCTGGCGATCCAGTTCGGCGAACACGGCGTTCAGCACACGATCGGTCACCGCTTCGCAGCGCTCGATATCGTGCGCGCCATCCATCAACACTTCCGGCTCGACGATCGGCACGATGTCGGCTTCCTGACACAGGGCGGCATAGCGTGCCAGTGCGTGCGCATTGACATGTACGCAGTAGTCGCTGGGCTGACCATCGGCAATGTCGATCACGGCGCGCCACTTGGCGAACCGGGCACCGGCTTCATGGAAATCGGCGAGGCGTTCGCGTAATCCGTCCAGGCCTTCGGTGACTTTCTCGTCCGGACTGCCGGCCAGTGCCTTGGCGCCCTTGTCCACCTTGATGCCCGGGATCATGCCCCGGCCGGCAAGCAACTTCGGGAACGGCGTGCCGTCATCGGCTTTCTGGAACAGCGTCTCCTCGTACATGATGACGCCACTGATGAACTCCTCCGCCCCCTGCGTGGTGAACAACAGACCGCGGTAGGTCTGCCGGGTTGTCTCGGTCGACTCGACGCCGATGCCGTCCAGTCGCTTGGTCATGGTGCCCGTCGATTCGTCGGCCGCGAGTATGCCCTTGCCCGCGGTGACGAGCTCGCGTGCGGTATCGATGAGAACTTTTTCCTGCATGGCCACTCTCTTTTCTGCTCGGCATGTGGGTGGGTGATGGATTGCGAATTCTAACCCAAATCGACCCTGCCCGGCTTGGCCTCGCCGCTATGCCGCTGACGGCGACCGCATGTGCGAACCACGCCGGTGCGCAGTGCCGCGCATAACAGGCCCGGAAACATGCAGGACATGCAAACACGCGAGCCGGACCGCAACGCGGCCCGGCTCGCTGTCTGCCCGTACGCAGACCCGATGGCGTCGGGCCCGCTGGCGGAGTCAGTCAGCCGACCTGCGGCGTCACCGCAAGGAAGTACGAGTGCGGCGCTTTCTCCTGTTGCTCCGCTGCGACATCCGCGGCAACACCGTTGCCTGCAGCGGCATCCGGCCGGTCATCGCCGGCAGTGCCCGCAAAGATGTAGGTGTGCGGCGCATGCACACGCTGGATGGCTGCTGCATCGGCAGCAGCGCTGTTGCCGCGAATCGCGGTTTGCCCGTCGTTGCTGCGTATGTACAGGTCATTGTATGAGTGTGGCTCCTGTACGCTCTGCACAGCCACTGTGGTAGTTGCCGGTTCATTGGCCAGTGCCAGCGGCGCAGCGGCAAAGATGCTGAAGCCAGCGGGCGATGACAGCGGATGCGGAAAGAAAAGTCTTCATAGCATTGCCTCCAATGACGAGTGAATATGCTTATAACTTACTATTTAATTTATATATTAAAAATATAATAATATGGCTGTTTCAATCTAATTATTGGATAATATGCAAATGACATTCGGACAACCGCGCGTTGCACTGGAGCAGTGGCGCACACTGCGCATGGTGGTTGATGCCCGCAGTTACGCCCGCGCGGCGCAGCGCATGCACAAGAGCCAGTCGGCAGTGACCTATGCCGTGCAGAAGCTGGAACGGTTACTGGATGTGCAAGTGTTCGAAATCCATGGGCGGCGTGCGGTTCTGACACCCGCCGGCCATCTGCTCTACCGCCGTGCGGGCGTACTGCTGGAAGAAGCGGCAACGCTGGAACAGGCTGCCGGGCGGCTGTCCGCTGGGCAGGAATCGGAAATCCGGCTGGCCGTGGACATCGTGTTTCCGACCTGGCTGCTGCTGCAGTGCCTGGACAGGTTTTCCCGCGAGCAGCCGCTGTGTTCATCGAACTGTCGGAAACCGTACTGGGCGGCGCCGAGCAGGCGCTGCTGCAGCGCGAGGCCGATCTGGCCATCAGCCCCATCGTGCCACCCGGCTTTTTCGGCGACCCGTTGATGCGCCTGCGTTTCATCGCCGTCGCCGCACCCGAGCATCCGCTGCATGCATTGAACCGCGAGCTGACCGGGCACGATCTGCGCCGGCATCGTCAACTGGTCATCCGCAACTCCGATCCGGAGCGCGCCCGTGAAGCCGGTTGGCTGGGCGCACAGACGCGCTGGACGGTGAGCAACAAGGCCACCTCCATCCGCGCCGCCTGCATGGGGCTCGGCTTTGCCTGGTATGCCGAGGGCATGATCCGCGATGAGCTTGCAAGCGGTGCGCTCAAGCCGCTGCCGCTGCGCGAAGGCAGTGAACGCTATGTCGAGCTGTACCTGATCCTGCCGGATCCCGAGTACGCCGGTCCGGGCACACGGCGTCTGGCACAGTTATTGTCGGGCGCCGCACAGCCAGACCACACGTCGGGGCATCCCGCCTAGCGCAGCAAACAAAACGAACAACGTGCCTGTCGGCAAAGGGCCTGAACAGAGACACAGGCTGGTGTTATCCGGGTGCAAGCGACAGCCCATCCTGGCGACATGCATGCGAATACCAGTGGTCCGGCAGTGAATTCACGTACCGGCCAACAGTTTCCGGGAAAACTGCCGACTGGCCGAGCCCACAAGGAATCGCAGCAGTCGGCAGCGTCAGACATGCACGTAAAATCACGCAGTCATGCAATGCCAGGGGCAGCAATACGGGAGATTCGGCGACCAGTGAAAAACACCGGTCGATGAGACGAGCTGCTCAGCTATCGGCCTCTTCCGCATCCTCGTCTGCCTCGTCATCAGAACTCTCGTCCTCATCTTCGCTTGCATCCGCGGCCTGACCTTCGTCCGCGCCCTGGGCACCAGACGCGGCCTCATCCTCAGTTTCATCCGCGGCCTGGTCTTCATCCACGACTTGATCTTCATCCGTGCCCTGGGTATCAGACACGGCCTCGTCTCCAGTTTCATCCGCGGCCTGGTCTTCATCCGTGCCCTGGGATCCAGATGCGGCTTGATCGTCGCTCATGTCCAGATCTTCTTCGTCCATGGCACCAGATTCCTGATCCATGCCTGCGGAAGCGTCTTCCTGCGTGGCCATACTCTGCTCCTGCTGGTCATCGTCTGCACCACAACCTGCAATGGCCACAGACATGAAGCCAGCTGCGAGCAGGGAAAGCAACAGGGATTTCGTGAATTGCGCATTGGTATTCATAGCAACCTCCTTGCCAAAGGAAAACAAGATGCAATGCTGCATACCTGCATCCTGTGTACCGTCATGGCGCTTCTCGGGAAGGTATCGGCCTTTCCCAGTCGGCGCGCTACCAGTCAGCAGAACTGATCGGTACCGCCGCCATTCTGGTGAATGCCGTTGCCCATGGCGACACGGAATAACTCAGTGCCCGAGCATTTGTCGATAGTGAATTCAATCGTGTCTCGAAACGCTCCAGGAGCCAAAAGTGGCGGGTTTGCAAACGATGTCAGATCGAACTGCAGACAGGTGCAAAAAGATGCCTTGATCATTCCTTCATCAACCGACCTCATGCAGCACGAATTCACCCTCTCAATACGGCCATGAATGAAAAGTGAATATCTATTTCGAGCATGAACCCGCACTGTACAGGCCGGTTCGCTGGACAGCGATGCCCGAGGGAATCGGGCATCGCCGGTTGTTATTGTCAAGATAAATGCGGCGAAATGGACAAGATCACATGATTTTTCATGTCTGCCAGGCATAGCCCCGACAACTTCAGTTTATCCGGTTACCGCATGGCCGGGAGAATTCTCCCTGTCCATCACTGTTTCACTGCAACTCGGCCACTTTGCAAAAGCCCGCACAGCCATGCGTGGCGCCATTGAAAATCACGCACCGGCTTTCGACTTCCTCACGGCCGGGTCAATCATGATCGCGGCACAGGCAATGCCAACCAGCGCACAGCCGACGATCAGGGCCATGGTCGGCTGACTGTGCCCGGTCAATACCAGCAAACCGGCCGCAACTGCGGGCACTGCATAGGGCAATACCGGAATGACCCGGGGATTGCCGTTGTGCACGACATAGCCCCAGGCCATGAAGCCGAGACCATAGGGACCGATCCCCAGAATGCTGATGGCCAGCCAGGCACTGGTGGTCTGCGGCCAGACGAATCCACCGAAAACCGCCTGCAGCAGCAGCGCCAGAACCGCCGCAAACGAGAAGAAAGCCGGGTAGTCCGGCTCGATCGAGCGTGCGCAGACCTGCAGAAACAGCGAGTAGAGTACCCAGCACAATCCCGATGCCACACCGCAGGCGTAGCCCAGCCAGGCGTGCGGAAACGGCCCCTGTCCGGACTCCTGCATGACATAGACGCCAGCGAAGGCGAGCAGCAGGCCGGCCAGCGTCAGCGGCGATGGGCGCCGGCCACCATGAACATCACTGGCAATTGCGAACAACAGCGGCCAGCTATAGGTGATCACCACCGTCTGCGCAGCCGGCGCCCATGCCAGCGCAGCGAAATAAAATCCGGCGCCACCGACCAGGCCGATGCCGACGACAGGCCACACATACCAGGGGTAGTGTCTGGCCATGGTGGACAACAGGCTGCGTGACCCGGGCAACAACCGACTGCAAACGGCGGCAGCGAGCAATGCGATACCGGTCAGCTCCAGCGGCGGCACGGATACGGCCAGAAGTCGCAACCAGGCGGTCGCTCCCCACATCAGCACCACCGCTGCACCAAGAAAACCAATTACCAAGGAGGGTTTTATTATGAACTGAAGTTTATGCATGGCCTGACCTCCGACACAATCCGCAGATATTGGGTACACTCTCATATGAATGTATTTCAGTGTTTTTAGCCGTTTTGCACTACTCATGCTCAAGGTCAAGATATACTTCAAATGGCCATCTGTTAAAAGACATTTATGCTTCGAATTATCAATTTTTGTGATACATCATGAAATATCGGACCCTGTCACTGACAGCGCTGCAAAGCCTCGTCACGGTAATCGCCACGGGCAGCGTCACAACGGCCGCACGCCGGCTCAATTATTCGCAATCGGCGGTCAGCATGCAGATACGCCGGCTCGAGGATGATCTCGATGTCGAACTGCTGAAACGCAATGCACGCACGCTGGAGCTGACGCGTGCGGGGCGTGAGGTGCTGGGCTATGCGCGCGAAATGCTGCGGCTGAACGAAGAGCTGCAGAATCATCTCGCCGAACAGGAAGTCGCGGGCACCGTGCGGCTGGGTCTGCCGGTTGATTACGCCCCCTACATCACCGACACTCTGACCCGCTTTGCGGAAAATTACCCGCTGGTGGAAATGGAAGTGCACTCCGGCATGAGCGTCGACCTGGTGGAGCAGACACGCGCCGGTGACCTGGACATGGCAATCGTGACCCGGGAGCCGGAAACCTCCGGCGGTATAACCTTGCGCCGTGAACCGCTGGTGTGGGTGGCGGCACCGGGATCGACGGCATATCAGCAGACACCGCTGCCACTGGCACTGAGTCTGAAAGGCGTCTGTGCCTTTCGCCACGCCGCCACCCAGCGGCTGAATGCCGCCGGCAAGGCCTGGCGCACCGCTTACGAAAGCGAGACCTTCGCCGCACAGCGCATACCCGTCAGTGTCGGCCTGGCCATAACCGTAACCATTCCAAGCCTGATCGGCCCGGACCTCGAGATCCTGGATACCGAGACAGCTAGCCTGCCGGAGCTGCCCGCCATCGACATTCGCCTGCAGCGCAGTCCGGGCCGCTCCAGCCGCGCCGCCCGTAGCCTGGCCGATCTGCTGATCGAGCGCATTCGCGATCACCGCTCGGAGGGCAAATAACACCGTGACAACGCAAGCCGTCGAGACCGGCTCGTAAGCAGCACATGTTCCAGCTGGTCACAACACATAAACGAAAACGAACAGGTTCAGCCAGACTACATCAACGAAGTGCCAGTACCAGGACACACCTTACGAAGCCGAAACAGTGATCGGAATTGAAATGGCCCTGCTGGGATCGCAGCAGAATGATGATCAGCATGATCGTGTCGATGGTCACATGCAGGCCGTGGAAGCCGGTATGCATGAAAAACGCCGAGCCGTAAATGCCCGATCCCAGCGTCAGGCCGAGTTGCTGATAGGCTTCAGTGAATTCCATGCCCTGGCAGCACAGGAAGGCGATGCCCAGAGTAATGGTCGCCGCCAGCCCCAGGCACAGCTGGCTGCGCCGATTCTTCTTGACGCCCCGGTGGGCTCAGGTCACGGTAGCGGATGAGCTGAGCAGCAAGACCGTGTTCAGCAGCGGCAGGCCAGACGGATCGACGACGGAAAAATCGCCACCGACGTTGGCCGGCCCGTTGCTTGGCCAGCCACCCTCGAAGTCGGGCCACAGATAGTAGTGGGTATATGAACTGGTCTAATGATAACGGACACCTTGTTAAGCCACACTATCAGGCAAGGAGGTGTTCACATGACCCAATCCACACGACGGCGTTACAGCGCCGAATTCAAGGAGCAGGCCGTGGCCCTGGTTGAAATACCAAATTGGCGGAGAGGGTGGGATTCGAACCCACGAGGGGCGTGAGCCCCTGCCGGTTTTCAAGACCGGTGCAATCAACCACTCTGCCACCTCTCCGTTGTATCGTGTCGAACGCGTACACCTGCCGGTTTGGATGCGATGCTTGCGCATCGCACCCTGCGGGCTGTCAGCTGACGCTGCCAGTCAACGTTGCTGCGCAACGTTTATCAAGACCGGTGCAATCAACCACTCTGCCACCTCTCCGTTGTATCGCGTCGAACGCGTACGCCTGCCGGTTTGGATGCGATGCGGCCGACCATTCTGCAATTCCGTCGGCGGATGTGCGGCGCCGCGTATTTTATCGGTTCCGCGGTCGAATTGTAAGCTTGCCAGCCCGTGGATGCAGCGACTATGATGCACGCGCTGTGCCCCGAAGCGCGCTTGCGAGCGGATGTCGCAACAATACCCAGCCAAGACCTGCGCCGCGGGCCACGTGAAATAGGACGAACGCCAGCCACAGACCGTGGTTGCCCCAGCCCTGCGTCACATACCAGCTAGGCAGATACACCAGCAGCACGGCGATGAGCACGCTGTCACGCATGGCGCGTGTGCGCATCAGACCGATGAACAGGCCATCCAGCAGATAACACCAGACAGCAGCGAGTGGCATCAGCCACAACCAGGGCAGATAGACGGCGGCCGCGTGGCGCACTTCCGGCAGATCGGTCAGCAAGGCAATCAGCAAATCCCCGGCACCGTAGAACAGCAGTGACATGGCACACGCGCTGAGCAGGCAGCACCAGCTTGCCGCGCGCAGATAAGCACTCAATGCCTGCCGGCTGCGCCTGCCAACAGCCTCGCCGGTGAGCGATTCGGTGGCATGGGCGAAGCCGTCCAGCGCAAAAGACGTCAGCAGGATGAACTGGAACAGCACGGTATTGGCCGCTAGAATCAGATCGCCCTGCCCCGCGCTGCGCGCATTGAAGAACGCCATGGCAAACAGCAGCGCCAGCGTGTGCACGAACAGCGTGCTGTTGGCCGACAGCAGTTGCCGGTACGCCTGCCAGTCGCACAACTGTAGCAGCGCCGGCCTGACGCGCAGCTTCCGGCAAGCGGCCAGCGCCAACCACAGCCCGCTGAACAGCGCCACATACGCGGCAATGGCGGTTGCCGCGGCCACGCCGGCAACCGCCATGCCCAGGCCCAGCACGAACAGCAGATCGAGAACAATGTTGACGCCATTGTTGATCAGCATCAGCAACAGCGTCACGCGGCTACGCTGCAGACCGAGAAACCAGCCGATCAGCGCATAATTGGCCAATACCGCCGGCGCAGCCGCAATGCGGATGGCGGCATAGTCGGCCGCCAGCGTGGTGACCTTCGGACTGCCATCCAGCAGCGCCAGACCAAACGGCACCAGCAGCGGGCGCAACGCGATCAATGCCAGCCCGAGCATGGCGGCGAGCAGCAACGACCGCCCCAGCAGCAGAATCACGCCGGCGTGATTGCCGCGCCCCAGCGCCTGTGCCGTGAGCCCGGTAACCCCCATGCGCAGAAAGCCGAAGCCCCAGAACAGAAAGCTGAACAGCGTCGCGCCCAGTGCCACGGCACCGATGTACTGCTTCTGTGGCAGATGCCCGAGCACGGCCGTATCCACAAGCCCGAGCAGCGGCACGGTGATATTCGACAGAATCAGCGGCCACGCCAGCGACCAGACGCGCGGCAGGGCCGCGCGTGTACCGAATGCGGCTGGCGCCGGCGTATCGTTCGGCATGGATATCCATCAATCCCGGTTGCGCACAAGGAGCAGGCCTTCCACGTCGCGCCCGAAAACATGCCGGTTACCGGTCCCTGTGTCAGGGCGACCCGGCCACAAATGCGCTCGTGGAAAGCGGCCACGCATTGTCGAGCGCGGCCAGTTTAATTATACTTTGCCGGCACTCCAGCTGCCGGGATAGCTCAGTCGGTAGAGCAACTGATTCGTAATCAGTAGGTCGTCAGTTCGATTCTGGCTCCCGGCACCACCTGATCCGCACACCATTTCACCCATACAGGCCAATCTCTTTTCCTGCATCAAACCCAGTACCAGACCTCTTGCGGAGCCGTCAGACAGGCATAAAGCCAGAAACCCCGGACTGCCTCTTTTCTTGACGTTCAGGGCGTTGTCAGGTTCTATCCCAAGACTACGGACAATGTGGAAAAGCCTTACGGATTGGAGTTTTCGTTGAGCCTGCTTTTCACGAATCTGGGCTATGTCATCACTCGGTAGTGGTATCCCCGTAAGTGCTTGATGAGGCGACAGGGTATGTGACGATGTGCTCTGGCAATTCAGATGCTTAACAGGCACCCAAAATTGAAGGTGACATAGCTCGAATCTGGCTATTATAAAAGGCTCCTCTGACATCGTTTGAGCCAAACTTCACGGTAGAGCATACAACCCGCCCGACTGTTCCGGCACGGACGCTTGTCGGATTTTGAGCTTGAAGTACGCTGTATCCAGCAAGCCCCGTGCTCACTTCCGGATCATGCCGATACTGACGTTGCGCACTTCGACACGGCCATTTCGCGTGCACGGGGCGCGCAAGCAGCCGATCAATGCCCGCGCCGAATCAGTGTTCGGCAGCCGTTACTGGGGAGCGGCGATACGTGCCCGCCGCTGCCTGATCCCGGCGAACAGCTGGGATGAATGGCACAGGGCGGAAACCGGCACGAAGTCGCGCTGGCGCATTCGACCGCGTATCGATGCGCCGCTGTTTTCTCTGGGTGGCCTGTACATGACGCATGGGCACTAAGCCGGCCCCGGGACGGGCTTTGCCGTCATCACGCAGCCGGCTAGTGATGCGGTCCGGGCTATTCACCATCGCCAGCCGCTTATCATCATGCCGGAGCATTACGATGCATGGCTGGATGACGGGACTGCCGCGTCCGATGTCGCCCGCATGTTGCGGCGGCAGGGCCGGAATTACTGCATGCAGCCCGTCGGGACCGTGTAGCGGAACAGCGGCGCGTACGGGCCGGATTACATGCGCCGGGCGACGGGTGGATGGTCGGCGCGTCCCAGCGATTGGATCTCCAGCGTCATGTCCAGATCCGGCCACTGCAGGTGATTGAAGCGCAAGCGCTGCACATTGCGCACGCGTTCCGCATCAGCGTCCTGGAATTCGGGGTAGTCGTCGTGCGGCAGGAACAGTTCCTTGTTATCCAGCAGCAGCCAGATGCCATGCCTTGATATGTGCGTGACTTCAGCCACTGAACTTCTCCCGCCACGTGTCCCGAATCTGTTGATGATTGGCCCGAATGAGCTCATTGGTCACACGCAGATCGTCATCGGACAGATTATGGTTGTTCGCCAGCGTGATCGTCGGCTCGAGCCAGTACTTGGCCTCGCCGTGATCACAGTCGATGTGGATGTGCATGCGCGTCTGCTCGCGCTTGAAGAAGAAGAACCGGAAGCCGCGTTCCTCCAACACCGTATAGCTCATGATCCGAGTCACCTTTCTGCAACGAACACAAACTTCACATGGTACACCGCAGGACGGTGAAAGGAAGCCGAACTTCCTTCCACCGTGCGGATATCAATACGCTGTCACTCTATTCTGCAGGACGAATTTCACCACAGGCGATCGGCAGGGTCACCTGCGCCGGAATCGGCCCGAGTGATTCCACTGAATCCGGCAGGTCGGTATCTTCGGGCACGCCGTGGATGTATATCACGCGCTTGCGGAGATCGAGATCCTGGCCATCGAAGGCTTCGCCATAGGCGGCCTGCAGCGCTTCCAGCGACACAGTCTGCTCGTAGCTGTAATCGCCCTCTTCCGAGGCGGTCGGGTAGACGCCGTCGGCGACATCCATGGCTGCCGGGTCTTCGTCAAACGGCACCATGGTCACGCCCGATGCCGGATGGGTTTCGATCAGGTCGACATAGCCATCGTCGTTCTCGTCCAGCGAAGGCGCCGGGCAGTTGGCTTCGGAGCCGTCCTCGAAGCCGTGGAAATGCTGCCAGTGAACCATGTCGGGAGCGGTGTCCCGTATGTCGATGCGGATGGTGACTTCATCGCCATCGACGGTGATTTCCGCCTCGCCGTTGGTCTGCAGATCCGTTGCCTCGGCGTTCATGGGCTGGATGTCGGCGATGTAGACCTGCGAGTCGCTCTTTGCCATTGCCAGTGTCGGCAATGCCATGGCCGCCGCCATGGCGACGGTGATCCATGTTGTTCTATTCATACCATCAACTCCTGTATCAGGGGGTGTTTCGCTGTCGCAGCGCCGTTGAGGTGGGCGGGCGAACAGCTTGCCCCGGACGGAATCATTCTCATCCGTATCCGGGTCGCAGCATATTTTGCATCCGGGGCCCATCTCCGACATTGATGCAGATCAATCGAATGATTCATCTTGCTGGAGCGGAAAGATTTCTCGGCTGGATGGGAGCGGCAGCCAACCGCCCGGTCAGCCGACAGCAGAAGCCTGCAACGCAGTATCCTATTCCGCCCTCATGCCCTGCCCCGGTTCATTGCCACGGCCGACCAGTACGTGCTGCAGGACTTCAATGAAGGCGCTCGTGCGCCGCGGCAGCAGACTGCGCCCCGCCGTGACACACCACACGTTTTCCGGCGGCAGACACCACTGCGGCAGCACCTGCTCCAGGGCGCCGCTGTGCGCGGACTCCTCCGCGAAGCGATGGGACAGCGCCACAATACCCGTTCCTCTAGTGGCCAGTTCCTGCAGCAGCCCCAGGGAATTCATCGCCAGCGTCTGCGGCGGTCGACCCCGCCAGTATTCGCCTCCGCATTGCAGTGACCAGTTGCACTGCTCCCCGCCGCCCGTGACAAGCATCAGCCCGGTATGCTCGGCCAGATCCGCCGGCTGCCGCGGCCGGCCGCATCTCTGCAGATAATCCGGACTGGCATACAGCCCGCGATTCAGCGTGACGAGGCGGCGTGCCACCAGCGTACTGTCGTCGGGCAGGCGCGCGGCTGCCCGTACGGCGACATCGAAGCGTTCAGCGACCAGATCCACACGCCGGGTGGAGAGATCCAATTCCATGCGCACGTCGGGATATCTGCGAGTGAATTCGGTCACGACTCGTTCCAGCGACAGCTCGCGGAACTCGGGCGGCAGCGAAACGCGCAGTGTTCCCTGCGGGGCAGCTTTCCGGCTGAGCGCCGTGGCCTGCGCTTCCCCGGCTTCGTCCGCGAGCCGCCGGGCATGAATCAGCATCTGTTCGCCGAAGTCGGTCAGCACCATCCGTCGTGTGCTGCGCTGCATGAGGCGTTCGCCCAACGCCTTTTCCAGCACTGTAAGGCGGCGGGACAGAGTCGATTTGGGCAACCCCGCAAGCTCGGATGCGCGTGTGAAGCTGCCGCCCTCGACGATGCGGGCGAACAGGATCAAGTCGTCGGCATGCTGGCCGGATACCGCCATGGCTTTTCCAATTGTTCCATTAATGGAATTATATTAACCATTATATATTGTTACTTCTCAATTCCGTTTCTAATACAATCGGAATTCATGCGGGATACACACGTCGGGTGACGCCGTGAATTCCATTGCGGCCCCGGATCGTCTGAATGCGCAGCCCCAGCCATGCCGTGTGATGATTCGTGCGCGGAAATTCCACGCAGTCCGGGACGAATTGAAAGCAATGTGCTTGCACAGTGAAAGGAGAACACGATGAGCGTAAAACTTGCCGTCATTTACTATTCCACCTACGGCGACAATCACCGGATGGCGACGATCGCCGCGGACGCCGCGCGCGAGGCAGGCACCGAGGTGCGCCTGCGGAAAGCCCCCGAAACGGCCCCCGCCGAGGTCGTGGCGGGTCAGGAGGCGTGGCAGGCACAAGCCGACCGCACGGCTGACATCCCTGCCGCCACGCCCGACGACATGGAGTGGGCCAATGCCTATGTATTCTCCGCGCCGACCCGTTTCGGCGTGCAGGCCAGCCAGATGCGCGCTTTCATCGATACGCTGGGCGGTCTCTGGGCACAGGGGCAATTGGCAGACAAGGCGGTGACGGCCATGACATCGGCACAGAACCTGCACGGCGGCCAGGAAACCACACTGCTGTCGTTCTACGCCACCATCATGCACTGGGGCGGCATCGTGGTGACGCCCGGCTATACAGATGAGTCGATCTATAAGGCGCGCGGCAACCCCTACGGTTACAGCCACTCGGCCGGAGCCGAATTCTCCGCGGACGACAAGGCTGCCATCAGTCACCAGGCACGCCGAGTCGTGTCGATCGCCTCGCGGCTGGCAGCAACCGAATAGACCGGCACGGCAACGGCCCGTGTCTGCACAGCGCCGTGCAACAAGGGCCTTGCTTCAGGCGGCTGGGCGGCGCTCCGCGAACCGGTCCCGGCAGCCTGCCGTCAAAGATTGCACACAGTCAGCCGGACTCGCAGCCGACGGTGCGTGTCCGGATCGAGACTGTCCGCGGGCAGACACAGCGCCGATGTGGCCAGGCGGCGGTTTGCAGGCCGCAGCCGCAATACGACGGTATGGCCCCCCAGAGTCAATGCACTGACCAGCTGCCCGCGCACGATGCGGCCATCCCTACAATACCACTCCAGTTCCGGGCTCGTGCCCTCCCACCTGAGGGCATGAATGCTTGCCGGACTAGCCAGACGCACCCGCCTGCTGCAGAGGTAGTGACTGACCGCAATCGGCGGCAGAAGAAGCCACAGCCACGGCCGGTGCCATGCCAACGTGACCACGACAGCCAGCGCAGTGATGTGCACAAAAATACTGAATACGCGCAGACGCCGCGACGGCTGTATGCGGCAGTGCAGCACCGCAGCCGGGGCGTGATTCACCGCATGCGGGCGCAGGCGCCGATGCGTTCGATCAGATCGGCCTGCAGCGGCTGTTCCGCCTCGACCTGCCCCGCGAGCAGCGCATAAAGTTCCGGATCTTCCTTGTGCAGCAGGGCCTCGAAGGCCTGGTGCTCCTCTGCGGTCAGCGTGTCGTAGGCAGATTCCAGAAAGCGCTCGAGCAGCACATCCAGCTCCTTCATGCCGCGCCGGCAGAGCCAGCGGATGCGCGATCGTTCACTCATGACTGCAATCCGGCAGCCGGCCGTTCATCGATCAACTGCGCCGCTCCACCATGCGTTTCTTGATTTCCGCGATGGCCTTGGCCGGGTTCAGACCCTTGGGACAGGTCTGCGTGCAGTTCATGATGGTGTGGCAGCGATACAGTTTGAACGGATCCTCCAGCTCGTCGAGCCGGTCGCCGGTGGCCTCGTCGCGGGAGTCGGCGATCCAGCGGTAGGCCTGCAGCAGGATGGCGGGGCCCAGATAGCGTTCCGGGTTCCACCAGTAGCTCGGGCAGGCGGTGGAGCAGCAGGCGCACAGTATGCACTCGTACAGACCGTCCAGCTGCTCGCGGTCGTCCGGTGTCTGCAGGCGTTCGCGCGTCGGCACCGGCGAATCGGTCTTGATCCAGGGTTCGATGGATTCGAGCTGGGCGTAGAAGTGCGTCAGGTCGGTGACCAGATCCTTCACCACCGGCATGTGCGGCAGCGGATAGATCTTGATGTCGCCCTTGCTGTCCTCGATGCGGGTGGTGCAGGCAAGCGTGTTCATGCCGTCGATGTTGAACGCGCAGGAGCCGCACACGCCCTCGCGGCATGAGCGGCGGAACGTCAGGGTCGGATCGATTTCGTTCTTGATCTTGATGACGGCGTCGAGCACCATCGGCCCGCACTGGTCCAGGTCCAGCGTGAAGCTGTCGACACGAGGATTGTCACCCGATTCAGGCTCCCAGCGGTAGATACGGAAGGTCTTGGTGCGTGTGGCCCCGGCCGGCGCATCGTAGCTCTTGCCCTTGCCGATACGGGAATTCTTGGGAAGTCGAAATTCTGCCATTACTCCACTCCGGCGTCAGTACACGCGCTGCTTGGGCGGCACATGCTCCATTTCATCGGTCATCGGCTGCAGCTGCACCGGCCGATAGTCGATGCGCACATCGGTCTCGCCCTCGAGCCAGGTCAGCGTGTGCTTCATCCAGTTGTCGTCATCGCGATCCGGGTATTCCTCGTGCGCATGGGCGCCGCGGCTTTCCTTGCGATTCTCCGCCGCATACATGGTGGTGATGGCGCAGGCCAGCAGGTTCTCCAGTTCCATGGTCTCGGCCAGGTCGCTGTTCCAGATCATGGAGCGGTCCGTCACCTGGATGTCGGCGAACGTGCGCACCTCCTCGCTGATCACATCGATGCCCTGCGACAGGTTTTCCGAGCTGCGGAATACCGCGGCATGCTTCTGCATGGAGCGCTGCAGACTGTCACGCAGGTCGGCGGTGGGCGTACTGCCTTGCGCATGCCGCAATTTATCGAAGCGATCCAGCGCCCGCTCCTCCGCGGCTTCGGTACCACCGCCGTGCTTGGCGCCCGGCTGAATCTGTTCCGTCGCGCGGTGCGCGGCGGCACGGCCGAACACGACCAGATCGAGCAGCGAATTGGAACCCAGGCGATTGGCGCCGTGCACCGACACGCAGCCGGTTTCGCCGACCGCCATCAGACCCGGCACGATCGCGTTCGGATCGCCGTCGCGCAGTGTCACCACCTCGCCGTGCATGTTGGTCGGAATGCCGCCCATGTTGTAGTGCACCGTGGGCAGCACCGGAATCGGTTCGCGGGTGGCGTCGACGCCGGAGAAGATGCGCGCCGTTTCCGTGATGCCGGGCAGGCGTTCGTGCAGCACTTCCGGGCCCAGATGCTCCAGGTGCAGCAGGATGTGATCGCTGTTTTCGCCCACGCCGCGGCCTTCGTTGATCTCGATGGTCTCGGCACGGCTGACGACGTCGCGCGAAGCCAGATCCTTGGCGTTGGGCGCGTAACGCTCCATGAAGCGCTCGCCGTCGGCATTGGTCAGATAACCGCCCTCTCCGCGTGCGCCCTCGGTGATCAGGCAGCCGGCGCCGTAGATGCCGGTCGGGTGGAACTGCACGAATTCCGGATCCTGCAACGGCAGGCCAGCGCGCAACGCCATGCCCATGCCGTCGCCGGTGCAGGTATGCGCCGAGGTGCAGGAGAAATAGGCGCGGCCGTAGCCGCCGGTGGCCAGAATCGTACGATGACCGAGAAAGCGGTGCAGCGTGCCTTCCTGCAGATCCCAGGCCAGCACGCCGCGGCAGATGCCGTCCTCGGTCATCAGCAGGTCAATGGCAAAATATTCGATGAAGAACTCGACGCCGGCCTTCAGCGACTGCTGATACAACGTATGCAGCATGGCATGGCCGGTGCGGTCGGCCGCCGCGCAGGTGCGCTGTGCCGTGCCCTCGCCGTAGTGCGTTGTCATGCCGCCGAACGGACGCTGATAGATGTGGCCGTCCTCGGTACGCGAAAACGGCACGCCATCATGCTCCAGCTCGATGACGGCCGGTATCACCTCCTTGGTCATGTACTCGATGGCATCCTGATCGCCGAGCCAGTCGCCGCCCTTGATGGTGTCGTAGGCGTGCCAGCGCCAGTCATCCTCGCCCATGTTGCCGAGCGACGAAGCAATGCCGCCCTGTGCGGCCACGGTATGGCTGCGGGTCGGAAACAGCTTGGTGACGCAGGCCGTGGACAGTCCGGCATCCGCCAGGCCGCGCGTGGCCCGCAAGCCGGATCCGCCGCCGCCGACCACGACGACGTCATGCTGATGTTCGATTACGTTATAGCTTGCGCTCATCCAGCGGCTCCCAGAACAATCGTGAGCACGAAAATGATGGCCGCGACGGCCAACAGAACGTTGATGAATTGCAGCGCGATGATGAGCGCGAACTTGGCCCATTCAACATGCACATAGTCCTCCACAATGACCTGCAGGCCGCGCTGCGAGTGATAGAAGATGGCCGCGAGGTACAGCACCATCAGCGTTGCCTGAATCGGCGAGGACAGCCAGGCGCTGACGGCTTCATAGTCGGCGCCGACGTGGGCGACGAGGCTGCCGACGAACCAGAATGTCAGCGGCACGAGCGCAACGGCGCTGATGCGCTGACCCCACCAGTGCTCCACGCCGGACTTGGCGCTGCCCAGACCGCGGGCGATGGCGAGTGGTGAACGAATGCTCATGAGTTTGCTCCCCGGAATTCGTGGTGCTCAGGCAATGAGCGCCCACAACCAGACAATGATGGTCAGCGCGATGGCGGCAGCAAAGACGACATAACTGGCGGTTTCGGCGGTCTTGATCTCGAAGCCGTAGCCGGCATCCCACACCAGATGTCGTATGCCGTTGCACAGGTGATAAAACAGCGCCAGAGTCCAACCGAACATGAGCAGCTGCCCGAACCAGGAGGCGTATAAACCATTGACCGCATTGAAGGTTTCCGGGCCGCTGGCGGCGGCGCACAGCCAGATGAAGACGAAGACGCTGCCCACTGCCAGGGCGATGCCGCTGACGCGATGCAGCACGGAAGTGAGCATCGTCACTTTCCAATAGTAGATGTCCAGATGCGGTGAAAGCGGGCGATCGCCGTGGCTGCTGCTCACTGTATTCCCCTGCGGCTCAAGTCAGATATTCAGAAATCGCTGCAACGACCGTTGCGTTCCCAGTCGCCGTAGCGTGTCGGCTCCGGCCCTTTCGGGCCACCCAGCTCCTTCGGTCGCTGCGGCCGTTCTTGATTTGGATCCTGCCCCGAATCCGGTTCCGATGCGGTCGCATCGGGCTGTGTTGCAGGTGCGTGTTCCTTATTCATTGGGCTTACCATAAACTCCGCTATCCGGGCTGGCAAGGTTTGTCTAATCCGCCACGCCTGTTTTCCCATCATTCCAGCGTTAGACTGGTGTGCCACTTTTCACGACAACGGAAGTCACATGTCGTCCGAGGTGACGGGTTACGCCATACTTCATCTGCACGGCGCCGACGCCGGCGATTTCCTGCGCGCACAGTTGACGCTCAACCCACCGCTGACCCACGAGGAAGGCCACGTGCTCGCCGCCTGGTGCGACGCCAAGGGGCGCGCTGTCTGCACGCTGCGCATTGTGGCCATTGCGGATGGCTTTCTGCTGATTCTGCCGGCCGATCTGGCACAGACGATCCAGCAGCGCCTGCGCATGTACATCCTGCGTGCACAGGTTGAAGTGCGCGATGCAACCGCGCACTGGCATCTGTCGGCACTGCCCGGCACTGCGGATGCGGCGGAAACGAAACAGGTTGACGGCATCGTGAGCTCGTCTGCTGACGGCGACTACCGCCTGCAGATCGACACCGGCGGCGGGCCGGGCGAAGTGCTGCTGTCCGCCGGCACCCCGGATGCAAATGCCCTGCCCCTCGACAGCGCGGCGTGGCAACTGGCGGAAATCGACGCCGGCCTGCCCGAAATCGCCGCCGCCACCGCCGGCATGTTCGTGCCGCAGATGCTGAATCTGCACTGGCTGGGCGGCATCGACTTTCACAAGGGCTGCTATCCGGGCCAGGAAGTCATCGCCCGGCTGCATTTCCGCGGTCGCCTGACCCGGCGCCTGTTCCGCATGGCATGGCAGGGACAGCAACCCGCCCCCGGTGACGACATCACCGACGCCGCCGGCAAGCGACAAGGCTCTGTCCTGCGGGCGGGCGCAGCGGCAACCGGACACGGGCGGCTGCTGGCGGTGCTGCGCATCGACAGCGCTGACACGGCCCTGCACTGCGACGCCGCCGAACTGTCACTGCTCGACCTGCCCTATGCCACGGAGGCCGCGACCACGGCAGATGGCTGAGCGCAAGTGAATCCGCGGCTTCAGTCCTGCGGGCGCAACTGCGGGAACAACAGCACATCACGTATGGCGCTGCGCCCGGTCAACAGCATGATCAGCCGGTCGATGCCGATGCCGGCGCCGGCTGTCGGTGGCATGCCGTATTCCAGCGCGGTGACGAAGTCGGCGTCGTAATACATGGCCTCGTCGTCCCCCCCGGCCTTGGCCTCGGCCTGCGCCTGGAAGCGCTCAGCCTGATCCTCGGCATCATTGAGCTCGGAAAAGCCGTTGGCGATCTCGCGCCCGGCGACGAACAACTCGAAACGTTCGGTGACGTCCGGATCCTCCGGCTTGCGCCGCGACAACGGCGACACTTCCGCCGGGTAATCAATGATGAAAGTGGGCGCTTCCAGGCGCTGCTCGACCGTGTGCTCGAAGATTTCGGTCAACCAGCGGCCAGCACCCCAGGCCGGCTTGCCGTCAATGCCCAGCGCCCTGCCGCAGGCCGCCAGCTGCTCGACGTCGCGCACCGCCGACGGCGGCAGTTCCGGATTGTGCGCGCAGACGGCTTCGTGCATCGGCACACGCTGAAACGGCCCGGTCATTGATACGGCATCGCCATTGCGGGCGTCGGCGTGATCCCGCTCGACCTGCGCCGACAGCGTCGTCAGCAGATCCTCGACCAGATCCATCATGACATTGTGATCGGCATAGGCCTGATAGACCTCGAGCATAGTGAATTCCGGATTATGCCGCGTGGACAGGCCCTCGTTGCGGAAATTGCGGTTCAGCTCGAACACCCGCTCCAGGCCGCCGACCACCAGCCGCTTGAGATACAGTTCGGGCGCGACACGCAGGTAGAAATCGTGGTCCAGCGCGTTGTAGTGGGTGGCGAACGGCCGCGCCGCGGCACCGCCGGGAATGGCCTGCAGCATGGGCGTTTCCACCTCCATGAAGCCGCGGCCGTCGAAGAATTCCCGCACAGCACGGACGACGGCGCTGCGTGCCGCGAACACCGCCCGGGATTCCGGATTCATGATCAGATCGACATGACGCTGCCGGTAACGCGCTTCGGTATCCGTCAGGCCATGCCACTTCTCCGGCAGCGGGCGCAGCGACTTAGTCAGCAGGCGCAGCTCGGTGGCGCGCACCGACAACTCCCCTTTCTTCGTGCGTCCCAGCGCGCCACGCACGCCGACGATGTCGCCGATGTCCAGCTGCTTGAAGGCGCGGTATGCCTCTTCACCGAGCAGATCCCGCTGCATGAACAGCTGAATGCGCCCGGAGCGATCCTGCAGGGTGGCGAAACTGAGCTTGCCCATGACCCGCTTGGCCAGCATGCGCCCGGCCACGGCGACCTCGCGGCCGGCCTGTTCCAGCGCCTGCGCATCGTCATCGGCATGCTGGCGCTGCAGCTCGCCGGCCAACGCATCCGGGCGGAAATCATTCGGAAACGCGTCCCCTTCTGTGCGCCATTGCGCCAGCTTCTCCTTGCGCTGCGCGATCAGGCGGTGCGGGGCATCCTCTTCCGATACCTTGTTCTGCTGCTCTGCCATACGGTTACAGGCCCTGCTTCAAGCTTTCCTCGATAAAACCATCCAGACCGCCATCCAGCACGGCCTGCGTATTGCCGGTTTCGTGGCCGGTGCGCAGATCCTTGATCCGGGACTGATCCAGGACATAAGAGCGGATCTGGCTGCCCCAGCCAATGTCATCCTTGCCGGCTTCCGCAGCGTCGGCGGCTTCCCGGCGCTTGCGCAGCTCCAGCTCGTACAGCTTGGCACGCAGCTGCTTCATCGCCTGCGCCCGATTCTTGTGCTGCGAGCGATCGTTCTGACACTGCACGATGATACCGGTCGGTTCGTGCGTGATGCGCACGGCCGATTCGGTCTTGTTGACGTGCTGACCACCGGCACCACTGGCGCGATAGACGTCGGTACGCAGATCCGACGGATCGATGTCGACCTCGATATCATCGTCGATTTCGGGCGTCACGTACACGGACGCAAACGAGGTGTGCCGGCGCGCGCCCGAATCGTAGGGCGATTTGCGCACCAGACGATGCACACCGGTTTCCGTACGCAGCCAGCCATAGGCGTGACTGCCGGTCACCGAAAACGTGGCACTCTTGATGCCCGCCACATCACCAGCCGAGACCTCCAGCAGTTCGGTCTCGAAACCGCGCTGTTCGGCCCAGTGCAGATACATGCGCAGCAGCATTCCAGCCCAGTCCTGGGCCTCGGTGCCGCCCGAGCCGGACTGGATATCGACAAAGGCGTTGTTGGCATCCGCCTCACCGGAGAACATGCGCTGGAACTCCAGGTTCTCGACGGTGGCCGTGACCGTATCCAGATCACCGGCAATGTCGTCGACCACAGCCTCATCAGCTTCCATTTCCGCCAGTTCTAGCAGTTCCTCGTTGTCATCGAGCATCTGCTGGCCCTGCTCGATCGGCGTCACGATTTCGGTCAGCCGCGCCTTTTCCTGGCCCAGTGCCTGCGCGCCATCCGGATCTTCGACCCAGATCTGCCCCTGCGCCAGTTCGGCATTGATCTCTTCCAGTCGATCCTTCTTCTCGGCGTAGTCAAAGATACCCCCGTAGGTCGCCGAGTCGCGTGCGCAGCATTTCCATGCGGGATTTCAGTTGATTGGTTTCCATGGTTCCACCTGGTGAAAAATGAGTCACATCAATGATCGGGTGCGCGGATGATTGCAGGTCGACGCTGACACTACAACCATTGTCGAGCGCCGCCTGCATGACATCGAGCCCGATCAGGACGGATCGGCGTCGGAACTCCCGCCACCGGCGCCGCGCCGCGGCCACAGCAGGTCGATGATCATCAGCAAAGCGCCGATGACGATGGCGCTGTCCGCCAGATTGAATGTCGGGTAATGCCAGGCACCGAGATGAAAATCGATGAAATCGATGACATGCCCTTCCGCGACACGGTCAATGGCGTTGCCCAGTGCGCCGCCCAGAATCAGACTGAGCGACACGGCCACCAGGCGCTCGCCGTACGGATGGCGACGCAACCAGATCAGAATGACAATCGACACGGCAATGGCCAGCAAGGCAAACAGCCAAGGCGCGGTGTCCGACAACATACTGAACGCTGCGCCGGTGTTGTTGCGGTGCGTAATATTGAGAATGCCGAGCAGCGGAATGCGGTCGAACAATTCCAGATTATTGATCACCAGGCGTTTGCTCACCTGATCGGCGAGTAGGACCAGCACCGACAGCCACAGCCAGTGCACATTCCGATAGGTGAAGCCGCGCTGGTATTCGGTGGAAGATGCGGCGTGGTCTTCATTGGGATTCTGCTTCATGTGCATTCCGGCTTACAGGACAGCGCGCACGGCATCGACATCGGCATGCATCTGCCGCGTCAACGCTTCCAGATCATCGAAATCGGCTTCGGCGCGAATGAATGCCTCGAATGATACGTCAATGCGCCTGTCGTACAAATCACCGTCGAAATCGAGCAGGAACACTTCCAGCAGACAATCATCGCCTCCCACTGCGGGACGCACGCCGATGTTGGCAGCACCGCCATGCACCCGGCCATCGGGCAAAGTCACGCGTACGGCGTAAACGCCGTAACGCAATGCCACACGCCGCCGCATGCGGATATTGGCGGTGGGGAAACCGAGCGTGCGCCCCAGTTGCCGACCGCTGGCAACACGCCCGCTGATGCGGTAATCCCGGCCCAGCAGGTGGCGTGCGGCAGCCGTATCGCCGGCAGCCAGCGCCGTGCGAATGCGCGTGCTGCTGATGCGCTCGCCGGCGACCGTCACCGCCGACATGGGCGCGGTTTGAATGCCGTGGGCAGCACCGAACGCGTGCAGGCATTCGATATCTCCTTCACGGTTGTGGCCGAAGTGGAAATCGTCGCCCACGGTGACGTAGCGCGGATTGAATCGCTCCAGCAGCAACTGGTGCAGAAATGCATCGGCGCTCAGTTCGGCGAACTTCCGATTGAAGCGCGCGCAGACGAACAGATCGATGCCGAAAGCGCCCGCATCCTCGACTTTTTCGCGCAGCGACGACAGGCGTGCCGGCGCCTGCTCGGGGCGGAAGAATTCCAGCGGCATGGGTTCGAAAGTCATCAGGGCACTGGGAACCTGCAGAGCGGACGCATGCGCGTTGAGCTGCTCGATGACGGCCTGATGGCCGCGGTGCAGACCGTCGAAATTGCCGATGGTGAGCGCACAGCCCGCCAGCTGTTGCAGGCGCTTCACGTCGCGTACGACTCGCATGTCAGGCTTCCTGACCCGCGGCCGGTATACGGAAATGCCGGGGCCGGATGCCGCACAGACCCAGCACGCTGAAATAAACCAGCACCGCCGCCGCTACCCAGAACAGCAGCCAGAGGCAGCGCGCCAGCACGCCGAATTCGAGCCAGCTGGCCAGATCCGGCACGCCGATTACCAGCAGCGCACTCATGATCGCCGCAGCCGCAATGACCGGTCCGACCAGCCGCCGCCAGTCGGCCGCCGGCCGGTAGACCTGTTCACGCCGCAGGTAATGATACAGCAGGCCCGCATTGACGAATGAGCCCAGCGACGTGCCCAGTGCCAGCCCCGTATGTGGCGCCGACCAGCCCATCAATATGAACAGACCCACGAACACGATATTGCCAGCCATTGCCACGGCCAGCGAAATGACCGCGCAACGCACTGGCGTGCGCGAATCCTGGCGCGAAAAGAAACCGGTCACCAGCACCTTGACCAGAGAAAAGCCCATGAAACCGAATGCGTATGCCATCAGGGCATATTGTGTCATGCGCGCATCATGCCCGGTAAAGGAACGGTAGTTGAACAACGTGGCCACCATCGGTCCGGCGATGAGAAAAAGGCCGAGCATGGCCGGCAGACCAATCACCAGCAGCATGCGCAATGCCCAGTCCAGCGTATCGGAAAACGCCTGGCGCGAATCGGCGGCATGGCGGGCCGACAGATGCGGCAGAATGACGGTGGCAATGGCGATCGAAAACACGCCCAGCGGGAACTCCATGAGCCGATCGGCGTAGTACAGCCAGCTGACGCTGCCGTGGGCCAGCAGCGAGGCGATGAGCGTATCCAGCAGCAGGCTGATCTGCGCCACGGATGAGCCGAACAGAATCGGCACCATTAATTTCAGAATGCGGCGCACCAGCGGATGACGCCAGCCCCAGCGCGGCCGGGGCAGCACCCGCAGTTGCCACAGAAACGGCAGCTGGAACAGCAGCTGCACAACGCCGGCGACGAACACGCCCACCGCCAGTGCCCGCACCGGCCGTTCGAAATGGCCGGCCAGCAGAATGGCTGCGCCGATCAGGCAGATATTGAGCAGCACGGGCGTGAATGCCGGCACCGAAAAGCGCCCCCAGGTATTGAGAATGCCGCCGGCGAATGCCGTCAGGGATATGAACAGCAGGTACGGAAACGTGATGCGCAGCAAACCGACCGCCAGCTCGAACTGATCGGGCGTGGCGGCAAAGCCGGGAGCGAACAGATAAACCAGCAACGGCGCGGCAATGACACCGACCACGGTAATGGCGAACAGAATCAGCCCCAGCGTACCTGCGACGACATCCACCAGCTCCCGCACATCCACGTGCGTTTCATTTTCGCGCGTCGCCGACAGCACCGGCACAAAGGACTGGGCAAAAGCTCCCTCGGCGAACAGGCGGCGCATGAAATTGGGAATCTTGAACGCCACCAGAAAGGCATCCATGCCCGGGCCGGCACCAAACAGGACGGCAAACAGAATGTCGCGCACAAAACCGAATACGCGCGACAGCATCGTCAGAATGCCGACAACACCGGAGGATCGAGCTATTGAACGGGCCATGAACACCCAATAGACCACGGGAAAAGCGCACTATAGCGATTTATCGACGCGGCCGAAATCCGCCGGCACAGTGACCAAGCGCCCATCATGCTTGACAACCGCCCCGCAAATACCAATAATTCCGCGTTCAGCAGCAATCGTTTCCAATTTTCGGGATTTCAGGAGATACCGTGGCGAACACTCCGCAGGCGCGCAAGCGCGCACGCCAACTCGTCTCACGCCGGCAGCGCAATGTTGCCCAGCGCTCGCTCGTGCGCACGCGCATCAAGCAGGTGCAAAAAGCCATCGCGACCGGCGATCAAGCCGCGGCACAAGCCGCTTACGCCGCCGCCGTGCCGGTGATCGACCGCGTGGCCGGCAAGGGCAAGATCCACAGAAACAAGGCGGCACGACACAAATCCCACCTGTCTGCCCAGATCAAGGCACTGGCCGGCAACTGAGCCGGGCTGACGCCGCTACTTCAGGCACTTTCTCCCGGCGCTGGCACCCGCGCCGTGCATACGGCTGAACCGGGCCCGGACGTGCCGGGTCCGACACGCCACCACTTCATGCCCGACCCTCACCCCGCGTCATGCCCGACTCGATCGGGCATCTTACTGGCTCCGGCTTGGAGACGAAATTCGGCAAGATTCCCGATAGCGCTGGCGCGCTTCCGGAATGACGGAATGGCGCCTGCGCGTGTCAGGAATGATCAATGCCTGGATCATGCCCGACACCCCACCACGTCATGCCCGACTTGATCGGGCATCTTCCTGACTCTGGCTGGGAGGCGAAACTCGGCAAGATTCCCGATAGCGCTGGCGCGCTTCGGGAATGACGGGATGGGCAGGCTCGCTTCAGGTTGATTGCTATTCCATATGCAAAACAGCATTGCGTTCGCCGCAAGGACGAATACAGCCATGCATGGTTTTACTGCGCACAGGGTGCCAAGCCGGTGCTCAGAAAATCGAATGCCTCGGCCACATTATCGGCGATGTGCACCAGGGACAGATCTTCCGGCGAAATCAGGCCGAGTTCCTCGAATACGTTGAAATCGATCAGCCGTTCCCAGAAATCACGCCCGTAGAGCACCACCGGAATGCGCTCATGCCTGCCGGTCTGGTTCAGCGTCAGCATTTCGAACAACTCGTCCATAGTGCCGAAGCCGCCGGGGAAGATGACCAACGCACTGGCGACGTTCGTGAACCAGAACTTGCGCATGAAAAAGTAATGAAACTCGAAGTCCAGACGCTCATCGATGTAGCCATTGCTGCCCCGTTCCTTCGGCAGTGATATGCCGAAGCCGATGGACAAGGCCGGATTGACATCGGCGGCCCCTCGATTGGCGGCTTCCATGATGCCCGGTCCACCGCCGGTGCAGATGTAATAGCGCTCACCCTCGTCGTGCTGCGCCATGGTCCATTGCACGATACGGGCGGCCAGCAGTCGAGCCTGGTTGTAATACCCCACGGAGGCATCCACCGGGCTGTCGCGATCCGGTTTGAGCCGCGCCGAGCCCCAGAAGATGACGGCCCGGTTCACATCATTGGCCGCAAGACGCGCGCGCGGTTCGAAATATTCAGACAGGATACGCAATGGACGCGCTTCCGTGCTGCTCATGAAATCGATGTTTTCGTGGGCCTTGGTCATGGGGTCTGGTCTTGAACGTGAATACTATGAAGAAACAATTATCTGACGACAGTATAGCAGTGCCGGGGGCGACCCCGTCCGAACCGTGGAGCGTGTCGCTGCCATACTTTCAAATACTCATTGAAATGTATGCCGCCGCCCCCATGCATGACAGCAACACCGTGACGATAACGTCATGACCCCTATTGGATGGAGAAAGAACACATGCGTATGGACAAACTGACCAGCAAACTGCAACAGGCACTGGCCGATGGCCAGAGCCTGGCCGTGGGTCGCGATCACAGCCAGATCGAGCCACTGCACATACTGCACGCCCTGCTCGACCAGCAGGGTGGCAGCACCCGCCACCTGCTCGAATCGGCCGGACTGGATGTGCGTGAAATTCGCAATCGCCTGCTCAAGGCGCTGGAAAACCTGCCGACCGTGGGTGAGGCGACCGGCGAAGTGCCGCCGAGTCAGGCCCTGGGCAAAGTGCTGAATCTGGCCGACAAGCAGGCCCAGCAACGCGGCGATGGCTTCATCTCCAGCGAATTGTTCGTGCTGGCAGCGCTGCAGGACAAATCCGAGGCCGGCAAGATCCTGAAGGAAGCCGGCGCCAGCCGCGACAACCTGACCGCGGCCATCGACAAGCTGCGCGGCGGCGAAAGCGTTGACGACGCCGGCGCCGAGGAACAGCGCGGCGCGCTGGAGAAGTACACCATCGATCTCACCGAGCGCGCCGAGCAGAACAAGCTCGACCCGGTGATCGGCCGCGACGAGGAAATCCGCCGCGTCATCCAGGTGCTGTCACGCCGCACCAAGAACAACCCGGCCATGGTCGGTGATCCCGGTGTCGGCAAGACCGCCATCGTCGAAGGTCTGGCGCAGCGCATCATCAACAATGAAGTGCCGGAAGGCCTGCGCGACAAGCGCGTGCTGGCGCTGGATCTGGGCGCCATGATCGCCGGCGCCAAGTACCGCGGCGAATTCGAGGACCGCCTCAAGGGCGTATTATCCGACCTGGCCAAGCAGGAAGGCCGCATCATTCTGTTCATCGACGAAATCCACACGCTGGTGGGCGCCGGCAAGGCCGAGGGCTCGATGGACGCCGGCAACATGCTGAAGCCGGCACTGGCGCGCGGCGAGCTGCACTGCATCGGCGCCACCACGCCCGGCGAATACCGCGAGAACATCGAAAAGGACGCCGCGCTGGAACGCCGCTTCCAGAAAGTGTGGGTGGGCGAACCCGATGTCGAGGACACCATCGCCATCCTGCGCGGCCTGAAGGAGCGCTACGAAGTCCATCATGGTGTCGACATCACCGACGGCGCCATCATTGCCGCGGCACGCCTGTCGCAGCGCTATATCACGGATCGCAAGCTGCCGGACAAGGCCATCGACCTGATCGACGAGGCCGCCAGCCGCATCCGCATCGAGATCGACTCGAAGCCGGAGGAGCTGGATCGTCTCGACCGGCGCCTCATTCAACTCAAGATCGAGCGCGAGGCGCTGAAGAAGGAATCCGATGCCGCCTCGCACAAGCGACTCGAGCAGCTGGATCGGGAGATTGCCGACCAAGAACGCGAATATGCCGACCTGGAGGAAATCTGGAAGGCGGAGAAAGCTTCCGTATTCGGCGCCGCAGCCAAGAAGGAAGAGCTGGATCAGGCGCGCAAGGAACTGGAAGCGGCGCAGCGTGCGCGCGATCTCGACCGCATGTCGGAACTGCAATACGGTCGCATTCCGGCTCTGGAAAAGGCTGTCGCCGAAGCCCAGGCGGCGGAGACCGAAGCCAACGAAAACCGGCTGCTGCGCAACAACGTGACCGACGACGAAATCGCCGAAATCGTCTCCAAGTGGACCGGCATTCCGGTGTCGCGCATGCTGGAAGCCGAGCGCGACAAGCTGCTGCGCATGGAGCAGTCGCTGCACGAACGCGTCGTGGGCCAGAACGAGGCTGTCACTGCGGTTGCCGATGCCATTCGGCGCTCGCGCTCCGGGCTGTCGGATCCGAACCGGCCGATCGGCTCGTTTATGTTCCTTGGCCCCACCGGGGTCGGCAAGACCGAGCTGTGCAAGGCCATCGCCACCTTCCTGTTCGATGACGAAAGCGCCATGGTGCGCATCGACATGTCGGAGTTCATGGAACGTCACTCGGTGGCACGATTAATCGGCGCGCCGCCTGGCTATGTCGGCTATGAACAGGGTGGTTATCTGACCGAGGCTGTGCGTCAGCGGCCCTATGCCGTGATCCTGCTCGACGAGATCGAAAAGGCGCATACCGACGTATTCAACATTCTGCTGCAGGTGCTCGATGACGGCCGCCTCACCGATGGCCAGGGGCGGACGGTGGATTTTCGCAATACGGTCATCGTCATGACCTCGAATCTCGGCAGCCAGCTGATTCAGGAACTGGCGGACACCGGCTATGACACCATGCGCGAATCCGTGATGGAAGTCGTCGCCAGCCACTTCCGGCCGGAGTTCATCAACCGCATCGATGAATCGGTCGTGTTTCACCCGCTGGCACAAAGCGAAATCCGCGCCATTGCCGAAATCCAGATGCGCGCACTGCATCAGCGGCTGGCGGGGCATGATCTCAAGCTGGAAATCAGCGCTGCGGCGCTGGATCGTCTCACCGAAGCCGGTTTCGATCCGGTTTACGGCGCCCGCCCACTCAAGCGCTCGATTCAGACACTGGTCGAAAACCCGCTGGCGAAAAGATTGCTGGCCGGCGATTTCGCGGCCGGCGACACGATTCGAGTCGGACTCGAGGACGGCACCGATCTGGCCTTTGCCAGGGCTGCCTGAGTGCATCGTGGGCCCCACTGCGCAGTTTCAGACAGCCTGCCAGCCGGTGCGGGGGAGCAACCATTCACCCGCATCGGTCGGGGGCTGCGAATCGCATGCTGTACAAGGCCCCGGGGCGCCAACGGTATTATCCTTGCGCAAGGAATGTGTCATGATATGTGCCGGTGTGCAGGACACGGTAACCTTTACGCCAAGGCAGTACTTCACGCCAGAATACAGGACGCACGACAATGAGAGCATGCTTCTGGACAACATTCGCCACCGTCCTCCTGCTGCTGAGCGGCACGGCGCTGGCACAGAGCGGCAATATCGATGTTGAGCTGAACAGGCTCAAGCAGCATGACGACGCCTGTCGGGCCTCACTGGTCACACAGAACCTGACCGATATCGACATCGAAACACTGCAACTCGATCTCGTGATGTTCGACAACGAAGGCATTATCGCCAAACGTCTGGCCGTGGGACTCGGGCCGCTGCCTGCAGGCAAGACCCGACTCAAGGAATTCGATGTCGCTGACCTGGCCTGCGAAGATATCGGCCAGTTACTGCTCAATGATGTATTCAAATGCGAGGACACCGAAGGCAGTCGCGAAAACTGTCTGGCACTGCTTGAAGCAACCTCCCGTGACGAAGTGCCGTTCATCAACTAAGATGGCATTTTTACCGCGGGTCACAGTAAGCGCCGTTTTCGGTTCATGAGCATGCCAAATCCAGCTCGTGCCATGGTTATTTTCTTCAGAATCAGCATATAGCGGCTCACATAAGTGACCATGCTTCAGAGCCGGAGACACGCTCTTCAGGCCCTGAATGACGATTCGGTTACCGCAGCATCAGTCGTACGGGAGAAGCACGCGTGGATGCAATCGTGCAGATACTTGCAGACATCAGTTCAAAAAGCACCGCACTACTGACACTTGGGGGGCCCGTAGTTGCAATTCTGCTGGGTCTGTCGGTCATTGCGCTGACCATCATCATCGCCAAGCTGTGGCAGTTTTCGCGCATGCGCGTGCGCGACCGACGTACTGCACGCGCGGCTTTGAACATCTACCAGGGCGGCAATATCGAGGCCGCCATCGGCATGGCACACCGCTCGCCGAATCCGGCGGCGCAAGTTATGGCATGCGCCATCGAAAGCCGCGCCCGGAATCTGCCGGAAGCGACCATTCGTGAAGAACTGATGCGTCTGGGATCGGAGCAGCTGGAAAACATGCGCTCCTATTTCCGTCCGCTGGAAGTCATCGCCTCGCTGGCCCCCCTGCTCGGCCTATTCGGTACCGTACTCGGCATGATCGAGGCCTTTCAGGATTTGCAGCAGGCCGGCAGTCAGGTCGATCCGGCCATTCTTTCCGGCGGTATCTGGCAGGCGCTGCTGACCACGGCAGTCGGGCTCGCCGTTGCCATGCCGGTCATCATCGTACTGAACTGGTTCGAGCGCCGGGTCGACCGCGTGGCGCACGAAATGGACAGTATCGTCACCCAAGTATTCACCGCGGATGTAATCCGCCAGAACACGCCGAGCCCGGATGTCACTGACGAATCCGAACAACGCCGCACGCCCCACATTTAGCAGTCGCAGGACAAGCGGCGGACGGGCACGCAATCTGATCAGCCTCACACCACTGATCGATGTAGTCTTCATTCTGCTCCTGTTTTTCATGCTGGCGTCGAACTTCCTCGATCTGAACGCCATTGAAATGGATGCGCCGGCGGCGGGCACCAGCTCGGCCTCATCTCGCGGCGCCCTGTTGATCGAAGTGCGCATCGATGGCGTGCGCTTTGCAGGACGTTACATGCCGCTCGACGACCTGACCGAACTGGTACAGGAGAAATTGGAGGGCCACCCCGAGCGACGTGTATTCATCCAGCCCGGCAAAGGTGTCAAACTGCAAGCCACAGTGCGCGTACTTGATCAGTTATCCAGCGCCGGCATTGTACGTCTGTCACTGATTCCCGGTCCCGGGACACGACCGCTCGATTGACCGAGATCGTTCCATGCAGTTCCCTCGCAAACGTCATAATCCGAGTGAAGATCAGCGTATCCTGCCGCTGACCAACATCGTCTTTCTGTTGCTGATCTTTTTCATGCTGGCAGGGCGTCTGTCGGCGCCCGACGCTTTTTCCATACAACCGCCCCAGTCCGTCAGCCAGGCGCCGGCACATGCCACCGGTCTACTCATCGAGGTCAATGATCGGGGTGTGATCGCCATCGACGGCGAGCGCATCGAACCGCAAGACCTGCGACCAGCCGTGCAGGCTTACCTCGACGCCAACACACAGGGCGAAGTGCGTCTGAAAGCTGACGGAGATACCAACGCCTCCCGCATCGTGGCTGTCATGGGCGTCTTGCGCGAGGTCGGCATCGAGCGTTTGCGCCTGCTGACAACGCAAACGGCAAACTGATGACGATCTCATTTCGACACTGGTTGCTGGCGCTGATCGGCGCCGTCCTCATTCACGCCCTGGCCGGCACACTGGTCTGGGCGCTGCAGAATGTGCCCGCCCGGCTCGACAACCGAGCCCAACAGGGCGTCATGGTCTCACTGGACACCATGGCCCCCAGTGCACTCGCCACACCAGCGCAAACTTCGGACCCAGTAACAAGCCCGTCACAGGAACCGTCCGCCGGCAACCGGACACCCGACAACTCGGCACTGCAACCAGTGACACCGGCGGCCGCCGCAGCCACCGCAACAACGCCAGACATACCGGACATCGTCACGCCGCCGGCGCCGGATAGTCCGGCAGCCGGCAGCAGCGCATCTGCGCTGGATATCCCCGTGGCCGAGACCGTCACCATCAGCAGCACGGTGGCAGAAGACATGCCCTTCGATGTACTGGCTGATGAAACCAAAGCCACGGATGTCAGCCCCGATGCCACTGCCATGGACAGCCAGGGGCACGGCGGCGGCACTCCGACCGACATCTATATCAACCGCATCCAAGCCTGGCTCGGCAGCCATCAGCATTATCCCGAGCAGGCGCGGCGCAACAAGGAAGAGGGAATCGTCAATCTCTATCTGGTCATCGACCAGGATGGCCGGGTTCTGGTTGCCAGAGTAGCGCAAAGTTCGGGCAGCGACGAGCTCGACGAGGCCGCCCTGGCAATGGTCGAGCGCACCGAATCACTGCCGCCCATGCCGGAAAACATGCAGCGCACTCGACTGGAGGTCATTTTCCCGGTTCGATTCCGGCTTGATGAAGAGACCCGCACCAACTAGACGGCATCGGTCGCTGCCGTCAACATGCCGGGCGCGCGCATCACTCACCCGGGTCTACTGCCACCGGATTTTCGGGATCGCTGCACCATTCGCTCCATGAGCCTGGATAAACGCGCGAACCGGTCAATCCGGCGTGCTCCATTGCCAACAGGTTGTGACAGGCGGTTACGCCGGAGCCGCATTGATGCACGACGGCCGCGGCATCGCGGTCTGCGAGAAGCTGCAGCCATTCGCGACGCAAGACTTCCGGGCGCTTGAAAAGGCCATTGTCATCCAGATTGTCCGCAAAGGGGCGATTGACTGCCCCGGGAATATGACCGGCTACCGGGTCCACCGGCTCGACATCACCGCGAAAACGAGAAGCCGCGCGGGCATCCACTACCTGGAACCGCCTTGCATTGATGTTGGCCCGAACCTCTGCCATGACAACTATGGCGCGCCCGGCCTCGTCTGCCGTCGCGGGCACTGGCGTGGCCGCTGTCGCCATCGCGCCGACCGCATCGCCGGTTGCCACCGCATGGCCGGCTTGTGTCCATGCCGCATAGCCGCCATTGAGCACGGCCGCATTGCCGAAACCAAGCCATTTCCTCAGCATCCACCATAGACGTGCAGCGAACTTGCCGTCACCCTGGTCGTAGATGATGATCTGTCTGCGCTCATCGACACCCCACGCCGCCAGTCGGGCGAGAAAATCTTCCCTGGCGGGAAGCGGGTGCCGGCCGTTGCGGCCTGTCGGTTCACTGGCGAGATCACGGTCAAGATGGACAAACAGCGCCCCTGGGACATGCCCTTCTCGGTACGTATTCTTGCCCCAGTCAGGATCCGAAAGCTGATGGCGCACGTCGAGAAAGAGAGCCCGCCCAAGCCGCTGCCGGGCTGTATCCACAGTCACCAGTGTCTGCAGGAATTCAGTTTCATCCGATGTCTGTGTCATTGTCACCGCACCTCCGCATGTTGTGCGCCAACCGGACCTGAATGCCCCGCGTCCTTACCAGACCACCAGTTCCACGCGCCGGTTGCGCGCTCTGCCCACCGGATTGTTGTTGCTGGCCCGGGGCGCCGCATAGCTGACGCCTCTGGGCTTGAGCCGATCGGGATCGATATCGTATTCATCCACCAGGGCGTCGACCACGGCGCGCGCGCGTTGGCGCGAGAGCTTCAAATTGTAATCGAAGCTGCCGTTGCTGTCGGTATGACCGACCACCAGCAGCTTCAGATCGGGCTTGGACGCCAGCAGCCGGGCGATTTCGGCCAGTGTGGGCCGCGATGCCGGTTTGATGTCGGCACTGTCGGTTTCGAAGAACAGGCCGTAGAGTGCCGCCCTGCCCTTGTCTCTGATCTGGCGAGCCATCTCGGTGGCGGTGACCGTGATTGTCTCGGCCATGCGCGGCTCGGACTGCGCCACATCGATCTGGATGTGGACGCGATACGGCTCCTTGTTGTCGACCGCCTGTACGGCAACGTAACGGCCGCCGATTTCGGCGGCTTTCTTGAAGGCTCGATAATGCTGCTGGCTCAGCTCGACATCGAAACGATCCCGGTTCTGCCGGTAACCCGGTGAGGCCTGCACGAAGGTGGGTCCGCACGCGTCGCCGTCACAATCGAACAGCTGTTCGTAGCCGTTCTCCTCCAGTGTTGTGGTGATGGCGGTAACAAGCTCGGCAGCGGACTCGGCTTCCAGCTTGTATGTGGTCTGCAGCAGGCGGCCTTCAACCGTGCGTGTCGAGGAGATATTGCCCTCGATGCCGCCACGTTGCATGACCCGCTCGGTGATGAGCGGATAGGTGTCGAAATCGGACTGCGTCTGCTCGACGATTTCAGCATCATCGAGCACCGGCAGGTGCAGTGCCAGTGACTCCGCGTGCGCAGTTCCTGTCGCTGCCAACAGCGTCAGCATGCAGACAAGCATCCAGGCCGCGATCAACGAGCCGCGGCCCCAGACGGTAAAACCGTGACGAGCGCCGACCATGCTCATGTCTTCATGCAGCACGCTCGAGCACCGTGGCAATGCCCTGACCCAGGCCGATGCACATGGTGGCCAAACCGAGGCCGGCATCCTGGTCCTGCATGATGTGCGCCAGCGCACCGGTGATGCGGGCGCCGGAGGTGCCCAGCGGATGGCCGAGCGCAATGGCGCCGCCGCGGATATTGATGCGATCCTGATGCTCTTCCAGTCCCAGCTCGCGGAGCACGGCGAGACTCTGCGCCGCGAATGCCTCGTTGAGCTCAATGTACTCCAGATCGGCCAGCGTCACGCCGGCGCGCTGCAAAGCCTTCTGCGTTGCCGGCACCGGGCCGCGCCCCATGACCGCGGGATCACAACCAGCCACCGCCATGGCGCGAATCTTCGCCATCGGCTGCAGACCCAGCGCGCGCGCCTTGTCGGCGGACATGACCAGCACGGCCGCGGCGCCATCGGACAAGGCGGACGAAGTGCCCGCAGTGACCGTGCCGCCGCGCGGGTTGAACACCGGTCGCAGCGCCGCCAGCTGTTCCAGCGAGGCATCCGCACGCACCACTTCATCGTTCGTGCACATGCGGGCAAAGCCGTCGGCATCATGGCCCGGCACGGGCACGACTTCATGCTCGAAACTGCCGTCGGTGCCGGCAGCATGGGCGCGCTGGTGGGATTGCAGGGCGAAGGCATCCTGCGCCTCACGGCTGACCTGGTGACTGTTGGCCAGCATTTCCGCCGTCAGGCCCATCATGGCCGAAGCCCGGGACACGTGCTTGGACAGAGCCGGGTGGAAGTCGACGTTGTAATCCATGGGCACATGCCCCATGTGTTCGACGCCGCCGCATATGAAGACTTCATCAATGCCGGCGGCAATCTGACCGACGGCATTGTGGATCGACTGCATGGACGAGCCGCACAGGCGATTGACCGTATTGCCCGCCACGCCGTGCGGCAGGCCGGCCAGCAGGGCCGCATTGCGACCGATGTTCATGCCCTGCTCCTTCGTCTGCTGCACGCAGGCCCAGATCACATCCTCGATGGCGTCAGGTTCGACGGCCGGATTGCGTGCCAGCAGCGCCTTGATCAGTTCCGCGGACAGGATTTCGGCCCGGGTGTGGCGAAACATGCCGCCCTTGGAGCGGCCCATTGCGGTGCGTACCGCATCGACTATGACTACATCCTGCATTGAATTCTCTCCGTCAATCGTGATTCCGATTTCAGCCGCCGGGCCTGCGGCTTGCCGCCCCGGCGCCGTTGCGAATCACGATGCGTCATGAAATGTCCGGCCCGCTGCAGCCATTTCGCGCATGCTCGCAGTCGGCTCATACAATTTGCCCAGATGGCTGAATCGATCGGCCAGCGCACAAATCCCGGCCAGCCCCTGCTGGTCGGCATACTTGAGCGCACCGCCTCGAAATGGCGGGAAACCGAGCCCCAGCACCAGACCCATGTCGACTTCATTGGGTGTCGCGACAATGCCCTCTTCCAGGCAGCGTGCCGCCTCGATCACCATTGGCAGCATCATGCGGGTGACGATTTCCTCGGCCTCGAAGTCGTGGCTGCCGTCATCCTGCACCTCTGCCACCAGTGCATGGGCATTATCGTCGTGCGTCTTGCGCGGCTTGCCCTTCTTGTCCTTGGCGTAACTGTAATAGCCGGCACCGCTCTTCTGCCCCAGACGTTTGTTTTCCACCATCACGTGCAACGAATTGCGGCTCTGGTCGGCCATGCGATCGGGGTAGCCGGCGGCCAGCACCTTGCTGACGTGTTGTGCCGTATCCAGGCCCACGACATCCAGCAGATAGGCCGGGCCCATGGGCCAGCCGAACTGCTCCATCGCCTTGTCCACGGCCTCGAAGTCAGCGCCGTCGTTGAGCAGTGCCTGAAAACCGAAGAAATACGGGAACAGAATGCGGTTGACCAGAAAGCCGGGGCAGTCCCGGATCACGATCGGTGTCTTGCCGAGCCGTGACGCCAGCGCCACGACGGTGGCGACGGCCTGTTCGGACGTGCGCTCGCCCTGAATGACCTCCACCAGCGGCATGGCGTGCACCGGATTGAAGAAATGCATGCCGAGAAAACTCTGCGGCCGTTCGAGCGCGCCGGCAAGCTCATTGATGGAAATGCTGGACGTATTCGATGCCAGAATGGTCTCGCTGTCGACCGCCGCCTCGGTTTCGGCCAGCACGGTTTTCTTCACGTCCGGATTCTCGACCACGGCTTCGATGGCGACATCGACGACGCCGAAGTCACCGTAATTCAGCGTCGGCCGGATGCGCGCCATGCCGGCGGCCACGGCGCGGTTGTCGATGCGACCGCGATCGACGCCCCTGGCGAACTGCCTGGCGGCCTCTTGCAGCCCCTGGTCGATGGCGGACTGGTCGATATCTTTCATCAGCATCGGCACGCCCTCCGAAGCCGCCTGCCAGGCGATGCCGCCGCCCATGATGCCGGCACCAAGCACCGCGGCGTGATTGATTTCGTGTGCCGCCTTGCTGTAGCCCTTGATCTTCTTCTTGATCAACTGGTCATTGAGAAACAGGCCGATCATGGCGTTCGATACCGCGCCATGCGCCAGCTTGATGAAACCCTCGATTTCCTGTTCCTGCGCCTGTTCGCGTTCCAGTCCGGCCGCCGCCGCAATGCGGTCGATGGCCTCCAGCGGCGCCGGATACATGCCTTTGGTCTCGCCCAGCACATAGCCCTTTGCCGTCTGAAACACCATGGTCGCTTCGGTTTTGTTGAGCTGCAGGGGCGCCTTCTTCTCGGCGGCACGAGCGCGCCAGTCGAATTCACCGGCAATGGCGCGCTGCAGCAGATCGCGGGCGGCAGCTTCAAGCTGGTCGGACGCCACCACGGCATCGACCGCGCCCTGTGCCAGCGCATCTTCCGCCTTGTGGGACTTGCCGCGCGCGATCCACTCGATGGCATTATCCGCACCGATCAGGCGCGGCAGGCGCACCGTGCCGCCGAAACCGGGATACAGGCCCAGCTTGCTCTCCGGCACACCGATCTGCGCCTGTTCGCTCATGACGCGGTAGTCCGTGGTCATGCACATTTCCAGGCCGCCGCCCAGAGCCACGCCGTTGATGGCCGTGACGCTGGGGCAGTCCAGATCCTCGATGGCCGAGAACACCGCATGAATATCGGTCAGCCAGCTGCGCATCTGTTCCGCCGGCGCCTTGAAGCGCTCGCCGAACTCCATGATATCGGCACCGACAATGAAACCGGATTTGCCGGAAGTGACCAGCAAGCCCTTGAGCTGGTCGCTGCCGGTCAACCGCTCGACGGCCTGCCCGAGTTCCTCGATGGTGGCCTGATCGAACTTGTTGACCGAACCGTCGCGCGCATCAAAACAGAGAACGGCGATGCCGTCCGTCAGCGTCACTGACAGTTTGGACCCCTCGTACAACATGGCTGCTTCACTCCGCGAAAATGGAAACCTGTGACCGTCAGCCGCGACCGATCGGTAGTGAAACTACAACAATAGCTTATCGTCGCCGATCACACCAAGCTATACGCCCCCGCCAGCGCGCCGAGCGGCCTTGAACGGCCTGGGTGGCGAGCGCAGCACAACGATGGCGGCGCATCGCACAACAAGAATTCGGCCAGGTTGTGCGAATAGCTGCATGCTTTTGCCGCTAATAATGCGATAATACGCGCTTCCATATCGCCGGCGGGCCAGTGCGCCCGCTGCTCGCAACGCACATCACCGCAACCCGACGGCCATGCTTGATCTGACTCACGGCACACAGCTTCTGCGCCTCCTGGCCGAACCGACCCGGCTGCGGCTGCTGTTGCTGCTGACGGCCGAGTCCCTGACCGTGGCGGAGCTGACTACCATAACGCGCCTCAGCCAGAGCCGCATTTCGAGCCATCTGGCGCGCCTGCGCGAAGCCGGACTAGTGCGAGACCACGCTGTGGGCAATACCAATCTGTACTCGGTGGCGGCGCAGGACTGGGATACGGAAGTGCGTCCCATCTGGGGCGCGCTCGTGGATCAGCTCGACGACGTGCAGATTCATCACGACCGTGAGCGTGCGGCCGAAATCGTGCGCCGGCGATCAGAGCACAAGGATTGGGCCGAATCCGTTGCCGGCCGCATGGAACGCCAGTATTCCCCCGGACGCACCTGGGAAGCCATGGCCGCGGCACTAATCGAATTGCTGCAACTGGGCGATGTGCTGGATATCGCCTCCGGCGACGGCGTGCTGGCGGAGCTGTTGTGCCGCCGCGCACGCCGCATCACCTGTCTGGATCGCAGCGAGGCGATCATTGCCGCCGCACGCAAACGCTTGTCCAGTCGTGGCAACGTCGATTTCCAGGTCGGTGACATGCATGCCCTGCCGTTTGACGACGACCGCTTCGACCAGGTCTTTCTGTTGCATGCCCTGACTTACAGCCGCGCACCGGAAAGTGCCATCGCCGAAGCCGCCCGGGTGTTGCGCCCTGGCGGCCAGCTGGTTGCGGCAACCCTGGCAAGACACGACCATCAGGCCACCGTTACAGCGTATGATCACGTCAATCTGGGCTTTGAAACGCGCGATCTGACGCACTGGCTGACGACGGCCGGGCTATCCGTGTCCGGCTGCAACGTCAATGCCCGCGAGGCACTGCCGCCCTACTTTCGCGTCATCACGGCCAGTGCACGCAAATCATGATCCAGCGCCGACCCAAACCCCGCAAGTCGCACTGGCCACGCATCATCGTCGGTGTGTCATGGCTCGCTCTGCTTCTTGTCGGGCTGACCTGGGCCATGACCCAAGACATGTCCATACGCGATATTCTGGCGGCGACCTATAACTTCATCGTTGACAACCCCCTCACCCCGGTCATCTACATACTCATCTATGCGCTGCGCTCGTTCACTTTGTTTCCGGCCATGTGGCTCACGCTCGCAGCCGGCAGCCTGTTCGGTTTCTTTCCGGGCATCATCTGGGGGTTGATCGGCGAAAACCTTTCCGCCAATGTCGCCTATGTCATGGCGCGCTTCTTCCGGCACGACAATCCGGAACGTGCCAGTGAAACGCAGCGACTGAACCTGTTTCGACGCCTACTCGAAAGACAGGCCTTTCCCACCGTACTGGTGTTGCGCGCCTCGTTTCTACCCTTCGACCTGGTCAACTACGGCTGCGGACTGCTGCAAGTGCGCTGGTGGCCGTACATGTTCGGCAGCCTGATCGGCATGCTGCCGCCCATGTTCACATTCGTCAGCTTCGGTGCTGCCATCAACTTTCGCGAGCTCCTCACGCGCGAGGACTTTTCACCGACCAAGCTGATCGACACGCAGCAGCTGATCATTTCCGGCGCTCTGGTCGTGATCAGTGCCGTCATCGTGTTCTGGGCCCAACTGCGGCAGCGCAAGATGGTCTGGTCGGCGCGCGAACGAAACGAAGAGGAAAAGCCGCCCTGATCGCCCGCCATCCGAGACCTGCAGGCAAACTCACCCAAAGGTGTTCGGCAACAAAAACATGACCACGGCCACCAGGGTCGGCGCCAGCGCCGCACCGAGCAGACGCAGGGGCGAAATGGCGCCGTCCTTGAAATAACCCTTGAGCAGGGAATAACCGGCCGGGTTGGGCGCATTGGCAATAACCGTCAGGCCGCCGCCAGTCACGGCACCAGCCACAAGCATATAGCGCCACAGCTCGCCGGTGCCCTCGACCAGCGAACCCAGATAGGTCAGCGCGGCATTATCGGTGATGGCCGTGAGTGCCGCCGCGCCGAAGTACAGCACGATCGGCGGCAGACCGGTCAGCACTTCCTGCAGCCACCACTGCTGCAGCCCGCCGAGGGTCACCAGCCCGGCCAGGAAGAAACCCACCATGAAGCCTTCACGCAGCAGCAGCGGCGACTGATGGCGCTTGTAGGCCTGCGAATAGCCGATGAACAGCACCAGCAGGGCCAGAAAGACCTTGATGTGATGGGAAGACAGTACGATGGCCAGCAGAAAGGCCAGATGCACGAACGTAACCGTCACGGGCACGGCAGTTTCACCCTCGCTCTGTGCATCCACGCTCGCGGTGTCGATTTCCTGCAGGAACGGCCGGCAGATGAACGTCAGTGCAATGCTGTTGACCAGCACGGCGAGCACGGCCCGCCAGCCGAAGTGCATGGCCATGAATGCCGTGTCCCAGCCGAACGCATGCGCCACCATGAGCACCGGCGGTGCCGCATATGCCGTCAACACCCCGCCTATGGAAACGTTGACGAACAGCACACCGACGATCAGATACTTGTAGCCTTCCTTGCCGGGATGACCGAAATAGGTGTCACGCAGCAACAGCGCTGCCAGTGTCATGGCGGCCGGCTCGGTGATGAATGAGCCGGACAGAGGCACCAGCGTCATGATGACGAAGAAACGCGACAGCGAGGTCGAAAAGGGCAGAACGCCGGCAAGTGCATAGACGCCGCGGCGCACCAGCTCGGTGATGGGGCGGCTGGCGGCCACCACCATGATGACGAAAATGAAGGCCGGTTCGGTGAAGTCGCGGCCCTCGAGATAGCTGACGGCACTCTGCAAACCGCCGGTCAGAGCCATGAAGACAAACAGAATGCAGGCCCAGACGCCGAACGCGATCTCGACCTCGGCCAGCAGGTGCCACACACCGGCATGCCGTCCGCCGCGCTCCGCAAGACGGGCAATGAACGCCACGGAAAAGGTGTGCAGAATGGCCAGGCCGAATAAGACCGTTGCCATGATCTCGGTGAAACTCGCCATGTTTTGCTCCCTTGTTCATTCTGGCCCGAGCGTTCCGCCGCAGGTTCGACATGCGGGCCTCACTAGCGCCGCATAGCTTAGCAGTGATCATAAGCACCGACACAACAACGGGCCGTGCATGACGACCGCATCTACAGTCAATCCGGCTTGCGCTGCGCTGCCAGTTCCGCCCACAGACTGCTGCCGGCAGTTGCCTCCAGCATGTCCAGATACTGCTCATGGGCCTGAATCTCGTCACTGCTGGCTCGTTGCACGCGTGGCCGGCTGCCAGCCTTGCGGATCTGCTCGCGCGGCGTATCGACATCGGCCTGCCGCACCGTCTGCTGGCGCGCATCCGTGCCCAGGCCGATATCGATCTGCCCGCCGGTCATGGCCAGATACACATCGGCCAGTAGTTCGGCATCCAGCAGAGCGCCGTGCAGCTCGCGCGCCGCATTGTCGACCCCCAAGCGCTTGCACAATGCATCCAGGCTGTTGCGCTGACCCGGATAACGCTGCCGGGCATCCACCAGCGTATCGATGATCTTGTGGCGCTTCTCCAGTCGCTCTGCCGCGCCGCCCAGGCGTGCGAACTCGGCGTCCAGAAAGGCCAGATCGAACGGCGCATTGTGGATGACCAGATCCGCCGTGCCGAGATATTCCCGCAGGTGTGCTGCGATTTCATGGAAGCGCGGCTTGTCCTCCAGCTGTTGCAGCGTGATGCCGTGCACCTCGGCGGCACCGGCATCAATGTCCCGCTCCGGATGGATGTACAGATGCAGGTTGTTGCCCGTCAGCCGGCGGTGCAGCAATTCGACGCAACCGATTTCAATGATGCGATGGCCCTGTTCCGGCTCCAGGCCGGTGGTTTCCGTATCAAGCACGATCTGGCGCATGAGAGGACTCCGTTTCAGGCGGTGGAACCGTCTTGCTGCAATTCGTCGATACCGCGATTGGCCAGCGCATCAGCGGCTTCATTGCCCGCATGGCCACTGTGTCCCCTGACCCAGTGCCAGGTCACGGCATGGCGCGAGCAGGCCGCATCAAGGCGGTGCCACAGGTCGGCGTTCTTGACCGGTTTTTTCGCCGCCGTTTGCCAGCCGTTGCGCTTCCAGCGAGTCAGCCACTGCGTCATGCCCTGGCGCAGATAGTCGGAATCGGTGTACAGATCCACCGTGCAGGCCCGTTTCAGAACCTCCAGGGCTTCAATCGCCGCGCGCAGCTCCATGCGGTTGTTGGTGGTGTGCGGCTCACCGCCGTACAGCTCCCGGCTGCTGGCACCGTAGCGCAACAGAACGCCCCAGCCACCGGGGCCGGGATTGCCGCGGCAGGCACCATCGGTATAGATCTCGACTGTTTGCTCGCTCATCGTCGAAAGCAGGTGATTTGCCGGCGTGAGTCTACCCGACCTGCACCATGGTTCGCCAAACCGACATGACCGGAGGCCGAACGCGATGGTTGCGGACTGCTCAGGCGCACACACGTCAACGGCATGACGCGCTTGCGCGCCACGATCAGCCAGGCCTGTGCCAACCAGGCCAGCAGTTGTACCTGCCTGCTGCCCGAACAAACATCCTGCGCATGGCCGAAAAACGGAAAACCGACCCCATAGCGCACGATGCGTTTCTGCTCGAAACCGAGCAGACGCAGCCAGTCGCAGACGCGCCCGGCGGGGTAAAATCTTGCTGGACGCACGAATCTGCCGTGACCGCGGCCCGGCACCCGCTGCGCCAGCGCCCACAGGGACAACGGATTGAAGCCGAGCACCACGAGACGACCACGGTCACTGAGGATGCGCTCGCATTCCCGCAGCAGACGATGCGGCTGATCGGCCAGATCCAGAGCGTGGGCCAACAACACGGCATCCACACTGCCGCTGGCAATGGGCAGGTTGTATCCGTCGAAGACGATATCATCCGGTCGCTGCGGCCAGCGCGTCAGCCGCCACTGGCACAGTGTACCGGCCTGGCCAAGCAGATCTGCATCGAAACCCCAGGCGCCAACCTGCAGCAGGCGGAAACCGGTCAGCCGGGCGAGCTCCTCATGCAGCAGCTTCTGCTCGCATTCCAGCAACAGCTGTGCGCGCGGGCTGGCGAGCCATTCCGCAAGTTGTTTTTCCCGCTTTGTATCGTGTAGAGTCAACCTGTTTCAATCCATGCTGTTGGCAGGGAAATATCTTGCTGAACATCAACGCAATAGCGGCATTGTCCGACAATTACATCTGGACCATGCAGCAGCCCGGAGCCACGCATGGCAATCATGTTGCCATTGTAGACCCAGGCGACGCCGAGCCGATACTGAACTGGCTGCATGCGCAGGGACTGCGTATCGGCGCCATTCTGATTACCCACCATCATGCCGACCACACAGGCGGCATGCAGACGCTGCTGGCACAGCGGCAACTGCTTGCCGATGATGACATCCCGGTATACGGGCCCGCCGCCGAAAGCGATCGCATACCCGGTATCACGCACACGCTGGGTGATGGCGATGAAGTGGAAGTGGGCTGTCTCGGCACGGCCTTTCGCGTAATCGAGGTGCCCGGCCATACATTGGGCCATATCGCCTTTCATGGTGCCGGTATCCTGCTGGCCGGCGACACATTGTTTCGTGGCGGCTGCGGGCGCGTTTTCGAGGGAACGCCCGAGCAGATGCAGCACGCGCTGGCACGGCTGCGGGAACTGCCGGATGAAACGCGTGTCCATGCAGGACATGAATACACCCGCAAGAATCTGGCATTTGCACGCATGGTGGAACCCGACAACCAGGACATTGCCCAGGTCGCGGCAGAGGTGGACGCACTGCTTGCCGCAGGCCGGCCGACTCTGCCGGGCACCATCGGCGAGGAATGCCTGATCAATCCGTTCCTGCGCTGGGACAGCCCGGACGTGATCCAGGCGGCCAGCAAACGCGCCGGCCGTGCACTGACGGAACCGGCCGCAATTTTTGCCGAACTGCGAGCGTGGAAAGATGCATCCTGAATTGAGACGCGCATGCATTCTCTGTGTGCTGATCGTGCTGTTTCTCAATGGCTGCGCCTCGACCGGGCAGAAACAGGGTGCCACCCATGCCGAACACGAACCGCTGGATGCGGCTGAATACAAGCGGCTGGCTGAAAGTCTGCAGCCGATCCCGAATCCGGATGACGATCTGTGGATTCGTGTTCGCAACGGCTACCAGCTGCCGTTGCAGAAAAATCATCCGATCATCCGCGACTGGGTCGAATTCTACCGCACGCATGACAAGCATCTGAGTGCTTCGCTGCGGCGGGCGCGCCCCTATCTGTGGCACGTGATCGAGGCGATCGAGGAGCGTGATCTGCCATCCGAGCTGGCCCTGCTGCCCATCGTGGAAAGCGGCTACGACGCTTCCGCAGTGTCTCATGCCGGCGCCGGCGGTCTGTGGCAATTCATGCCGCCGACCGCCAATGACATGGGTCTGCAGCAGGGCTGGTGGTACGACGGGCGCTTCGACGCCATGGCTTCCACACAGGCGGCCCTCGATTACCTGGAATGGCTGAACGCCCACTACAACGGCAACTGGTTGCTGTCACTGGCGGCGTATAATGCCGGCCTGAGCCGGATCGATTCGGCGGGTGGCAGTGCCGGCCTGACTTTCTGGCAACTGTCCTTGCCGACTGAAACCATGGCCTATGTACCCAAACTGCTGGCACTGCGGCGCCTGCTCGCCGATCCCGAGCATTTCGGTGTCCTCTGGCCACCACTGGCCAACAGACCCCGCACTACCACGGTCGACCTGCCGAAACAAATCGATTTCGATGTCGCCGCTGCCATGCTGGACATGTCGGAAAGCCGTCTGCGCGCACTCAATTCCGGCTTCAAGCGCTCGGCGACTGCACCGGACAACCACGCGGGCCTGCTGATCCCGATCGACAAGGCCGACGGTTTTCGCGTGAAACTGGCCCGGGCAGAGCCGAGCAAGCTGGTCAAGCGCGACTGGTACCGGGTGCGCCGCGGCGACACGCTGACCAACATCGCACGCGCCCTCGACACCACGCCCGGAGCACTGCGCCGGGCCAATGGGCTGCGCAGCGATCACATCCAGGTCGGCCAGCGCCTGTCCATTCCCCATGCCGGCGTACCCCAGGAAGAGCCGACCGAGCCCTACGAAGTCAAACCGGGCGATACGCTGTGGAAAATCGCCCATCGCCGCGGCATCGAAGTGGCCACGCTGCGCAGTCTGAACGGCCGCAGCGGCAATACACTGCACGTGGGTGAAACCATCAAGGTGCCGTTCGGCACCACCGCAACCACATACCAGGTGGAAGCCGGCGATACACTCACCGCCATTGCCCGCCGCCACAACGTCAGCATCGCCCAACTGCGTGAATGGAACCGCCTGGATGCAAGCAGTGTCATTCACCCGGGCCAGACACTGGCGGTCACCGGTACGGCGCCGCTGCCCGATTTCTATGACGTCAAGGACGGTGATACACTGTGGTCGATTGCCCAGCGCTTCGAAATCGAGTTAGCCACGTTGCGTGATCTCAACGGCCTGGGCTCCAATAACGACATTCGCTCCGGCCAGCGGCTGCGCCTGCAGCCGGCCGGATGATCACATGCTGCAACCGGGATGCATTCATGGGTTTTCTCGATAACAAGACCGCACTCATTACCGGCCTGGCCAGCGAACGCTCGATCGCCTTCGGCATCGCCCAGGCAATGCGGGCCCAGGGGGCTAGAGTCATCCTCACCTATCAGGGCGACAAGCTCAAGGATCGCGTCACGGCCATGGGCGAAAAACTCGGCGCCGAGGCTGCTCTGCCGCTTGATGTCACGCAGGATGACCAGATTGATACCCTATTCAGCCAACTGGGCGAACACTGGCAGCAACTCGACATCCTGGTACACGCCATCGGCTTTGCACCGCGCGAAGCACTCGCCGGCGACTATCTCGACAGCCTGGACCGCAATGCCGCGGCTGTCGCCCACGACATCAGCGCCTACAGCTTTGCCGCACTCGCCAAGGCGGCACGCCCGCTGCTGTCCGATAATGCCGCCCTGCTGACATTGACGTATCTGGGCTCGGTGCGCGCCATGCCCAGCTACAACATCATGGGTCCGGCGAAAGCGAGCCTCGAATCCAGCATGCGCTTCATGGCTGCTGATCTCGGCGCCCGCGGCATTCGCGTCAATGCCATATCGGCCGGCCCCATCAAGACCTTGGCCGCCGCCGGCATCCGCGACTTCCGCACCATGCTGGATCACGTCAAGGCAAACGCCCCCCTAAAGCGCAATGTCAGCCAGGAAGAAGTCGGCAACGTGGCTGCCTTCCTGTGCTCCGACCTGGCATCGGGCATAACCGGGCACGTCACCTATGTCGATGCGGGCTATCACATCACGGGCATGACTGCCGGTGGTGCCTGACGCAAGCCCGAGCCGCTGCATGACTGCAGCGCAGTCGAACTGCGCACCACTCCGGTGAGCTTCACAGCAGCCTGCATGCGTCGTGCAGCAGCGACAAGCCACCTGGCAGCAACCGGGCAGCCCCGCGGCGCTCATGCAGCGCCATACGAACAGTTCATCATGCGATGCGGCAGATATTCCGAGCGCGCCTGGCGACACGCCCGCGTACGGGCGCCCGCTGCACAGCCGTCGCAGCTAATGTGCTGCTCCGGTCCGACTCAATCGGCCGTGCTGTCCGTTTCGTTCACCCGATTGGACTTCACCGTGACATCCGCATTCGACACCAGATAATCCGTGAATGCGGCAAATTCGAGTTGCGCAGTGTAGGCCTTCTGCCCCTGCACAAAGAAGCTTTCCACATCATCGCGGTCGACTTCCGGAATCTTCACATCCCGCACCATGACCAGTGCCACATCGCCATTGTCCAGATCGATGATGTCGTGGCTGGCAGAGCCTTCCTGCGGTTCATGCAGGGCGAATGCCGCCGTTCGCACCGCTGCCGGAACGGCGGTCGAGGTGCGATCGATGAAGCCGGGCTGCTGCAGCGTTCCCGGCGTCGAGTCCACGATATCGCCCAACGCCTCGGTATCATCCTGCATCTCCTGCAGCACCTGTTGTGCGGCCTGTCGGGCCAGCTCGCGCGCCTTCTGTTCCCGCAGGTGCGTACGCACCTTGTCCGCCACTTCTTCCAATGGCAGCTGTTCGGCAGTCTCATGCTCGGCCACACGCACAACCACCTGTTTGCCGTCCTCAATCTGGATGACCGAACTGTTGAGACCGGCATCCAGGACATCCTCCGAAAAGGCTGCCTGCCGGACGCCCTCATTGCTGCCCAGACCCGGCCCCTTGTCGCGGGTGATCCAGTCCGTGGAGCGGATATCCAGATTCAGTTCGTCGGCCAGCACATCCAGACTGTTGGGCGCCTGAACAGCGAGACTTTCCATGCGCTCCGAGAGTTCACCGAAGCGCCGGTTCCGTGTCTGCGTACGCGCCATCTGTTTGAGCTGCTCCTGCACCTCGGGCGCATCGAACGGCTGTGTCTCGCCGGGTTGTATTGACGTTGTCTTGACCAGGTACCAGCCATCCTCGCCATGAATAGGCAGCGACAATTCGCCGTCTTCCAGAGAGAACAAGGCCTGTGCAACTGCCGATGGCAGATCCTCACGTGTTACACCGTACCGCTGGGTCGCCTCGACTGCAGCATCGGTTTCCGCGGCGATGTCATCGAAGTCGGCGCCCTGCTCCAGCTCCCGGGCGAGTGATTGGATTGTCTGGCGCGCAGCATCCTCGGCGCCCGGCGATACCGGCACGAACAGCTGTTGCATGTCACGTTCTTCCGGGGTGCTGAAACGCTCCTTGTTGTCTTCGTACAGGGACTGCAGAGTGGCCGTGGACGGAGCGTCGTCGGTATCAAGTTCTTCCTGGTCAAGCATTACATAATCAAGCTTGACTCGTTCCGGGCGCTTGTATTGATCACGGTGATCCGCAAACCAGTCCTCGACCTCTTCGGAATCGATCTTCACCTCGTCGACATAGGCATCCGCAGGCAATTGCAGATAGGCGACATCGCGCTTCTGGTTGCGCACGCTATAGGCATGCACAACGGCCGGCGGAGCCACGAACGAGCCCTTGACCAGGTCTGTCCGCACTTGATCGCTGATCAGATCACGACGCAGACGGGCCTCGTAATCTCCCGGCTCGATACCAGCACGCGACAGCGTCGTCTGATACCGTTCGGCGGAAAATTCGCCATCACGCTGGAACTGGGGATTGGTTGCCAGTGCCTGCAGCAGGGCCCGATCGGTGGTTCGATAGCCGGCCCCGACGGCATACTGATCCAGAATGGCCTGATTAACCAGCTGCTGCAGAATGGAGCGGCGCAGTTGATCAGGATCGAAATCGCCCGGGTCGAAGTTGTCGCCCATGCGCGCACGCAGCCGACGGTAATTCTGATCATAGGCCCGCTGCAGCTGGTAACGCGTGATTTCAGTCTTGCCGACACTGGCGACGACGGGATTGGCTGACGGAGTGAAATAGGAACCGATGCCCCAGACGCCGAACACCAGCGTGATCAACCCCACTACGACGTAGACCGCCGGGCCGCTGGCGTTATCACGTATTCTCTGCAGCATGTAGTGCGCTCCTGCTTCTGTACATGTCCAGCATCGCCGGGCCGGTGATGGCCCTGCGGGCTTTACCCGGATGCCGGGGACACTGCATTCGCATGGCAACCGCCACGAAGCACCGCCCCTTGTACTGTGCACGGCAACGATTCTCGACCATGTGGCCGTGACAGAAAAAGGGCGCCCGGGAAATGAGCGCCCTTCGATTCAGCTCACATATCGTGTCTGCACGATATGTATAACTGGCGGAGCGGACGGGACTCGAACCCGCGACCTCCGGCGTGACAGGCCGGCATTCTAACCGACTGAACTACCGCTCCATTGACTTTGCGCTGGTGGGTGCTGACGGATTCGAACCGCCGACATTCGCCTTGTAAGGGCGACGCTCTACCAACTGAGCTAAGCACCCCGCGAAGGGTTGCTGTCAGTCAGCACCCTGCGAAAGTGCGTCAGTTTACGGCATCTTTGAGTGCCTTGCCAGCCTTGAAACCTGGTGTTTTACCAGCGGGAATCGTAATCGCCTGACCTGTCTTGGGATTACGGCCTTGGCGCGCGGCGCGCTCACGCACGGAAAAGACGCCAAATCCGACCAGAGACACCTTGTCGCCCTTCTTCAGCGCGCCCGTGATCGAGCTCAGCACTGCATCCACGGCCTGCGCCGCATCGGTCTTGGACAAGTTCGCGTTCTCTGCCACCGCATCAACGAGTTCGGTTTTGTTCATAAAGTAGAGTCCCCTGCGGAAAGAATTGTTGAGTTGTTCAGACTGTAGCCAGTCACAGCCCGAACCTGCGCACTTGGCACGCAGGCCGAACCACGAAAGCGCACCTCCGTCGTGAACCGACGGCGACGCACTAGCGTGACTTTATATCAGGGCCCATGTTTGCCCGTCAATGAATGTTTGACCTTTTGACGAGTCGCTTTCGATCAATAGCTTCTTCCCGGTCATCACATCAGCGCCAGCTACCGTCGACAAGGCACGGCATTCCGGTGCAGATGTCACGACGGTAACTCCACCAGAGACGACCTGCCGGAAAGCTGCGGAACCATCAAATCTCCGCCTCGGTCATCGCGCTCACCAGCCAGGTGCCGGCTGTCAATGAGGCCGTACGCCGCTGGATGATCGCGCCGATTTCTTCGCCACCGCACCCTCTGCCGGCAGCGGTTGCGGGGTCTGCGTCAGGGCGATTTCCAGCACCTGGTCGATCTTTTCAACAGACTGAATATCAAGTGTTTTCTTGATCTTGTCCGGAATTTCGACGAGATTCTTGACGTTTTCCTGCGGGATCACGACCGTCTTGATACCACCCCGTTGTGCGGCGAGCAGCTTTTCCTTCAGGCCGCCGATCGGCAACACATTGCCATGCAGGGTGATCTCGCCGGTCATGGCCACGTCGGCGCGCACCGGGATGTGCGTCAGGGTCGAGATGATCGCCGCACACATGCCGATGCCGGCGCTGGGGCCGTCCTTGGGCGTCGCGCCTTCCGGCACGTGCAGATGCAGATCGTTGTTCTTCATGAACTCATCGTCGATGCCGAGCCCAGCCGCGCGTGAGCGCACCACGGTCAGCGCCGCCTGCACGGATTCCTGCATCACCTCGCCGACATTGCCGGTCACGTGCGAGCGCCCCTTGCCGGGCACGGCCGCGGCTTCGATGCCGAGCAATTCACCACCGACTTCCGTCCAGGCTAGACCGGTGACATAGCCGACGCGATCATTTTCCTCCACGCGACCGAAACGGAACTTCTGCACGCCCAGATACTTGTCGACGTTGCGCTTGCTCACCTGAATGCGCTTGCGCTGCTTGTCGCTCACCAGTTGTTTGACCGCCTTGCGGCTGATCTTGTTGATATTGCGCTCCAGATTGCGCACCCCGGCTTCGCGCGTGTAGTAGCGAATGGTGTCCAGCAAGGCCATGCGCGACAGCTCCAGTTCGCCCTTCTTGAGGCCGTTTTCCTTCAGACTCTTGGGCAGCAGGTGACGCTCGGAGATATGCAGCTTCTCGTCCTCGGTATAACCCGGCAGACGGATCACCTCCATGCGGTCGAGCAGCGCCGGCGGGATATTGAGCGTGTTGGCGGTGCACACGAACATGACCTGCGACAGGTCGTAGTCGACCTCGAGATAATGATCGGCAAATGTATTGTTCTGTTCCGGGTCCAGCACTTCCAGCAGTGCGGAAGCCGGATCGCCACGGAAATCCATCGCCATCTTGTCAACTTCGTCGAGCAGAAACAGCGGGTTGCGCACACCCACCCGGGTCATGTTCTGGATGATCTTGCCCGGCAGGGAGCCGATGTAGGTGCGCCGGTGACCGCGGATTTCGGCCTCGTCGCGCACGCCGCCCAGGCTCATGCGCACGAATTCGCGATTGGTGGCCCGCGCGATCGACTGCCCCAGTGACGTCTTGCCGACGCCCGGCGGCCCCACCAGGCACAGAATCGGGCCCTTGATCTTCTTCACCCGGCTCTGCACGGCCAGATTCTCGATGATGCGCTCCTTGACGCGCTCCAGCCCGTAGTGGTCCTCGTCCAGGGTCTTCTGCGCCAGCTTCAGATCCAAACGCGCGCGCGAGCGCTTCTTCCACGGCACATCCACCAGCCAGTCGAGGTAATTGCGCACCACCGTGGCCTCGGCCGACATGGGGGACATGGACTTGAGCTTGTTGAACTCGGTGGTGGCCTTTTTCTTGACCTCCTTGGGCATGCCGGCCTTTTCGATCTTGTCTTCCAGCTCGTCCAGATCATTGGGCGCATCCTCGATTTCGCCCAGCTCCTTCTGGATCGCCTTCATCTGCTCATTGAGGTAGTACTCGCGCTGGGACTTCTCCATCTGCTGCTTGACCCGGCCGCGAATGCGCCGCTCGATTTGCAGCACTTCCATTTCCGCGTCCGTCTTGGCGATGACGTGCTCCAGGCGCGCGTAGGCGTCCGCCATTTCCAGCACGTCCTGCTTCTCGCTCAGTTTCAGATTCAGGTGCGCGGCGATGGTATCGGCCAGGCGCCCGGGTGCATCCATGCTGGACAACGACGGCAGCAGCTCCGCCGGCACTTTCTTGTTGAGCTTGACGTAGGACTCGAACGTAGCCACCGCCGAGCGCATCAGGGCATCCGTCTCCGGGCCTGACGGCTCGTCGTCGGCAATCGCCTCGTGGGCTGCGGCCAGGCCGTTGTGTCCGCTGTCCAGTTGTTTGATGCGCGCACGCTCACTGCCCTCCACCAGCACCTTGACCGTGCCATCGGGCAACTTCAGCATCTGCAGAATGCTCGCCAGCGTGCCGACGCTGTAGATGTCCTTTTCGCCGGGATCATCAGTCTCCGCCGCGCGCTGGGTGACAAGCAGTATCTTCTTGTCCTCGGACATGGCCGCTTCCAGGGCCGCGATGGATTTCTCACGTCCCACGAACAGCGGAATGGCCATGTGCGGAAAGACCACCACATCGCGCAGCGGCAATACGGGAACCAGGCTTTGTTCGGTCATTCGACCCTCATCATGAAAAAGGCCGACACGGGCGCCGGCCGTAAAACAATTCGGAGCGTATCTGGTTCATTTGCGTAATGATACGCACAGATTACTGCACCAGTGACGCCATGGCCCTTATGTGCGGTCACAGGGGGTATTTTTCAAATACAGGCGAAACCATGCGCAATGCGCTGCAGCGGCACACCGCTACGCCTAGGGGTGATTCGGCCCACCGGTACCGACCGCAGCCGCGGCTGGCTTCACGCGCCACTTGTCGACAGCCCGATTCTGCCGGGCCGTCAGGCTCCGGCGCGGCTGGCATCCGCATTTTCGTAGACGATATAGGGCTGTGCCTCGCCCCGCACCACGGCATCGTCAACCACGACACGGGAGACATTTTCCATGGACGGCAATTCGTACATCACGTCCAGCAGAATGTTCTCCAGAATCGTGCGCAAGCCGCGTGCGCCGGTCTTGCGCTCCATGGCGCGCTTGGCGATCGCCTGCAACGCATCCTCGCGCAACTCGAGCTCACAATCCTCCATATCGAACAGGCGCACATACTGCTTGGTCAGCGCATTCTTCGGTTCCTGCAGAATGGACACCAGCGCTGTCTCATCCAGCTCGCGCAGCGTGGCCACAACCGGCAGGCGACCCACGAACTCGGGAATCAGACCGTACTTGACCAGATCCTCCGGTTCGACCGTCGCCAGCACATCGCCCAGCTCGCGCTGCTCGTCGGCACTCTTGACCTCGGCGGAAAAGCCGATGCCGGAACGCCCGGCACGATTCTGTATCACCGTATCCAGGCCGGCGAATGCGCCGCCGACGATGAACAGAATGCCACTGGTATCGACATGCAGAAATTCCTGCTGCGGATGCTTGCGCCCGCCTTGCGGCGGCACCGAGGCGGTCGTGCCCTCGATCAGCTTCAGCAGCGCCTGCTGCACACCCTCGCCGGACACGTCGCGCGTGATCGACGGATTTTCCGCCTTGCGCGAAATCTTGTCGATCTCGTCGATATAGACAATGCCGCGCTGCGCCTTGTCGACGTCGTAGTCGCACTTCTGCAACAGCTTCTGGATGATGTTCTCGACATCCTCGCCGACATACCCGGCCTCGGTGAGCGTGGTGGCGTCGGCAATCACGAACGGCACCTCGAGCAGCCGTGCCAGCGTCTCGGCCAGCAGCGTCTTGCCGCAGCCGGTCGGCCCGATCATGAGGATGTTCGACTTCTGCAGCTCGACTTCCTCGTCGGCGGCTTCGGCATTGAGCCGCTTGTAGTGATTGTAAACGGCCACCGACAGAATCTTCTTGGCCGATTCCTGGCCGATGACGTAATCATCCAGCGTACGATTGATTTCCTGCGGCGTGGGCAGACCCCGCTGTGCCGGCCGACTGGCCAACTCCTCGCGCATGATGTCATTGCACAGGTCGACACATTCATCGCAAATGTATACCGACGGCCCGGCAATCAGCTTGCGCACCTCGTGCTCGCTCTTGTTACAGAACGAACAATACAACGTGCGCTGGGAATTGCTGCTGCCGCTGTTACTTTCGTCCGCCATGTCAGACCTCGTTAAACTGGTTCCCGAATCATATCAGGCTTGCAATCGTGCATTCATGCGACTGGTATCCGTCATTATCCGGACTGGCCCGCCATGGCCGCACGACTGCTCAGAACATCATCGATCACGCCGTATTCCTTCGCTTCCTGTCCGTTCATGAAGTAATCGCGCTCGGTATCCTGCTGAATGCGTTCCAGCGGCTGTCCGGTGTGGTACGCCAGCACCTCATTGAGGCGCTCGCGCGCGTAGAGAATCTCGCGCGCCTGGATTTCGATGTCGCTCTGCTGGCCCTGAAAACCGCCGGAAGGCTGATGCATCATGACGCGGGAATTGGGCAGGCAGAAGCGCTTGCCCGCCGCGCCGGCAGCCAGCAGCACGGCGCCCATGCTGGACGCCTGCCCCAGGCACATGGTGGACACGTCCGGCTTGACGAACTGCATGGTGTCGTAGATCGACATGCCGGCGGTAATGACACCGCCCGGCGAGTTGATATACAGCTGAATGTCCTTGTCCGGATTGTCCGACTCCAGAAACAGCAGTTGCGCGACGATCAGATTAGCCATCTGATCGTCGATGCCGCCAACGACGAAGACCACGCGCTCCTTGAGCAGGCGCGAGTAGATATCAAACGAACGTTCGCCGCGCGAAGTCTGTTCGACCACCATCGGCACCAGGCCGAGATTGCGTTCCGGGATGGGTGTGTTGTCTTGTGCCATATCGAGCTGCGCCTATGCGTCCTGTGCGTCGGGATTGAGCAATGTTTCCAGATCGACCTGTTTTTCCGTGACGGTCGCGTTTTCGAGCAGCATGTCCACCACCTGCTCTTCCATGACCATGGCCTGCATGCCCTGCATCAACTGCGGATTGGACCGGTAATACTGCTTCACCGCCTCGGCCTGGTCGCCGTAGTCGGCCGCCACTTCGTCCATTTTGGCCTCCAGACGTTCATTGTCCAACTCAATGCCACGTTCGCTGATGACCTCATTGATCAGCAAGCCGAGCGCCACACGGCGCTGTGCGTTGTCGCGCAGGGCCTCGTCAGGCAGCAGCTGGCGCGCCAGCTCCTCGTCATTCTGCGCCTGCTCCGGCATGCGTGCCATGGACTCCTTGCGCATGCGGTCGATTTCCTGCTCCACCAGCGCCTGTGGCACATCCAGCGGATTGGCCTCGTGCAGGGCGTCCATCACCTGCGTCTTGATGCGGGTTTCCACGGCGTTGGCGCTTTCCTTCTCCAGCGACTCGCGCACCTTGTCGCGAAAACTCTCCACGCCGCCTTCCTCGATGCCCATCTGCTGCAGGAAATCCTCATCCAGCTCCGGCAGCATCGGGGCGCTGACCTGCTTGACAGTGACATCGAAGGTCGCGGTCTTGCCGGCCACCTCGCTGGCACCGTAGTCGTCCGGGAAGGCGACCTCCGTCTGAAACTGTTCAGCGGCGCTGCGTCCGACCAGGGCACGCTCCAGATCCGGCAGGAAACGCTCGTCCCCCAGCGTCACCTCGATATCGTCGCCACTGCCGCCTTCAAAGGCCTCGCCGTCGATGCGGCCGACATAATCCACCACGACCTGATCGCCATCGCGTGATTCGCGCTCGACCGTCTCGAAGGTCTTGTGCTGTTCACGAATACGCTCCACTGTTGCATCGATGTCGGCTTCGGTGACCTCCACCTGCGGCTTTTCCACACTGATGTCATCCAGACCCTGCAGGGCAATGTCCGGATACACCTCGAAACTGGCGACAAACTCCAGCGGTTCGTTCGTCTTGACATCGCCCACATCCAGTTGCGGCTGACCAGCGGGCGACAATTCGGCCTGCTCCAGCGCCTCCGGATAGACCTCCTGGATCAGTTCGCCGGCGGCTTCCTGGCGTGCCCGCTCACCATAGCGCTGGTACAGCACCTTCATCGGCACCTTGCCCGGCCGGAACCCGGGAATCTTGGCGTGCCGCCCCACGCGACGCACCTTGGCCTCCACCGCACTGGCAATCTGCTCCGCCGGGATCGTCACCGTCATGCGACGACTCAGACCACCCGGATTTTCCACCGAAACGTCCATTGGCTACCTCGAAAGCTGCTGCTGAAACCTGGCAAAGAAACCACCCCTGCATCAGGATGGCCAAAGTGCCGATGCATGATTATAACAAGCGCGCCGGTGCGCAAGTTGCATGAAATGGACTCTGCGAGCCACAATTTCAAGTGGCCAGCACGAGATCCCCCACAAATCGTCGTTGCGCGCAGCGTCTATCGCAGAACTACAGTGCAAATGCATTGCAGCACTCGCAATCCCCGCGCGCGAGCAGCTAGAATACAACGCGTACGCTCGGCGCGGAACCTGCTGTTGCGCCGCCTGCGGGACACGGCTCGCGGCCGTGCCCAACGCGGGCTGACAACAGACTGCAGCCAGAGGTCGCATCATGCGTCATTAACAGATAGAATCTGCCCCTTGGCCGGGGCATGGCGCAGTTTGGCAGCGCGTCTGCTTTGGGAGCAGAAGGTCGCAGGTTCAAATCCTGCTGCCCCGACCAGCGCCAGTCATGGCTCTGGCCATGCGTACGGCTGATTTCGTGCAGCGCCTGTAGCTCAGGGGATAGAGCAACGGCCTTCTAAGCCGTCGGTCGCTGGTTCGAATCCAGCCAGGCGCGCCAGGCGCACAGGACAACGTGTTTTTCGGTGGTGGACGTAGCTCAGTCGGTAGAGCCCCGGATTGTGATTCCGGTCGTCGTGGGTTCGAGTCCCATCGTCCACCCCACCCTTTCGGTACAGGCATTGCCACAGCAGCAAGCAAAGGGGTAAAGTACCCGCCCTTCATTGCAGCTGCACAATAATGGGCCGCTAGCTCAATGGTAGAGCAGTAGACTCTTAATCTATTGGTTGAAGGTTCGAGTCCTTCGCGGCCCACCACCCTTTCATCAATCTGTGACGGAAATTCCGGATCCGGCTTGTCGTACGACAGCCTGCGCCACAGGATTGCGCAGATACCCGCTCGGTCATCACACTCCCCGCCCGCACGAGCCGATCGCATACGGCATATACAATGTAATGTCAGACAGCACCCGGGCGCATACCCACAACCCGCGCGCCGCTCTCCTCCGGTGGTCGGCCTGCACCGGTGACGAGTCTTCGACGTCTGCGGGTGCAGGCATGGCGGATTATGCGGTTCGGACGGATGCGTTCGTCTCCGGCAGGCTTCCCGACAACAGGTGGCGAACGCCGCGACGGAGATGGCGGCCGGGGCGCACCGTCGGCCCATTGCTCGTCCATGAGCGGCAGAACGACAACATCGCCCAGCGGGCGCATGCCGCCGAGCACTGTACGGCGCACCGGGCGCGCAATCAGGCGATCATCGGTGTAAAGACCCGCCACCATACCGGTGCCCATGAACATGGGCAGTGCCGGTGCACGCTGGCCAGCCCCAGATTGAAGCCGTGCGCGGTTACCGGATGCATGCCGACCGCGGCATCGCCGATCAGGGCGAAACCGGGGCCGGCGAAGCGTATCGCCCAGGTGCCGACCAGCGGATAGGCGTGCCGGGTGCTGGCGAGCTACCTGCTGCGCAGCGTCGCCATGTGCTTCGATGCCTGTCTGGATGCCGGCACGCCTGCCAAACGCTACTCGCGCGTCACCTGACAGGGGCAATACAACCGCACGATGCCCGCGGCACCTTTCCGGCGGCAACCGGCCCGGTTGTTATCATAGGTCTTTCGACAATCCCGGAGGCCGGACCATGAAAGCTGCCGATCTGTTTGTGCGCGCGCTGGAAGAAGAAGGTGTGGAATACGTGTTCGGTGTGCCGGGCGAGGAAAACCTCGATCTCGTGGAGGCCCTGCGCCAGTCGAGCATCGACCTGATCATCACGCGGCATGAACAGGCGGCCGGCTTCATGGCGGCGACCTGCGGCCGGCTCACCGGCAAGCCCGGCGTGTGCCTGTCGACACTCGGACCCGGCGCCACCAACCTGGTCACGGCGGCGGGCTACGCCCAGCTCGGCGCCATGCCGATGGTCATGATCACGGGGCAGAAGCCGATCCGCAACAACAAGCAGGCACTGTTCCAGATCATCGACGTAGTCGACATGATGCGGCCGCTGACCAAGTTTACGGAAAGCATTCCCCACGGCGATGCCATTCCGTCCCGGGTGCGCGAGGCCTTCCGGCAGGCCGAGGAAGAGCGACCCGGCGCCTGTCATCTGGAACTGCCCGAAGACGTCGCCCAGGATCACTCCACCATGCCGGTGGTCGAGGCCAGCTATACGCGCCGCCCCATCGCCGAAGACAAGGCCATAAACAAGGCGCTGGCCGCCATGCGCGCCGCGCGCAATCCGCTGCTGCTGATCGGCGCCGGCGCCAACCGCAAGCTCACCCGCAAGATGCTGGCGAAATTCATTCTCAAGCTCGGCATTCCGGCAGTGACCACGCAAATGGGCAAGGGCGTGGTGGATGAATCCTCCGAATACGTCATCGGCAATGCCGCCCTGTCGTCCGGCGATTTCGTGCACCGCGCGCTCGACAAGGCCGACCTGGTGCTCAACATTGGCTACGACCCGGTGGAAAAACCGCCGTTCTTCATGCGCCCCGGCGGCGCCGAAGTCATTCACGTCAACTTCAATTCGGCGCGCGTGGAGCCAGTATATTTCCCGCAGATCGAACTGGTGGGTGACATTTCCAATACACTGTGGCGCCTGCAGGATCAGATCGAGCCACAGCCGCACTGGAACTTCGAGCCCTTTCACGCCATCCGCCGGGCGCTGGATGCCCACATCAGCGAGCTGGAAGCCGACGACCGCTTCCCGATGCTGCCGCAACGACTGGTCTACGAAGTGCGCAACGTCATGCGCGGCGAGGACAACATCGCGCTCGACAATGGCATGTACAAGATCTGGTTCGCGCGCAACTACCCGGCCTTTCACCCCAATTCCGTCCTGCTGGACAACGCCCTGGCCTCCATGGGTGCCGGCCTGCCCTCCGCCATGGCGGCACGCATGGTTCACCCGGACCGGCGCGTACTGGCCCTCTGCGGCGACGGCGGCTTCATGATGAATTCACAGGAAATGGAGACCGCCGTGCGGCTGGGCCTGGATCTGGTCGTGCTGATCGTCAACGACGACGCCTACGGCATGATCAAATGGAAACAGCAGGAAATGCAGTTCGGCGACTACGGCCTCGACTATGGCAACCCCGATTTTGTCACCTATGCCGAATCCTACGGCGCCCATGGCCACCGCGTGAGCGCCACCGACCAACTCCGGCCGCTGCTGGAGCAGTGCTTCGAAGCCGGTGGCGTCCATCTTATCGACCTGCCGGTGGACTACAGCCAAAACCTCCGCATTCTCAATGAGGACATTCAGCGCCTGAGCCGCGACCTGTGATGCGCCCACACGCTTCGTTCCGCAGCCGCGGTGCCGCCACACCCGTTGCATCTCACGTAGGTCGGGATCGACCGCAGGTCGAACCCGACGTGACAAGGCCGGAATGGCCCGCCACGTCAGAGCTGTCGGATCCGGCTGACGCCGGTCCCGACCTACGCGCTTCGTTCTGCAGACGGGATGGCCGCCACACCTGTTGCATCTCACGTAGGCCGGGATCGACCGCAGGTCGAACCCGACGTGACAAGGCCGGAATGGCCCGCCACGTCAGGGCTGCCGGGTCCGGCTGACGCCGGTTCCGACCTACACGCTGACAACTCAGCTCAGCCGCGCGATTGTACATGTCTCATCCGCTTGCATCCTTGATGCAGGAAATGGACACGGCCATGTGTTTCGGGACATGGTGGGCGATGGTTGCGGCAAAAAGGATGCGGAGGTGCGTGACATGCTGATCAAGGAATCCAGACAGGTATCCCGCTGGCGTCGGCCGAAGCGCTTCCCTGTACCTTCCCTGCGGCGCGCCGGCAACGGCATTCAGCAGGGCCGCATCTGGCCCGAGCCCGAGAACGCCCGCCACACGCAGCAACTGCAGGTCTATCGCTACGACCCGGAATCGGAGCAGGGCCCGCATATCGACACCTACACCATCGACCGGGATGCCTGCGGGCCGATGGTGCTGGATGCGCTGATCCACATCAAGAACAACATCGACCCGACGCTGACGTTCCGGCGCTCCTGCCGCGAGGGCGTATGTGGTTCCTGCGCCATGAACATCGACGGCACCAACTGGCTGGCCTGCACCCGCACGCTGGAGGAGGTCGGCGACACCTTCACTGTCTATCCGCTCAACAATCTGAATGTGGTCAAGGATCTGGTCGGCGATCAGCGCCATGCCTTCGCCCAGTTCGAGTCCATCCAACCATGGCTGCAGACTGACACACCGGCACCGGGCGGGCGCGAAAGACTGCAGTCGCCGGAAGAAAGGGCACAACTGGACGGCGACTATGAATGCATATTGTGCTTCTGCTGCACCTCCGGCTGCCCGAGCCACTGGTGGAACGGCGACCGTTTTCTGGGCCCGGCCACCCTGCTGCAGGCGCATCGCTGGCTGGTCGACAGCCGCGACGAGGCCACCGAACAGCGCCTGGATTCACTGGAGGATGCCTTCAAACTGTATCGCTGCCACACCATTCTCAACTGTACGCGAACTTGCCCCAAAGGCCTGAACCCCGGCAAGAAGATCGCCGAAATCAAGCTCATGCTGCAACAGAGGCGGGGCTAGACCATGCAACGCGCCGCCCCGCCCCGCTCGCCCGATATCGGCATCTACCGACCGCAACTGACCTCGGTACTGTCGATCGCCCACCGTGTCAGCGGCGCCTGGCTGGCGCTGGGTGCCATCGTATTGGTCGCCTGGCTGGTGGCGGCCGCGGCCGGCGGCACTACCTTCGCGGCATGGCAGGGTTTCTTCGGTTCGTGGTTCGGCCTGCTGTTGCTGCTCGCCTGGACCTTCGCCCTGTACTACCACCTGTGCAACGGCATCCGCCATCTGGGGTGGGATCTGGATTACGGTTTCGAGCTGGTCAACATCTATCGCACCGGCTGGGTCGTGGTGTTCGCCAGCATCACCCTGACCATACTGACCTGGCTGCTCGCCGTACTGCTGTAGGATAGACCCATGTCCCAATGGCAGCGCAATGACCCCTTGCACCGCCCGATGCCGGACGCGCCGACCGGCTACACCGGTTTTCTGCGGCGTGCCCGCGGGCTCGGCGCGTCGAAATCCGGCGCCGGGCAGTGGTGGCTGCAACGTGTCACAGCCGTTGCTCTGGTGCCGCTGATCGTATGGCTACTGGTCGGTCTCGTCGCCCATGCCGGCGCCGAACCGGCCGCGTTTGCCGACTGGCTGAGCCAGCCATGGACCGCGCTGCCGCTGATACTGCTTTTGTTCGCGTTGTTCATGCACACGCGACTGGGCCTGCAGGTCATCATCGAGGATTATATCCATCACGACCGCTGGCGCTTCTTTCTGGTCGCTGCCAATACGCTGATCTGCTACGGCCTGTTGGCAGCGGGCGTATTCGCCGTAATCATCCTTGCTGTTTGAGGAGTCCTTCAACATGAGTCAAAACAGTTTCAACACCCGCGACACGCTCACCGTCGATGACCGGGAATACATCATCCACCGTCTGGATCGTCTCGAAGGCACGGCGAAACTGCCCTACAGCCTGAAAGTGCTGCTCGAGAATCTGCTGCGCAACGAGGATGGCAAACAGATCACGCAGGAGCAGATTAGCGCCCTGGCCGGCTGGCAGGCCGACAACGTGCCCGTGCAGGAAATCCAGTACACGCCGGCGCGCGTGCTCATGCAGGATTTCACCGGCGTGCCCGCAGTGGTCGATCTGGTCGCCATGCGCGATGCCATCGGCAATCTGGGCGGCAAGGCGCCGCAGATCAACCCGCAGATTCCCACCGAACTGGTCATCGACCACTCCGTGATCGTCGACAGCTTCGGCCGGCCTGATGCCTTCTTCACCAACGCGAAGAAGGAATTCGAGCGCAACGCCGAGCGCTACCAGCTGCTGCGCTGGGGTCAGAACGCCTTCGACAACTTCCAGGTGGTACCGCCCGACACCGGCATCTGCCACCAGGTCAATCTGGAGTATCTGTCACGTACCGTGTTCACCCGCGACACCGACGAGGGCACGCTGGCCTACCCCGACACGCTGGTCGGCACCGACTCGCACACGCCCATGGTCAACGGCCTCGGCGTGCTCGGCTGGGGCGTCGGCGGCATCGAGGCCGAGGCGGCCATTCTCGGCCAGCCAATCAGCCTGCTGATGCCGGAGGTTGTAGGCTTCAAGCTCACAGGCGAGCTGCAACCGGGCACCACCGCCACCGATCTGGTGCTGACCGTGGCCGAGCTGCTGCGGCGCACCGGCGTGGTCGGCAAGTTCGTCGAATTCTTCGGCGAAGGCGTGGCCAATGTGCCGCTGGCCAACCGCGCCACGATCGGCAACATGAGCCCGGAATACGGCTCCACCTGCGCCATCTTCCCGATCGACGACGAAACGCTCGACTATCTGCGCCTGACCGGGCGTGACGAACACCAGATCCGTCTGGTCGAAGCCTATGCCAGGGAGCAAGGCATGTGGCACGACCCGAGTCGCGAGCCCGAGTATTCGCAGGTCGTGGAGCTGGACCTGGCCACCGTGGAGCCCTCCATCGCCGGGCCCAAGCGCCCGCACGACCGCATTCCGCTCAAGGCCGCGCCGGGTACGATCAGTGCCCTGATGGCCGGCGAATCACAGCAGGAGGCCCTGGAATCCGGTCTGGACGCCGCCTCGGCTGAATCCTTCCCGGCCAGCGATCCGTTTACCGTCTGCCGTGACGAACCCGGCGATCAACCCCGGGCCGCCATTACGGGTGAATACCCCTGGCCGGACAATCCCGCCACCGTGACCACGCCGGACGGCGAGCAGTACGAAATCGACAACGGCGCGGTCGTCATCGCCGCCATCACCTCGTGCACCAACACGTCCAACCCGTCGGTCATGATCGGCGCCGCGCAGCTGGCGAAAAATGCCGTCGAAAAAGGCTTGCAGGTCAAACCCTGGGTCAAGACCTCGCTGGCGCCCGGCTCGCGCGTGGTCACTGACTACATCGAAAAAGCCGGCCTCATGCCGTATCTGGAAAAGCTCGGCTACCATCTGGTCGGCTACGGCTGCACCACCTGCATCGGCAACTCCGGGCCGTTGATCCCGGAAGTCAGCGACGCGGTACAGGCCAATGACCTGACCGTATGTTCGGTACTGTCCGGCAACCGCAACTTCGAGGGCCGCATCCACCCCGAAAGCCGCATGAACTTCCTGACGTCCCCGCCACTGGTGGTGGCCTATGCACTGGCCGGCAGCCTGCGCATCAATCTTGCCTACGATCCGCTGGGCCATGATACCGACGGCAACCCAGTCTACCTGCGCGACATCTGGCCGGATGCCGGCGAAATAGAACGCACCATCACCGAAAACCTCAACGCCGACATGTTCACCGCCGGTTACGCCGATGTCTACGCCGGCGAGGAACGCTGGCAGGGCATGACCATTCCCGATGGCGACACCTTCGAATGGCAGCCGGAATCCACCTACGTGCGCCGGCCGACCTTCTTCGACGGCATGGGCCGCGAACCGGCACCACTGGCCGACATCGAAGGCGCTCGCGTGTTGGCCAAACTGGGCGACTCAGTCACCACCGACCACATCAGCCCGGCCGGCGCCATCGCCAAGGACTCGCCGGCAGGCCGCTATCTGCAGGAACACGGCATCGAGCCGAAGGATTTCAACTCCTACGGCGCGCGCCGCGGCAACCACGAAGTCATGATCCGCGGCACATTCGCCAATATCCGGCTGCGCAACCTGCTGGCCCCCGGCACCGAAGGCGGCTTCACCCGCGACTTCACCCAGACCGACGGTCCCGTCGCCACGATTTACGACGCTTCGGTGAATTACGCCAAACAGGGCACGCCGCTGATCATTCTGGCCGGCAAGGAATACGGCTCCGGCTCCTCGCGTGACTGGGCTGCCAAAGGTACGGCACTGCTCGGCGTGCAGGCCGCTATAGCCGAAGGCTACGAGCGCATTCATCGCTCCAACCTGATCGGCATGGGCGTGCTGCCGCTGCAATTCGCCGCGGGCGAAACGGCCGAATCACTCGGCCTGAGCGGTGAGGAGCACTTCGCCATAAGCGGCCTGGCCGACCAGACCGACATGCCGACGCAGCTGGATGTCACCGCCACGCGGGCGGACGGCTCGAATGTTGCGTTCCGGGCAGACGTACGCATCGACACACCGGCCGAGACGACCTACTACCGCCACGGTGGCATCCTGCAATACATGCTGCGTGAGCTGGCCGAACAATGATCGACCAGTCGGCGGGAGCGTTTGCACACAACGACGATTGACACACCGCAGCAGCGTCGACTTGCCCGAACCGGACAGTCCCATGATGCATAAGAATGCACCGGGCTCGAGGGCAAAACTGACATCCCGTTCACGTAGCCCGGGCCGATGCCAATCGGCCCGGGGCAAACCCATATCTTGCGCTGTTTACAGCTCCGCAGCAGTGCGAATCGTATCCCCACCGATCGGCGGCTGATGGATCGGCAGCAGACGCGGGAAATCGTGATACCCGGTTGCGCCCCTGCCACCGGCGGCCGGCACGAGCGGAATCGGCTCCGCTTGCTCCACGGCAGGGGGAAAACCCGGCTGCAGGGCGTCCAGAAGCTGTTTGAGTTCGGAGGCATCAAACCCGGCAGCTGCATCGACACAGTAATAGCCGAAAATCAGCTTGCCGGGACGTTGCCGGGCGTCGCCCGGGGGCACATCCCATAGCGCCTGGAAGGCGGCGCAGGGCCGGTCGTCGACCCGATAGAGCACATATTCGAACGTCGCCAGCGGCGTATCCAGCGTCCGCGGCTGTCCCCAGTCGTGCATGCCATCATCATTGACATGCCAGTCCGCGGTGAACCGGCGTAGGCGGTCGCCATGATAACGAATGCCGGCGTTGTAGCCGGTGGCATCGATGTAGATCAGCTCGGCCTGCCCGGCATCGCCACGCAGCAGGAGATAATCCTGGCGCTGGCTCGGGCCCGTGTAGCGCTGCCCGCCGACGACATGCAGCGGCGCCGACGACCCCACCATGAGATGCGGCCGGTCCGCCGGCACGGGCGACAGCATGCGTGCCTGCAGCCACGCACAACCGCCCAGAACCAGCGTCAACACAAGTGCCGCCAAACGGAGTACGCCCGGCGTCGTCCGGTAGGAGAGCTGATCGGCACGGTTTGCAACTGACATGAACATCAATGTCTCCGGCTCCGACTGCAGATGGCCGGCCATGTCAATATAGTACGCGACATGGCGCCACTGTACCTGCTCGACGCCGAACCGATATGCTGACACGGGCCATACAACCAAGGAGCATGGTCATGAGCTGGCAACCCTGCCCCGATCCGGTACCCGGCGATGCAGCAAGCGTCGACCAGATCGACACCGTCATCGTGCCGAGAGTCCGCGATCTCGGCGGCTTCGAAGTGCGCCGCGCCCTGCCCGGCCCCAGACGCGGCATGGTCGGCCCCTTCATCTTCCTCGACCAGATGGGCCCGGCCGAATTTCTGCTGCATGAAGGCATCGACGTCAGGCCGCATCCACACATCAACCTGGCCACGGTGACCTACCTGTTCGACGGCGAACTCACACACCGCGACAGCCTCGGCACCGAACAGGTGATACGCCCCGGCGCGGTCAACTGGATGAGCGCCGGCAGCGGCATCGTCCACTCCGAGCGCAGCGCGCCCGCAGTGCGCCAGCGCCCCGGCTCCCGCCTGTTCGGCCTGCAGACCTGGGTGGCCCTGCCGGCGGCGGACGAGGAATCCGCCCCGTGCTTCACCCACACACCCGCCACCGCACTGCCGCAGCTGGACGATACCGGCGTCAACGCCCGCCTCATTGCGGGCACCGCGTGGGGACAGACGGCACCGACCGAAACACGCTCGGACATGCTCTACGCCGACGTGGCCCTCGAACGCGGCGGCAAACTGCCCGTGGACGCCGCGCACGAGGAACGGGCGCTCTACGTCGTCGACGGCGAAATCAGCATCGACCAGGACCGCTTCGCCGCCGGCCGCCTCGTCGTGCTGCGCCCGGGATACCCGATCACCGTCACCAACGACGGCCCCCTGCCGGCACGCTGCATGCTCGTCGGCGGCGCAACCATGGACGGCCCGCGCTACATCTGGTGGAACTTCGTCTCCTCGCGCAGCGACCGCATCGAACAGGCCAAGGCGGAATGGAAAGCCGGCCGCTTCGACAGCGTACCGGGCGATGTCGAAGAATTCGTGCCGCTGCCGGACTCGATCGGCAAACCGGCGAGTTACTGAAGCGTGCCGTGATGACTCGTCATCACGTTCAACCACGCTGCGCGTGGTTGTCGAACCCACTTTTTCACTGTCGGGGGTTCGAATCGAGTCGTAATGAGGAGAGACGAGATACGCTTGGACTGGAGAATTCCTTACATGGAAATGGCGCGCCCGGGAGGATTCGAACCCCCGACCCCGTGGTTCGTAGCCACGTGCTCTATCCTGCTGAGCTACGGGCGCCTTGGGTCATTTCCCGCACCCCGTCGTGATGCGGTGCGCAATTCTAACCCATATGCATGGACGGATTCCAGCCTCGATAACTCGCCCCCACGTAGGAGCCGGCCCGCCGGCGACGAACCATCAACCATTCCAGATCCGGCGAATATCGCGTGCAGGCACGTTCCTACAGGCCACACCTCGCCCCACGTAGACATCATGGATTGACCTGCCCATCCTCAAGGTACGTGGGTTATCTTGAGGATGGGA
>Ga0079226_10000014_pt1 | contig 103869 bp, 109 predicted proteins | sample Poulit2014_FD_76345 | JGI IMG/M metagenome (GOLD analysis project Ga0079226, IMG submission 76345) | Agricultural soil microbial communities from Georgia to study Nitrogen management - Poultry litter 2014 | ecosystem: Environmental > Terrestrial > Soil > Agricultural land | place: USA...
AATGATAACAATACACCAAATAAAGATAATAATGCTACATCAGCTGATGAAACAAATGAAGAAGTTGTTAATCCTCCAACAGGTGATGATACTCCAATTGCATTGTATATAGGATTATTAGTCGCTTCAGTTGTAGGATTTGCTTTATTCAAATTCCGTTACGCACGTAACTAGATAAAGAAAAGGGTGTTCACATAAAATGAAGAAAAAATTATCACTTGCTTTAGCTATATTATTTACAATTTTTACATTGCCAATTAATGGAATATCAGTTAAGGCTAATGATAAGACATATGATAATATTGCTGATGGAACATACGATATTACAGCAAAGGCATTAAATGAAAAAGAGAATAAACCTTCCGGAGCTGCAAACTTTATAAATGAAGAAGCTAAATTAATAATTAAAGATGATAAAGCACAATTACAAATTACTGTGCCAGAAGTTGAGATAGCCTCTATTGATGGAATTCAAATAGAAAAGCAAGAGGCAAAAATTGAAAAGAAAGATAAATCAAAAGTTTATATATTCAGTTTAAAGAAAATAAAAAAAGAGTTAAAATCACAAGTTCAATATTCGGTTCCTATTATGAACATGGTACATGATGTGCCATTTCGTTTTATATTAGAAGATTTAGATAAACTACCAAAAAAACCTGTTATTGAAACAAAAGATGAAAAAAAAGAAGAAACAATTAAATTTGAAACCATCGAAAAAAATGATCAATCTCTAGAAAAAGGTCATACAAAAACAGTACAAGAAGGAAAAAATGGTCTAAAAGAATTAAGTTATAAAGTTACTTTTACTGATGGAAAAGAAACTCATCGTAAATTAATTGAAGAAAAAGTAATTAAAGAACCAGTTAATAAAATTGTTTTAAAAGGAACAAAAACAAACTCTGAGTCAGATAAAAATGACTCAAACAAAGAAGAAGCAGATAAATCAGATAAAAATGACTCAAACAAAGAAGAAGTAGATAAGTCAGATAAAGATGACTCAAACAAAGAAGAAGTAGATAAGTTAGATAAAGATGACTCAAACAAAGAAGAAGTAGATAAGTCAGATAAAGATGACTCAAACAAAGAAGAAATAAATAAGTTAGATAAAAAAAATCAAAAGAAAAATAAACAATTAGATCCCAAAAAATTAGCTAATGGAGTTTATGAAGCCAAATACTCTGTAGACTATGAAGGAGATGACTTTACAAACCACTTTGTCCAACCTGCTACAATTGAAGTTAAAAATGGCAAGGCATATTTAGAATTTAAGCATAAAGATACACAATTTATTAGTGGAATAACAAGACCTGATGGTAAAATAGAGGTTGTTGAAGAGGATGAATCAACACGTGTAGTTGGCTTTAATATAAATCCAGATTTATCAAAGCCTGTAAAAATTGGTTTGAAAATGTTTTACGGCCTAACACATGATGTTGACCTACGTATTGATGTAGATACTTTAAAATTTATTCAAGAAATACCAGATTCAAAAGAACCTAAAAAAGAACCTAAAAAAGAACCTAAAAAAGATACAGTAATACCCTATTCAAATGTCAAATCAAGTCAAAACAACAATAAAAAAGTAGAAGCTAGCATTAAAAATCTTCCAATACCTAGAAACGCATTTACAATAAACTTTTCAATTAAGCATGAAAATGGTAAAGATACATCAGTTGCTGATGAATTCTTTAAAAAGCCTGCTATGCTAATTGAAAAAGATGGCAATATGTATGCTCAACTAATAATTACTAATGGTAATATGGTTAAAAACTTAAAAACAGAGTACGGTGAAGTTAATATTCTTAAGGTAAATAAAGATGGTTCTATTGTTGTTCAATTTAAAGTTAAAAAAGACCTATCTAATATGAAACTTAAGATGTTGATTAGTGTTCCTGGTTTATACACAGCAGAACATGATGCAATTTTAGTATTTGACAAAAATTCTAAAACAGCAATAAAAGATAACGAATTTAGTTTACCTGGAAATGGAGACAACCCTAAATTATTATCTTTTGGAGCATTTATTAATTCAGGAAAAGGTTTTAATGGATTAAACTCATCTGGAAATGATTTATATCATAAATTTGGTAGTTTAAGTCAATCAAACGGAAGTCATTTTAGTGGATTCGGGTCTTCAAAAATGTCTACACCAAATTTAAATAATAAATTAGGCAATACAACTTCATCATTGGCAGACGGACTCGAGAAGCCAGAATTCGGTTCAGCTGGGTCTGATAGTCAAAATAATCAAGTCAGTTCTAATAATAACCCTAAAACTGGGGATACAAGCTTGATCTGGTTGTATGGAATTTTATTAGTCGGATCTCTAGCAATTTTGGTTGTAAAATTAAGACGTCGTACTATTTAAGTAAATATATTTAAAATTAAGTCTTACTACCTAAAATGTAGTAAGACTTAATTTTGATATAGACGATATTTTTGAAAGGTGTGCAATAAATTGAAAAATAAATGGATATTATTAGGGTTAATCATGAGCGTTTTTTTACTACTTACAGCATGTGGATCAACAGATTCTACAGTCGAATCAAAAGAAGAGAATGAAACATCAACTAATGCTCAAACATATGATAATGAGCATAGAATAGTTGCCACAACATATGCAATTGTTGAGTTTTTAGATGCTTTAGATTTAAGTGCTGTAGGAGTTCCAACAACTTATAAAGATTTACCTGAAAGATTTGCAGATGCAACTGAGGTGGGTAATGCAATGGATCCTGACCTTGAAACAGTCTTATCACTAAAACCAACAGAAGTCTTATCTGTTACTAATTTACAAAAAGACTTAGAAAAACCATTTACAGAGCACAATGTACCTGTTGAATTCCTTGATTTAGATACAGTTGAAGGTATGTTTAATGAGATTGAAAAATTAGGTGAAACATATGATCGCACAGAACAAGCAGAAGAGATTATTTCTGAATTTGATGATAAAATGGATGTTGTTGCAGAAGAAGTTGAAGGTAAAGATTCACCAAAGGTCTTAATTTTAATGGGTGTTCCAGGTAGTTATATTGTCGGAACAGAACATTCATACATTGGTGACTTAGTAAAACGAGCTGGGGGCGAAAACGCAGTTAAAGATCGCAAAGAAGATTTCATCTCCGCTAATACTGAATACTTGCAACAATTAGATGCAGATATTATTTTAAGAGCAGTTCATGGTGCACCTGATGATGTTGTTGAAATGTTTAATGAAGAGTTTGCTACGAATGACATATGGAAACATTTTGATGCTGTGAAAAATGATCGTGTATATGATTTGGAAGAAACGCTATTTGGAACAACAGCTAACTTAGCTGTAAATGAAGCAATAGATGAATTATTAACTATATTATATCCCGAAAATTAATTTGTTTAGGAATAGAGGTAGAAACGAGTGAACAAAACATATCTTAGTTTTATAGTTGTTCTATTGTTAATTCCTTTAACGGTAATTTATGCAGCAACTACAGGAAGTACTGAAGTTACAGTGCTTGAATTAATTAAAGGTTTATTTGTTAATGCAGATGACAATGTAGCAATTATAAAAGATTTACGTTTTCCAAGAATTATTATATCTTTATTTGCAGGAGCAACTTTAGCTGTTTCAGGTGTATTATTACAAGCAGTAATGCGTAATCCGCTTGCTGAACCTGGAATTATAGGTGTTTCTTCTGGAGCAGGTTTTGTTACAATTTTAATGGTGACTTTCTTTCCAACATTATACTTTTACACACCATTGTTTGCATTTATTGGTGGAGCATTAGCGTTCTTTTTAGTATTTACATTTTCATGGAAATCTGGGTTAAATCCATTAAGGATGATTTTAATAGGTGTTGCAATAAATGCTGTTTTTGTTGGATTAAGTGAATTGTTCACTTCAGGTGGAACAAGTGTAGTAAATGCTGTCTCGGTCACAACGTCGACATTATCGATGAAAACTTGGAACGATGTAAATATAATTGGAATTTATGGATCAATTGGTCTTATTTTATCAATTATTTTTTACCGCTATGCAAACCATTTAGGATTGCGCGATCAAACATTGAAAAGTTTAGGATTTAGAGTAAATCTTGCCCGTTTAATTTTATCAATTATTGCTGTGTTACTTGCTTCTATTGCAACAGCTATTGCTGGTATGTTTACATTTGTTGGATTATTAATTCCTCATATTGGAAGATCTTTAGTAGGTACAAATCATAAAGTACTAATACCATTTTCGGCATTAGCAGGTGCCTTACTTATTTTAATAGCAGATACATTAGGGCGTATCATTTTAGCTCCTATGGAAATACCAGCGTCAATAATTATGGCTATAATTGGTGGACCATTTCTCATATTCTTACTTAGAAAGAGTGATCGAATTTATGGAAATTAAAGATATATCATTTGCCTATGAAGATAATATTATGCGGCTTAATCATGTGAGTGGGAAAATTAATAAAGGTGAGATAACAACTATAATAGGTCCTAATGGCTGTGGAAAATCAACACTTATGAGTATTTTAACTAACAACAATTCACCTAAGGAAGGTAAGGTTATTCTTGATGGTAAAATATTAAATTCATACAAACCAAAAGAACTAGCAAAAACGTTAAGTGTAGTTTATCAAAAAAATAGCGCACCATCTGATATGACAGTTGAAAAATTAACCTATTATGGCCGTTTACCACACCGTAATACATTTTCACTTCAATCTGAGGATGATGAAAAACTAGTTAATTGGGCCTTAGAACGAACAGGGCTTTACGACCGAAGACATATGACAATTGATAGTCTTTCTGGTGGACAACAACAACGCGTATGGATAGCTATGGCACTTGCTCAAAATACACCTTTTTTATTTTTAGATGAACCAACTTCCAATTTAGATATTTATTATCAATATGAAGTGTTAGAATTAGTTAAACAATTAAGTGAAGACCATGGCTTGACGATTGTGATGGTTTTACATGATATTAACCAAGCAATTCAATATAGTGATTCAATTATTGCGATGAAAAAAGGTTCTATAATTGCTCACGGTCGACCTAATGAAATAATGACAGAACAATTAATTCATGATGTTTATGGCGTTCGTGTTAAATTAAAAGAAGACGAATTAGTTGGCAAATACATCATTCCTTTAGGAATTTAAAGAAAAAGAAGGTGATCGTAATGCAGAAAAATACAAACCAACCTAAGAATAAAATTGTATCGCGAATTGTTACGGTCGTTGCACTGTCTGTCTTTTTATATGCTGCATATGGATTAACAGATGTATTAATTGATTATTACAAAAATAGACAAATGATCGCTAATGTTCAAGAAATGTATTATGAAACAGAGATAGAGGAAGATCGTGCACCTAATGAAATCCGCTCTGGTTTTGATGAATTACTTAAACATAATAACGATGTTGTAGGTTGGATTACAATAGATGGTACACAAATTGATTATCCTATTTTACAGTCGACTAATAACATTGATTATTTAACAAAAGATTATAATAACCGAGAAACACGTGCAGGAAGTATTTTTTTAGATTTTAGAAATGAAATAGCAACTGAAAATAAAAATACAGTTGTCTATGGTCATAGAATGAAAGATGGTTCGATGTTTCAACATTTGACTAAATTCTTAAATGAAGATTTTTTGAAAAAGCATCAAACATTTGAATATGATACATTATACGATAGTTATGAAGCAGAAATATTTTCAGTTTATAATACATTGACCGATTTTAATTATATACAAACTGAATTTTCAGATGAAGCAAAATATGCTGATTTATTAGAGAAAATGAAAAATAAATCAAAATATCAAACAGATGTTGATGTAAATTATGATGATGAAATTATTACCTTATCTACATGTGATTATGTACTGGATGAAAATGAGGGAAGATTAGTCGTTCATGCTAAATTAACAAAAAAATAAACATCCATTTAGGATGTTTATTTTTATTTAATAGTATTTGCAATACGTTTATATACTCTGTCTCGGTCAAAGCCAACGCCCATAGGGTATTGTTCAATTAAATTATTGTCTTCATCTAAAAAATAAGTAAATGTAGAATGAATAAATTCTCCATTACCTGGATCACGATAAGCAAAACGTAAAGATTCAGCTAGTTTTTTTGTATCTTCTTCCGTTCCTGATAAAAATACCCATCCATCGTCAGGTTCTGTTACTTCAAATCTTTCTCCATACTCTCTTAATACCTCGGGAGTATCATGTTCTGGATCAATTGTGATGGTAACAAACTCAATTTTATCTCCAAAAATATCTTCTTCTATTAATTTATTACGAAGCTTAGACATTTCTAAAGAAGTTATTGGACATACATCAGGACAATTAGTATACATAAATTCAATTAATCGTGCTTTTTTAGGTTGATTCTCATAATCAAATGAATATTCTTCGTTAAAAGCAGTTTCCATAACGATATCATTTGGTATATTAGCAGTTCCAGGACGAACTACTTTTAAGTAATAAATACCTAAACTAAGACCAACTACAAAAAGTGCAATAAAAATAACATAGTATTTTTTCTTCATTATTTGTAAATCCCCCTTAGTCTTTAAAAGACTAAATATAAATTTATAATAGAGGGGAATAAACCCTCTATTATATTTACCATAATTTATATCCTTTAGCTCCTGGAGGTGCATTAATTAGAATATCTTTTAATGGTATTGTGTATGCAAATAAAATAAGTAAAATTGTAATTCCTATCCAAATTGGCCAATTTTCAAATACTTTTGGTGGTCTTTCAGCTTCGTTTGAAAGTTGTGCAATTGGGTAATCGACTTCTTTTTTAGGTGAGATGAAAGCAAGGTAGATAACAATACCAATCATCACTAACATACCTAAGAAAAGTATTGAACCTCCAACCGCTTGTGCAAGTTGATAGTACTCCCAGCTTGCAGTATCTGCATTACCTAAATAGTTGGAATATGCTGAACGACGTGGTCCACCAAGTAATCCTTGAATATGCATAGCTCCTGACATGATTGTCATTCCAATAACCCAGAGCCATGTTTGTAAGAGAGCAAATTTATTAGCTGCTTTTGTATAAGCTCTTCCACTAATTGTTGGGATTAACCAATATGCTGCTCCAAAGAAGGTTAAAATAACAGTTGTTGCAACAGTTAAATGGAAATGTCCTGTGACCCAAATAGTATTATGAACAACTTGGTTCATCTGGTTAGATGCATTAATAATTCCACCCGCACCACCTGGGATAAAAAATAACATTCCTAGGAAGGGAGCTAAGAAGCGTGCATCTTTCCAAGGCATTTTCTTAATCCAACCAAATGTTTTTTTAGCACCTAACTCGCGACCACGAACTTCAAATGTTGCAAACATTGAAAATGCGGTCATTAGTGATGGTATAACGACTAACATTGTTAAAATAACTTGTATAAACTTCCATAAAGGATCAATTCCAGGTTCCGTTAATTGATGGTGGAATCCAACTGGGATTGAAAAAAGTAATAACAATATGAAAGTAAAACGTGCAAGCGCATCTGAAAATATTTTACCTCCAATAATTTTAGGAATGATTGCATACCAAATCATATAAGCTGGTAATAACCAAAAATAGACTAATGGGTGACCAAAATACCAAAATAGTGTTCTACTTAAAAGTACGTTTACCGTTGGAACCCATCCAAGTGACCAAGGAATTAGTTGGAAAATAACTGTATATGCAACACCGATTGTTGCAATTTGCCACATTAACATTGTTATAACACCCATATAACTTAGTAAAGGTGTCGGTTTACCAGGATTTTCCTTTTTAAATCTAGCGTGACGTTTGAAAATAACAAATCCGTCAAACCATGTACCGACAATCAAAAGTGTTAAACCGATATAAAATAAAGCATGTGCTTGTAAAGGCGCATAAAAAGTAAATAAGACGGTTGCTTCATTCATTAAAATTAAAATTGTAGCAATAATTGTTCCGACAACCATTAACCAAAATCCAATCCACCCTAATGTAAGTTCTGTTTTATTATATCCGCCTGTTGTTTTTGCCTGAGCAGACATCATAAAACCTAAAATAAAGAATGTTGTCATGACTAGAGCAATTACGACACCATGAACAGTAAGTATTTGATAATAACTAATTCCTGCGGGTAATGTTAATTTACCTGAACGTTGTAGTGTTTGTAATAATCCAGCTGAAGCTCCAATAAATAATGCTATAAATGCAACTAACATATGTGCTCGAGTAAATCTTGCTTCTTTAGGATACGTTGTTTTAAATGATTTTATCATTATTCATACACCTCGATTGTTGCAGCCATTAAGTGGTGGCCGATTCCACAGTACTCATTACAAACTAGTGTAAATGTTCCTGCGTTTTTAAATGTGTTTGTATATGTACTAATATAACCTGGTTCTAACATCATATTAATATTAGTTCCAGCAATTTCAAAGCCGTGTATAACATCGGTTGCTGTTGCACTTACATGAACAGTAGCTCCTTTAGGAATTCGAATTGTTTTATCATCACTTCCAACATCATAATCAAATGCTGAGGCAACTATAGCCAATTGATATTCATTATCGCCAATTTCTACAAGACCTGGGTTATCAAATGGTGCTTGATCTCTAACTTTTTCTGGGTCTAAAGTCGTTGCACAACTTGGTGGCTGGTTTCCCATGTAAAATGCACTAATTCCAACGACTACTAGGAATAAAAGTAATGTAGCTGAACCTAAAAATAACCATATTTTTTCATACTTATGAATATGCATAATTATTCATTCTCCTCTCAATTTTAACGTGATACAAATATTGACCAAACACCAAACCAACTAACTAATAAAAAAGCACCAAGCAAAGATACTGAAATGAGAGTACCTTTTAAATTAGGCTCATTAGTTTCTTTATTATTTTTATCAGGCTCTGACATATTATCTCTCCTTTCATAATAGATAATTAAATTAAGCAAATTTAAAAATCAATTTGCATAACTAAAACTAAGTATAACGCAAAAAAACTTAATAAAATGAAGAGTTAAAAATAGTCACAATTTAGTCACATTTATTTAAAAAAAGGATAAATAAACTTTACTAACAATTTTATTATAAAAGTTTGTGTCTTTTTTGTGAATAAAAGTGTAGAAAAAATATGTAAAAATTTTTTATGTGATTTTTTGTAATAATATGAGTGATACTGTTATGTATTGAGATGTTAAGAGTTTATAATATATTCCATAGAATGCTGAAAAATTATTTTTTAATTTTTATATGTTATTATATAAGATAACTAGTATTAAAGGAGAGAACATGATGACAAGTGAGAAAGAATATCTTAATTTATGCAAATCAATACTTCATGAAGGTAATAAAAAAAGTGATCGAACAAATACAGGCACATATTCTAAATTTGGAAGTCAAATTCGTTTTAATTTAAGTGAAGGATTTCCATTACTAACTACTAAAAGAGTACCGTTTCGCTTAGTTGCATCAGAACTCTTATGGTTTTTAAGAGGCGATACAAATATTAGATTTTTATTAGAGCATAATAATCATATTTGGAACGAATGGGCTTTTAAAAAATGGGTAGAAAGCTCTGATTATAAAGGACCGAATATGGATGATTTTGGAAATAGATCACAAAGAGACAAAGCATTCAAATTAGAATATGATAAGCAAATGCAAATTTTTATAGATAAAATGTTAACAGATGATGCTTTTAGTGAGAAATTTGGTGATTTAGGATCTGTCTATGGCAAACAATGGCGTGATTGGAAAACATCAAAAAATGAAACGATTGATCAAATTAAAGAAGTTATCGAGTCAATCAAACATAACCCAGACTCAAGAAGACACATTGTTTCTGCGTGGAATCCAGAAGATATTCCAAACATGGCCTTACCACCGTGTCACACACTGTTTCAATTTTATGTAGCAGATGGAAAATTATCTTGTCAATTGTATCAGCGTAGTGCTGATTTATTCTTAGGAGTGCCATTTAATATTGCAAGTTATGCACTTTTAACTCACCTAATTGCTCATGAATGTAACTTAGAAGTTGGCGATTTTGTTCATACATTTGGTGATATACACATTTACACTAATCATGTGGAACAAGTGAAAACACAACTAAGTAGAGAAATAAAAGATTTGCCTAAATTAATTTTAAATAAAGATAAAAAATCTATTTTTGACTTTACAATAGATGATTTTACAATTGAAGGATATGATCCTCATCCAGGAATTAAAGCACCAATCGCAGTTTAATTTAAAAAAGGAGGAAAAAAATGATTTCTCTAATTGCAGCAATGGATAAAAATAACGTTATTGGTTATGAAAATGATATGCCTTGGAGCTTGCCAAATGATTTAAGACATTTTAAAGAAGTTACTTCTCACCATACAGTTGTAATGGGACGAAAATCATATGAATCTATTGGACGCCCATTACCTAATCGTTTGAATATTATTTTAAGTCGATCTGATTATCAAACACAGGACCAAGTCAAAGTAATTTCATCAATCGACGAAATTAAACAAATGGCAAAATCTGAAGAAGTATTTGTTATTGGCGGAGGTACGATTTATGAACAATTCTTACCTTTTGCAGATAAATTATATATAACTCGAATTGAAGCCGAGTTTGAAGGAGATACTTATTTCCCACAATTTGATCTCAAAGACTGGGAAGTTATTGATAAAAAACCAGGTATCGTTAATGAAAAAAATAAACACGATCATACATTTTATACTTATTCACGTAAACAAACCGAAACTGATTGACAAATGACTCGTTTCATTGTTTACTTAAGGTAATAAATTATAACTGAGAATGAAGTAATATCTTAGTTTATTGGAGGGATTTTTAATGGGTATTGGATCAATCGGTGTACCTAGTTTAATTTTAATCATTGTTGTGGCATTAATTATATTTGGACCATCTAAATTACCTGAAATTGGAAAAGCAGCAGGAAGTTCATTGAAAGAATTTAAAAATGCAACTAAAGGTCTAACAGATGATAATGAAACGGATGAGAAAAAAGAATAGATATAATTAAAGAATAAACAAAGGGTGTAGGGCGAAAGAATTACCTTATACCTTTTTTATTTGTTAGGAGTGGCAACATTGGCGAAAGATCTAGATAAAGAAATGGATTTAGTTGGTCATCTTACGGAATTAAGAAATAGAATTATTGTTACACTTATTTTTTTCGTAGTTTTTTTTATTATAGGATTTGTTTATATAAAAGACATTTATGGATTTTTTGAAGCGGATATTGATTTTAAATTAACTGTAACAGGTATTGCAGAAATTATATGGATTTACATAGCTATGGCAGGGATACTGGCAATTGTTGGTACATTACCTGTTTTAAGTTTGCAATTATGGATATTTATTAAACCAGGATTAAAAAAACATGAACGAAGAACATCATTAGCTTATGTTCCAGCAGTATTTATTTTATTTGTTGCAGGATTGATTTTTGGTTATATTTTATTTATTAATTTAATTGTCCCGTTTCTTTTATCACTAAATGATGGCATGTTTAATGAATTATTTACTGTAGATAAATATTTTAAATTTATGTTTAGAGTAATCATTCCATTTGCACTTTTATTTGAAATACCAATCGTAACTATGTTTTTAACAAGTCTAGGTATTTTAACGCCAGAATTTCTAAGGAAATCTAGAAAATATGCTTACTTAATTTTATTAATTGTTGGTGCATTAATTACACCTCCTGATATCTTCTTACAATTAATTGTTGCTTTACCTTTATTTATTTTATATGAAGTTAGTATATACTTATCAGCAATCGTTTATAGAAGAAAAATAAGAAGACATAAAGAATATATGGAGAATTAACGATAAATTAAAGAAGTTTTAATGAATTAATGCTACAATATATTCAGTTTAAGAATGTAAGGGGTTAAGATAATGAATAGACCAAATGATTTAATTTTACGTTCCACAACATCTTTAATTACTTTTATTTTATTAGGATTTGCAATTTACTTATTATTTGCAGGACATAATTCTCCAGGTGGAGGATTTGTTGGAGGATTAACAACTTCTGCGGCATTTTTATTAATGTATATTTCTTTTGGACAAAAAACAGTCGATAAAATTTTGCCGATAGATTTTATTATACTTGTACCAATTGGTTTGATGATTGCTTTATTAACTGGATTAGGTTCATTTTTGTTTAATGAATCATTTTTAACACAAACATTCGGTCACTTTAATTTACCTTTTTTAGGTGAAGTAGAATTAGCTACAGCAATGATTTTTGACATAGGTGTATTTCTTACCGTACTTGGAACAACTATGACTATTATTTTAACAATTTCAAATGATCAAAAGTAAATAAATTTTTGATTGATTAATAAATAAAGGATTGATCCCTTGAATTTAAATAATCCGTTTATATTAATTTTAAGTACAATTGTAGCAGCTATAATGGCTTCTACAATGATTTTTGTCAGAATGAAAGCTTCTAAGAAACCAACAACAGTAAAAAAAATAATACTTCCACCATTATTTATGAGTACAGGAGCACTTATGTTTTTGTTTCCTATGTTCAGATTAACTTTTTTAAATGTTATTGAAGCATTATTCGTTGGTGTTTTATTTTCTGTGTTTCTAATAAAATATTCTAAATTTGAAATTAAAAATAATGATATTTATTTAATACCATCAAAATCATTTATATTTATACTCTTCGGTTTACTAATTGCAAGAATTATATTTAAGTTAATCATCGGGAGTCAAATATCATTTGGTGAAACATCAGGGATGTTTTTCTTATTAGGATTTGGAATGATATTTACATGGAGAATAGTAATGCTATACAAGTTCCTACAAATAAAAAAAGAGTTAAATTTAAAAAACGTCAACCAAAATTAATCGGTTGACGTTTTTCTTTTAATCTTTTGTTGTTGCTTATATTTTTGCTCCCAATTTTGATTATATTCTTTTTTAGATAGTTTAAAATATTCTTCAAAAGGTGCAACATCTATATTTTTTTCTTTTAATGTTTTTCTTAAAAATTTGTGATCTCGTTTGGGTGTACCAACTATATAACCTTCGATTAAAATATCTCTAGTAATAACATCACTTTCTTTTAATAAAGCAATTTCCCCAACTTTACTAGCAATTGATTGTTTTGCTACATCTCTAAAAAGCTCTGGTACAGGTTGAACAAATTCTTCTAGTAATTCGAGCTCTTCTTCCTGCCACATATGTTTTGTCCGATTGATATAATGTAATTGCCAATCCATTTCAGATCTGCCGTCTTGTTTGGGTAATTGTTTTAAAAATTTTCTAAACATAAAAAATCCACCAATTGCTAAAAAGCCAATAAGAAAGAATCCCCAAAGGATTATAAAATATTCATAGATAAGACCCAAGTTAAACCCTACTCTCTTTTAATATTCGTTATATTCTATTATATGCATTCAAATCAATTGAAACAAGTAAGAAGAGTTATAACTGATTAGTTATAGTTTACTGATTAAATTAAACATATAACCAAATCAAATTAATGATTATTTGTATATAATATAGTTGAGTTATGGTTAAACATTTGTTTTATCTCATGTTTTCGTATAATATAAGTATTGAGAAGCAATATATGAATATTATTTAGAGCTATAAGTTTATTTATAGCTCTATAAACATGATATGAAAGGGGTAATAATATGAGTGAAGAAAAATCATTTCGTTCGAAGAAAAGCTTTGATTTAAATGGTAAGACGTATAACTATTTTGATTTAAAAGCGATTGAAGAGGCTGGACTTGGTAATGTAGACCGTCTTCCGTATTCAATTCGTATTCTTTTAGAATCAGTTATTCGTCAATATGATGGACGTGTTATTAAAGATGAACATATTACAGGGTTAGCTAAATGGGGAGAGGAAAATGATGGTGCAAATGATGTACCATTTAAACCTTCTCGTGTAATTTTACAGGACTTTACAGGAGTGCCTGCTGTAGTTGATTTAGCATCATTACGTAAAGCAATGGTAGATCTTGGTGGAGATCCAAGTAAAATTAACCCAGAAGTACCAGTTGACTTAGTTATTGACCACTCAGTACAAGTTGACCAGTATGGTAACCAAAATGCATTACAAGCTAACATGGATTTAGAGTTTGAAAGAAACGCTGAACGTTATCAGTTCCTTAACTGGGCACAAAAAGCGTTTAAAAACTATCGTGCAGTACCACCAGCAACAGGTATTGTTCACCAAGTAAACTTGGAGTATCTAGCAGATGTTGTACGTGCAAATGAAAATACAGATGGTTCATTTGAAACATTCCCAGATACACTTGTTGGTACAGACTCTCATACACCAATGATTAATGGTTTAGGTGTATTAGGTTGGGGTGTAGGTGGAATTGAAGCTGAAGCTGGAATGCTTGGTCAGCCTTCTTATTTCCCAACTCCAGAAGTAATCGGTGTTAAGTTTACAGGTAGTTTCCCTGAAGGTACAACTGCAACAGACTTAGCATTAAAAGTTGTTCAAGTTCTACGTGAAGAAAACGTTGTTGGAAAGTTTGTTGAGTACTTTGGTCCAGGACTTGCAGATATGCCACTAGCAGATCGTGCAACAATTTCAAACATGGCTCCTGAGTATGGTGCTACTGTTGGATTCTTCCCAGTTGACCAAGAATCATTAGACTACTTACGCTTAACAGGTCGTAGTGAAGATCAAATTGCTTTAGTAGAAGAATATTCTAAAGTAAATAACTTATGGTATTCATCTGATCAACCAGATCCAGAATATACTCAAGTCATTGAAGTAAACTTGGATGAATTAGTTCCTAACTTAGCTGGTCCTAAGCGTCCTCATGATAGAATTGAGTTAACTGATATGCAAGAAGAATTCAAAAAAGCTATTACAGCTCCAGAAGGTAACCAAGGATTTGGTTTAGATGCTTCTGAATTTGACAAAAAAGCAGAAGTAGAAGTAGATGGTAAAAAAGCGGTTATGGAAACAGGTGCAGTTGCAATTGCAGCTATTACATCATGTACAAACACATCTAACCCACATGTTATGCTTGGAGCAGGCTTACTTGCTAAAAAAGCACATGAATTAGGATTAGAAGTTCCAGCATATGTTAAAACATCACTTGCACCAGGATCAACAGTTGTAACGCGTTACTTAGATGACTCAGGACTTTCAGAGTACCTTGATCACTTAGGTTTTAACACAGTTGGTTATGGTTGTACGACATGTATTGGTAACTCAGGACCATTACGTCCAGAAATTGAAAAAGCTATCGTAGATGCAGATTTAACGGTATCTTCAGTTCTTTCAGGTAATAGAAACTTTGAAGGACGTATTCACCCGTTAACTAAAGCAAATTATTTAGCTTCACCACCACTAGTAGTAGCATACGCTTTAGCTGGTACAGTTGATATTGATTTAAACAATGATTCACTTGGTAAAGACAAAGATGGTAATGACGTTTATCTAAAAGATATCTGGCCAACAATGTCAGAAATCAAAGATGTTATTAACGATGTTGTTACACCAGAAATCTTCCGTTCAGAATATGATAACTTATTTGAATCTAATGAGCGTTGGAATGCAATTGAGACGACTAATGAGCCACTATATGAGTGGTCAGAAGACTCAACTTACATTCAAAATCCGCCATTCTTTGAAGGGTTAACTCCTGAAACAGAAGATATTAAGCCATTAAACAACTTAAAAGTATTAGGATACTTTGGAGATTCAATTACAACAGACCATATTTCACCTGCTGGAGCAATTGCAATGGATATGCCAGCTGGTCAATATCTACAAGAAAAAGGTGTTACACCACGTAACTTTAACTCATATGGTTCACGTCGTGGTAACCATGAAGTAATGATGCGTGGAACATTTGCTAACATTCGTATTCGTAACAAAATTGCACCAGGTACAGAAGGTGGCTACACAACTTACTGGCCAACGAATGAAGTCATGCCTATTTATGACGCAGCAATGAAATATAAAGAAGATAACACTGGTTTAGTAGTTATTGGTGGTAAAGACTATGGTATGGGATCAAGTCGTGACTGGGCAGCTAAAGGATCAGATCTATTAGGTGTAAAAGCAGTTATTACTGAAGGTTATGAAAGAATCCACCGTTCTAACTTAGTTATGATGGGTGTTATGCCTATGGTATTTGCTAATGGTGAAAGTGCAGAGTCACTTGGTTTAACTGGTGAGGAGTCATTTGATATTCAAGTTGACGAATCATTAGAACCAAATAGTGCAGTACCAGTTGTAGCAACTGATAAAGACGGTAAAGAAACTAAGTTTGATGCAATTGTTCGTTTTGATAGTGAAGTAGAAATGGACTATTACCGTAATGGTGGTATCTTACAAATGGTATTAAGAGAGCGTCTAAAATAATTAAAATTAAGCCCTCCACATTAATGTGGGGGGTTTTTTAATTCAAAAAGGATTACTTTTTTAAAATATATGATATTATAAAAATAAAGGAGTTAAATATATGAAGACTGTTGAAACTAAAATTGAAGTAAGATATCAAGAAACTGATCAAATGGGTGTTGTTTATCATGGAAATTATTTAGTGTGGTTTGAGATTGGTAGAACGAAATATGTAGAAAGTTTAGGTCTAAAGTATACAGAATTAGAAGGTTTAGGTTATTATTCACCAGTAATTGATATAAATATTCATTATAAAAAACCATTAACTTATGGTCAAACAGCTACAATAAAAACCTCTTTAAAAAGTTATGATGGTATTCGAACAGTTTATGACTATGAAATTTTTGATGAAAAAGGTAATTTAGCTGTAACAGGAAATTCTACCCACGCAGTTGTTAGAAAAGATAACTTTACACCTGTATTAATGCGTAAAGTATACCCACATTGGCATCAAGCTTTTATCGATCAAACGCCAGAGGATTAATAAATGGCTTTTGGATTAACTAAAGAAGAATTAAATAATTGGAAAAAGCAAGTTCATGAAAATAAAATTGCTATTATTACACATTATTGGAGAGATGATCGATTTCCTGAAGCTACTTCAGTCACAAAAATTGGTTGTGCTAATCTTGATAAATTAATTAAATGGGGCAAAAAATACGGTTTAAGAGCTGAATGGATTGATTATAAAGAAAACTATCCTCATTTTGATGTCTTTGGTAGAAAACAAGTAGAGATATTACTAGATGAAAAAAAGTTTGATCAAATTAAAAAATTCAATTTAAAAACACACAATTAACTTATTATAAAAGTTAATTGTGTGTTTTTATTGATAAATAAATTCAGGTTCATTTAATTCTTGATTAAAGTCAATATATAAATCATGTTTTTCAAAATACCATTTATCTTCTTGTTCTATATAGAAGGTCAATTTGTCTATCTCTTTCTTGGCGTAAATATCATTAGGCTCTTCAAGACTGATGCCTAATGAGAAACCTGGAACCAAACCACCAACACCACCATATCTAACAAAAAACCTCAAACTAGTATTTTCAGTTATTTCATATTCGTTCTCATACCATTTTACTGCTTCTTTTGTGATATCTAGTTTCATCTGATTCACTCCTAGTTTTATTTAGTTGTCTTGTCTTTATTTGGTTTATCAGGTACAACATCGACTCCTCCAGGGTGAAAAGGATGACATTTACTAATTCGAATAATCGTTAAGTAAGTTCCTTTTATTGCTCCAAATCTTTGATATGAAATTAAACTATATTCAGAACATGATGGATAAAATCTACACGAAGGTGGTTTATATGGACTGATTGCTTTTTGATAAAATTTTACTAAAGCAATAAATATATGCTTCATAGTTAATTCCTCTTTTTAATTAATTTTTACTTTTATCAAATTTTATAGTCGCAATGGCGTTGTGCAAATGAATAGATTCTTCGTTTTCACAAGTCACTGAAAATGTTTGAATATAAGGTAATTCATATAAATTAGCAGCAACAAGTCTCACTACGTCTTCAACAAATCTTGGATTTTCATATGCTGTTTCTGTTACGACTTTTTCATCTGGTCTTTTTAATACTGGATGGATTTTTGCACTACTACTAGATTCTGCCGCTTCTAATAAGTCTTTTTTCCAATCATTAATTGTTTCATTAAAATCTTCATTAAAAGTAACATTCATTTTAACATTTCCGCGTTGACTGTGAGCACTATACTCACTTATTTCTTTTGAACAAGGACACAATGTAGTAATCACAACATTCATCCCAGCATTAATTGTATAATCATGGTCATTTTTATAAGCAATATCTAATGTCACATCAGAATGATTCATTCCTGGAGATTCTGAGTTTGGTCCTCGACGTTTATAAAACCATGGAAATGAAACATTAGTATAGACCGTTTCTTGTTCCAATCGATCTTGTAAGTCTCTTGAAAAATCTAATAATGTTTTAAAATCTGCTCGGAGACCAACATCTTCATAAATATTAATTTGTTCTAAAAAGCGACTCATATTAGTCCCTTTACTATACTTATCGATATTTGATGTTAAATCGAAAGTCGCTATTGTAGTTTGAGTAGTAGGATTTAAAGTACTATTTACTGTAATAGGGTACTTGACATTACTGATACCTACTGAATCTATATCAAATAAAAAATCTTTTTGTTCACTTTGAATATCTGCCATATCTTTTTTCTCACTCGGTTTAGTTTTAGGACCGGGTTCTACAGAACCAAAAATCGAATGACGTTCTTTTTGATTCGGTAGTTTATTTTCTATCTTATTAGTCATAATTATCTCCTTTAAAATCATTATTCAATTATTAGCTAAATAAAGTATATACGATAACCTAAATAATTATCAATCAATTAGATTAGTATACGTTATAACCATGTGATTTTCGGTTCTGTTTTATTAATAATTCGCTTAATATTATCTTTATGTCTTATGCAGATAAATAAAGTTAAAATTAAGATCACAAAAAATAAAAATAAATCAGCGATAAAATAAGCAACAATTGAAGCAATAATACCTGTTAGCATTGATGATAAAGAAACATATTTAGTTAAATATAAAATTATAATAAATGTACCTAAAGCAATCAAAAACATGATCGGATTTACCCCTAAAATTATTCCTGCTGAAGTAGCAACAGCTTTACCACCTTTAAAATTAGCAAATAAAGGAAAAGTATGGCCAATAACAGCAAATAATCCTACGAGTAATCTAGAAACATCAATATCAACATATAATGCCACTACTAGGGGAACAAGTGTCGCAATCGTCCCTTTTAAAATATCTGCTAAAGTAACAATAATACCTGCTTTTGTGCCTAAAACTCTAAATGCATTTGTAGCACCTAAATTACCACTACCATGATTTCTAATATCAATTTTTTTACTTATCTTACCAACGATTAAAGCAGAAGGTATAGAGCCAAGTAAGTAAGCTATAATAATAAACAAAATTGTGTACATAATGTTCCTACTCTCATTATTTGATTTCCTTTTAATTTTATCATATTTAAGATAATTTATACATTAGACTTACTAGTTTTTAACAAGAAGCTTAATATAGATACCGTTTTGCTGATAATTATGATAGTATGAAATTAGAGAGTTGTTGGAAATTTTAATTAGGGGGTTATTTTATGTCGTGGGAGAATCCTTCAAATGAACAAATAAAAACACTTCTTGAAGAATCAGAAACTATTGCCGTTATAGGATTATCTGATAATCCTAATCGAACGTCATACCAAATAGCAGAAGCTATGCAAAAAAGTGGTTATAAAATTATTCCTATTAATCCAAAAATAGATGAAGTTTTAGGGGAAAAATCTTTTAATTCACTCAAAGACGTTAATCAATCAATTGATATTATCAATGTATTTAGAAGATCAGAATATTTGCCTGATATTGCAAAAGAGGCTAGTGAAATTAAAAGCAAAGGATTTTGGGCACAACAAGGTGTGATTCATGAAGATGTACCCAAAATTTTAGAAGAGAATGGAACATTGGTTATTATGGATTTATGTATAAAAGTTGCTCATGCAGTCATGTTAAAAAAATAATTTATTAAAGAGATGGCATTGAGCGTCATCTCTTTTGTTCTGTATTCTATACATTTAGTTAAAGATGTATTATTATATAAATGTTATTTTACAAGTATAATTTAAACAAATGAAATGAGTTAAGAAGGAGTCGATACTGTTTGGTAGATAAATCGAATCAATACACAGAACAATCGATTCAAGTCCTGGAGGGACTTGATGCAGTTAGAAAAAGACCTGCTATGTATATAGGCAGTACAGATATTAAAGGTTTACATCATTTAGCATATGAAATTATTGATAATGCTGTGGATGAAGCACTTTCAGGCTACTGTGATGAGATTAAGGTGACTTTACATAAAGATGATAGTATTTCTGTTGAAGATAATGGACGGGGTATTCCTATCGGGATGCACGAAACAGGGGTGCCGACTGTAGAAGTCATTATGACAGTTCTCCATGCTGGTGGAAAATTTGGACAAGGTGGCTATCAAGCAAGTGGAGGATTACATGGAGTAGGAGCATCTGTCGTTAATGCATTAGCAGAATGGTTAGAGGTCACTGTAAACCGAGAGGGTCATCAATACTACCAAAGATTTGAAAATGGTGGTCTACCTGTAAGTGGTTTAGAGAAAAAAGGAAAAACATCTAAAACAGGCACGACAATCAAATTCAAAGCTGATGAATCAATATTTTCAACAACAACATTTAATTTTGATGTCTTGTCAGAACGTTTGAGAGAAGCTGCTTTTTTATTAGCGAACTTAAAAATTCAAATAGAAGATGAACGATCTAATACTATAGAAGTTTATGAATATGAAGATGGCTTAAAAGCATTTATTAAATACTTAAATGAAGGCAAAGATGGTTTACATGACGTTATTTCATTTTCAGGTAAAGAAGATATAGAAGTTGACTTTGGTTTTCAATTTAATGATGGCTATGCAGAAAATATGCATTCATTTGTTAATCATGTTAGAACTAAAGATGGTGGAACCCATGAAATAGGTGCTAGAACTGCTATTACAAGAACATTTAATGATTATGCCAGACGACATGAAATTTTAAAAGATAAAGATAAAAATATAGAAGGTAAAGATATTAGAGAAGGGTTAACAGCAGTTGTTTCAGTACGTATACCAGAAGAATTATTACAATTTGAAGGACAAACAAAAGGACGATTAGGAACTGCTGAAGCACGATCAACAGTTGATTCAGTAGTTTCAAAGAAACTAAATTATTTTCTAGAAGAAAACAATGAAATTGCAACTCAATTATTATCTAAAGCAATTCGAGCACGTGAAGCGCGTGAAGCTGCGCAAAAAGCAAGAGAAGAAGCACGCTCAGGAAAGAAACAGCGTCGAAAAGATACATTATTAAGTGGAAAATTAACACCTGCACAATCTAAGAATGCTAAACGTAATGAACTTTACTTAGTCGAAGGTGACTCAGCAGGAGGGTCTGCTAAACAGGGTAGAGATCGAAAATTTCAAGCAATTTTACCATTACGAGGTAAAGTTATTAATGCAGAAAAAGCAAAGCTTGAAGATGTGATGAAAAATGAAGAAATATCAACTATCATTCACACAATTGGAGCAGGAGTCGGTAGTGATTTTAAATTAGAAGATGCTCAATATGACAAGATTGTCATTATGACAGATGCTGATACAGACGGTGCCCATATTCAAGTCTTATTACTAACGTTCTTTTATCGTTATATGCGACCTTTAGTTGAAGCCGGTAAAGTATACATTGCCTTACCACCTTTATATAAACTATCAAAAGGTAAAGGCAAAAAAGAACAAGTAATTTATGCTTGGGATGATGATGAAATGAAAGAAGGTATAAAGAAATTAAAGTCTGGTTATATGGTTCAACGTTATAAAGGTTTAGGGGAAATGAATGCAGAACAATTATGGGAAACAACGATGAATCCTGAAACCCGTACTTTTATTCGTGTAACTATTGATAATTTAGCGCGTGCCGAACGAAGAGTAACAACGTTAATGGGTGATAAAGTAGCGCCGAGAAGAGAATGGATTGAAAACAATGTTCAGTTTGGTTTAGATGAAGATGATAACATTTTAGAAAATGACCAAATCCATTCATAAGTAAAGGAGTAATAAAATGTCTGAATTAAAACAAAACCTTGATCTACCTTTAGAGGAAGTTATTGGTGATCGCTTTGGTAGATACAGTAAGTATATTATTCAAGATCGTGCACTTCCAGATGTAAGAGATGGATTAAAACCCGTGCAAAGACGTATTTTATATGCAATGCACGTTGATAAAAATACATTTGAAAATAATTTTAGAAAAGCAGCAAAAACAGTCGGAACCGTTATTGGAAATTACCATCCGCACGGTGATAGTTCAGTTTATGAAGCAATGGTTCGGCTGAGTCAAGACTGGAAAATGCGTCATGGTCTCGTTGAAATGCACGGGAATAATGGTAGTGTTGATGGTGATCCGCCAGCAGCGATGCGTTACACAGAAGCACGTCTTTCAAGTATTACAAGAAAATTACTTGAAAATCTCGATAAAAATACAGTAGATTTCATACCGAACTTTGATGATACAAATTCTGAACCTGTTGTATTTCCTGCACGTTTTCCTAACTTACTAGTTAATGGTTCAACAGGAATTTCAGCTGGATATGCAACAGATATTCCTCCACATAACTTAAGCGAGGTAATTGATGCTGTTATTATGCAATTAGATAATCCAGATGTTAGTGTTGATAAGCTAATGACTGCGATAAAGGGGCCAGACTTTCCAACAGGTGGGATTGTTCAAGGAACAGATGGGATTAAAAAAGCGTTTGAAACAGGAAAAGGACGCTTTATTATTCGTGGCCGTGCTGAAATTGAAAAAATGCGTGGAAACAAAGAACAAATAGTTATTACTGAAATTCCTTTCGAAGTAAATAAATCTAATATGGTACGAAAAATTGATGAACTTAATTTGGATCGTAAAGTTGAAGGCATTACTGAAGTTAGAGATGAAACTGATCGGACAGGTATGCGTATTGTGATTGAATTAAGAAAAGATGCAGATAGTAGAGGTATTTTAAATTATTTATATAAAAATACGGATTTACAAGTAACTTATCATTACAACATGGTCGCCATACAAGATAAAACACCTAAATTATTACCGTTAAAACAAATTTTAGATGCTTATATATCACATCAAAAAGAAGTTATTACGAGACAATCTCAATTTGATTTAAAGAAAGCTCAAGATCGCTCACATATTGTTGAGGGATTAATCAAAGCTATTTCTATCTTAGATGAATTGATTCAAACAATTAGAACTTCGACAAATAAAAAAGACGCTAAAGAAAAAATTATGAAACAGTATGGCTTTAGTGATTCGCAATCTGAAGCAATTTTAGCTTTACAATTATATCGTTTAACAAATACTGATATAACATTATTAACAAAAGAGCAAAAAGCATTAGTAAAAGAAATTGAAGAACTTGAAAATATTCTTTCAAATGAAAAAGTATTACTTTCCAAAATTAAAAAAGAATTAAAAACTGTTAAAAAAGAATATCATTCTGATAGGAAAACTGAAGTAGAAGATGAAATAGAAGAAATCAAGATAGATATTGAAGTGACGGTTGCAAGTGAAGAGGTCGTTGTTTCTGTTTCTAAAGACGGCTATTTAAAACGCACTAGTATTAGATCTTATTCAGCTTCAAATGGCGAAGGTTTGCCTCTGAAAGAAAGAGATTATCTCGTTAAAACGATTGAAATGAATACAACAGATAACATTTTAATCTTCACTAATAAAGGTAAGTATGTCAATATACCCATTCATGAGTTACCTGATATAAGGTGGCGTGATCCAGGTCAACATATGTCAAATATGACAAATTTAGATAATGATGAATATATAGTTGAAGCTATTCCTGTTAGAGAGTTTAATCCAGATACTTATTTAATATTTTTTACCAAACAAGGAATGATTAAAAAAAGTGAATTGAATTTATATAATTCACCACGCTACTCACGTAGTTTAATTGCGCTAAACTTGAGAGAAAATGATGAATTGATTAATGTCTATCAAAGTCAGGGTAATAATCACATCTTCTTAGGATCAGATGCAGGTTATGGCTTATTAATTGATGAACAAGAAATAACACCAGTAGGACAAAAGGCTTTAGGTGTTATTGGTCTACAATTAAAGGATAATGAATCCATGGTTAGTGGTCATGTGCTTGATAAGAATAGTAATCAAGAAATAGCTATTATTACACAACGTGGTGCATGTAAACGAATGAAACTTGATTTATTTGAAATTTCTCCAAGAGCAAGGCGAGGTTTAATGATGCTAAGAGAATTAAAAGCTAGACCACATTATATTAAAGGTTTATTTATTGTTGAACAAGAAGATAATTTAGTCTTTAACACAATTAGAAATGTTAAAAAATCATTTTCACCTTATGATTTTCCATTAAGTGAAAGAATTAGTAATGGTTCATTTATTATTGATTCTGATATAGATGGAGAAGTGAATCAAACGTGGTTAAAAAACACTTATTTAAAACCATTTCCAGATAAAGAATAACTTCAAAATGAGCTTGTAAACAATTTATTTGTTTACAAGCTCTTATTTGTTTTATATGATGTAACAACATAATGTATCTTTGAAAGGGCGATTAATTATGGATTTAAGAGAAAAAATTATCCAAACGTCTTTAGATTTATTTGAAAAAGAAGGCTATCACGCTGTTTCAGTCAATAAAATAGTTGATGCTGCACAGACATCTAAAGGAGGATTTTACTATTATTTTTCATCAAAAAACGAAGTCTTATTTGAGATTCATGATTTATTTATTACACATGCTTTAAGTAAAGCAAAAGCAGCAAATGCTTCAAAAGAAACACCAACGAAGCGACTGATAGAAATTATTGATGAATTTGTAAAAGTCTTTGATTTATATAAGGCGCATCTCTCAGTCTTTTATCAAGAAGCCTTTTTTTTAGATGATAAATATGAAGTAATTATCAAAGCAAAAAGAAATGAATTTAAGTACATTATTATTAATGTTTTATTAGAAGGTATTAAAGAAAAAGAATTTAGAAAAGAACTAGATGTAGAAATAACTACCATGGCAATATTAGGTATGGTGAATTGGATATACAAGTGGTACGATCCACATGGTGAAAAATCAATTAAAGAAATTAGTGATATTTATACTGATTTAATACTACGTTCTGTTTTAATCAATAAGTAAATTAATTTAAAAGTATTTGACTATCTGTAAGAAAAATACTATACTTCACATAAGCTGTAACAGACCAACTGGTCTGATAACGATTTCAAGGAGGAAGGTTAATATGGATTTTCAATTAACAGAAGAGCAAATTATGACACGAAACATGGTAAGAGAATTTGCAACAAACGTCATTAGTCCAAAAGCTATTGATGTTGATGTTAATGCAAGGTTTCCGATAGAGACATTTAAAGAAATGGGAAAATTAGGTTTAATGGGAATTCCTTTTTCTGAAGAGTATGGGGGATCTGGCTCTGATACAATTTCATATGCTATAGCTGTAGAAGAAGTAGGTAAAGCATGTGGTAGTACTGGTCTTAGTTATGCTGCTAACGTATCTTTAGGTGCTAGTCCAATTTATAATTTTGGAACAGAACAACAAAAACAAGATTATTTGGTACCGATTGCTACTGGTAAAACATTAGGCGCTTTTGGTTTAACTGAACCTAATGCTGGATCGGATGCTGGAGGTACTCAAACAACAGCTGTTTTAAAAAATGATGAATATGTTATTAACGGAGAAAAAATTTACATTACAAATGCAAGTTTTTCAAATACATTAATCGTAACTGCTGTTACTGGTAAAGATTCACGCGATAAAAATATTATTTCAGCATTTATTGTACCGACTGATTTGAAAGGGCTTACAATTACGAGTGATTATGACAAGATGGGTGTTAGGGGATCAGACACAACACAAATCGTTTTAGAAGATGTTGTTGTTCCTAAGGACGCATTATTAGGAGATAGTGAGGCAGGTTTTAAACAGTTTTTATCAACATTAGACGGTGGACGTATTTCAATTGCGGCACTTGGAGTGGGAATTGCACAAGCGTCACTTGATAGATCACTAGCATATGCAAAAGAAAGAACTCAATTCGGTGAGTCAATTTCAAAATTTCAAGCGATTCAATTTAAATTAGCTGATATGGCAATGGAAGTTGAACTTGCTAGAAATATGGTATATAAAGCGGCATGGTTAAAAGACAATCAAAAATCATTTACAAAAGAAGCGGCTTATGCAAAATTATTTGCAACAGAAACAGCAACAAGATCTGCAAATCAAGCAATTCAAATTCATGGTGGATATGGTTATATGAGAGAATATGAGGTTGAACGCTTTTTACGTGATGCAAAATTACTAGAAATTGGTGAAGGTACTTCAGAAGTTCAACGTATGGTTATTGCTCGTCAATTAGGATGTTAAATTAATTGGAGGTTTGTTAATATGCCATTATTAGAATTGACATTAGGTGATTTGCTTGAAAAACAAGCAAATGATTATCCAAATCAAGAAGCAATAGTTTATCCAGAACATAATTTTAGAGTATCTTATAACGAATTCAACAAAATAGTTGATCAGGCTGCTAAATCTTTTCTTTCATTAGGAGTAGAAAAAGGCGATCATGTTGCAATGTGGTCTGATAATAAATTCGAATGGCTCGTTACTCAGTTTGCAACAGCAAAAATTGGTGCTGTATTAGTCACAGTTAATACAAATTATCAAACAACTGAACTTGAATACTTACTTAAACAATCTAATACTAAAGTCTTAGTTATGGATTCAAAATTTAAAAATACATCATATATTAAAGTATTAACCGATGTTTGCCCCAATATTGTTGAAAGTAACAAAGAATTTATCAACTCTGTAAAATTACCATATTTAGATCAAGTAATTGTACTTGGAGACGAGGCGCCTAGCTTTGCATATACTTGGAATGAATTAATGGAAAAGAATGAAGAAATTAGTGATCAAACGTTAAAACAAGCAAAAAGTAATCTGCATTGGGATGATGTGATAAATATGCAGTATACTTCGGGTACGACAGGATTTCCAAAAGGCGTTATGTTATCGCATCATAATATTTTAAATAATGCTAATCAAATAGGTAAACGAATGAAATTATCCAATAAAGATCGCTTATGTATTCCAGTTCCATTCTTTCACACATTTGGCTGTGTATTAGGCATACTAACAGCAGTAACAAGTGCAGCTACAATGGTTATTGTTGAACAGTTTAATGCTGAAACAGTTTTAAAAGCCGTTTCAAAAGAAAAATGTACAGCTCTTCATGGTGTTCCGATAATGTTTATTGCTGAATTAAATCATCCTAATTTTAAAAAATATGATTTATCATCTTTAAGAACCGGTATTATGGCAGGTTCAACTTGTCCCATCGAAGTGATGCAAGATGTTATGAATATCATGGGAGCAGATGAAATTACGATTTGTTATGGTTTAACTGAAACATCCCCCGTTATTTATCAAACAAAAACTGACGATCCAATTGAATTAAGAGTCAGTACGGTTGGGCAATTGCATCCCCATATTGAAGCAAAAATAATTAATCCAGAAACAAAAGAAGAATGTGCTCCACATGAACCAGGCGAATTAATTACACGTGGTTATCATGTGATGAAAGGTTACTATAACAATAAAAAAGCAACGAATGAAACAATAGATGAAGATGGATGGCTATGGACAGGTGATTTAGCAACTAAAGACGAAAATGGGTATGTTAAAATTAACGGACGTAATAAAGATATGATTATTCGTGGCGGTGAAAATATTTACCCGCGAGAGATAGAAGAGTTTTTATACAGTCATCAAGCCATTTTAGATGTTCAAGTCGTTGGAGTGCCAGATAAAAAATATGGTGAGGAAATCATGGCATGGATTATATTAAAAGAAGGAATTAAGGTAACAGATACTGATATAAGGGATTATTGTTTAAATCAAATTTCTTACCATAAAATTCCTAAATATGTTGAATTTATCTACGAGTATCCGATGACTGCAAGTGGTAAAATACAAAAATATAAACTTCAGGAAATGGGTAAAAAACTTATCGAATCTTAAAGAAATGAGGTATAAAATGATTAAAAAAATCTTAATTGCTAATCGAGGCGAAATTGCTTTAAGAATAATGCGAGCTTGTCAATCACTGAATATCCAAACTGTAGCTGTTTATTCAGAAGCTGATAAAGAATCCGATTTTGTAAAATTTGCTGATGAAAGCTATTTAATTGGTGAACCTCCCGTGAATCAAAGTTATTTAGATAGTGATAAAATTATCGATATTGCAAAAAAAGCTGAAGTGGACGCAGTTCATCCAGGTTATGGATTTCTAAGTGAAAGTAGTTTATTCGCTAAACTATGTGCTGATAATGATATAATTTTCATTGGGCCTGATGCAGAGCTTATTAAAAAGATGGGTGATAAAGTTTCTTCAAGAAAATTAATGGAAGATGCGGGTATTCCTACTATTCCTGGTAGTAAAGATGTTATACTAACTCCTGATGATGCTTTAAAAGAAGCAGAATCCATTGGTTATCCACTTATGCTAAAGGCGTCAGCTGGTGGCGGCGGTATCGGAATGCAAATTGTTCATGATAAGGATCTTTTAAAAGATGCATTTGTTAATAATTCAAAAAGAGCAGAGCAGTTTTTTGGCGATGGATCAATGTTTATTGAAAAATTACTCATTAATGCGCGTCATATTGAAGTTCAGTTACTTGCAGACAACCATGGTAATGTTATTCACCTTTATGAAAGAGAGTGTTCAATTCAACGTCGAAATCAAAAAGTAGTTGAAGAAGCTCCTTCGAGATTCATTTCAGAAAAAACTCGTGAATTAATGGGTGAAGCAGCTGTAAAGGCTGCTCAAAAATTAAATTATACTAATGCAGGAACAATTGAATTTTTAGTTGATGAAAATGAAAACTTTTACTTTTTAGAAATGAACACACGTGTACAAGTTGAGCATGGGATAACTGAAGAAGTGACACATATAGACATCGTTAAAGAACAAATAAAAATAGCTAATAATCAAACATTAACGATAAGTCAATCAGATGTTAAACTAAATGGTCATTCAATTGAAGGAAGAATCTATGCCGAAGACCCATTAACATCCTTCCCATCACCAGGTGAAATAACGAAATATATTGAACCAGAGGGTGATCAGATAAGAATTGAATCAGCAATTTCAGGTCCATCTCGTATTACTCATTTTTATGATCCAATGATTAGTAAATTAATCGTTACTGGTAAGGATAGAGATGAGGCAATTAAATTATTTCAACAAGCATTAGATGATTATGAAATCATTGGAATTAAAACTAATATTCCTATGTTAAAAGCTATTGCTAAAAATGAAGCTTTTATTAAAGGGGATACAGCAACTAATTTTATAGATGAAAATAAAGTAGAATTACAGAAAACAATACAGGAGGAATTATAATGAATGAGGTTAAATCTTTAATGGCAGGTAATATGTGGAAAATTGTTGTAGCTGAAGGTGACTCGGTAAAAGCGGGACAAGATATTGCTATTTTAGAATCAATGAAAATGGAAATTCCTATCGCTACTGAGAAAGCTGGCGTTGTAAAAGAATTAAAAGTTAATGAAGGTGACTTTATTAACGAAGGTGATGTTATAGCTGTTATTGAATAATTAACTTTTACTCGAGGTGATTTTATTGGATAAAAATGTTGAATTTAAAATAGTTAAAGATCACATCGGCCTGATTACTTTAAATAGAGAAAAAGCAGCAAACTCATTAAGTAAATCATTACTAACTGAATTAAATCTTGTTATATCTAAAATCAATGAACATTCTAAGATAAATTGTGTCATTATTACAGGAAAGGGAGACCGTGTTTTTTCTGCAGGAGCAGATTTAAAAGAACGTGAAACAATGAATGATGATGAAGTGATTGAAGCAGTATCATTTATTGGTGAAACGATTAATAATATTGAAAAAATTAAAGTACCTGTTATAGCGGCATTAAACGGAAGTGCCTTTGGTGGGGGACTTGAATTAGCTTTGGCTTGTGATATTAGAATAGGTAAAGAAAACATTTCACTTGGTCTAACAGAAACCTCTTTAGCAATTATTCCTGGTGCAGGTGGCACACAAAGATTAACTAGATTAATAGGGGTAGGTAAAGCTAAAGCGATGATTTTTTCAAGCAAAAGAATCACCGCCAATCAAGCACATGAATACGGTATTTTGGAAGCGGTCTATTCAGATGAAGACTTCCTTAATCAAGTAATTACATATGCTGAAAAAATTATAAAAAACGGTCCTCTTGCTTTAAAATTAGCTAAACAGGCTATTAATGAAGGAATTAATTTATCATTAGAAGAAAGCTTAAAGCTAGAACATGAATTGTATAAACAAACAATTCCTAGTGGAGATAGAAAAGAAGGTTTAAAAGCATTTAAAGAGAAAAGAAAACCAGAATACAAAGGTTCTTAAGGAGGAATTCATTAATGTCATATGTAGATGAATTAAATAATCGAATTAAGAAAATCTCTCAAGGTGGATTAGAAAAGTATCACGAAAGTAATAAATCAAAAGGAAAATTATTTGTTAGAGACCGTTTAAATTTATTATTTGATGAAGGATTAGATGTAGAGGATGCATTTTTTGCCAATTGTATGGATGATGAGTTACCTTCTGATGGAGTTGTAACAGGAATAGGTAAAATAAATGGTGAAAAAGTATGTGTTATGGCTAATGACTCAACAGTTAAGGCTGGATCATGGGGAAAGCGAACAGTTGAAAAAATTATCCGTATTCAAGAAACTGCTTTAAAGCTTGAATTACCTATGCTCTATCTAGTTGATTCTGCTGGTGCACGTATTACAGATCAAATCGATATGTTCCCTAATAGAAGAGGAGCCGGACGTATTTTCCATAACCAAATAAAAATGTCAGGTCGCGTACCACAAATATGTTTATTATTTGGTCCTTCTGCAGCTGGCGGAGCTTACATTCCAGCATTTTGTGATATTGTTGTTATGGTAGAAGGTAATGCTTCAATGTACCTAGGTTCACCACGTATGGCAGAAATGGTGATTGGTGAAAAAGTAACTTTAGATGAAATGGGTGGAGCTAGAATGCACTGTTCCGTTTCAGGATGTGGGGATGTATTAGTTGAAAGCGAAGAAGAGGCAATTTCTTTTGCTCGAAAATATTTAAGTTATTTCCCAGCTAACTTTAGACAAACACCAGCAAAAATTACCTCGTCAGATGCGAAAGAATTCGAAAAAACAATAGAAGAAATCATCCCAGAAAACCAAAATGCTCCTTTTGATATGATGGAATTAATTAACCGTGTCATTGATGAAGATACATTTTGCGAAATCAAAAAATTATTTGCAACAGAGTTAATAACAGGTTTAGCAAGAATAGATGGACGAGTTGTAGGTATTATTGCAAATCAACCTCGCGCAAAAGGTGGGGTATTATTTACAGATTCAGCAGACAAAGCTGCAAAATTCATTCAATTATGTGATGCATTTAATATTCCACTCTTATTCTTAATGGATGTTCCAGGATTTATGATTGGAACAAAAGTAGAGAGTCAAGGAATTATTCGTCATGGTGCTAAAATGTTAGCAATGATGAGTGAAGCTACTGTACCAAAAATATCTGTTATTGTTAGAAAAGCATATGGTGCAGGATTGTACGCAATGGCTGGTCCTGCATTTGAAACAGATGCAGTGTTAGCATTACCCACTGCACAAATTGCAGTTATGGGACCAGAAGCTGCAATTAATGCTGTATATGCCAATAAAATCGCTAGCTTAGAAAGTAATGAGCGGGCAGAATTTATTAAAGAAAAACAAGATGAATATAGAAAGGATATCGATATCTATCATTTAGCTTCAGAAATGATTATTGATCAAATTGTTCAACCTAGCAAATTAAGAAAAGAATTGATTAATAGATACGATTCATACGAGAGCAAAAACATGCATTTTACAGATAGAAAGCATGGCGTATATCCTGTATAATTATAAATTTTACTAAAATTCAGTTACTTTAAATCAGTTATCGATGCAATATCGGTAACTGATTTTTCAATTGCTATTAATTACTAGTAAAACACTATATTATTACGTATAATAAAAATATTATGATATTTAGAAAGGGATAGTATCTTGAAATTTAAAAATATTACCGACCAAAATTTAAAAGTTCTTTATTATACACTTTTACAGAAAGGAAATTCTGTAAGTGCAGAAAAAGCATTAGATTTATACATAAAAAAAGAAAATAAAGCGTTTTATTTAAGTTTTGCAGGACATTTCTCAGCTGGTAAATCTTCAATGATTAATTATTTATTAGATAAAGATGTTTTACCTAAGAGTCCAATCCCAACAAGCGCAAATATCGTAAAAATCAATTCAGGTGATGGTGTCGCTCGTGTTTATTTCAATCATGAAACACCTGTTGAATATAGTGAACCTTACGATATAGACATGATTAAAGATTTTTGTATGGACAAAGATTCAATTAAAAGCTTAGAAATAAGTACATCTGAACCAATATTACCTAAAAATAGTACGCTGATTGATACGCCTGGGATAGATGCAGCAGATGATGCTGATAGATTGATGACTGAATCCTCATTACATGAAGTAGATACCTTATTTTATGTAATGGATTACAATCACGTCCAATCTGAGGTAAACTTATACTTTTTAAGAGAAATCCAAGCGATGTCTATTCCATTTTATATTATTATTAACCAAATTGATAAACATAATGAAAATGAGTTATCATTTAGTGAATTTGAGCGTAGTGTTAAAGAAACATTTTCACAATGGAATGTTGTGCCAGAAGAAATTCTTTACTCTTCAGTCTTAAATAAAGACGCACCTCATAATAATTTAGAACAAATTAAAACAACTGTTTTTGATATTTTAGAAAAGAAGCCACAAACTGATCACAGAATAGATGTGGCAACTAATCGAGTTATTGATGAGCATTATAAGTATTTAGAACAATTAATTGATGAAAAGCTTTATGATAGTTTAAGTGATTCTATATCATCTCATGATTTAGATTTATTCATAGAAATGGATAAATCAATTAATGAGATGAATGAAAAATTTAAAAGATTAAATAAGCGCTATTTAGATATGATAAATTTAACATTGAAGAACGCATACTTAATGCCTTCTAGTTTAAGAGATAAAGCTCATTCATATCTGGAGTCATTAGAAAGTACATTTAAAGTAGGCTTATTTGGTGCAAAGAAAAAAACAGAAGAAGAAAGAAAGAAAAGACAAACAGTCTTCCTTTCAGATTTACAACAGAATATTGAAAAAACAATTCAATGGTCATTAAAAGAAAGATTAAATACATTTTTAAATGAAAATGAAATTCAAGATGAAAATCTTGTTCAATCAATTGAAAAATTAGAAGTTCATTTTACAGAAAATGATTTAAAGGAATTTTTAAAACCAGGTGCTCAAGTTAATGGCCAATATGTTTTAAACTATACAAATGAAATTAGTTCACACATCAAACAACTTTTTAGAAATAAAGCAAATGTTTTTTGGAATGAAATAGAAAATAAACTAAATGAACAAACTAAATCTATTAAAGATGAAACATTAGCAAACAATGATGTTAAACAATCATTTACTATTTATCAAGAACAAAAAAATAATTTAAGTAAAGAATTAACAAAAGAAATAAAAGAATTCAATCATATTATAGCTAATCAGGTAACAAACAATACGATTGATAGTCTTGTTAGCGAACAAATAGAAAAAAGGTCAGAAATTAAAAAGGAAGTTTTACCTGATAACCTTAATGAAAAAGAAGTAGAAGTAGCAGAAGAGCCTTCAAATATAAAAGAGGAACTTGATATTGATAATAATACAATCTCTACTCCTGCAATTGTTAAAGCAATCGATAAAGTAGTTAGCACTGTCAATGAATTGCCTGGATTTGATTCACTTATAAATGATTTAAAAGGTAAACAAGAACGTTTAAAAAACCGTAAATTAACAGTTGCCTTGTTTGGAGCGTTTAGTGCAGGTAAATCGTCATTTTCAAATGCATTATTTGGTGAACAAATTTTGCCTGTTTCACCAAATCCAACAACAGCAGTAATTAATCGCATTTCACCAATTGATGAAAAGCATTCTCATGGTACTGTTATTATTACGCTTAAAGACGAACAAACATTAATTGATGATATCGTTAGTATGACTCGTGAATTTTCACCAAAAAATCTCACATTCGATGAATATATGAATTGGATAAAACAAGAAAAAATTTACGATCATTATGCTTTAACTAAAACTTATCAATCATACTTAAGAGCAATGGTAAAAGGTTATGATGCAAGAAAAGGTAATCTAGGTCAAGAATTAACAATTAGCTTAGATGAATTTGCATCGTTTATTGTTGATGAAGAAAAGGCTTGTTATATAGAAATTGTCGACTTATATTATGATTGTGATCTAACACGTAAAGGAATAACAATTGTAGATACACCAGGAGCAGATTCTGTAAATGCTCGTCATACTAATGTTTCATTTGATTATATTAAACATGCTGATGCTATTCTTTATGTCACATATTACAATCATGCTATATCAAGTGCAGATAGAGACTTTTTGATGCAATTAGGTCGAGTAAAAGAAGCCTTCGAATTAGATAAAATGTTCTTTATTGTTAATGCATCTGATTTAGCACAAAGTGAACAAGATTTAAAATTAGTTTTGGACTATGTTAAAAATCAATTATTAGAACTTGGTATACGTTTTCCAAAAATCTTCCCGGTATCGAGTAAACTTTCTTTAGAAAATAAAATTGAAGACAAACCATTAAATGATGAAATGAGTTATTTTGAAAAAGAATTTTATCAATTTATTGAAAATGATTTAGCTAAGTTAACAATCGATTCTGCATTATGGGATATTGAACGAAGTAAGCAATTACTTAAAAATTATATTAATACTGTTGGATTAACAGATGATGAACAGGTTTCTTATATTGATTCGCTTAAAAAGACATCAATTAAAATGCATAATTTAGTACATGAATTTAACTATCCTGTTTATGAAAATCAATTACTCGAACGAATTACTCGTCAACTACATTATGTTCATGAACGTCTCTATATTCGATTCCATGATATGTTCACACAACATTTCAATCCGACAACTATCACAGAATCAGGCAGAAAAGCTCAAGATGAACTTAAAGTGAGTCGAAATAACTTTATTGATTATGTTGGGTTTGAATTATTACAAGAGATACGTGCTGTTTCTTTAAGAGTAGAAGGATATTTAAAAGAATTATTAAAAGATGTTTACAGACAAATTAATGAAAATATTAAAGCAAAAGACGATATGTATTTATTGAGCAGCCTTAAAGATTATGAAGTTAAAACACCAGAATATAATCAAGCGTTTTTAGATATCGACTATACTATATTTGATCAAGCATTAAAAACGTTTAAAAATACTAAATCATTCTTTGAAAAAAATCAACGAGAAGAAATGAAAGATCTCTTCTTTGATATCTTAAATGAAGAGGCAAAAGAATATATCGATTATAATGAAAATGTTATGAAACAAGCTTATGAACAACAATGGGATAATATTATCTCAGATGTTATAAAACATATTAATGCTGATATTGATTTAATTGTAGAAAATCAAATATCTATTGTTACCGAAACAGTTGATTTAGAATTCTTATCAAATAAAGAAGAAGAATTAAATAAAGTGTTAAAGAATATTAATGAAGGATGATAAATTAATTGAAAAAAAGAATATTATTAGTTGATGGAATGGCTTTGCTATTTAGAGGTTATTTTGCTACAGCCTTTCGCCAACAGTTCATGTTTAATGAAAAAGGTATTCCCACTAATGGTGTTTATCAATTTATAAGATATTTTCTAGATGGAATAAATACATTTAATCCATCACACGTTATAGTGTGTTGGGATATGGGAAGTAAAACATTTAGAACAGAATTATATAAAAATTATAAAGCAAATCGTGATGCACCACCTGAGGAGCTAATTCCGCAATTTGATTTAGTTAAAGAAGCAGTTAGTTCTTTTAATGTTCCTAATATCGGTATTCAAAATTATGAAGCTGATGATATTATAGGTACTTTAGCTAAACAATATCAATACGACGCTGACGTTATCATCCAGACTGGTGATTTAGATATGCTTCAATTAGTTGACGATCAAATTAAGGTAGCAATTATGAGAAAAGGACTTAGTAATTATGAAGTATTTAATCAAGATAATTTTTTAGAGAAAAAAGGAATTTATCCAAATCAAATTATCGAGTTCAAAGGTCTAACTGGAGATTCAGCTGATAATTATCCTGGGATTAAGGGTATTGGTGAAAAAACAGCTTTAAAATTACTTCAAGAATATGACAATATGAATAATATATTAGCGAATATGGACGTCCATACTAAAGGATTACAAAATAAATTAACTACGGACATTGATAACTTTAAGATATCAAAACAATTAGCTGAGATTAAATGTGATTTAGATATTTCAATTAACTTAGACGATGCTATGTGGGATTTTGATCACAATTATTTAAATGAAAATCTTGCATCTTTAGGTATTCGACCAATGAATTTAAATTTTTTAAAAACAAAATAGTAGACATACAGTTAAAAATCCTTTAAAATACGGGTATAGGTATAAAGGAGATGTTTATTATGACTTATTCAAATGATGTTAAAAATAGATTAAAACGTGTAGAAGGACAAATTCGAGGCGTGTTACGCATGATTGATGAAGAAAAAGAATGTAAAGATGTTACAAGTCAATTGTCTGCTGCCCGAACTGCTTTAGATCGTTCTATGGCATTAATCGTTGCTGAAAACTTAGAACAGTGTATTACTGATAGTTATAATCAAAATGAAGGAGAAGATACTTCACATCTTGTAAAAGATGCAATTGATTTATTAGTAAAAAGTAGATAAGATATTCTGAATGGATAGGAGTAATTAAGATGAGTGAAATACAAATCGCAACAAACGATGAAGTAAAAGAAAAAATTAACGATGAAAATGCAGTCATCATAGATGTTCGTATGTCATCAGAATATGATATGGGACACGTTCCAAACTCTATTTTAATACCACTGGAAGAACTTGAAAACAGAATAGATGAAGTAGATAAATCTAAAGAAGTTTATGTTATTTGTCGTACAGGTAATCGAAGTGGTTATGCAGTAGAATATATGATGAGTCAAGGTTTTGAAAAAATTTATAATGTTTTACCAGGTATGATTGGTTGGACCGGTCCAACTGAATAAGCTATATAAAAAACACTATCTACTGATAGTGTTTTTTTATTTGATTTAAATCTTGATTGTCAGTCAGCTTAATATTAGAATAGAATGGATACGTTTATTATAATTGAATAAAGGAGAACTTGAGTATGTTATGAATAATCAATCCCATGATCCATTAGTTATGTCAACAAGTGAAATGCTTAGTAAAACAATTAAAACTGGAATTATTAAATCTAATTTAATACCTATGTTTGCTGGACTGACCTTATCTATGTATACACATCAAATTGGTATCTTTGATAAATGGTTTGAAGTAGTATTAGCATTCATTGGTTCATCTCTAATTATTGCTGCAGCTGGTTCATTTAATAATTTATATGAACGAGATATTGATGCAATTATGGAACGAACAAAGACACGACCGACTGTAACAGGGCAAATAAACCCATATCTAGTAATGATTATGGGTACAATTATGTCATTTACAGGAATAATCGCTCTTTGGTTTACAACGCCAATGGCTGCATATCTAGGTTTTCTAGGATTATTTTTTTATGTTTTTCCATATACTATATGGAGTAAAAGAATAACATTTTTAAATACTGAAATTGGTAGTATTTCTGGAGCAATGCCACCTTTAATAGGCTGGGCAGCTATTGATGCAAATATTTTACACCCTGCCATAATTGGCTTATTAATTATTACTTTAGTTTGGCAAATGCCACACTTTTATGCAATTGCTTTAAGAAAACAAGAAGATTATACAGCAGCAAAAATCCCTATGTTACCTGTTGTTAAAGGTGTTAGAAGAACTTACATTCAAACGAATGTTTATTTAATTGTCTTGATCTTAGCTAGCTTTTTATTTAATCCAATAAGTTTAGGATTAACTTTAATGGCATTTATTCTAAGTTTAGGTTGGCTAATTTTAAATATCTACGGTTATAAGAAGATGGAAACCCAAAAATGGGCGACAATGTTATTTGTATATTCATTAATACATATGACTGTTTTATTTTCGACTGTAATTATTTATTCATTAGTAAGTGTAATATTTAAATTATATTAAAATTATAAAAGGAAGCAGAAGACTCATCAAATCAGAGTTTTAGCTTTCTTTTTCCTAGTTTACATAATATATATTATAGGAAGTTAAATGCTAAATTCAAATAGAGAGTTATATACTATAATCTAGCAAAAACTCTCTATTTTGAATCTATTTACTACTATATGGACCAATATTACTATTATTATTCAACTTAAGTAGTTCTGATACTGTAACAAACTCGTAACCCTGGTTTTTTAAGTCTTTAAGAATACTTGGTAATGAATCTGCTGTTGTTGAGTGAATATCATGTAACAAAACAATTGCTCCCGGATGCACATTGTTCATAACACGTGAATGGACAGCAGATTTACTTCTATATTTCCAATCAAGTGAATCAACAGACCATAAAATTAATGGTTGGTTATATTTTTTTGCTTTATTTTTAACGTTTTGATTGATTGCTCCATACGGTGGTCTGAATGTACGTGGTGTCACACCAGTTGTTTTCTTAATGATTGATTTTGCATTAGCAAATTCTTTGTCTACGCCATTTGGTCCAAGTCCTGTTAAATCAGCATGAGATACTGAATGACTTGCGATTTCATGTCCACGATTAGCTACATCTCTAGCTATACGAGGATTTGCTTTAACTTGATTACCTAACATATAAAACGTTGCAACTGCATTATACTGATCTAAATAATTCAGTACACGAGGTGTAACACTTGAACTTGGACCATCATCAAATGTTAAAGCAACATATTTTTTTCCTTTACTCTTACTTGATGATTGTTTAGTTGTAGATTTCTTTTTATTTTCTGTTGATTTTGATGTTTTGTTATTATTAGTATTTTGGTAAGAGCCTTTACCTTTTTTTACAGATAATTTTTGATTTACATAAATTAAATCGGAATTTAAGTTATTATTTCGTTTTAAATCTTTTACTGTCACACCATATTTTGAGGCGATTTTTGATAGTGTATCGCCTGATTTTACTTTATATGTAACTGAATTATTGTTTGAATTATTCTGTTTTGATGTAGTTTGTTTCTTTGTTTTTTTACTTTGTGTTGATTTTTTTCCATTATTTTTCACAGTGAGTTTTTGATCGACAAAAATTAAGTCAGAATTAAGATTATTTAAAGATTTTATATCATTAACATTTACATTATATTTTAAAGCTATTTTTGATAATGTATCACCAGATTTTACTTTATATGTTACTTTTTCAGCTGATACTTCAGTTCCTAATGTTAAAATACCAAAAAAAGCAATTGTAATTATAAGACCTATTAATTTTTTATTCATTTCGAAAATCTCCTCTAATAAAAATATAGTTTAAATCTATAATTATATTATAACAGATTATTACTAAATTTACTCAGAAATCAAAAAAACTGTTGAAAATTGAGATGAATTTTCAACAGTTTTTAATTTAAATATTTTCAAAATAGTCTTTGTAATATCCTGCTATTTTATTTGAATTATCAATAATAAATATAAATTCATCGGTTTCATTTTTTACTTCATAAATCTTACCTGGTGTTAATTTGGAATCTACTTTATATTTTGCTGCATCTGCGTGAATACACTTTACTTTTTTAATCGTTTTATCATTTTCCCAAGTCAAATGTAACATTTTTTCACCTCTATATACTTTTATAATCTAGTTTACATAATAAAATTACCGTCTACTCAAAAAGACTTAAGTATTTTTCATAACCTTCTGCTTTAAGTTGATCTTTTTCAATGAATTTTAGTGCTGCAGAATTGATACAGTAACGTAGACCACCTTTTTCTTTTGGTCCATCAGGAAATACATGCCCTAAGTGAGATTCTGCAGTTTTACTTCTCACTTCTACTCTTCTCATACCAAATGAATTATCTTCTTTTTCTAAGACTTCTTCTTCTTGTATCGTTTTTGTAAAACTTGGCCAACCACAGCCTGCATCATATTGATCTAATGAAGAAAATAAAGGTTTACCTGATATAACATCTACATAGATACCTTCTTTTGTATTATCCCAGTATTCGTTTTGGTAAGGTGGTTCTGTTCCATTTTCCTTAGTAACATGATATTGCATAGGTGTTAATTTATCCATTTACACATCACTCCAATGTTTTTCTATAAATTTATCTCGTCCTGACCCTCGGCGATATGCTTGATAATGTTGAGGATCTTTTTTATAAAAATCTTGATGATATTCTTCTGCTTCATAAAATGGCTTAGCTTCTCTAATGTCAGTGACTATAGGTTTGTTAAAAATACCTTTTTCTTCTAATGCTTGTTTACTTTGTTCAGCTAATCTTTTTTGTTCACCTGAATGATAAAATATTGCTGTCTGATATGATTCGCCTCTATCATAAAATTGTCCACCTGGATCAGTTGGATCAATTTGTGTCCAGTACATATTTAATAAATCATGATAACTTATTAAATCAGGGTCAAATGTTATTTGAACAGCTTCTAAATGTCCTGTTTGATTAGAACATACCTGTTCATATGTTGGATTTGGCAGCTCACCACCTGTATAACCTGATATAATACTAATAATACCTTCAATTTCATCAAATGGTTTGACCATACACCAAAAGCACCCTCCTGCAAATGTTGCTTTCTCTTGTTTACTCATTTATTTCACTCCTTCATTTAACATATTAAATAGTTTTATTTCCAGTATTTTTCTACAAAATTATCTCGTCCTGATTTAAGTCGATAAGCTTGGTAATGTTTGGGATCTTTTTTATAAAAATCTTGATGATATTCTTCTGCTTCATAAAATGGCTTAGCTTCTCTAATGTCAGTAACTATAGGTTTGTTAAAAATACCTTTTTCTTCTAATGCTTGTTTACTTTGTTCAGCTAATCTTTTTTGTTCAGCTGAATGATAAAATATTGCTGTTTGGTAAGATTCACCTCTATTATGAAATTGACCACCAGGATCAGTTGGATCAATTAATGGCCAGTACATTTCAAGTAAGTCAGAATAGCTCATTAAATTTGGATCATAGGTTATTTGTACAGCTTCCAAATGACCAGTTTTACCCGAACATACTTGTTCATATGTTGGATTTGGCAGCTCACCACCTGTATAACCTGATGTGATACTAATAATACCTTCTATTTCATCGAAGGGCTTGACCATGCACCAAAAGCACCCTCCTGCAAATGTTGCTTTTTCATGTATCTCCATTAATTATCCACCCCTCATAAATAAAACTTACTCTAATGTTAATTATAACACTTGGAAATAAGTTTTACTAAATTTATTATTAAATTAACATAGCTTATAGAGAAGTTTCATCATTATACTAAAATACTTCATTTGTTATTGATACTTTAAAAACACTCATTTATGGATATATAATTTAATTTATTTTCAGGATAATTTCGTCAATAACAAGCATTATAATATCCTCTTTGTACGTTCCAATCCAAAAACACCTTCTTATATAAAAGGTAATCAAGCCCTTAGATATAAAAAGGTGTTAAGTTTAATTTCATTATATTTTCTTTTTAAATAACACAAAAAAGAACGTTAATAAAACTGTATTACACGGTTATTATTTCTTATTCGTTTGATCGTTCATTGCACGCATCATTTGATTAATTTTCTTTTGACTTGGCTTTTGGCCCATTTGCATCATTAATGTACGTAACATTTGTTCATTAATTGGTGGATTTTTCTTTAAGTAATGCATCATATATTTTCTAGCAATAAAGAAACCTAATGCTACACCAGCAACTAATGCTGCTAAAGCAATTACTACAACCCAAATTGTTGACATCGACTCGTCCTCCTTAACTAAAGTTCCTTATATATTATAGTAAATAAAGTTAATTAAAACAATCTTTTAATAAAGTTAATTATTTAATTGATTTTTTAACTTGTTTAACGACATTTTCAACACTAAAGCCATATGCTTCAACTACTTTATTACCTGGAGCCGAAGCACCGAATGTATCAATGCCAATTATAGTACCATTCATACCTACATAACGCTCCCAACCTAAAGGATTAGCCATTTCTATTGCAATTCGATTTGTAATTTCTTTAGGTAAAACAGATTCTTTATATGCTTGAGACTGTGCTTCGAAAAGATCCCATGAAGGCATACTTACAACAGATACATGAATACCTTTATCTTTTAATTCTTTTTGAGCGGCAATAGCTAGTTGCACCTCTGACCCAGTAGCGATTAAGATAGCTTCTGCCTGATCATTAGGACTTATTACGTAAGCTCCTTTTTTTACATTTTCATATGTTTCTTCAGCATCTTTAGTGATTGTTGGTAAACCTTGACGTGTTAAAACAAGAGTTGTTGGCTTATCAGTTGATTCCATAGCTAAACGCCATGCAGCTTGAGTTTCATTACCATCTGCAGGTCGTATGACAGATAAGTTAGGCATTGCTCTAAGAGAAGCTAATTGTTCAACAGGCTCATGTGTTGGACCATCTTCACCTACAGCAATTGAATCATGTGTAAAGACATAAGTTACTGGAGCATTCATAATCGCCGAAAGACGAATTGCGCCACGTAAATAGTCGCTAAAGACAAAGAATGTTCCACCATAAGGTTTTAATCCTCCATGAAGAGCCATACCATTAAGTGCAGCACCCATTGCAAATTCTCTTACACCAAACCATACATTACGCCCTGCATAATTCTCAGCAGTAAAATCTTCTTCTTCTTTCATCATCGTATTATTTGAACTAGCTAAATCTGCACTACCTCCAAATAACTGGGGAACAGATTTAGATAATGCATTAATTACTTCACTGGATGCAACACGTGTTGCTAATGAATCTTCATTATATTTATACGTTGGTAGTGATTTATCCCAACCTTCTGGTAAATCATTATTGATAACTTGTTTAAATTCTTCAGCAAGTTCTGGATATTCTTTATTATATTGTTCTAAAAGTTCATTCCACTCTGTTTCTTTTTGAGTACCTTGATCAAATATTTTTGTTTTAAAATCTTCATATACTTCCTCAGGTACTTTAAACGGATCGTGAGGCCATTTATAGTTAGCTTTTGTTAAAACAGCCTCTTCTTCACCTAATGGAGCACCATGTGAAGCAGATGATGCTGATTTATTTGGTGAACCATAGCCAATCACAGTTTTTATTTCAATTAAAGTAGGTTGTTTTGTATTTTCATGAGCCTCTTTTAATGCGGCGCTTATTGCTTCAATATCATTTCCGTCTTCAACACGAAGTACTTGCCAGTTGTATGCTTCAAATCGAGCTTGTGTATTATCAGAAAAAGATCGATCTAAATCACCATCTAAAGATATATCATTTGAGTCATAAAGAACGATTAATTTATCTAATCCCAAATGACCAGCAAGTGAAGCAGCTTCGTGTGAGATACCTTCCATAATATCTCCATCACCAACTAATGAATAAGTATAATGATCAACCACATTAAAGCCATCTCTGTTATACTTTGCTGCTAAGTGACTTTCAGCCATTGCCATACCTACCGCCATTGAAACACCTTGTCCTAAAGGACCTGTTGTTGCTTCAACACCATCAGTATCTAAAACTTCTGGATGACCAGGTGTACGTGATTCCCACTGTCGGAAGTTTTTTAAATCTTCTATTGTCACATCATAACCTGATAAATGTAATAAGCTGTATAGTAGCATTGAACCATGACCAGCTGATAAAACAAAACGATCACGGTTAAACCATTTAGAATGACTTGGATTTTGATTCATAAATTCTGTCCATAAAGTGTAAGCCATTGGTGCTGCACCCATAGGTAAGCCCGGGTGTCCTGAATTAGCTTTTTCAATCGCATCGATTGATAATGTACGAATTGCATTAATTGATTTTTCTTCGATAGTTGTTGACATATTATTTATCATCCTTCATAGATTGTCTTTGTTTTTTGATTCGTTTAACTTTTTCTGGAGTAACATCTGTACCCTCTGGATCTATAACTTTTAATGATGTTATTTGCTTAGTAAATGAACTTCTAAGACTATCAATATATTTTTGTCTTAATGTTTTTTGTTCTTTTTTTTCTTCAACAGAAAGACCTTTTTCAGTTTTAGATTTTTTTGCTAATTCGTTTATGCGGTTTAATTCTAAATCTGATAACATATTTTGTCACTCCTTATTATTTAACATTGCCACGTTTTATTATACTGTAAAACACTCGGTTATAAAAGAGAAGCGATTAAAAATGAGTTAGTTATACTCAAATGCGAACTTATGTTTGACTTTTCAAAGCTAAATGATAAAATTATGAATAAGTAAGCAAGAAGAATGAGGTGATTACATGGAGAAGTTATCGAAAAGACAAGAGATGATTTATGACTTTATAAAATCTGAAGTCGATGAAAAAGGATATCCACCTTCAGTTCGTGAAATTGCTAAAGCAGTTGGACTTGCTTCCAGTTCAACAGTACACGGACACTTAGAAAGAATAGAAGGTAAAGGATTTATTAGACGAGATCCTACAAAACCAAGAGCAATTGAAATTATTGATTTAGAATCCAATGATATTAATAAAGATCAAGCACGTTATGCACCTTTAATTGGTAAAGTAACAGCTGGACTGCCAATAACTGCTGTTGAAAATATCGAAGAATATATTCCTGTACCAAGCTCAAGTGCTAATGAAAGCGACAATTTATTTGTTTTAGTCATCGAGGGCGATAGTATGATAAATGCAGGTATTTTTGATGGTGATAAAGTTATTGTTAAACAACAAACAACTGCAAATAACGGAGAAATTGTTGTCGCTATGACTGAAGAGGAAGAAGCAACAGTTAAACGATTTTATAAAGAAAAAGACCATTTTCGTTTACAACCTGAAAATGATAGTTTAGAGCCCATTATTTTAGATAATGTTTCTATCTTAGGTAAAGTTATCGGATTGTTTCGCAATATAAATTAAGTAAAAACATCCCTAAATTAGATTTGTAATGTATACATTCATCTACTAATTTAGGGATGTTTTTTAGTTTTCTAAATTATTAACGGTTTCAATAATCGCTATTTTAACATGCGCATAAGTCAAGCCACCTTGTAAAAATGCAATATACGGTGGTTTAATTGGTCCATCAACCGATAATTCAATACTAGCTCCTTGAATAAAGGTTCCAGCAGCCATAATTACTTGTTCGTCATATCCTGGCATATCACTTGGGTATGGTTCAACATAGGAATTAACAGGTGATGACTTTTGAATGTTTTGACAAAATTGAATCATTTTTTGATCATTTTCAAATTTAATGGTTTGGATAATATCTGTTCTTTTTTCATTGTAAGTTGGTTTTACAGCGTATCCTTTTAATGCCATATAACGTGCAGTAAAAACTGCACCTTTTAATGCTTCACCAACAACATGAGGTGCTAAAAAGAATCCTTGATACATTTCTTGTAACATATGCAAAGTTGCACCAGTTTCTTTACCAAGTCCAGATGCCGTTAAACGATTAGCTGCATTTAGTATAAGCTCTTCATCACCTGCAATATATCCTCCAGCTCTAACTAATCCACCACCTGGATTTTTAATCAATGATCCTGCAATAATATCAGCACCTACATGAGTAGGTTCTAATTCTTCAACAAATTCACCATAACAATTATCTACAAATACAATTAAATTTGGATTAATTGATTTTACAAAGTCAATCATTTCTTTAATCTGAGCAATTGTAAATGAAGGTCTATCTTCATATCCTTTTGATCTTTGTATACCAATTACTTTTGTACGCTCATGAATTTTATTTTTAACTTCAGAAAAATTAACTGTTCCATCTTCAAGTAAATCTACTTCATCATATGAAACATGTAAATCTTTTAATGATCCTGAACTATTACCGCGTTTTCCAATCACTTCTTCTAGCGTATCATAAGGACCACCTGTAATATATAGTAGTTCATCATTAGGTCTTAAAATTGAAAATAATGCTGTTGATATAGCATGTGTACCAGAAACAATTTGCGGACGAACTAAAGCATCTTCAGCCCCAAATACATCAGCATAAACCGCTTCTAAATTATCTCGTCCACTATCGTCATATCCATAACCATCACTTGAAGAGAAATGAAAATCACCTATATGATTTTTTCTAAATGAATCTAAAACACGTTTTTGATTAACCTCAACTGTTTGATTAATTTTTTTAAAAATTGCTTCACTATCTTTTTCTGCTTGAATAACTGTTTCATTTATTAATGTATGCATTATACTTTTTTCTCCTTTATAACTCCTTGAATCGGATGATCTTTTCTAATATATCCAGCTAAATAATATTCATTTTTTTCTTCATCATATTTGCTTTCTTCAAGAATTGTTTCTCGTTCGATTTGATGCATGACCCGACCTTCTTCAGGTCCTAAATTAATTGCGAAATAATCCCACTCATTTTTGATTTGATTTTCAATTTGCTGAAGTAGTTTAGTTAAATCTGCTTCATTATACGCACTTATTAAAGCATATGGGTGATGAGTTGGAATAAAGTCATCAGTTAATTTGTCTCGTTTATTATAAACCGTTAATATCGGTATATTCGTCGCATTTAAATCATCTAAAATTTCAATTACTGTATCTTGTTGTTGATCTTTATCTTCATGAGTAACATCGACAACATGAATAATCAAATCTGCTTCTGTTACTTCTTCTAGAGTTGATTTGAATGCAGCAATAAGTGAAGTCGGTAAATTTTGTAAAAAACCGACTGTATCTGTAATGAGACACTCAAAGCCTGAAGGTAAGGTAATTTGTCTTGTTAATGGATCAAGTGTTGCAAACAAGAGGTCCTCTTCTAGTGATGTTTCATCAGTTAGCCGATTAAAAATTGTTGATTTTCCTGCGTTAGTATAACCAACAATTGCAATTTGAAAAATATGATTTAGCTTTCTACGTTCACGATATTGCTTTCTTTGTTTAACGACAACTTTTAAACGACGTTTAATTTCATCAATACGTCTACGAATATGACGTTGATCAGATTCTAGTTTAGTTTCACCTGGTCCTCTAGTACCAATTCCCCCACCTAAACGTGATAAAATAGTTCCCATACCATGAAGACGAGGTAACATATATTGAAGTTGAGCTAACTCTACTTGTAACTTACCCTCTTTAGTATCTGCTCTTTGAGCGAAAATATCTAATATAAGTTGACTTCGGTCAATGATACGAACACCTAACTTATCATTTAAATTTCTTAACTGGCCTGGTGATAGTTCGTCATTACAAACAACTAAATCAATTTCTTCAGAATCAATTATCGCACTTATTTCTTCGACTTTACCTTCACCTACATAGGTTGCCGAATGGATTCTTTCTCTTTTTTGAGTAATAATATCAATTACTTCGCCGCCAGCAGTTTGACTCAACGACTTCATCTCTTCAATCGTGGAATTAAAATGCTGATCGGTATTTTTTTGTAATTGAACACCAATAATTAAAACTCTTTCTTTTGACATATAAATCACCTCTTTTTAATTATCAATAGAGAAAGCAACTATCTACGAGATAGTTGCCCATTATTGATCTGTCTCAATATAATTAATATTCGTTGCTGGTACAAATCTAGAAATAGCATGTTTATAAATTAATTGTTCTTTTCCATCTGAGTCGAAAAGGACTGTGAAATTGTCAAATGCTTTAATACGTCCTCTTAATTGGAAGCCATTCGTTAAAAAGATCGTCACGTCTATATTATCTTTTCTTAATATATTTAAATAATGATCTTGTATATTAACTAAGTTTGACATTTACTTCGACTCCTTTAACACTTATATATTCCATTCTAATCTAATTGTATCATACACTTCATCTAAGTTGTTGGTTGAGGCATCATACCAATCAATCGTCATTTTATTTTTAAACCATGTGTATTGTCTTTTAGCAAAACGGCGTGAATTTCTTTTTAAAATTTCAACACATGCTTCTAATTCCATCTCACCAGTAAAGTAAGGAATAAATTCTTTATAACCGATTCCACTTATCGACTGACTTGATTCAGGTACTGCTTCGTATAGTTGTCTTACCTCTTCAATCAATCCTTTATCTAGCATGTTATCTACACGTTGATTAATTCGTTCATATAACTTACTTCTCTCCATTTCAAGTCCGATAATTTTAGCATCGTAGAGAGGGGTAATTTTTTGTCTTTGTTGAATTTCAGTCATTGTTAATCCTGTTGTTTGATAAATTTCTAAAGCTCTAATTACTCGTCGATGATTATTAGGATGAATTTTTTTTGCTTGTTTAGGATCAATTTCGACTAGCTTGTTATAAACAGTCTCAATTCCTTTTTTTTCAACTTCTGCTTCTAATAATTTAGTAATTGTTTCATTTCTCGCTTCAGTGGGAAACTGGTAATCATATAGAACACTTTGAATATAAAGACCACTCCCACCGACAATAATTGGTATTTTCCCTCGGGATGAGATCTCTTCAATTAATTGTCTCGCTTTCTTTTGAAAATCTGACACCGTAAAGTCTTCATTAACATTAATAATGTCGATAAGATGATGTGGAATTAAGTTTCGTTCTTCTTTTGTTGCCTTTGCTGTCCCAATATCAAGTCCTTTGTAGACTTGCATTGAATCACCACTAATAATTTCACCATCAAATACCTGTGCTAATTTTAAACTTAATTCTGTTTTGCCTACAGCTGTAGGGCCAACAATAACAAGTACTTTATCTTTCATATATTTCTCCTTATCTAATAAGTTACATAATTCTTTTAAACATTTTTTCAATATCATAGGTTGAAAAATGAACAATGACTGGGCGACCATGAGGACAAGTGAAAGGATCTTCACATTGTCTTAAGTCGTTTAATAATCGGTTCATTTCAGTTGAGTCAAGATAATGATTTGCTTTAATGGACCGTTTACAAGACATCATGATTGCAACTTCTTCTCGAATCGTTTTGATATTAATAACGTTATCTACAATAATTTGTTCAATCATATCTCGAACAATGTCTTCCTCTATGCCTGTTGGAAACCAAGTCGGAACTTCTCTAATTGCTAATGTTTGATGACCAAAAGGTTCAAAAAATAAACCAACATCATTTAATAAGTGTTCATTTTCTTTAATAAACATCATTTCATCATTTGTAAATTCGAATGTAATGGGAATTAAAAGTGTTTGTAGTTCATTATCAGTTTCGGCTAATTTGTCTCTAAAAAATTCATATTTAATTCGCTCTTGAGCTGCATGCTGATCAATCATATAAAAGCCCAATTCATTTTGAGCAAGTATATAGGTGCCTTGTAATTGCCCTATAGGATATAAAGGTGGAATCCGTTGGTTATTATCCTTTTTATATTCTAAATCTTGTGCTTCTTCACGAGATGAGTCATCAACTTGATTATCAAAATGTTCATTTATTAACTCGTCTTCTTTAGTTTCTGATTCAATATAATCATTTGTAAAAATATTATCAGATTCAACTGGTTCAAAATGGCTAATTGCTTTTTGTTGAAATGTTTCAGCATCCAATTGTAATGACTTTTGTTTTTCTTTGCTAGATTCTTTTGATTGATTTTCTGCTATATTTGGAATTAATGTTAGTTTTTGAAATGATTCTTTAATCATAGTTTCAATCAAAGCAATTAATTCTTTTTCTTTACTAAATCTAACTTCTAATTTTGTAGGATGAACGTTTACGTCTACTAAAATAGGATCCATTTCGATTGATAAAACAACAATTGGACTTCGATGAATCGGTAAGAGTGTATGATAAGCTCTTAAAATTGCTTGTGTCAATCCTTGGTTTTTAATATATCTACCATTAATAATAATTGTAATAAAATTACGAGATGATCTAGTGACTTCTGGTTTACCTATATAACCAGTTATTTTAAAATCTTTAGATTCTTCTTTTACTTCAATCATTTTTTTGGCAGCATTGTTTCCATAAATATTTGCAATAACTTGTAAGAGTTGATTTGTTCCAGGTGATTTAAAGATCACCTTTTTATTATGAGTGATTTCAAATCGAACATGTGGGTGTGCTAAAGCATATCGGTTAATTAAATCTGTAATATGGCCTAATTCCGTATAGATTGTACGCATATATTTTAAGCGAGCAGGTGTATTATAAAATAATTGTTCAACTGTTATTTCAGTTCCTTGACGTGCATCACTTTTAGATGCTTCAATGATGTTACCACCTTCTAAATACAACTTTGTTCCAGCTTCTTCTCCGGTAGATGTTTTAATCGTTAACTTACTTACCGCTGAGATACTCGCTAAAGCTTCTCCTCTAAATCCCAATGACTTCACATGAAATAAATCTGTATCATATTGAATTTTACTTGTAGCATGCCTTAGAAATGACTGTTTTACATCTCTTTCTGACATTCCTTCTCCATTATCACTTACTTTAATTGATTTTAAACCTGCTTCTTCTATGTCGACTTTTATCCAAGTACTTTGAGCATCTAAACTATTTTCAATCAATTCTTTTACAACAGAAGCCGGTCTTTCTACAACTTCTCCAGCTGCAATCTTATTAGCAAGTGATTCAGGTAATTGGCGTATCTTCAAACATGTCACTCCTTTTATTTCTTTAATTTTGTTTGTAATTTATACACTAAGCTCATTGCTTCAAGTGGTGTTAATTCTAATACATTTATTGCTTTTAATTCATTTAATACTTGTTGATCTTTATTTGTTAATTCATTTTGTTTATGAGAATTTATTTCTGAATCAACAAAAAATGCTAATTGGCCTGTTGATTCGTATACCTCAGCAGTATTATGCTGATGCGAACCTGCATTAAATTCCAGTTCTTGTAAAATAATATTAGCACGATCGATTAACTTCTCTGGTAATTCTGCTAGCTTAGCTACATGTATACCATAACTTTCATCTGCCTTACCTTCAGCAACTTTGTGTAAGAAGATAATTTTTTCTTCAAATTCTTCTGCCTTTACATGCATGTTTTTTAATGCTGGTAAAGTTTTCTCAAGTTCAGTCAATTCATGGTAATGTGTTGAAAATAAAGTTTTTGCTTTAATATCATCATGAATATATTCAATAATTGCTTGGGCTAAAGCCATACCGTCGTAAGTGCTTGTTCCCCTACCTATTTCATCAAGTAAAATTAAGCTATTTTCTGTTGCGTTTGTCAGAGCATGATTTGCTTCGAGCATTTCAACCATGAAAGTACTTTGACCAGCAACAAGATCATCAGCTGCTCCAATTCGCGTAAATATTTGATCAAATAAAACAAGTTCTGCTTGGTCAGCTGGTACAAAACAACCAATTTGTCCCATAATAATCGTTAGAGCAAGTTGACGCATATATGTGCTTTTACCAGACATATTAGGTCCTGTAATCAAAAGGATTTGTTGTTTATCATCTAAATAAATATCATTAGGAACAAACGTTCCCTCATCCATCACTTTTTCAATTACTGGATGCCTACCCTCTTTAATATCGACATGATTTTCATTAAAAGTTGGGCGTTTATAATTATTTAATTCACTCACTGTCGCAAAAGACTGATAAATATCCACTTCACTTAAGGTTTTTGCTAGAGCTTGAACTTGTTCTATATTGTCTTTTAATGTTTCTCTAATTTCTAAAAATAAACGATGTTCAAGATCGACGCTTTTTTCGTTAGCTTCTAAAATTAGTTTTTCACGTTCCTTTAATTCAGGTGTTACATAACGTTCAGCATTTGTTAACGTTTGTTTTCTTTCATATCTTCCTTTAGGTATTAAATGCTTATTTGCATGGGTTATTTCAATGTAATAACCAAAGACACGATTATAACTTATTTTTAAAGACTTAATCTTAGTTACTTCTTTTTCTTTTCGCTCAAGTTCAGCAATCCATTCTTTACCGTGTCTAGAAGCTTCTCTATATTGATCAAGCTGTTCATTAAATCCATCTTTTATTAAATGTCCCTCAGTAATTGATATCGGCGGATTATCAATAATGCTTCGCTCGAGTAATTCAACCAACTCTGTCGGATAAATTAAAGATTCATTTAAAGCTATTAGTTCATTTGTTTGAAAGCTTTCTAGTGCTTGTTTAATACTTGGTACTTGTTTTAAAGATGATTTTAATTGATTTAAATCTCTTGCATTCACATTTCCAAAAGATATTCTACCAGCTAATCTTTCTAAATCGTAAACGTGCTTTAAAGATTCTCTTAAAGTTTCTCTTTCCAAAAAGCCATTAAACATTGATTCAACTATATTTAATCTATTTTCAATAACTTCGCGGTTAAAAAGTGGTCGCTCAATCCATTTCTTTAATGTCCGAGCTCCCATGGCTGTAACAGACTCATCCAAGACCCAAAGTAAAGACCCATACTTTTCTTTTTTTAATAAGGTCTCTGTTAATTCTAAGTTACGTTTTGAGTACATATCTAATGATAAATAATTATTTAAATGAATAATTTCAGCCTTTTGAAAATGATGTAATGATCTTTTTTGAGTGTGTTTAATATAATTTAATAAACGATTGAAACTTGTAAATAAACGTTCATTATTAATATCATCTACTAAATGTCTATATTCTCCATTAAAACTAACATTATCTTCATAAGAGAATGTGACATCAAGACGAGATTTTAAAATCTTTTTTAAATGTTTTGGGAAAGAATGAGCAATCACTACTTCTTTTATCGATCGATTACCCAATTCATGAACGACAAAATCAAAACCTTCTTCTATTTCAAGCAATTGTGATTCGCCTGTTGAAAGCTCATGATAAACAATGACAAAAACATCATCTTTAAATTGAGTAATACTTGCTAAATAATTACTTTCTTTTTCTTTCAACATTGAAGATTCCATTACTGTTCCAGGTGTAATTAATTGAACAACTTCTCTTTTAACAACACCTTTTGCTGTTTTGGGATCTTCAACTTGTTCACAAATTGCTACTTTATATCCTTGGTCAACAAGTATTTTAATATAGTTTTCAGCTGCATGGTGAGGTACGCCACACATAGGTATCGCGTCTTTTTTTGCAGCGTCACGTTTCGTTAATGTAATTTCTAATAATTGAGCAGCTTTAATTGCATCATCATAAAATAATTCATAAAAATCGCCTAATCTAAAAAATAAAAAAGAATCTTGATGCTCTGCTTTGATTCTTAGGTATTGTTTCATCATTGGTGTTGTGTTTGACATTTTTGTTCCTCCAGAAATAAATCGCTAGACTAATTATAACATATTTATCATTGATTGAAGTAATACCTACTATCTTTCCTTATACAAATGAACAAAAAAACGTTATACTTTAATTATTAAGTTTAGTGACGGAGGATTTTTATGGAAATTAAATTCTTGGGTACAGGAGCGGGTGTTCCTTCAAAAGAAAGAAATGTTTCAGCAATTGCTTTAAATTTAACAGAAGAAATAAACCATATTTGGTTATTTGATTGTGGAGAAGCTACACAGCATCAAATATTACACACAAACCTTAAACCACGTAAAATTAATAAGATATTCATTACTCATTTACATGGTGATCATATTTATGGTTTACCTGGATTATTAAGTAGCCGGTCTTTTTTAAATGGTGATGATTTATTAACTGTATATGGTCCCCCAGGAATTAAAGATTATATTAAGACGAGTTTAAATATTAGTGGCACACATTTAACTTATCCGCTTGATATTATTGAATTTACCGAAGGCGTCATATTTGAAGATAATACATTTAAAGTGTCAACTTTTTTATTGGATCATGGTGTACCTAGCTATGGCTTTCGCATTGAAGAAGCAGATAAAATCGGTGAATTAAACGTTGAAAAATTAAAAAAAGAAGGAATTAATCCAGGACCAATTTATAAAACAATCAAATCACAAACATCAACACTTTTAGAGGACGGACGAATAATTAAGCGAGATGATTACATCGGCAAGTCAAAAAAAGGTCGCATTATTTGTATTTTTGGCGATACGAGATTTAATGACAACTTCATACAACATGCTTTAAACGCAGACTTACTTATCCATGAAGCAACATTTGAAGAAACACGAGCAGATTTAGCATATGATTATTTTCATTCAACAACAAAACAAGCGGCTACATTAGCAAAAAAAGCTTCAGTAAAACAATTAATACTAACTCATATATCTTCAAGATATCAAAATGGCGCGATAAATGAATTGCTAACAGAAGCTAGAAGCACATTTGAACAAACTTTGATCGCACATGATTTTTTCTCATATACTATTAAACAGGAGTGATAATATGAACGCCCAAAGTTTATTAAATTTACAAAAAGAAACTTTTTTAAGTGGAAAAACACATAGCTATGAACATAGAGAGTCGATGTTACTTCGATTAAAAGAAATGCTCGAAGAAAATGAACAAATGATTTATCAAGCATTATATACTGATTTGAACAAATCAAAACATGAAACATTAACAACAGAATTAGGTATTCTTTATACTGAAATTGATTTTGCTTTAAAAAATTTAAGTAAATGGATGAAAGATGAAAATGTTCCTGCACCTATGACTCATCAAGGAACAAAAAATTATATTATCCATGAACCATTAGGAAACGTATTAATTATTTCTCCTTGGAATTATCCATTGCAGTTAGCTTTAGCACCTGCAATTGGTGCACTTGCAGCAGGAAACACTGTTGTTTTAAAACCATCAGAAATAGCTCCAGCAACTGAAGAATTATTAAACATTTTAATTAAAAACTATTTTGATGAAGCATATTTCGGAATTATTACTGGTGATAAAGACGTTAGTGATCATTTAGTTGGTATGCGATTTGACTATATATTTTTTACAGGTAGTACACAGGTTGGTAAGAAAATTATGAAAAGAGCAAGTGAAAATCTTACACCACTAACACTTGAATTAGGTGGTAAAAGTCCAGCAATTATAATGGCTGATGCTAATATAAAATTAGCAGCTAAACGTATTGCTTGGGGTAAGTTTACAAATGCAGGTCAAACTTGTGTCGCACCTGATTATCTATATATTGAAGAGAGTATAAAAAACAAATTTTTAAAAGAACTCGTCAGACAAATAAAACGCTTATATAAAAATAATCCTTTAAACAATGAAAATTATGTTAAAATAATTAATTCAAATCATTTTAATCGATTAATGAATTTTATTAATCAAAGTAATGAACTACAATTAATCTATGGTGGCTCAAGTGACGAAACTACCTTAAAAATTGAACCGACTATTTTACAAAATATTTCATGGAATGATGATATTATGAAAGAAGAAATATTTGGTCCCATTTTACCTATATTAACATTTACTGATGTTAACGAAGCGATTTCAGCAATTAATGAACAAGAAAAGCCCCTCGCTTTATATTTCTTTGGAAAAGATGAAACAGTTGAATCTAAAGTTCTTAAATTAATCCGCTTTGGTGGTGGCGCAATTAATGATACTTTATACCATTTAGCAAACCCTCATCTACCATTTGGAGGTATTGGACATAGTGGTCTTGGAGCTTACCATGGAAAATATAGTTATGAAACTTTTACACATAAGAAAAGCATTATGGAACAAACGACAAAGTTTGATTTACCATTCCGCTATCCTAATTCTAAGCTAGGAAAAAGAATCGTAAAGTATGTACTTAAATAATAATAAATGAAATAAACCTTAAAATTAATTGATATTTACATTAATTTTAAGGTTTATTTTTATAATCATTTAAAAAATCTTTTTGAAAACTTGTTTTAAATAGATCTGTTTTCTCGTTTTGAACAGCATTTTTTTCTTTTTTAATATTTTTAAATGTATGCTTACCATATTTTTTTGATAATTCTGCAACGGTTGACTCTAGATTCATTTGTTTAATACTATCTTCATAAGTAAATAAACTTAATTGTTCATGAATTTCTGAAATGTTTAAAATGTCTTGAACTGTGACACCTATTAAACGAATTGGTTCTCCATTCCAATGCTCATCAAATAAATCTGTAATTACTAACAAAATTTCTTCTTTTGAGTTTGTATATTTAGTTAACCGTCTACTTCGATTTATTGTCGTTCTGTCAGCAAAACGTAAAGTTAATTGGATTGTTTTTCCCATTACTTCTCGTCTAACAAGACGTGCTTCTACAAGTTTTACTAGTCTCAAAAACCACTGATATATCTCTGATTCGTCATCTGTATCTTCTTTTAAAGTCCTTGAATTACCAATACTCTGAAATTCACTTGCTGCTTCGGGATCAACAACACTACTATCTATCCCATTTGCTCGATTTTTCAATCTTTCACCATTAATACCTAGTAATTGACGCAAATTATAAACATCTGCATTTGCAAGATCTCCTATTGTATTAATATTAACTTGATTTAATTTTTCTGCAGTCTTTTTACCAATCCCATACATTTCACCCACATTTAATGGCCATAATAATTCTCTAATTTGCCTTTTCCTTAAAATCGTAATACCTAATGGTTTTTTCATATCAGAAGCTGTTTTAGCTAAGAATTTATTTGGTCCAATACCAATACTACAAGGTAAATTTAATTGATTTAAAATATCATTTTGAATTTTTTTCGCCAATTCAATTGGATTCCCTGGATAGTTTGTCACATCCATATAACCCTCATCTATTGAAATTGGTTCAACTAAATCTGTAATATCGTGTAATATAGAAAATACTTGTTTTGATGCTTTTCTATACCTTTCCATATTAGGTGGTAAAACAATCAATTCTGGACATAGTTTTTTAGCTTCCCATAAAGGCATTGTTGTTTTGACACCTTTTTTTCGTGCTTCATAACTACCTGTCACAATAATTCCTTTTCTTTCATTGGGATTACCTGCTACAGCAATGGGTTTACCTTTTAATTTAGGGTTGTATGTGACTTCAACAGATGCATAAAAACTATTCATGTCTAAGTGAAAAATGACTCGTGCCTTGTTTGTCATTTATATACATCCTTTAAATAAGAATAAGAAATGCCCTATAAAGCCATATAGAGCATTTCTCATTTTAATTATGAATTGCTTGTGTAATAATTTCAATAACAAATTCAGTTAATTTCTTTAAATCACTTGTATGAATACGTTCATTTGTCGTATGGATATGCTCATATCCTACTGATAAATTAGCAGTTGGAATACCATAGCCATTAAAGATATTGGCATCACTTCCACCACCGCTATTTAACAATTCGCTAGGTAAATCCAAGCTTTTTGCAGCTTTTTTAGCATTCTGTACGACTAAGTCTTCTGAATCAAATGAAAACCCAGGATACATTACTTCTACATTAACTTTTGCATTACCTCCAAGAGATGAAGCAGTATCTTCAAATTCAGTTTTTATATGCTCAATTAATGCATCTAATTTTTCTTTATTTAAAGATCTTGCCTCTGCAAAAATTTCAACATGATCACAGACGATATTTGTTTGTTTACCACCTTGGAAAGATCCTATGTTTGCTGTTGTTTCTTCATCAATTCTTCCCAATTTCATATTTGCAATTGATTTAGCAGCAAGTGTAATTGCTGAGACACCTTTTTCAGGAGCAACGCCTGCGTGGGCAGATTTACCTTCAACAATAACATGAAATTTAGCTTGATATGGTGCAGATACTACTATATTCCCAATGTCGCCATCACTATCTAATGCATAACCATAATCTGAATGAAGTAATGATTGATTTATAGCTTTCGCACCAACAAGTCCTGATTCTTCACCAGCAGTAATAACAAATTGAAGTGGTCCGTGTGATATATTTTTTTCTTTTAAGAGACGAATTGCTTCAAACATAACAGCAAGTCCTGCTTTATCATCCGCACCTAAAATTGTAGTCCCATCAGAGACAATATATTCATCTTTGATAGACGGCTTGATATTTTGTCCAGGAACAACTGTATCCATATGGGATGTAAATAATAACGTTGGCGATGTTAAATTTGGTTCTGAAGCAGGTAAATTACAAATAAGATTACCTGCTCCATGACCTGTTGTTTTAGCACTATCGTCTTCAATGACTTCTAAACCTAAAGATTCAAACTTATTCGTTAAAACTTTAGCAATTTCTGTTTCATATTTTGTTTCAGAATCAATTTTTACTAATTCAAGAAACTCATTAATTAATCGTTCTTGATTTACTTTTATCATACTTAGGAAAAACCTCCGAATTATAGTGGAATATTACCGTGTTTCTTATACGGTCTATCTTCTTTTTTATTGCGTAGCATATCAAGAGACTGAATTAATTTTATTCTTGTCTCTCTTGGATCAATCACATCATCAATCATTCCTAATCCTGCTGCTACATATGGATTAGCAAATTTATTTTTATATTCATCAATTTTTTCTTGACGTTTTGCTTCTGGATTATCACTTTCGGCGATTTCTCTAGCGAAAATAATATTTGCAGCTCCTTCAGGTCCCATTACGGCAACTTCAGCATTTGGCCAAGCAAAAACTAAATCAGCACCAATTGACTTACTATTTAAAGCAACATAAGCACCACCAAATGCTTTACGTAAAATTACAGTCATTTTTGGCACAGTCGCTTCAGAGTATGCATATAACATCTTAGCACCATGACGAATAATTCCGCCATGTTCTTGCTTAATTCCAGGGAAGAAACCTGTTACGTCTTCAAACGTTATGACAGGTACATTGAATGAATCACAGAAGCGAATAAATCTTGCTGCCTTATCACTTGAATCAATATCTATTCCACCAGCCATATAGCGTGGCTGGTTACAAACTAATCCTACTGACTCTCCATTTAGACGAGCAAAACCAACAACGATATTTTTAGCAAAGTCTTTATGTATTTCAAAGAAACTGTCTTTATCAACGATTTCATTAATAACTTTCTTCACATCATAAGGTTTTGTACCATCATATGGAACAATTTCAGTTAGTTCACTTCTATAGTTATCTTCAGCATCTTCTTCATATGGCATTCTAGGAGGTAATTCTGTATTATTGCTTGGTAAATATGCAAGAATATTCTTAACCATATCAAGAGCTTCATCTTCTGTTTTAGCATTTAAGTGAGCATTACCACTCTTACTATTATGAACTTTTGATCCACCAAGACCTTCAGCAGATATCTTTTCTCCTGTTACAGTTTCAATAACTTTAGGTCCGGTAATAAACATTTTCGATGTTTCTTCAACCATAATAATAACATCAGTGATAGCAGGTGAGTATACAGCTCCACCAGCACTTGGTCCCATAATGACTGAAATTTGAGGAATAACACCTGAATATATCGAGTTACGATAGAAAATTTGTCCATATCCATCAAGCGATGTTACACCTTCTTGAATACGCGCTCCACCTGAATCATTTAAACCGATAAATGGTGCACCACTTTTTGCAGCTAAATCCATAACATTGGCAATTTTTTGAGCATGCATTTCTCCAAGAGCACCACCAAAAACAGTGAAATCTTGTGAGAATAAATAAACTGGACGTCCATTTATTTTACCATAACCAGTAACAACACCTTCACCATGAGAATCGACTTTATCCATACCAAAGTCAGTTGTTCTATTTTTCATAAATGGATTTAATTCAACAAATGTTCCTTCATCTAATAAATAATCAATTCTTTCTCTAGCTGTTTGTTTACCTTTGTCATGTTGTTTATCAATTCTTTCTTGACCACCACCAAGTTCAATTTCATTTCTTCTGTCATATAGTTCATCAATTTTCGAAAAAATATCCATTATTTGTCACTTCCTTTTTTATATTCACATAATTCATAAAGCACACCATTAGTTGATTTGGGGTGTAAAAATGCAATCTTTGCATCTCCAGCACCATCTTTAGCTTCTTCATTAATTAATTTAATCCCATTTTCACGCATATCTGTAAGTCTCTTTTCGATATCATCAACTTCTAAAGCGATATGATGAATACCCTCACCACGTTTATTAATAAACGTTTGAATCGGTGATGTTTCTTCAATTGGTTCTAACAATTCAATATGTGTTTCGCCAACTTTCAAAAATGCTACTTTAACTTTTTCTGACTCGACAGTTTCAACTGCTTCTACTTCTACTTTTAAAACATCTCGATAAAATGGTAATGCTGCTTCTAAATTTTGCACAGCAATTCCAATATGTGCAATTTTTTTCACATTTTCAGTATTATGTAATGTTTGATTACTCATTATATCCCTCCATTAAAAATTATGTAAAAAAACTTGTTCAAATCATCATTTAGCGATAAACTAAGTGATAGAACTATGATTGAAGGAGGTCTGTATCGTGGTTAAAAATAAAAATGTTAAACCTAGAAGAAAATCAAAGCGCGAACGACGTAATAAAATAATTATTTATATCATGGTCATTGCGATGGTGTTATCCACATTAACAGCTGGACTTGGAAGTATGTTATCGCTATTTTAATATGTAATAAAGGCAAATAAATTAATATTTATTTGTCTTTATTTTTTTCTTTCTTTTAAGATTCAATTTTCTGACATCTGGTTTTTTATATTTCTGCTTTAACTTGAGATATTCTTCAAGTTCATGGATTAATTGAAATAAACTTGCTCTTGTTTCAAATTCTTCTTGTGTTTGAGGTAATTCTTTTTGTTTGAACGTTTCTCGCAACTCATTTAATTCTGCTAAAAATATAAAAGCTGTATTTTCAGGTTGAATCGAGTCTGCTAATTTCAAAAAGAAATCGGCTACGAGTGTTGATACATCATCTTTTTGCGGCAATCTTGTTGCTAAAGGAAGCATATTTTCTAATATTTCAAACTGACTATTTCGCATCGTGAAATAATTATAATAAGAATGCTGGTCTCTAAACAAATGATTTTCTTTATCAAGTTCAACAAGTTGCATTGCTTCATCTAAAATCTTTCCAGTATGAGCAAATTCTTTCCCACTCCAATCAAGATTACCTTTTCTGATATATCTTGCTATTTCAGTTAAAATAATTTGAAAGTTATCTTCTAATTCACTTTGTTTTTTCTTCATTTTATCATCTAGACTAGGCATATAAAGATTCATTAACAACCCAGTCCCTATCCCAATTACAATGAGAATGATTTGTTCTTTAATAAATGAAAATTGAATAGAACCAAGTACATATAAATTAAGCGTGATAACTGTACTTGTCATAATTCCTTTTTCAATCTTCAAGTAAACAGTCGTTGGGATAAATAAAGTTAACAAAATTGCAAGAGTGAAAGGTGTATATCCTAAAGTTTCAAAAAACACAATTGAGAAAACTATAGCAATAAGACAAGCTATAAATCTATGCCATGCACTTTCAACAGATTTTTTTCGAGAAGGTTGAATACATAATATCGTTAAAATTCCTGCCGACATAATATTCGTAACGCCAATTAACTGCGCTATTGTGACAGCAAGTGGTGTGCCAATAGCAGTTTTTATTGTGCGATATCCTATTTTCACAATCTAATCTCCCTTATGAGTGATTAATTATAAAAAATAAGGCTGGCCCGTTAAACTGACTCAGCCTCATTAGTTATTTTATATTTCTTCGCAATGTTCATCAAATAACGTTTGTATCTTAGTGATAACATCAACTGGAGAAAAGCCTTCAATATCATGACGTTCAATCATAGATATAATTTCACCGTCTTTTAAAAATGCAAATGATGGAGACGATGGTGGATAATCACCAAAGTATGTTCTTGCTTGTTCTGTTGCTTCCTTATCTTGACCAGCAAACACTGTTAGTAACTGATCAGGTAATTTATCGTAATGAATTGAGTTTGTTGCTGCTGGTCTAGCTATGCCTCCGGCACAACCACAGACTGAATTGAGCATAATTAAAGCTGTACCTTTTTTAGATAAAGCTTCATCTACGTCTTCTTTCGTACGTAACTCTTTATAACCTGCTTCAGTCATATCTTCACGAGCAACAGTAACAACGTCATTCATAAAATTATCAAAATCCATATGACAACATTCCTTTCAGAAATGATTTTTATACTCACGTAATAAGTTTATCAATATTATCATTAATATTCAATCTTATTCATCTGACATTAATAATTAATATATGTTTGTTGTCTCTTCATTAATGTTTTCAAGTCTTTCTTTAACGTAAGCTAAAAATCTTCCACAAACTAAGCCATCTAGAATTCGATGATCTAACGATAATGATAAGTTGACAATATCACGGGCAGCAAACATATCGTTAATTATTACTGGACGCTTGACGATGGATTCGACTTGTAAGATTGCAGCTTGAGGATGATTGATTATTCCCATTGAGTTAACTGAACCAAACGTTCCGGTATTGTTTACTGTAAATGTACCTCCAGAAATATCATCTTGACCTAATCTGTTTTTTCTAGCTTTTTCGGCTAGTTCATTTATTTTTACAGCAATACCCTTGATACTTAAATCATCTGCATTTTTAATAACTGGGACAAAAAGTTCATCATCATTTGCAACAGCAATTGAAATATTTACATCTTGTTTTTGAATGATTTTATCTCCAGCCCACATGCTGTTTAATTCAGGGAATTTTTTCAATGCATTAGCAACTATCTTTACAAAGAATGCAAAGTAAGTTAAATTCACACCCTCATTTGCCTTAAAATCTTCTTTAACACGATTACGAAACTTGACTAGATCTGTAACATCGACTTCTACCGTCATCCACGCATGAGGTATTTCTTTCTTTGACGTTGTCATTTTTCCAGCAATTGCATTTCTTAATGGTGTAACTGGTATAATCACATCATTTTCTTCTGAAGTTATTTGTGATTTTGAACTTGCTTTTGGTTTGTTTTCAGAAATGTGTTGCTTTGAATCCTTATGTTCCTCTTGCTTTTTAGATATTTGTTCGCCTGAATCAATAATCGAATAAATATCCTTACGTGTTATTCTACCACCTAAACCTGTCCCTGTAACCTCTTGAAGATTTATTCCATGCTCTTGAGATAATTTTAAGACAGCTGGCGAATACCTAGCAGCCATTGAGTCGTTATTATCTACATTTTGCTTTTTTTGCTCATTTTCTGATTTATCTATCTTTTCAGATGTTTCATCCTCGTCTGATGTATCATCTGATTCTGTTTCGATATAGGCTAGTAAAGTACCTACTTTTACTGTTTCACCTTCAGGTACAATTAATTCTTTAATTGTACCTGAGTATGATGAAGGCACCTCTGCACTGACTTTATCTGTCATGACATCAGCTATTGGATCATATTCATTAACATAATCGCCTTCTTTAACTAGCCAGCTATTTACAGTTCCTTCAGTAACACTTTCACCTAGTTGAGGCATTAAAATTTCTTTTTGTGCCATAAATCAATCTCTCCTTTTAAAATTCAGCTAATTTACGAATTTCTTCTTCTATCTTATCTTCAGTTACCATAAAATGTTTTTCTAAAGGTGGAGCATAAGGCATAGCAGGAACATCTAAGCCAGCTAATCTTTTTACTGGTGCGTCAAGTTCAAACAAACAATTCTCAGCTATAATTGCTGCAACTTCACCAATGATGCTACCTTCCATATTATCTTCAGTAACTAGTAATACTTTTCCTGTTTTATTAGCCGCTTCAATAATCGCTTCTTTATCTAGTGGATAAACTGTAATCAAGTCGAGTAAATGAACTGAAATGTCTTCTTTCTCTAACTTTTCAATAACTTGTAATGTTTGATGTACACATAAACCATAAGTAATCACAGTAACGTCTGATCCTGAATGCTTAACTTTAGCTTCACCAATTGGAACGATGTAATCTTCCTCTGGTACATTTTCAGAAAGTAATCGATACGCTCGCTTATGTTCGAAAAATAACACGGGATCATTATCTCTTATAGCAGCTTTTAAAAGGCCTTTAGCGTCATATGGACTTGATGGTATTACAATCTTGAGTCCTGGTTGATTACTAAATACAGCTTCAATTGATTGAGAATGATAAAGTGCACCATTTACACCTCCACCATAAGGTGCTCTAATTGTAATTGGGCAATTCCAATCATTGTTAGAACGATATCTAATTTTAGCTGCTTCTGAAATAATTTGGTTTACTGCTGGTAAAATAAAGTCAGCAAATTGGATTTCTGCTACAGGTCTTAAGCCATACATTGCGGCTCCAATCGCAACTCCTACAATCCCTGATTCTGCAAGGGGTGCATCAATCACGCGTTTTTCACCATGCTTATCATATAAATCTTGTGTAGCTCCAAACACACCACCTTTTTTCCCTACATCTTCACCAAAAACAAATACATTTTCATCTCTTTCTAATTCTTCATCCATTGCCGAAGTAATTGCTTTTAGATAATTAATTTCTGACATTAGAATCCCTCCTTACTTTTTCTCATATACATAATCATGAATTGTACTAACATCTGCATACGGTGATTTTTCTGCAAATTTTGTTGCTTCGTTAATTTCTTTATTAATCTCATCAAGCATTTCTTTTTCTATTTCATCATTAATTAAATCATGTTCAACTAGATATTTTCTAAAACTTAAATTACAATCTCTTTCTCGCATTTCTTTTAATTCTTCTTCCGTACGATATTGATTATGGTTATCATCACTTGAATGGGCTGATAAACGCTCTGATACAGCTTCAATTAAAGTAGGTCCTTCACCATTTTTCGCTCTTTTGTGTGCCTCTTTCATCACTTCATAAACTTTAAGAGGGTCATTTCCATCAACTTCAATACCAGGCATTCCATATGAATTAGCTCTTATCGCAATATTTTTACTTGCTATTTGCTTTTCAAATGGAACTGAAATAGAAATTTTATTGTTTTGAACAAGTGTAATAACTGGTAAATCATGAACACCTGCAAAGTTTAATCCTTCATGGAAGTCCCCTTGGTTTGTTGAACCATCGCCTAATGTAGCTAGCGTCACAAAATCTTCTCCTTTGTATTTAGCAGCTAGTGCAAAACCAACTGCATGGGGTACTTGTGTTGTGACGGGCGATGATCCGGTAATAATTCGTTTTGCTTTATGACCGTAATGTCCAGGCATTTGACGCCCACCTGAGTTAGGATCTGCTGCTTTTCCGAATAAATGCAACATTACTTCTTTTGGTGTCATTCCAGCAACTAACACTAAACCAAGATCACGGTAATAAGGTGCAATATAATCTTGAGTTAAATCTAGGGCAAATCCTGCTCCTATTTGAGTTGCTTCTTGTCCTTGTCCTGAAATAGTAAAAGCAGCTTTACCTGCACGGTTTAATAATAATAAACGTTCATCTAATTTTCTTGCTAAGAGCATATAACGATACATGTCAATTACTTTTTCATCTGTTAAACCAAGCTCTATATGATATGGTTTTGTCATACTAATCACTCCTTAATTATGAATTTCTATATTTTCAAGTGCTAATGATGCCTCGACAAAAATTTCTGATAGCGAAGGATGTGGATGAATTGTTTCATGAATTTCCCAAGGGATAGCATTTAGCATTTTCGCTAAACTAGCTTCTGAAATCATATCTGTGACACCTGGTCCAATCATGTGCACACCTAAAATATCTTTTGTGTTTTTATCGATAATTATTTTCATAAATCCTTCTGATTGTCCTGAAATTAGTGCTTTTCCTATACTACTGAATGGAAATGTACTGGCTTTATAATCTAATTTCTGTTCTTTTGCAGCTTGTTCAGTTAAGCCAATTTGTGCGATTTCAGGTGCAGAATAAATACAAATGGGCACCATTTCTTTTTCAATTTTAAGCGGCTCTAATTGATTCATATGTTCAACTGCCACTCGTCCTTCTGCTGAAGCAACATGTGCAAGTTGAAGACCACCTATACAATCACCGATTGCATAAATGTGCGATTCTTTTGTTTGATAAAATTCATTTGTCACAATATGTCCGTTCTCTAGTTCAATTGAAGTGTTTGTTAAACCAATTTCATCAACTAACGATTCACGTCCTATGGACACAATTATTTTATCTACATTGATTGTATCTGATTCATTAATCGTTATATCTACTGATTGACCATTATTTATATCAGCTGTAAATTCGCTATCTAAATAAAATTTCACGCCTTTAGCTTCTAAAATTGATTTTATTTTTTTACTTATATCATTATCAACTTGTGGCAACAATGTTTTAGCACTTTCAATTACTGTTACATCAACATTTAAGTCAATTAACATGGATGCCCATTCAATTCCAATTGCTCCAGCACCAACAATACAAATACTATCAGGTAAAGCATCTAGATTAAGAGCACCCGTTGAAGATAATATCAATTCTTCATCGAAAGGTAAATCTGGTAACTCTCTTGGTTTTGAGCCAGTAGCAATAATAATTTTTTTAGGAACAATCATTGTATTTTCTTCATCATTTTCATGCTCAATTGAAATTGTACCTGGCATTGGCGAGAATATACTCGGCCCAAGAATTCTACCGTGACCTTCGAAAACATCAATTTTATTTTTCTTCATTAAATGTTTAACACCCATATGAAGTTGATCAATTGTTTTATTTTTCTTTTCCTGCATTTTTAAAAAGTCAATTTCAATATTTTCTGTATTTACACCAAATTCTTCAGCATTTAAGATTGTTTGATAAACCTCTGCACTTTTAAGTAATGATTTTGAAGGAATACATCCTTCATGCAAGCATGTACCGCCTAATTGGTTTTTTTCTACTAAAGCTACATCCATCCCCAATTGGCTTGCTCTAATTGCCGCAACGTAACCGCCTGTTCCTCCGCCTAAAACCACTAAGTCATATTCTTTAGTCACTGTATCATTTCCCTTCTAGTTCTCATTCTTTTGTAAGCGCATACACCCAATTACATAATTCGGTCAAAACCATACACTTATTAGGTGTATGGTTTTTATTAGTTATCTAATATATGTGATTTGGGATTTGTAAATTGATGGCTTAATTTAGCAATTTTTTCAATTCTTTCTTCTGCCATACGGTCTGCTGCTAAATATGTCGGAATATTTTCTTCTTTTGAAATTTCAAACACACGCATTAAGTTATTATAAATATTTTCAACCTTTTTCATTGCTCGTTTTTGATTATATCCAACTAATTCATCTGCTACATTAATGACACCACCTGCATTAATCACAAAATCAGGCGCATAAGTGATTCCCATTTCATGTAATAAATCACCATGTTTATCTTCTTTTAATTGATTATTTGCACTCCCTGCAATTGCTTTTGCTTTAAACTGTTTAATCGTATCATCATTAATAATTGCACCAAGCGCACACGGAACAAATATATCACAATCTACTCCATAAATTTCATCTGGATTAACAGCTGTAGCTCCAAAATCATTAACTGCACGGCTTACTGCTTCTTTATTAATATCAGTTACAATTAGTTTTGCACCCTCTTCATGTAAATAGTTACATAAAGTATAAGCAACATGACCTACTCCTTGAACAGCAATTACTTTATTCTTAAGTGATGATTCATTAAAAGTTACTTTTGCTGTTGCTTTAATTCCTTGATAAATCCCATAAGCAGTTACTGGTGATGGATCTCCGGCACTTTTTCCACCAGATGTACCTGTTACATATTTTGTTTCCATATTAATATAATCCATATCTTGTTCTGTTGTTCCAACATCTTCTGCTGTAATATAGCGTCCGCCTAGACTGTCAACGTATTGGCCAAACTTTCTAAACATTGCTTCACTTTTGTCTTTTCGTGGATCACCAATAATAACAGCTTTACCACCACCTAAATTCAGTCCAGCAGCTGAATTTTTGTAAGTCATTCCATGAGCTAGTCTAAGTGCATCTTCTAATGCTTCTTCTTCTGAATCATAAGGCCACATACGTGTACCACTCAATGCTGGTCCGAGTGTTGTATCATGAATCGCAATAATTGCTCTTAACCCTGTTTCTTTATCTGAACAAAAGATAACCTGTTCATAATTATCATTTTCTAAACTCTTAAATATTTTCATAAAAATTCCCTCCCTGATTATAAATCGTTTCCAATTATCAGAATATTAAGACGATAAGGACGCGACTTTAGGATAACTTTTGTTATTTTAAGCATACTTTATCGAACTATTATTCGCAAGTAATTATTATAAGCATTTTATTCATAATCGTTTTAAATAATTAAAAGGTTTGTTATAATATGTTCACGCTTGAATATCTAGAAGGAGATATCTATGATACGAATTATTGCAATTATTATATTATTTATCCCAGGTATTATTGGAGCATTTGGTATTAAACTTATGAGAGATGCACTTTTCAGTGATTTTTACTCAATCTTCTTTCATATCGGTATTCAATTTATAGTCGGATTTATTATGTTTGTTGCAGGCCTTGCTTTTATAGGTGGCTTTCTTTACAATCGTGATAAAAAAAGAAATTTAGTAAATAACCCAAGATTTATAAAATCTAATAAGAATAACAGTCAAAATAAGGAGGATAAATAAATGAAAGTCGCCAAGTTTGGTGGAAGTTCACTAGCAAATGCAACACAATTTAAAAAAGTAAGTGATATTATTCAGTCTGATGAAGAAAGGAAATTTATCGTCGTCTCAGCACCTGGAAAAAGACACGATGAAGACTTTAAGGTAACTGACTTATTGATTCAATTATTCGAAGCTTACATAAATGATGATAAATATAAATCTTACTTGATAACAATAACAGATCGTTTTAAGACAATTATTGAAGATCTAAATTTAGATCGTGACTTATTAACAAAAATTGAGAATGATATTATTGATACATTAGAGAGCGACTTGTCAGATCGTTTGAAATTAAATGCTATTAAAGCAATAGGTGAAAATAGTTCGGCATTGATTTTAAGCGCTTATTTAAATTCGCTTGGAATGACTGCAAAGTACGTAAATCCAAAAGATGCAGGCATTATTGTTGAAGACCTTGATGGTGGAGCACAGATACTTGATGAGAGCTTTGATATTATTAATCAATTAACACACGAAGAAGGAATAATTGTTATCCCAGGCTTCTTTGGTTATACAAAAGAGGGCAACTTAGCTACGTTTTCTCGTGGTGGTTCAGATATTACAGGAGCAATTATTGCATCTGGTGTTGATGCTTCGCTTTATGAGAACTTCACAGATGTTGATTCAGTTTATTCAGTTAACCCTAATATTGTTGATAACCCTAAAGAAATAACCACACTAACTTACCGCGAAATGCGTGAATTGTCGTATGCAGGATTTTCTGTTTTCCATGATGAAGCACTTATACCAGCTGTAGAAAAAGAAATTCCTGTCTGTATTAAAAATACAAATAATCCCTCAGCACCAGGAACGATGATTGTTGCTAATAAAGAAACAGAACAAAATTGTGTTGTTGGTGTTGCAAGTGATACTGGTTTTATTAGTTTATACGTTAGTAAGTTTTTAATGAATCGAGAGATAGGATTTGTCAGAAAATTATTGCAAATTTTAGAAGAAGAAAAAATTTCATTTGAACACGCACCATCTGGGATAGACGATATTTCTATTATTATTCATGAAAGCCAGTTAGATGAAAAGAAAGAATTCACTATTATGAGCCGTATTAATAATGAATTAAAACCAGATGTTGTTCGAATAGACCGTGATCTTGCTTTAGTTATGGTTGTGGGCGAAGGAATGAAAGAAACAATTGGCATGGCTCAAACAGCTACTCAAGCACTTGGTGAAGCTAAAGTTAATTTGGAAATGATTAACCAAGGATCATCAGAAGTTTCGATGATGTTTGGTATAAAATCAAACGGATTACATCGGGCGATAAAATCACTTTATAAAGCATTCTTTGTTAAGTAATAAAAAAACCGAGAAATTTAATATTTCTCGGTTTTTTTATATGTTTTTTTTATATGTTTTTATTTAAATTTTTAGATTTCAAATAATGACAAGTAACAGCAATAAATTTTGAATTAGATGGTCTTTGATCAATTTTAAACGATTGACTGTAAAGTTTTATAGAAGAATTAAGCATTGTTTCATCTTTCCACGCTTTATTAATTGCATTTCGCATTGCTCTTTCTACATTAACAGCTTTTGTTTCATAAATCTCACCAATTAAAGGATATAACTCTTTGGTCATCGATCCTAATAAGCCTTCTTCTTTATATGCTTTAAAAATAGCTGTTTTTAAATAACTAAAACCAAGTAAATTGGTTTTTATCCCTAAACTAATTAATAAGTCTGTAATAATGCCATAAACTTGATTATGAATAATTTTATTTTTAATATGTTTATCTTTTTTTGTTAGCTTAGTACGATAAGAAATTCTTGCAGCTTTAATTAAATCATCATAATTAAATGGCTTATAGTAAATATAATCTACATTATATTCATTAATCCTTTGAATGAATGTAGTATTTGTTACCGCTGTCATTACAATAATAACTAAATTACGATTAACAGAATTGTTTTTAATGTAGTCTAATAATTCAAAACCCGCAACTTTCGCTAAAAGCATATCCATTATTAATATATCTGGTTTTGTTGTTTGCAAACCATTTATACATGATTGTCCATCATTTGAAATACAAGTAATATCTATATCATTATAACTTTTTATGCTTTTTAACAATAAACTTTGAATCATTTTATCGTTATCAGCTATTGCTATTTTAATATTATTATCCATTTATCCCAGTTACTCCCCTCAATATTCAAAACAATAGAACTTTTATTGCGATCCTTGCTTATATTTATTCGATAATTCTATTAATGACTTAGAATGCTCTTTTGCTGATTCTGTCATTTCTGTACCAGTCATCATTTGACTTAATTCTATTATTTTATTTTTAAGAGAAAGTTCATTAATATTTGTTGTCGTTCTATTTTCTGATTCAGATTTTTTAATTAATAAATGATAATCTGACATTGCTGCTACCTGAGGTAAATGAGTAATGCATAGTGTTTGGCTATTTGTTGAAACATCGTACATTTTCTCGGCAATAGCTTGAGCAACTCTTCCACTTACACCCGTATCAATTTCATCAAAAATAACAGTTGATATATTTTGATGTTTTACAAAAATCTTTTTTAAAATTAACATGATTCTGGATAACTCACCACCTGAAGCAACTTTATCAAGAGGCTTTAGTGGTTCTCCTAAATTAGTAGAGAGTAAAAAATTAACTCTATCTAAACCATTTTCATTAATATCATCAGCAATATTAGATGCTGGTTCGTTAAATTCAACATCAAATTTTGCATTTTCTAAATATAAATCTTTTAATTCGGATTGTACTGTTTTAATTAATAATTTTGCTGTTTCTTTTCTAGCTTTAGTCAATTCAATCCCTGAATTAATTGTTTTTTCAGTTAACTCCTTAATCTTAGTTTCTAATTGCTCATTATGAATTTCTTTATTTTCTAACACGTCTATTTTCTTTTGTACTTTTTCATAATAAGTAATCATTTCGTTTACTGTTGAACCATATTTCTTTTTTAAACGTGCTATTTCGTTCAACCGACTCTCAACTTCATTTAATCTAGCCTCATTAAATTGAATGTTGTCTTTATAATCTCTAATTTGAAAACTTAATTCTTCTAAATTAAAGTATAAACTCGTTAATTCTTCTGATTTTTCTTTAAGAAAAGTATTATAATCAGAACCTTGTTGTAACGCTGTTTGGGCAATATTAAGCCACTCTAATCCTTTTTGATCGCCATGAAGTGAATAATAAGTTTCTTCTAATGCACGATATATTTTTTCAAAATTTGCAAGCTGCATTTTCTCATCTTCTAACCTGATATCTTCATCTAATTCAAGCGACGCTTCTTTCAATTCGTTTGCCTGAAATTGATAAAGATCTAAACGTTGAGCTGCTTCTTGTTCATTAATTGCTAATTGATTATATTCTTGCTTATGAGCCATTAATTCTTTATACAAACTCGTATACGTTGACTTAATTTCAGATATCCTTTCTGAATTAAATGCATCTAATAAATTAATGTGTGCATGAGAACTCATTAATTGATAAGTATCATGTTGACTATGAATATCGACTAAATGTCGACCAAATTCTTTTAAAATCGTTAGCGTCACTAATTTTCCATTAATTCGGCAAACTGATTTACCTTTATTAGTAATCGTTCGTTCTAAGACAATCATATTATCATCTATATCAATACCATACTCTTCTGCTAATTGGCTAATTTTTATCATACTATCATCAATAATAAATAAACCATTCAATTCTGCTTAGTAGCCCCATGTCGTATATAATCCACCGAACCACGTCCACCAGATAACAATTGTACAGCATCTATAATAACTGATTTACCTGCTCCAGTTTCACCTGTTAAAACAGTTAATCCATCTTGAAAATGAACAGATAGATCTTCTATAATTGCAAAGTTTTTTATAGATAGTTCGGTTAACATCTTCTAACACCTCGTAATTTTTATAACATATTAATAAATCGTTCTCTAACCTCTAAAGCACCATCTTCAGTTCGACAAATTAACAAACAAGTATCATCCCCACAAATTGTTCCCATAATTTCATCCCATTCTAAATTATCTATTAATGCACCAATTGCATGAGCATTTCCTGGTAAAGTTTTTAAGACAACAAATAGCGATGTATGATCGATTTTAACGAAGGCATCCATAATCAAACGCTTTAATTTTTCATGGGGATTAAACTTTTGATCTGCAGGTAAACTATATTTATAGCTACCTTTTTTCGAAGGCACTTTAACTAAATGTAATTCTTTAATGTCTCTTGAGACGGTTGCTTGTGTCACATCAAAATCAGATTTTTTTAATTGATCTACTAACTCATCTTGTGTATCAATTTCTTTTTCAGTAATTAGCTCTCTAATTTTTATATGTCTTTGTAATTTACTCACCTTTTTTACTCCTTTAATGTTTTCTTAGTTAAAGCCTGATGGGCATTTGCCACAATTTCTTTAACATTTATATCTGCTTTAGTTATCTTTTCTCCCAGTGATAAATGCGCAAGAAATTCAATATTACCACCACCACCAGTAATGGGCGAGTATGTGATTTCATGAATGTTATATCCATTTTCATGAATAAAATCAATAACACGCTGTAAAACTTTTTCATGAGTTTTAATGTCTCTTATAATTCCTTTTTTACCCACTTCTTCTTTACGTGCTTCAAATTGTGGTTTGATTAAAGTCACAACATCTCCATTAGACTTTAGTACTTGTTTTAAAACTGGTAATATTAATGACAAAGAGATAAATGAAACGTCAATCATTGCAAATTCAGGTAAGCCTTTAGGAAAATTATCAGGGGTGACATATCTAAAATTAGTTTTTTCCATCACGATTACTCGTTTATCGCTGCGAATTTTCCAATCTAGTTGATTGTATCCTACATCGATTGCGTAAATAAGTTTCGCATCATTTTGAAGTGCACAATCTGAAAATCCACCTGTGGATGAACCAATATCAACGATTGTTTTGTTTGCCACAGAAATATCAAATTCATTTAAAGCTTTCTCTAACTTTAAACCTCCTCTACTTACATAAGGCAAACTACCTTTTACAGTTAATGGTATATCAATATCATATTTAGTTCCAGCTTTATCTAATCTGGTATTTTCAGAATAGACTTGACCTGCCATAATCAGTCGTTTAGCTTTTTCTCTTGTATCAATTAATTTTCGTTCTACTAACAATACATCTAATCTCTCTTTAGTCATATAACCTTTCCTTATCTTAAAATACTTTTATTTTTAATTTCGATTCTAAAATATAAATAAATTTCCCAGCAATTATAATAATCTCAGTTGAAGCATTAATTGCTAAATATTTTCCAATTGCTTTTCCACCAACTGTTAAAGCAGCAATAACACTTGTTAAAAAAACTGATAAGACTATTTGAAACATTGAACCATCTTTTGAGCCAATCATATTTACGATTTCTATTATTACAATCGTTAATGCACTACCACTTATAATTCCTGATATGTCACCGATCACATCATTACAAAAGCTTGCAAATCTATCTGCGTTTTTTGTAATTAAAACAGCCTCTTTTGCACCGACTACTTTCTCAGCTGCCATTGCATTAAAAGGTGCTTCACTTGCTGCTGTTGCCGCAATACCTAACATATCAAATATGATTCCGACAATAACAATCATCAATACAATAAGCAAACCTAATATCCATGACACTTTACTTAATAGTGATGTAGATATGATTGAAAAAATAGCCGCTAACACAAATGTGGTAACGGCTATGTATATTGAAAATCTAATTGAGCTTTTTAGTTTAGTATTCATTATAAAACTCCAATTTAATATAATTTAAAATGAAATGGTCACTTAAAAAGTTAAGACTACGGCTTAGGTCCAGCAGGTTTTCCCAGATAAGTACCTCATGTCGCCATCGAGGCAGTTCCCTTTTAAACCTATCTCGACGATGTCGCCATCTATCGGGCTGGATCACCACTTAGTCCGTACTAGAATCCCTTTTAAGTGTCATATAAAATGAACAGTCTAGGAGCTTTCCTCTGCAAGCTTTAACTACTCCCTAGCCTCTTTTGCAACACTAATTTCATAAAGATTAATATTTTTAAAGTGGCCACTAAAAAAATATCAATAGACTCTAATCCCTTTAGTGTCACTCAAGGCAGGCTACGCTGTATATGAATGTATTCACATTCAACAGGTTCATACCCCATTCCGTAGTTAAATTCACTACAGAGATGGGCCTCCACGATCACTGGGTCAACGCCCACATGCCATTGCGGATCGCCCAATGATCTTAACTCCCAGCATAAGCCCAAGGCTGGGCGCCTCAGGCAAACACAAGGAACTTCATCGATATGCCCTTTGGCAGATTTTTAGGCCTGCCTTCAGGAATAAAGGCTTGACTAGAATACTGCACCATTTCATTATTATATCAATTATATCATATTCTTAGAAAAATACGAATAGATTTAATGGTCTCTTTCACCAAAATAGGTGATTAATTCAAGTAACATGTTTTTATTAGCACTTGTTTTAGCAAGTTCAATTTCTGCATTTTTCATATAATTTTCTTTTTGCTTAATCGCTCCTGTTAGACCTAATAAGTTAGGAAACGTACTTTTTTCATTCGTTTCATCACTTCCTACAGGTTTTCCTAATTTTGTTTCATCACCAGTTACATCTAAAATATCATCTTGAATTTGAAAAATAAGTCCTAAGTAATAAGCAAAACGCTCTAGGTGTTTCAAATCTTTTTCTGGAGCCTTAGCTAGTGACGCTCCGATTAAAATAGCATATTTAATTAATTCACCCGTTTTAAATTCATGCACACGCTCTAGTGCTTTTATATCAACTTTTTGTTTTTCAGCTTGCATATCATATATTTGGCCACCTACCATACCAGATGGACCACTACTTTTTGCTAATAATTGAATTGATCTTACTTTTTCTGCGTCTGTTAATAGTGAGTCGTTCGCGACAACTTCAAAACTATATGTCAGTAAAGCATCACCTGCTAAAATTGCTGTCGCTTCATCAAACATTTTATGATTTGTAGGCTTTCCGCGTCTAATATCATCATCATCCATTGCAGGTAAATCATCGTGAATCAATGAATATGTATGAATCATTTCAAGCGCTGCTGCAGATGATATAACTTTATCATTCATTGTTTGATAAGCTTCATAACTTAACATGAGTAAAACAGGCCTTAATCTTTTACCTCCTGCCATTAATGAATAATGCATTGAGTCTTTTAATTGTTTAGGAGCATTTATCTTTTCAATATAATCATTTAAGCTTTCTTCAATAATTAATTTCTTTTTAAGTAGATAATCCTCTAAATTTTCGACCATCGATTAGTCCTCCTGTATGTCAAACAATGTTGGTTGATTATTTTCATCTAAGATTTGAGTCATTTGTTTTTCAGCATTTGATAGCACTTTATCGCATATTTTTGAAAGTTCCATACCTTTTTCATAATATTTAATTGCTTTTTCGATTGGAACATTGGGCTCTTCTAGTTTTTTTACAATGTCATCTAATTGTTCTAAAGCTTCTTCAAATGTTAGTTCTTTATTAGCCAATTTCTTCGCTCCTCTTATCAATCACTTCGCATAATAATTTTCCGTCATTTAATTGGACATCAACTTTATCATTTTTTTCTACATCATTAATTGATTTAACAAGTTGTGTCTCATTTTCTTTATAAATTAAAGAAAAACCCCTTTTCATAGTTGCTAGTGGGTTTAATAAAATTAATTTATCAAGCGATGAAGTGAATTTATTTTCATTATAAGTAAATATGCGTTCAAAATTATGTTTGTTTAATTCTTTTAATCGGTTTAGTTTATGTTTTGCTTCACTTAATTTTCTTTCAGGATGCTGATAATATAGCTGCTGTTTTAATGTTGAAAATTGTGTTTGTTTATTTGATAAAACACGTTGGTAATTATGTTTTAATTTGTCTGTTGTTTGATCTAAATACTGTTCTTTTGTTAAAACAAATTGTAATGGATTTTTAAATACATACGACGTTTGTAATTCATTTAATTTATTTTGCTTTATTTTAAACAATTGCGTAATTGATCTGAATAATCGTTCTTGATATTGTTGATTATTTGTCATTAGTTCAATTAAAGATGGTACAGCAAGTTCAGCTGCACCTGTCGGTGTTGGTGCTCTTAAGTCGGATATATAATCACTAATTGTAACATCAGTTTCATGTCCAATACCTGTAATAATCGGTATCTTCGAACGATATATCGCTTCAGCAACTTTAATATCATTAAATGCCCATAAATCTTCAATCGATCCACCACCTCGACTGAGAATGATACAATCATATTCGTTTATTTTATTAGCTAAATTAATTGAGTTTACGATAGAATCAATTGCTAATTCACCTTGAACCAAGGTTGGAATAATTGTTGTTTTAGCAATTGGATAGCGTCTTTTCAGAGTGGTTAAAATATCTCTAACCGCTGCACCTGTTGGTGAAGTAATAATAGCAATATGATTTGGATATTTTGGAATGTCTTTTTTTAAGTCTACATTAAAATAACCTTTTTCTCTTAATTTTTCTTTTAATTGTTCAAATGCTAAATACAGTGCTCCAATCCCATCAGGTTGCATTTCTCTAATATAGAGTTGATACTGGCCGTGTGGTTCATAGACACCTAAATTTCCTTTTATTAAGACTTCCATACCGTTCTCTGGTACAAATTTTAAGTTACGATTATTTCCTGCAAACATCACCGCTCTAATTTGCGCTTGATTATCTTTAATCGTTAAATACATATGACCTCGACTATGATGACTAAAATTAGAAATCTCACCTTTTAAATAAACAGTTTGTAGATGAGGATCTCTTTCTATTTTTTGTTTAATGTATTTAGTTAATGCTGAAACTGAAAGATATCTATTTTCCAATTTGCTTCGCTGCTTTTACAGTATTTTTAAGTAACATTGTTATTGTCATCGGGCCAACACCTTTAGGAACAGGTGTAATATATGATGCTTTTTCTTTTGCTGATTCAAAATCAACATCACCTGTTAATGTTCCTGCGTCAGTTCGATTCACACCAACATCAATAACAACCGCACCTTCTTTAATATCGTCTGCATTAATAACATGTTCTTTACCAATTGCGACAATTAAAATATCTGAATCTGTTGTATATTTTTTTAAATCTTTTGTTTTAGAATGACAATATGTTACAGTGGCACTTTCATTTAATAATAATTGACCAACTGGTTTACCAACAATATTACTTCTACCAAGTACGACGGCATGTTTACCAGCTATTTCAATATTACGCGACTTTAACATTGTAATAATTCCAAAAGGTGTACATGGTAAAAAAGTATTTTCTCCTAACATCATTTTACCAACACTAATAGGATGGAATCCATCAACATCCTTTGCAGGATTAATTGTTTCAATTACATGTTGTTCATTAATTTGCTCAGGTAAAGGTAATTGTACAAGAATCCCATGAACACTTGAATCATTATTTAACTCTTCAATTTTTTCTAGTAATGTTTTTTCAGTTGTTTCTTTAGGTAATTCAATTATTTCTGAGCTCATTCCAACTTCTGCTGATGCTTTCTTTTTTCCTTTAACATAAGAATGAGAAGCAGGATCATCACCTACGATAATTACTGTTAAGTGTGGTGTTATATTTTGTTTTTTTAATTCAGTTATTTCAATTTTTAATTCATCACGAATTTCTTGCGCTAAATCTTTGCCATTAATCACTTCTGCTGACATATGTATTACTCCCCTAATTAGATTATTTTAGATAAAACACCATTAATAAATTGCCCAGATTTTTCATCGCCATATTTATGAGCAAGTTCGATTGCTTCATTTATGGAAACATTAACTGGAATATCATCTAAATATTTAATTTCATAAGTTGCAATTCTTAAGATTGTTCTCTCAGCATAAGGCAATCGCTCTAATGCCCAATTCTCTAAATGAGTACTTATGAGTAAATCAATTGCTTCTACATTTTCTATTACGCCACGAATGACAGTTTCTAAATATGGATCATCATTTTTTATATCGATTTCTATCTCATTTATATCTAATTGAAATAAGGTTTGAAAAGCTTTCTCTCTTGCTTCATGACGTTTCATTGCATTAACTCCTTGTATTATAATCTCTTTCAAATACTATCAGATTTAACCATATTTAGCTAGAAAATACAACAAGAAAAAGTCAAAAGGAATAACCCTTTTGACTTCTTTAAATCAACTTTTTATTTTTTCTCAATCTCGATAATTGGATTATCTTCTAAGAAGTTTGTGTTAAAATCTCCTGCTTTAAATACTTCATTATCCATTATTTGTGAATGGAATGGAATTGTTGTATGTATACCTTCAACGACAAACTCATCAAGCGCACGTTTCATGCGTTTAATAGCTTCTTCTCTTGTTGGCGCATAAGAAATAAGTTTAGCAACCATTGAATCATAGAATGGCGAGATTGTATATCCTGGATAAACAGCTGAATCCACACGCACACCAAATCCACCTGGTGCTAAATACATGTCTACCTTACCTGGTGAAGGCATAAAGTCTTTATATGGGTTTTCAGCGTTAATTCTACACTCAATTGACCAACCCGTTAGTTGAATATCTTCTTGTTTATAGGCTAGTTCTTCGCCATTGGCAACGCGAATTTGTTCTTTAATCAAGTCAATTCCAGTTACCATTTCAGTTACAGTATGTTCTACTTGAATACGCGTATTCATTTCCATGAAATAAAACTTCTGGTCAACACGATCAAAGATATATTCAATCGTACCTGCTCCTCTGTAATCAACTGCTTTAGCAGCTTTAACTGAAGCTTCTCCCATTTCTTTTCTAATTTCAGGTGTAATAGCTGGAGATGGAGTCTCCTCAACTAATTTTTGTAGACGTCTTTGAATTGAACAATCACGCTCACCTAAGTGAATAACATTTCCATGCTCATCAGCAAGGACTTGAATTTCAACGTGACGGAAATCTTCAATGAACTTTTCTAAATAAACACCTGGGTTACCAAATGCTGTTTCGGCTTCTTTTTGAGTGATTTTCATGCCTGACTTTAATGATTCTTCATCACGAGCAACACGAATACCACGTCCACCTCCACCAGCAGTAGCTTTAATAATTACTGGATAACCAATTTCTTCAGCTACCTTGATTGCATCGGCTTCGTCTTTTAACACACCATCAGAACCAGGTACGATTGGAACGCCTGCTTTTGCCATTGTTTTACGAGCAACGTCTTTAATTCCCATTCTATTAATGGAATCAGCTGAAGGACCAATAAATTTAATCCCACATTCTTCACATACTTCTGCAAAGTCAGCATTTTCAGCTAAAAATCCATAACCTGGATGAATCGCATCTGACCCTGTTGCTGAAGCAACAGAAATAACGTTTGTAATATTTAAATAACTGTCAGTTCCTGCAGCTGGACCAATACAATAAGCTTCATCTGCTAATTGAACATGCAAAGATTCCTTATCTGCTTCTGAATATACTGCTACCGTTTGAATATCGAGTTCTTTACAAGCTCTAATAATTCGAACTGCAATTTCTCCTCGGTTAGCGATTAATATTTTTTTAATCAATTGAATCGCCCCTTACTTCGTTTTTACTTTAAATAATGGTTGACCGTATTCTACTAATTCGCCATCATTTACAAGAATTTCTACAATTTCCCCGTTTAATTCAGCCTCAATTTCATTAAATAATTTCATAGCTTCTACAATACATACAATTGTGTCTTCGCCAATTTTATCACCAATAGCAACATAAGGGTCACTTTCAGGTGATGGTTTTTGATAAAATGTTCCAACCATTGGAGAAAGAATTTCTTCTAAATCTTCTGATGCTTCTGTTGTTTCTGCTGCTGGTGCTTCTTCTTTTGCAGCTGGTGTTGGCGCTTGAGCTGCTGGTGCAGGAGCTGGTGTTGGTGTTACTGGAGCTGCAGCTTCAACAACAGGTGCTTCTACTTGAGTAGTACCAGTTGCAGTTTTTTTAATTTTAATTTTCGAATCATCTTTCTCATAAGAAAATTCATTAATAGTAGACTTATCGATTAAACGAATTAATTCACGCATTTCTTGAACTTTAAACATATTAAACTCCCCTTTTATATATATATAATACTCTACCTTTATATTAACACAGTTTTATGAATTTGTCGGAATCTTTTCTAATTTGTAATATTCTGATACTATAAAGTTATAAAATGTAGTTTAACTGGTATTAAAATCGTTAAGCGGTTATTTGATTTTTAAATTTAAGCATTAGAACGGGAAATATAACTACCATCATCTGTACTAATGATTAATTTATCACCTTGGTTAATAAATAGTGGGACTTGAACGACTAAACCAGTTTCTAATGTCGCAGCCTTTGATCCACCACTTACAGTGTCTCCTTTTAGGCCAGGCTCGGTTTCAACAACTTCTAATTCAACGTTTTTAGGTAAATTAACACCCAATACTTCGCCTTCAAACATATTAATGTCAACTTCCATATTTTCTTTAATAAATTTTAATTCATTTTCAATTCGTTCAGTTTGAATTTCTAGTTGATTGTAGTTATTAATATCCATGAATGTATGTGTTGTTCCAGCAGCATATAAATATTGCATTTTATTGTGTTCAATGTGTGCTCGCTTTAAACGTTCACCGGCACGAAATGTTTTTTCTTGAATGTTCTGGTTTCTTAAATTACGTAATTTAGTTCGAACAAATGCAGCACCTTTTCCTGGTTTAACATGTTGAAATTCAATTACTTGCCAAATATCATTATCGTACTCTACAGTTGTTCCTGTTCTAAAATCGTTAACAGATATCATTTATCGCATCTCCTTTATAAAATAATTAATTCTTTATCTGAATGAGTGAGACGTTTATTACCTTCTTTTGTAACAACAATATCATCTTCAATACGACAACCACCCACATCAGGCACATAAATACCCGGTTCTACAGTAACAACCATATTTTCCTCTAAAATTGTCTCTGCAGATGAAGCTAATCTCGGATTTTCATGCACTTCTAAGCCAAGCCCATGACCTGTTGAATGGCCAAAATATTCACCATAACCTTTTTCAGTAATATAATCACGTGTTAAAGCATCTGCTTCTTTTCCAGACATTCCTGCTTTAATTCCTGAAACACCTAGTAACTGAGCTTGTAGAACCGTATCATAAATCTCAGTTAATTCATCACTTATTTCACCTACAGCAATTGTCCTTGTAATATCAGAACAATATCCTTGATAAAGCGCTCCAAAGTCCATCGTGACTAGCTCACCTGATTTGATTACTTTTTCTGAAGCAACACCATGTGGTAATGCTCCCCGATATCCAGAGGCAACAATAATATCAAAGCTTGATGACGTTGCACCTTCAGCACGCATTAATCGTTCAAGGTCATTTGCTACATCTATTTCTTTAACACCCGGTTTGATATAATTTAATATTTCAGTAAATGCATGATCAGCAATATCAGCAGCTACTTGCATAACAGCCAATTCTTCAGGTGTTTTAATAATTCTAATATTTTCAACAATATTATGCGTTGGAATTAATTTTACATTAGTAAATTCATGAGTAAAGTCTGTATACTCTTTAAAAGTTACGTCATTTTCTTCAAAAGCTAATCGTTTTACTTGATATGTATGTAACTGATTTTTAACCTCTGCTAATATCGGTCCAATATGCTCTACAACTTCAAAATCAGATGTTTGATTTGTTGCTTGTTCAATATATCTGAAATCAGTTATTAATATAGCTTTACCTAAGGTAACAAGCAAATAGCCACTAGTTCCTGTGAAATCAGATAAGTAACGCCTATTATATGGATTGGTGATTAAAATAGCATCTAAGTTATCTTTATTTAAAGCATCTCTCACTTTATTTAATTTAGTCATCTAATATATTTCACCCCTCATTCTAACTCTCCCTCTAAGTTTATCATATTTTTGCATTTTCTGATAATAAATTTTAATCATTTAGGTATTAAACTAGTTATTTTAGGTTATTTTTAGTAAAATGATTAGTAGGAGTTAATATCGTTTTGAAAAGAGTAAAACAACTCTAGTGAACAAGTAATTGTTGAAAGTAGGATGTTTAATGCAACGAATCCGCTTCAAGGTGAATTGTTAATATAATTAAAAATTCATATGCTTGTATATAATCACTCATTAAAAAACATTAAAATGATGGTGTTATTGCAAACTATGACAACACAATCTTAGATGATGTGCAAAGAAAGGAAGTATAATTAATGCGCAAGACTAGTTCATTACTGTTATATTTCTTTTTAGGATTAATAATAGTGGGGTTAGCGACTCAATTGATTAAAAATCCTGGACAATTCATAACAAGTATTTTGATCTTGTTAGGTGTAGCATTTATTGTCTTTATTATTATGAGATCTGTATTAGATAACAGACAAGGATTAAATGATCCAGAATCAAAAAAATATAAAGAAGCAGTTAAACAATCCCAAAAGAAATATGGAAAACCTGTTTCTCCTAAAAATATTAAAAAGAAAAAAACAGAGACAAATAAATCTTCTCAAAGAAAAAAACGGAGAAGGAAAAGCCATTTAAAAGTTATTAAAGGGCAAAAAAAAGATTCGAACAAATAAATTGTTCGAATCTTTTTATTTAGGAGGATTTTCACTTGCTTCATGTACTTTTTTCAAGTCTTCAACTCTTGTCGGATCTTCTTTAAAGTATTCAATTAAATCAGTCATCCTATCAATCGAATTCCAACTTAGGTGATGTTCTATTCCTTCAACATCATCATATATATTCTCTTCATCAACACCTATGATTTCTAAAAATTCTTCTAATAAATCATGACGTTTGACTAATTTCTTTCCTATCTTTTTACCTTTTTCTGTTAAGACAAATCCTCTATATTTTTCATAATCTAAATAACCATCTCGGTCTAATTTTTGCACCATTTTTGTTACTGATGATGGATGCACTTCTAATTGCTCAGCTAAATCTGAAACACGTGCATAACCTTTATTTTCAATAAGATCATATATACGTTCGATATAATCTTCCATACTCGGAGTTGGTACTGGCATAAAATCTCCTCTTTTCAATTGTTTATAGAGCAAAAATGTTGCCCTCTATAATATATATCAAAAAATAAAGTTTCTCAAGTATTGTTACTACTGAGTTTCTAGAAGTTAAATAAGTTGCCCTTCTTTTGCAATGAGTTTAAAAGATTTTATGCGATCTGCATATTCATACGTATTAGTTACTAACATAAGTTCATCTGTTTGATATAGTTCACACAATTCATTTAATTGTTGAATGACTGATTGAGGATTCCCAACAATCATCTTACTCATTGTTTTTTTTATTTTTGCTTCTTGTTCTTGCGTTCCTTTAAATCGCTCAGCTTCTTCATATGAAGGAATTTGTGAATAAACTGGTTTTTCATTAAATGATGTCCACAAAGCGGTTGATCTAGCAATTTTTTTAGCTTCTTTAGTTGTTTCTGCACAAATGACAGAAACAGCAATCATGGTTTTTGGTGTTTGCTTATATGTTTGATTGAATGTTTCTTTATAGCGTGAAATTATTTCTGTACCTTGTAAATCACTCATAAAATGACCAAACACATAATTTAATTTTTCACTAACAGCCAATTCAGCACTTTTTTCACTTGTACCTAGCATCCACAGATTAGGTTGTTTATTCGGCAAAGGCGCAGCTTTAATTTTATTATACAAACTATTATCATGTGTTTGATTCTTAATAAAACGATTGAGCGTTCTTATTGATTCAGGATAATCACGAACATTTTCTAAATAATTACCGGACAAAGCAATTGATACTTCTGCTGATCCTCCTGGTGCTCTTCCTAAGCCTAAATCAATTCTTTCTGGAAATAATACACTTAACAAATTATAAGTTTCTGCTATTTTAAATGGACTATAGTGCGGTAATAACACAGCCCCTGCACCTAAATTTATTTTGTTAGTTTGAGTTCCTACTAAAGTTAATAAGGTATCAGGATTTGGACAAGCTAAACCAATAAAATCGTGATGTTCAGCAACCCAATAACGACTATAACCTAATTTTTCTGCTGACTTTGCTAATTGAACAGATGCTTCAAACGCATCTTTTACTTTAACTCCTGCTGGTACAGGCACCTGATCTAAAATACTTAATTTCATTTATAACGTCACTCCTTTAAATCTATAAAATGGTGAAATTGCTTCGTGTTTTGCTTTTTCGATTGTTTCGATAAATTTCTTTAACGCTAAACTTTGTTTATTTTCACGACGATAAATAAAGATTGTTTTAATTTCACTAAATTCTTTAGGTAGGTCATGACATTTAATTAAGCCACTCGCCTCATAATGTTCAACAGCAGAATAAGGAACATAAGCAATACCTAAACCTGATATGACACTTCCTAATGTTGTTTCTAGTGTTCCTAACTCCATTACTTTAGATGGTTTGATTCTTTCATGATTTAGCCATTCATTTAATTTTAACCTGTATCCACAACCATCACTAAATCCAAGAATTGGCAAGTGAATTATATCGGATATTTTTTCCAATTTAGGGTCAGAAATTAATACTAATCTTTCATTAAACACTTCAATTTCATTTAAATGTTTATGACTTGTATTAATATTTTTTGTTACAAAAGCACCATCGAGTTCATAATTAATTACTTTATTTCTTAATTCTGTTGTCACGCCTGTCGATAATGTTAAATCAACATCTTTAAAATTCTTATTATATTTTGAAAGAATTAAAGGTAGTTTTATGACCGTTTCTACAGTCGCTATATCAAGTTTACCTTGAGGGTTTTCACTTTCATTTAACGCTTCTTTCATCTCTTGTGAAACTGATAAAATTTTATTTGCATAATCAATTAAAATTTTTCCTTCACTTGTTAAAATCATACCATTTTTATTACGATGGAATAATTTAACTGATAATGTTTTTTCTAATTTTTGAATTCGTGAACTTATATTTGATTGAACATAACTTAATTTTTCCGCAGTTTTACTAATACTTTTTTCTTCAGCAACAGTAACAAATATTTCTAAATCTCTTAAGTTCATCAAATCACCTCTAATTTATATGATATCATAATTAGTGATATTAAACATGATTTATAATCATTTTACATGATACAACTTATAGTGTTTAATAGTAAGTAACATAAAAGAAGAAAGTAGATGATGATTAGTGAAACCAAAAAATATTTTATTAGGTGCTTTTTTAGCTATTCTTGCTAGTTCTTCATACGGTGCAATGTTCCCGGTAGCTGATGATGCATTTAATTATATCAGTCCTTATTATTTTACGCTTTATCGTTATGTTCCAGTTACGATAGTTTTAATGATTATGCTGTTATTTTTTGAAGGAAAAAAAGCATTTAAAACAGATGGTCAAGGATTAATTCTTTGGATGTTTGGTATTATGGGCTTTGTATTTTATAACTTACTTATATTCGTTGGTCAAGACATGATTGGTGATGATGGGGTTTTAATTGCTTCAATTATGGAAGGTGCTGCACCAATCATTTCGATTATTGTAATGTGGATCGCTTATAAAAATAAACCAAGTTTATTTACGTTCATAACCATTGTCGTTGCTTTTATTGGAGTATACTTCGTAGTAACAAATGGAGATGCAAGTCTTTTATTCGGTGATAACAGATTATTCCCTCTCCTTATCTTATTTATTGCAGCGTTAGGTTGGGCTGTTTATACAATCGGTGGTAGTCACTTTAATGAATGGTCAGTGCTTAGATACTCAACATTAAGTGCACTTTATGGTACAGCAACAGCTGTTGTTGTTGTAATGATTGGATCATTTATGGGACTTATTCCAGTGCCAACAATTGAAGAATCACTAAGCGTTAAATACCATATGGCATTTATGATTATTCTACCAGGTATCATTGCTTTACTTGGTTGGAACAAAGCAGTACAAATTTTAACTCCAATTAACGCTATTTTATTTATTAACTTTGCCCCAGTAACAACAATCATTATTAGAATGATTCAAGGACACAAAATTGTATCATTTGAAATCTTTGGTGTTGCGCTTGTTATCATAAGTATCATTGCAAATAACATATACCAGCGTTATGTTAATAAGAAGATAGAAGAAAAACATGAATATCAAAAAAAAAGTGCGTAAAAATCTAAATTGAATAAATAAATATTAAAACCGTTAATTTTTTATTATAGTTAACGGTTTTTTTAACGAAATAGAACGTTTATGGTTAATATGAATTAATAATAAATAAAATTACATTCACAATTTTTATTTTTGATTACCCACTACATGCAGTAAAGTTTTTCTAGATTAAGATTTTGATTTATATAATTTTAAAATATATGATTTAAAAACAAAAACCGTATGGAATTAATTCCATACGGTTTGTTTGTTGCTTATTTATACGCCACACTTAAGTTGTGCACCACAGCTTGTACATGTGTTACAGCCACCAATTTCGGCTACATGACCTTCTCTACATACTGGACAACGATCTCCTAATTCAGATCCTATTGTGACGTTTGTTTTTTCTAATTCTTGAATTGTATCCATTAAAACAACTTTTGGTTGTGTTTCAATTGTATAACTATCTTCTTCATTATCATCAAAGTTATTTTGTTCAGCTTTTAATGTAAGTACTTGTGAGTCTCTACTTCCATCCACGTATACTGTTCCACCTTTTGCACCACCGTTATATAGACGTTGGTAAACACTTTCTACTTGTTCTACAGAATAGCCACGTGGCGCATTTACAGTTTTAGAAATCGAACTATCAACCCATCTTTGAATGACACACTGTGTATCAGCATGCGCTTCTGGTTCTAAGTCCATTGCAGAAACGAACCACTCAGGTAAGTCATTCTCATCTGCGTCAGGATTTCGATCTAAATACTCCTGAACAATTTTCGCTTTTACTTCAATAAATTTACCTAAACGGCCACTTCTAAAGTAAGAAAATGAGAAGTATGGTTCCAGACCTGTACTTACACCAACCATTGTACCTGTTGATCCTGTTGGAGCAACTGTTAGTAAGTGCGAATTACGAATACCATACTTTAAGATATCTTCGCGTATATCTTCTGGTAAAGTCTTCATATAACCTGTGTTAATAAATTTATGACGTAATTCTTGCGTTTCTTCTTCTGTTTTGCCAATTAAGAATGGAAAGCTTCCCTTTTCTTTTGCAATTTCAATTGATGTACGGTAAGCCGTTGTTGCAATTGTTTCAAAGATTTGATCAACTAACTTATTACCTTCATCTGAACCGTATTTTGTTTCAGTATAAATAAGTAAGTCATGTAATCCCATAACACCAAGACCTACACGTCTTTCCCCTAATGCTTGTTTCTTATTTGCTTCTAAGAAATAAGGTGTTGCATCAATAACGTTGTCTTGCATACGTACACCTGTTGCAACTGTTGATTTAATTTTTTCAAAATTAATTGTTTTTTCATCTTTATTAGCCATTTCAGCTAAGTTAACTGCAGCTAAATTACATACTGAATAAGGTGCAAGTGGTTGCTCACCACAAGGGTTCGTTGCTACTACTTGATCACCATATGCTTTAGCATTTGTTGCGTCATTCGCATTATCAATAAAGAAAATACCAGGTTCTGCTGAATATGTCGCACAAACATTAATTAAATCCCATAAGTCTTTTGCTCTAATTTCACGATAAACTTTAACACCATAACCCATTTCTTCCCAGCGTCTTACATCACCAATTTTTTGCCATTGTTCATTGTAAGCAGCCATTTCTTCTTCGTTATAATTTTCCACATCAGGGAATTTCAGTTGATACATTGTATCATTTTCAACTGCTTCCATAAATTCTTTTGTAATCGCAACAGAAATATTTGCTCCTGTTAAGAAGTCAGAGTTTTGAACACTGTATGTTCCACCTGTTCTTAATTTTAATTCTGCTTCTTTCATCGCTTCTTCTGTGAAACCACCATTCCCAGGAATCGGCTTATAGTTAAGTATACTTTGGTACATATCTTTTTCTGTTTCAGTTAACGGTGTGAAATCAAGTTTTTCTTCAGCCATTTGCCTGATTTGCTCATCTTCAGTATTTTCAATTAAATATCTCAAAATTCTTGGGTTCTGCATTTTTGAAATAATAAATTCAATAATATCAGGATGTGAATCAACAAGCATAATCATTTGTGCACCTCGACGAGATCCACCTTGCTCAACTAAGTGAGTTAATTTAGCGATATCATCTAACCAAGAAACCGAACCTGATGATTTACCATTAACACCTCTTGCGAGTGTATTACGTGGTCTTAATGTTGATCCATTAGTACCAACACCACCACCTCGTGACATAATTTCCATAACTTCTTTACGGTGATCTGAAATACCTTCTCTTGAATCTTCAATATAAGGCATCACATAACAGTTAAAATAAGTTACGTCTGTTTCAGAACCTGCACCATAAAGAACACGGCCTGCTGGAATAAAGTTTAGGTTAGATAATTCATTATTAAACTCTTCAAACCATTTTGTCTGTTCTTCTTCAGTTGCCTCAACAGAAGATAAGCCTGTCGCATTACGTTTAGCAATTTGTTCATAAAAAATTTCAAGCGGCTTATCTAAAGCATCAATATTTCTTTTTATAATACCTGTTTCAATCTCTTGTTCATTGTCTAAAATATTCATAAATTCTGGATCTACTTTAATATAAGCTTGTTTTGTTTCCATATTTAAATCCTGAATAATTCCATAACCTCTAGCAGGAAATTGTGGATCAGCTTTAACTGTTAAGACAACAAAATCTCCATTTTCTAATGTTTTCTTTTCTGTATCTTTAAATGCATAACGGTCAAGCATAACTAATCTTGACACACCATCGTGTGTTAATTTCATATCGCTTGTAATGGGATGCACTTGATCAAATAATTTAATATCTTCGTTCAATTGTTCAATATTAATCTCGTTTGTGTTTGTCTTAATTGTTGACATATTGCCACTCCTTCAAAAACTCTATTATTAATATATTTTTAACATAAATCTATATCTTGTGTTTAAATCATACAATATCATCTATATATTGTAAAGGGACTTATTAAAATTAATTTATCTTGGCTTTTTACTTGACAACATAAAGACGCTTATAACAATTTTTCAGCGTATTTTTTATAATCTTTGTGTTATTGTTTAATTCCATTTATAATAAAAAGGTACGTGTTTAATTTTATTTATTTGGAGGCATAAAGATGATTTTTCTATATTCTATCTTAATTTTCATTTTGATTTTTGGAGTTATGTATTTGTTTAGAAATTTCCAACAGAAAAAATATCTAAATATTTTAAGCCAAGATCAATTTATCAAAGGATATCGAAAAGCTCAACTAATCGACATTAGAGAACCACAAGAATTTGATCGTGGTTATATTAGAGGCGCAAGAAACATTCCTCTTACTCAAATGAAGCAACGATTAATTGAACTAAGACAAGATAAACCAGTTTATTTATATGGGCAAGGTAATGGCCGCTCAAAGCGTGCAGCTCACTTGCTTTATAAAAATAACTATCAAAAGATTTATATGCTTGATGGTGGATTTAAAAAGTGGACGGGGAAAGTTGATAGCAAGTAAGTCATTTACCCCAAAAAAAGATCTTAACAGATTGTTCTGTTAAGATCTTTTTTTTAATGACCGAACCCAGGAACTAAAATAAATTCAGTATACCACGTAAATCCTACCATAAACACTGTTAAATAAGCCCCAAATAAATACATATACATTCTTTCTGATAGCTTTAAATAACTAAGTGTTAGGAAAAAAGCTGTTTGAACTAAAAATAATAGTGCAGTATTAAACATATCGCCTACAAAGAACATAATTGTGAAAATCCCTGTCCAAAAGGCAAGAACACGAAACATACGATCCATGCTTATTTCCCCTCCTTCTTTAAACATAACCTAATACATATACATTATAGACCAGCTTATCTTGATTGTAAATTAATTACTTGTTTATCAAGCTAAAACTTTAACCTTATAACTACAAACATGACAGCCATCAACCATATTACCCAATTCATCAAATTTTATATCTGTAAATAATGCTTGAAACATTCCTTTTAAAAATTCTTGATGTAATTGACAAATGACTTCATTATCATCTGTTAGTAATTCTTTAAACGGACAATTATGAATAGTGTATGATATATTTTGTTTTTCTTCATCATAATCAAATGATGCATAAAGTCCTAAAATTTCGGATGTCTCAGATAGTAATCGCACCTTTTCTTGGGGAGAGAGATTTTTTTCATCTGATGATGTTTTAAGCTGATCAATCATTTTTTTACCATAATCTGCTCCAACTTCAGCTAAGACAGCCTGACCTGTATCACCTAATTTAGCAATTGCTTCTAAAGCAATAGATGAAAGAAGCTTATAATCTCTGTAAGGGAAACTTATTTCTGTTGCTTCTTTACTAATCACATACAGCCTACTTGGTCTTCCGCTTCTTTTTTCTTGATTAATATAGGATTCAATAAGCTTAACATCGGTTAATTTAGTTAAATGAAGCCGAGCAACATTTGGATGGATTCCAATTTCTTCTGAAACTTCTTTTACAGTAACGGGATTTTTTGCTTTAATTAAATACTCATAAATAGTATACCTCGTTGGATCACTTAATACATTTGTTAATTCGAGTGTTTTTGCTTTCAATCACATCACCTCTTCTAAAGTAAACTATACTTTTATTATAAGCTATTTAGAATTAAAATGCTTATAAGTAGATGATTATTTAATTTTTATCTCATATGCTGTTTCATAAATTGACTGATTGTTTAACCTAATTGAATTAAATAATAAATATTTATTCTCAAATTGATGATCTAATCGAACAGTTATTTCGCCTTGAGGGTATTTATAATAATGATTAATATCTAATCCTTCATTTCTTTCTTCACTTAACTTTAAAAGATCTACTTGACTCATTTGTAAAAGTGTCTCTACTTCGAGTTGGTCAAGTACAATTTCTGCTTCTCTTATCGCATTAAGAGATAATTTTACTGCACCGGTAAATAAGATAAAGATCAGTGATGCAGAAACAAGCACAAAGACAAGAACATGACCCCGCTCATTATTAATTAACTTTAAAGAGTTTCTCATACTGTTCACCATCTTTTAATTCAATCTTCACTTGAACACCCGTTTCAAGGTGATTTGTTTCAAATAAAACGATATCCCGAAGGTAAATTTCATGTCCGCGATTATCAACTTTTCTTCGAATTAATTGATCATATTGTTCGATAATTGCTACTTCACCTGAAGGCAAATAAAAATGTAGTTTATTATCTTTTGCTAAAATAACATCTGCTCGGTGAATGTCATCAGTAATAAACATCATAAATTTATAAGGGGATAACTCGAGTTCCGTTAGTGACTTTACTTCAAATAAAAGATGATAAAGGAGTGGTAGAGAAATTAAGACCATTGTTAAAGCAATTAATGTGCTAATTAATGTAAAACCTCCTTCTTGATGCTTATTTCTTACCATAATAGCACCTCTTTTCTTCAACTTGTTTTGGATTAATCCACTGGCCACAAACCTCTACCTGATTTCCTTGATAATCAATCGTATATGTTATTAAATCTGTTTCCATTGTTCTTGGATCCATAGTATCTAAAGCTAATTCTTCTACTAAACCGTTATGAATCTGATGAGCAGCAAATAGTCTTGTTTGTAGTACGGCTTGTTCTCTTTTAATCAAAATTATACTTGGAACAATGGTCATGACCAAAAGGACTACAACTGAAAAAGAAATCAATGTTTGAATCGATGAAAAACCTTTTTCCTTATGAAACGACAAGATAAAACCCACCCTTACCAAATGGAAATATTAATTCATATTTCTTTTTTCCCTGATAAAAAATAACTCGACCAGGCGTTTTAAATGTGCCATTATGTTGATAAACAATACTACTAAACACACGTGTTTCGATAGTAACGTTATCTGGATACTTATTTTCTTTAATCAGCTGTTGTGTTGAATTTTTAACAAGTTTATAACTTTCTTGATAAAAAGTTAATTCATAGAAGTCATCTGTTAAATAATTCTCTGACTGGACAAGGTTAATATCAGACTTTAACTCTTCAAAAAAATAATCAAGCTTTGAATCAGTTATTTGACTATATATGACTGGTGCAATAAGCGTCAGCATAATCACTTTAATCGCGAGGACAACTAAGACTTCTATTAATGAAAAAGCGGACTCTTGATTAATTTGCTGAAACTTTACCATTTGAAATTGTTAAGCTACTACCATTTTTACATGTTTTTTGATTGTCATTAATATAATCAGCATTCGCGAGTGCATCAATCGAGCCTATTTTACTTCCATTATCTAATTCATACATATCTGCTTGTCCTTGAACGGTAACAATTAATGCATCACACCCCTCATCATGCATCGTACCTGTTTTGCCACCTAAGTTAGGAACAATTAATAAAATTAACACCGTAATAATTAATAAGACGACTAACATTTCAATGAGCGTAAATCCTTTTTCATTTTTAAACATTCAACTACCTCCTATTATATTGTTTGCATTAATTGAATCATTGGCCACATTAAAGTTGCATAGATAAAAACAATAAATAAAGCGATCATAATAAAAAAAATGGGCTGTATTTTTGAAATAAAATTATCTGTTTTTAATTTAATTTGATCGTTAATTTGTTCACTATAGATACTTAAGTCTCTTTCTAATAATTGTGCATCAATATTTGATTCAAAAATTTGAGCGATATTTGTTTCTAAAAAAACCATTTGTATAATTAAATGACTTAAGTTCTCACCATTCTTTAGTTGATTAGTCATTAACTTAGCATAATGATTAATAATCATATTTTCTTTTTGTGCTGATAGATGATTTAGTATTATTTTTAACGACACACCTGTTTTTAAAAACATACTCATTTGTAATGAAAAATAATAAGATATTTGCAGTTTAATTAACTGACGATAAAAGGGTATTTTTTGATAAACTTTTATCAATTGTTCAATATCTAACTTTTTATGCAGCCGTGTAAAGACAAGCCAAGCAATTAAAAGTACGATTGTCGAGATAATAAAAACATTACTTAAACCATCAATAATCATAATTGAATAAATAACTGATTTTGCTGAGTCACTATCCATTAAGAAAAAATTAATAAATGAAGGTAAAACAAATTGTTTTATTAAAATGAGGATAATAAAGAAGAAAACAAATAACACGAGTGGATATCTTATCGTTTGTTTAATTTTAGCAATGTTATTAATTCGGTATGCATACATTTGTTGACATTTCTCTATCGTTTTAACAAGATCATGATTTACTTTAATAAACGTCATATAGGTCACAATCGATTGATGGAAATTTAATTGAGAAAATGTTTCATCTAAAGGGATACCTTGCTTGAGTAATGTACTAAATTTTTGAGCAAGCGGTTTTAAATATGGATCCCACTCCATTTTCTCGAGCGATTCTAATAATGGATACCCATATGATAAGAAACGGTGAAGTCTTTCTAAAAAATAATTTTGTCTTTTATCAGATAATTTGTCACGTCTTTTCATAAATCTTTTCTTCTTCGGATATGAATCCATAAAGTTGAGCCCTCTTTCGTAATGCTTTAAATGATAAAAAAGTCGCATGATTCATTTTTGTCGGTGTAATAATCTCGGCGATTGCTGCACGTCTTTTTAATTGATTAATTTCTTTAAGTAAAATAAGTTCTAATGAAACAACCGATTTCACTGTTTGATTTATTTCTAAATCTGAAATGCCCATTTCTTTTAAGCGCTCAAGCGTTCCTTGCGCACTACTTGCATGAATCGTTGTTAAAACAAGATGTCCTGTTAAAGCAGCACGAAAAGCATATTCAGCAGTTAATGCATCTCTTATCTCACCAAGTAAAATTACATCAGGATCATGTCTTAAAATCGCTTTTAAACCATTTTCATAAGTGATTTGTGCTGCATTATTTATTTGTATTTGAATCACGTCAGTTAAGCTTCTTTCAATCGGATCTTCGAGTGTAATTATTTGAGCACTTCTTAATAGAAGTAGCTCTTCGATTAAGCTATACATCAACGTTGTTTTTCCTGAACCTGTTGAACCTGAAAAAATGACAAGTCCAGAAGTTAAATCAAGAAGTTTTAAAATTTCTTTATTTTGAAATGGGAATAAACATAATTTATTTAGAGGGTAGCGTCTAGTTTGAGGTAGGATGCGAATCGTTAAACTCTCTGAATATTTAACAGGTAGCGTTGAGAGTCTTAGTGAGTATTTATCACCATTACTCTCATAGTCAAGCGCCCCATCTTGAGGTCTAAATGATTCACCGATATCCATTGAAGCGGAAAATTTTAAATGAAGTAAGATAATCGTATATTGTTTAAAGTTTAATGATTTCTTTAAGATACGCTTCCCATTAATCCGGTAAAAAACTTTGACATTCGCTTCATCGACATAAAAGTGAATGTCTGTTGCTTCTGCTTCAAAAGCGATAACTAATATTTGATTGATAATTTTTTCAGCATGGTTCATTCTATATCACCTCCTTTAAAATGCTCTATAATCATATTCGTTAAAAGGGGGTGATTTCCTTTATATTTAACAAAAATAAAAAAGTAGGAGACTTAGTGCTCCTACTTTTTTAAAATTGGTTCGTATAAGGGTTCGTTGTTTTTTCAAGGCCTATTTTTGTCGACGTTCCGTGCCCTGGATAAACTGTATAATCATCCGGTAAAGTATATAATTTATTCATAATACTATTTGCTAGGACTTCTAAGCTACCACCTGGTAAATCTGTTCGCCCAATACCATGGTGGAATAAAACATCGCCACTAACAATAAATGCATGATCATTAAAAACAAATGAAATACTTCCTGGTGAATGCCCAGGTGTATGAAGGACTTCAAAGTTAAAGTCACCAATTTGATGCTTGCCCTCAGCTAATAATTTATCCGGCTTAGTCGTTTTAATTCCTCCGTCAGCACCTAAAAATAAGACTGAACGATTTAAGTCAGGGTCCTCTAACCAATCTGCTTCTGCTTCATGCATGTAGACATCGACTTGATGCGTTTTTCTTAGTTTATCTAATCCACCAATATGATCAAAATGTGCATGTGTTAAAAAAATTGCTTCAAGTGTTAGCTCTTCTGCTTCTAAGTAACTCGTAATAACATGCGGGTCACCACCTGGATCAATCACTAATGCTCGGTCATTTTGTCTAATAATATAACAATTTGTCCCAAGTGGACCTAATGATAATGTTTTAACTTTCATTCAATTTAACCCCCGTCATATAATAATGTTAAATCTTTATCTGCTCTGATGAATAATGCTCGACAAATCTCAAGCAATATTATAGAATGTTAATCAGTAGTACAGTTACATACTAATACAAATTTATTTCTATTAGCAACCTTTTGTGTTCTAGAATTACATAAGGAGGATGTAAAGAATATGATCTTAGCAATTATACTTTTAATTGTAGCATTACTTGCAGTTGTATCTGTTTTCCGTCAAGTGAAGTTTAAGAACTATTTTGCACTTGGTTTCTCAGCGATTGCAGCAGTTAGCTTTGGATTTTTCTCAGTTATGACAATTGTTTGTGAGTTAACTACTTCAGGTCTTTGTCCTTAAACAAAAGCTACACATGTTTTAAAAGCTATCATTATTAATGATAGCTTTTTTAATTTTCACTTTTTAATAAACGACGCTCTTTTCGTACAATTAAAATAAATTTAAGATATAAGTCTTGTTCAATAAAACCATTGTCTTTTAATTCATTTAATTCAAACTCAATTAAATCAAGGTCTGTTAGTTTGTCCCCTGTGTAAATAAAAGCATTGTATGCACGTAAGTATTTTCTAACATCATACATTGTTCCACTCATCATAATCACTCTTTACTTTTCTTAATTTTATCATACATAGCTTGAAACCTATCTTGCTCACTTGTTTGACTCATTGCCTTTTCAATATAAATATCTGCTTGGGTAATATTATTTTGTTCATAATGAAGAATTGCTAAATTATAATATGCTTCTGGAAAATGTGATTCTTTTTCGATACTTGCTTCTAAATCCTTTTGAGCATCATCATATTCTTTTAATTCAATATGAGCATATGCACGTTGGAATAACAATTTTGCTTCCACATCATTTGGCATCTCTAATCCACGCGTGGCATAATCGATTGCCGCTTCATAGTCTGCTTGTTTAATACTTTCTTCTGTTTGCATGAGTAAGTACTGCGGATCTGCTTCATTTGCTTCAATTCCATAAACAATTAATCCGAAAATAAATATACTATAAACAATAAGTGATACGAATGATGCTTTATAGTTCTTTTTATAAGGTAAGCTCACAATAGCTGAGGCAAGAAATCCAGCAATTAGTCCACCTAAATGGGCGCCCATATCAATATTAGGAATCAAGATTCCTATAAATAAATTAAGTACTAAGACAAAAATGATATTTCGTCCCATCGTTTGGAAAAAGAGTTTTTTGTAATTCACGCCAAAATAAAGTAACGCACCAAACATCCCAAATAACGCACCTGATGCACCTGCTGATACACTAGTCGATAGAGCAAAACTTGTTAAACTCCCACCGATTCCAGAAAGAAAATAAATTACTAAAAATCGTTTGGATCCATACATCCGCTCCAGTAAAAAACCGAGATAATAAAGTGCCAGCATATTCATAAATAAATGGAGTAATCCAATATGTAAAAACATCGAACTAATTGCTCGCCACCACTCACCTGCAATCATCGCTGGATTATATTTTGCTCCATATTCAATTAATGTCGGGATATGTGCACTTCCACCGTTCATTTCGATTAAAAAAAACATAAACAGATTTATCGCTATTAATAAATACGTAAAAAATGGTTTACCATAGTTAAACACTTGTTCTGTTTGTTGTTTTTGACGATAAACATCTTGAATTAAAATCTTTTTTTTCACGTCGGCTTGATCATCACTTATCTCTTTAATCGCATAATTCATATTTAAATGTTGATTTAAACGATTTGTTTCTGAGATTAGATTATCGTGAGCTAAATAAAAAATTGACATGTTATATACTATTTTATCATTTAATCTTAAAGGTTTTAATAAATCTTCCCAATCATCTACCGGCACTTCATCAGCAACATAAATATTCGTAATATTGACTGTTTTTTGTGTCAGCTTTTTAGATAATGCTCGAGCTCGTTGAAAAACGGTCGTCATATCTGACTTTAAATGATTCTTCCAATTAAATGAGCGATGAATGATTCTGACAATGTGTTCTTCTCGGTTAATATTTTTAGCTAACCAAATCTCACTTGCTTTCATATTAAAATATAACACTTCAAAATTTTCTTCTGTAACAAGGTGAGCTGATAAATCATATAAGAGGGATTTTTCTTCAAACGACATAGGACACCTCCCTGTTCATTAGTCTACTTGAAAAAATCTTGCTTCCGTTACTAAATAGTCCACACTAATATCGTATACATTAATCGGTATTTCTTCTATCAGTTGAGATTCAGCTAAAATCGACACTGTATGATGCTGATAATCACTTAAGAAGCGGTCAAAGTAACCTTTACCAAATCCAATCCGGTAACCACGTTGATCAAAGACAACTCCCGGAACAATCATTAAATCAATCGCTTGCTTATCACATTGATATTTGACATCTTGATGACGTGGTTCATATAAATTATATGCACCTAACTGCAAATCGTCGAACGATTGAATCAAACAATATCTCATCGTATGTGCTACTTCATCTGTAATTGGAACATAGACATCTTTACTCTCACGCCATGCTTGATCAATAATCGCATAAGTATCCCATTCAATATCAGTACTTAAGGTTATTCCAATCACCTGCGCTTGTTTCCAAATCTCTGAATTAAATAGATTAGCATGAATCCGTTTGGTTAGTTCTGCTTTTTCCGATTGAGATAATTCGCTTAATTTTTTAAGCATCGTCTGTCGGAGGTCTTTTTTCATTTTAACACGCCACCTTATAAAATAATATAAACAAAAAACTCCTACCATGATTGATAAGAGTTTAAAGTTTGTGCTTATTTTTTAGCTTCACGATGTAAAGTATGTTTTCTTAAACGCGGAGAGTACTTCATTAGTTCAACACGTTCTGTATTATTACGATTATTTTTTGTCGTGATATAGTTTTTGTCTTTAGTCTCTGTACATTCTAATGTGATGTTAACACGCATTTTTATCCCTCCAAACGAATCATAAATTCTTTAGTATACCTCCCTAATAATACCAAATCAATCACAATCTAGCAACAATCTAGACAGATTATTATTTGAAACATTATATTTAGCTAGTTTAAAAGTAATAATTTATAATGCTCCTTACTTATTCTTCAATATTTATCCTAATAAATTCAATAGATTAAAAATATACCTTAAATATTATAACCATATTTTACAATTAATGATTTCCATTCTTTTTTATATATATCGTAATCATTTATCCGACACATAATCATCTTTTTATTTCTTCTGATATGATTATTTTTATATTTACGTTTAAATAGGAAGTTTAGTAAAAAAACTTCTTAAAAATAGTGTATATTTACTTCTATTATAACATAATTTATAATTTTTCTATTTTATTATTTAGTGCTAGGTTTTTTTATTCAATCAAATTCTCTCACATATTAGGTCTTAGAATTATCTTTTGAAATAAAAAAACACCGGCTATTAGACCGGTGCTTTTTAATGATGATTCATTATTTATTACTATTCTTCATCGCAAAATACGTATCCATGATCCCCATACCAATCGCATGATTAATTGGAGTAATTCCTGGTCTATTTTTTGATAAGTGTGGAATCACTACGGCAAATGCAATTTCTGGGTCGTCGTAAGGTGCATAACCTACAAGAGATAAGTTTTCTGTTTCGATTTTTTTACCATTAATATAGAGTTCGTTTTCTGCAGTTCCTGTTTTACCAGCTGGGTTATAATACTTACTGGACCAATGACGATAACCAGTACCACCTGGTTCTTGGAATGCGCCACGAAAACCTTGTTGAATTCTTTTTATTTGTTTATCGGAAATATTCATTTTATTTAAAACTTCAGTCTCATTAGTTTTATAAACTGGACCAATTGAGTCGTCATTTGACGGGTGATGAATATTTTTAATCAGTTTAGGTTTAATCCGATATCCACCATTTGCGATTGTGGAGATATATTGGGCTAGTTGTAATGTTGTATACGTATCATACTGACCAATTGCAAAGTCGAGTACTTGACCTGGTTCTGGGTTTGGTCCTTGATATCCAGTTGATTCAGTTGGGAAATCAATTCCGGTTGTAACACCTAATCCTGTTTGATTAAAGGTATTTCTAAACTTTTGAATACTACCAGCATCTGATCTTAATCTACCTAAATCTGGGAACGGATGTCTCATATCGCCACCTAATTGCATCGCAATATAAAACATATAAACGTTGGATGAACGTCTAAGCGCATCTTTATCATTAACCGGTCCCAATGTACCAACTGAAGACTTTGTTGATTTATCTTGGAAACGTAATGGTCTATCAATAAACACAGTTCCTGGTTTGATAACTCCTTCTTCAAAGCCTGAAGCAACTGTTGCTCCTTTAATTGTTGAACCTGGAATATGAGCATCAAAGATTGTTTTAGAACTGATACTGGAATATTTTTTACTCTTCCGGTCATAATGGATACCGCTCATAGCTAAAAGTTCACCTGTTTTAGGATTCATCGCCACAGCTATCGCATCTTCTAAATGCGGGCTACTGCTTACGTTTCTTTGCAGTTCTCTTAAGACAATATCATCGACTTTCTTTTGGAAATCCATATCAATAGAAAGGACGAGGTCTTTTCCTCGCTCACCTTCAACAATCGTTTTACTGTCAACAACTTTACCTGATTTAGTCGTAGTATATTGTACTTGTTCTTTTCTACCTTTTAATTCATCTTCATAAAATTCTTCTAAACCACTCTTACCCACACGATCATTTCGATTATATCCACGTGACATAAAGTATTCTTCTTTTTCTTCTGGAATTCCTTCTTTTACACTTGTGATATTACCGATAAATGACCTAAAGGTATCTTTAAATAAATAATCTCTTTCCCAATCAGTTGTCGCATTTATGCCTGGTAAGTCACCTAAGTTCTCAGCAATTCTTGCATATTCTTCGATACTAATATTATCATTTTTTATCGTATGCGGTGTCAGTGAATAAGCTTTATCTAATTCACCTTTAATCGCAATCACAGGATGTTCTGACTTATCAATCGATTTTAAGTGTTCTTCTGTAATTCGTTCTAACGTTAGATTGTATAAATCTGTGTCATCTAAGTCTTTTTTTTCTTCATCATTGGTTAAGTCTAAAGCTGCTTCTTCATTTAATAAATACCAATATTCTTTCTTTTGTCTGTCGGTAATGTTTTCAACTATCTCTTTATCTAATTGAATATAATCGACCAATTTTTGAGCAAGTGCTAACTTATCCTCTGCTTGCACACCTTTTGGTGGTGTGTATGTAATTGAATATAGCGGATTGTTCGTCACGACTGGTTCATGATTACGATCATAAATATGCCCTCGTGGTACGGGGATCTTTGTTACGTCATCTACCGTTCGCTCAATTTCTTTTTGATAAGCTTCACCTTCAAGGATTTGAACAATCCCTAATTGAACAATTAAAAGAGCAAACATAATAAAGACAGCAAAGAAAAATATATTTAAACGAAAGGGAATTTTTATATCATATTTATTTTTATTATTATTCACAGCATTTCCCCTATTCTTATTCATTTTAGCAATATGTATTCTTTATTATACCTCTATCAACTCTGTGAATTCAAATAAAAAAACACGAGATAGGATATCTCGTGTTCTATAAATTTGATTATTTATTTAGCTTCGTTATAATTCTTTTCTACTTCTTCCCAATTAACAACATTCCAGAAGTTCTCTGCATACTCTGGACGTCTGTTTTGGTATTTTAGGTAGTAAGCATGCTCCCAAACGTCTAAGCCTAGAAGTGGTGTCTTACCTTCCATTAGTGGTGAGTCTTGGTTTGGTGTACTCATAATTTCTACTTCGCCATTATTTAATACAAGCCAAGCCCAACCTGAACCGAAGCGAGTTGCTGCTGCTTTTTGGAATTCTTCTTTGAATTTATCAAAGCTACCAAATTTAGCATCAATTTTCTCAGCTACTTTACCTGTTGGATTGCCGCCACCATTTGGTGAAAGAACTTTCCAGAATAGGCTATGGTTAGCATGACCTCCGCCGTTATTACGAACAGCAGTTTGAATATCTGCTGGTAGTGCATCAATATCACTAATTAATTCTTCAATGCTTTTAGCTTGTAGATCATCATGACCTTCAAGTGCACCATTTAAGTTAGTAACATACGTATTATGGTGTTTCGTATGGTGAATGTTCATAGTTTCTTTATCAATCGTTGGTTCTAATGCATCATATTCATAAGGTAATTCTGGTAATTCAAATTTTGACATAATTATAACATCTCCTCTAAAAGTATTGTGTTATTAAGGAATGATTGCCATCCCTAACTCCAAGGTTATCAAATCAATTGTTTGAGTGCAAGCTTTTCGTTTAAATAATTCAATCTAATTGAGAATATAATTATTCTTTTCTCATTTCATTAAGGTATTTTTCCATTCGTTTATTATCTTTTGAATCTTTTACAACTAATATCGCATGAATTGCCCCAGGGAACCAAAAGATCGCTGTTAAAATTAAGTTTAAAAAAGCTTGGATTGGTTTTCCTGAAAACAAGACTGCAACAGGTGGTAAGACAACGGCAAGTAAATACATCATTTCTATTCCTCCTGACTTGAACTAATTCTATTATAACAAAACAAATGTCAATTTAGCTATCGATTAATTTTTATATTGAAAAGAAAATCTAAATACTTATCTTTCCTTTTGTGAAGTAACAAAACAATAATTAAATATTATTCATTTATTTATTATTTTGAGTATAATATAAATAGGAGGCGATTATGATGAGTAGATCAAACATTTTACTAAAGCATGAAGAAAGAATGAGTTTAATGGATGCTGCAAGTTTACTTGAATCAATTGCTAAAAAATTACGTGAAGAAGGTAGTGTTACAATTAATCTTGGTAAACAGTCAGAAACTGTCACACCTGCTGAACAAGTCAAATTAGAAATTGAACTTGAAGAATCAAATGGAGAGTATGAATTAGAGTTTGAATTAGAATGGCGCGAAAGTGATAAGAATAAAGGAAGTATCTCTATTTCATAAATGAACTATAAAAAAACCAAGTAGCTTAACTAAATAAGCTACTTGGTTTTTATCTTTATAATGCATTGATTGAACGAACAGCTAAATAATCACCTGTTTCAATCACTTTCCAATTCACAGATAAAAATTCTTTTAACAAAGGAATCATTGCTTTATCAAGAACTAATTCACTAATACCATCTTCTAATACTTTAAAATCGACTTCTTTTTGTTTATTAAATTTAAGTTCAACTAAGTTAATTAATCCATTAATTGTTAAAAACTTTACTTGATAACCATCTTTAATAACGGATTTATATTTCTCTTGTTCTTTGAATGCCATTTCCTTAAGAACATTAAAATCAAACCGATCATCTAAATCTTTCCAGCGCTCAACAGACGCATCATCAACTTTAAGCAAGGATTCGTTTGAAATACCTTGTTTTCTTAAATTTTCTATCATATATGCTTCGCTTAATGTAATTGATTCAACAGTCATTATATCACTCAATTCTTTTAGTATTAATTATATATTAACATATACACTAGTATTAAACAGCTTGTTAGAAATATTAATTGCAATATATATACGAAAAAAACCAAGCATATATGCTTGGTTTTCTATATGGCTCAAGACGGAATCGAACCGCCGACACAAGGATTTTCAGTCCTTTGCTCTACCGACTGAGCTATTGAGCCAATAAGGAGGAAGAGGGATTCGAACCCCCGCGGGCTTTGACACCCCTG